>ODAJ014745349.1_pt1 | contig 47334 bp, 31 predicted proteins | sample 1539241 | NCBI WGS metagenome assembly ODAJ01 (sample SAMN02144231, study PRJEB22623) | gut metagenome | biome: sheep rumen | host: Ovis aries | place: New Zealand
CGGACGTACAGCGTAGCCTTGGCCGTAGCCGGAGTCGTGTATTCGCCCTGCAGGAATTCGCCCGTGTTGGCACTGCGGAAGGTGTATCCGTTGCCCGAGGCCTGAACAATCCACACCTGGTCCAGCTTGTTTAGGTTCTTCGCCGTGGTGGTTGCCGAGCCACTGGTGGCCGTAGACAGGTAGTACGACGTACGCTTACTCTTCACACGGTACAATCCGTCCGCAATGTCCTGCGCACTTACGTCCATGCTCCCCACCAAACCCAGGAGAGCCGTCAAAAGGAGTAGAAATCTTTTCATGGTTAGTCTGTTTTTATTGGTCTTTGGGGCAAAGATACGAAATTAAATTAATAATTGAAGAATAAAAAATAAAAATTGTTATCAAAAAAGCCCGTGGCGAATCCGCCACGGGCTTTTTCATTTATTGCAAGCTCTCATTGCGCTCACTTAACCACAACCTTGAGCGATGCTCTAAGTTGTTCACGTTCGGCAATGCGAGCAAGCTCTCATTGCGCTCACTTAACCACAACTTTGGTGCCGTTCAGGATGTAGATGCCACGGCCCAGGTTCTTCACGTTGTTCAGGTTGCCCTTACCGGCTACGCGGCCGTCGAGGGTGTAGATGATGCCTGACTTAACAACGTTCTGCAGAGCAGTCTGGACGCCGTCCTCGATGGTCTCGTCGATGAGCACTTCCAGTTCTGCACTTGCTGCGAATGCGGGTTCGGTGCTGATGTAAGCCCTGTTGGGAGCAACAGTTACGCGGTCGTTGACGATGGGAGTCGTCTTCGAAATCTTGTTGACAACAAATGTGTTACCCTGTGCAATCACATCGCCACGATCTATCGTCACAGTGGTGAACGTACCCTTCAGGCTGCCCTCGGTCTGAGGTGCGACAGCTCCTATGGTGTTGCCGTGCTTCATGGGCACAGCCTCATAAACGTCCTCGTTGTCGACATACTCCTCGTTGTAGTCGGTCAGGTCACCCAGAACCAGCAGGAAGGGACGGCCGGCAACGGCTTCCTTGATGGGATAGAGGCTAATCTTCGTATCCTCAACATTTACGCTGTAGAGGCCTTCCTCGGCAGAGATGCTCATGGGATAGCAGAAGGTGTTGATAGCGCCAGGCAGAGCGAAGATATTGAAGTCCTCACCGGTATAGTCGGCAGCTACGTCACCAGCTTCCTTGACGAACAGGGCACTGGCCGAATTAGCAATGTTGGTCTCCCAAGTAACGACGCGGTTCTGAGCCTTCTGGGCATGCAGATAGTTCTGGTTGTCGCCAGTGATGCTCTTGGCAGCAATGACACTCAGACCATAACCTACGGCCTTGGTAGTGAACAGCGAAGGATGAACACTCAAGGTTACAGCACCGCTGGTGCCTGCAGCCTTCACGAACAGGCCCGTAGCCTTGTTCTGCAACAGATAGGCGCTGTCGCCTACGGCAATGAAGCGGAACATGGACATATCCTTGTCCTGGATGTCAGCATCGGCATCGAAGTAGAGTGCCTGACCCAGTGTGACGTCTGCATTCTCTACAACCTCAATATCGTATGCACCGGTCTCTTCGTCCACCGTCACCAGATTGGCCACCGTGATGAACTTATCATACAGAGGCTCGTTGATTTCCGGCTGGTCTTCAGCAGGTGCCACATAAGCGTTGTTCTTGTTCCACTCATGCTCGTCGTACATAGCCTCGCTGGCAAACTGGATGCGATACCACTTGCCCTCCTTGATGCCATTGGCAGAGGTGATGATGGCCTCGGCCTGAGCCTGCAGGTCAGCCACATACTTGTCGCTCTGCTCTTGAACGTAAGCACCACCCTTGTCGTATGCCTTAGCTGCATCGAGGGTAGCCGAGAGCGTCTTGGCAGCGCTGTCGTCCTTCCACTGGCCGGGCTGGTCGCCAATGACCACACCGGCACCGGCGTCGGCCACACTGTTCATAACGTTACGCAGTTCTGTGGGATCAACGAACTTCTCGATAAATGCATCGTAGGCAACCTTCATTGCGTTATATTCCTCAGGAGTAACCTTGGCAGGATCTACTTCAGCCTGAGCCGTCAGCACGTTGTCGAGATTCTTGGCGATGTCGCCGAGAACGATGAACTGAGTGGTGGGGTTATCCACGATCTCAGCCTTGTAGAGCTGGAACTCGCTGACATGGCCATAGCCACGACCTGTGGTGGTAGCGTTGATGTAGAAGCGCAGATACTTGTAACCCTTGGTGTCGAACACGTCACTGGTCACGGTCTCGGTGTTATTGCCAAACGGTGTGCTCAGCACTGCCAGTTCCTCGCATGCATCCTTCTCGGCATCGGGATCGGCAGAACCATAAACGCCCCATTCAGTTACATGGTCGTTAGCAACAGGACGGCGAGTGATGACCATGACAGCCGTAGCTACACCTTCCTCAACCATCTCTACCTGCAGATAGTGGGTACCGCCATCGACAGAAGCCGACCAATCGGAATGCCAGTAGGTGGTATTGTTACCGTCAAGCAGTTCGTTCCAGCTGTGTCCTTCGGCACCGACGCCTTCGCGTGTCTCAGTGAAGGGGCTGGAGAACTGTTCGCCGTCAGCAATCAGCGGAGTCTCATCGATGTTCTTCTGGATATCCTTGGCAATCTCCAGTTTCTCCTTAGCATCAGCCAGCATCAGCTTGTAGCGTTCGCTGCGCAGTTTCTCGTCCTTGATGGGCTCGTAGGCCTTCATCAGTTCTTGGGCCGTTTCATCGTCGACGGGTACCAACTGCCATTCAGAACCGCCAAGCACGGGTTCGCCGTTGTCGTTAAATCCGAAAGACGTGTAGTACAGACCTACGGCACCACCCTTGCCGGCACCGCTCTGGTGGCCATACTGATGGTAGTAGTACATATTCTCATACTGATAAGCGTCGCCCTCGCGCGGCATCACGCGAATGTTGAAGTAGGTGGTACCTTCCATGGTAGCCACGGGGATGAACTGCAAGAGGTTCTCGCTGGTCAGGGTCATAGGAATGGCCGTGTTGTACTTGAACATATCAGCGAAGCGGCAGTCGGTGGCCATGTTCTGAACATCGAGATAGCCGTTCTTGTTGGTGATTTTCCACAGCGAGGTGCAGTCGGTGGTCATGTCAGCAGGAGTCTCATAGTAGGCATAGAACTTTGTTCCGTTCATGTAGCTGGTCAGGAACTTGTCCACGGCCTGGCTTTCGGTGATGTCGTTGCCATCCTCGTCCTGACCGATAATCACGTTCTGAGAGTATTCCATACCCGTCTTGATGCGGTAGTAGCCGTCAGCAACGGGGAATACCGTGTTGCGCGATGCCACCACAGCGTCGTAGCTGTCTACGATGTCCTGAGCCAACTTGCGATACAGGGCAGCGAGGTCGTCATCACTCATGCTCGGGTCGCCAGCTGCACTTTCGGCATCATAGGCAGCATCGATGGCAGCCTGGAATGCTGCAACCTCAGCCTCGCCATAGTTGCCAGGACCTTCGCCAGCCAGGAACTTCTCATTCTCGTACTTCTCCACAGTCTTGGTCAGTTCGCTGAATGCAGTCTCGGCCTCACCCAGTTTGCCCAGTGTTACGAAGAAATTGAACGTGTTGGCGAATACGCCGGGGTTGGCACCAGAGACTACCATGTCGACATATTCTTCCTCGATATCGGTAATCTCGGCATGTACGGCCTCATCGTAGCTTTCATTCTCGAAAACGTTCTCGCCATCGAAACTGACACCTGCGAAGCCCTCTACATTAGGCCGCGAGGGATGGGGGCCTTTGTAGAAGTCGAGGCTTACGGCCTTGATGAAGTAGCCCGACGATGCAGCAATGCGGTAGGTCTTAGATGTTCCGCTAAACGATACGGCATTGTAGAACTGGAGATAAATTTTATCTTTATCCCAGTAGGCCATGTTGTTTTCGCCCGTCAGGTTCGTGATGGTGATGCGAGGATTCTCCTCGTCCGTGGCCCATTCCTTGGCCCATGCAACGCTGGAGCCCTGTGTCCACGTACCCGTCTTCGAACTAACCTCTACAACGATGTCGTCAGTTTGCGCTGTTGCCGTCCCAAGCATTGTGAGCAGCAACGTGAAGAGTAAGTAAATTTTCTTCATGCTTTAAGGTTTAAAGTTAATAATAATTGTAAGTAAACTCTGTTTTTAAAGTTATTCGGGAGCAAAGATATAATTATTAATTTAAAATACAAAATTTAAGGCAAAAAAATGTGCAGGAAACAAAAAGAGCCGCAGCATGGGGCTGCGGCTCTTAACAGACAGGTTGACACCTGCTTACGGTTACTTAATCACGACGCGCGTACCATTGATGATGTAGATGCCACGCTGGAGGCTGTTGATGTTGCCCTTGCGGGTCACGATGCGGCCGTCCAGGGTGTAGATGGCACCCGTGCGTGTGGCGTTAGAGATGATGGTCTGGATGGCATCCTCGCCGTCGCCGAACTTAACCTCGAAGGTTGCCTGCAGGTCGTAGGGTGCATCGCCAGAAACGTATGCTCCGTTGGCGGCAACCTTGGTGCTCGACTGCTTGCTCACGGTCAGGGTGTTCTGGTAGGGCACCAAGACGCCGGCACCCACCTTGGTCTCGGCGAATACGCCCTTCAGAGCGGCTTCGGCCTGAGGCTCGGTGGCCGTGACGGCATAGTTGTGCTTCATCACCACCATCTCCGTCTCGTCGGCTGTTGCTTCGGGGTCGAACTCTGCACCATGAACCAGGATGAACGGACGTCCGCCATTGGCACCTTTGGTAATCTTGGTCAGTGTGACGGCATTGTTCTCCACGTCGACGCTCTCGACGGTCCACATTGTGGCGTTCTCACCTTCCTTCACGCTCAGGTCCATGGGATAGCACATGCCATTGAACGAGCCGGGCAATACGGCCATGTTGAACTCGGTGCCGTCGAAGTCTGCGGCTACGTCCTCAGCCTCCTCGATGAGCAGACCGCTACGGCTGCCAGGATAGTCGACATCCCAGGTCACCAGAACGTTCTGCAGCACCTGAGCATGCAGGTAGCTCTGTTTCTCGCCCTTAATGCTGCGGGCAGGTATCACATTCAGGCCATAACCGATGGCACGAACATCGAAGAGCGAGGGATGAACGCTCAGCGTAGCGTCACCGCTGGTGCCGGCAGCCTTCACGAAGAGGCCCGTACCCTTGTTCTGCAACAGGTAGGCGCTGTCGCCCACGGCTACGAAGCGGAAGAGGGCCATATCCGGTTCCGTGATGGCATCGGCGGCCATGAAGTGCATCTTGCTGCCAACAGACAGTTCGTCGGCTGTGGCGGGTTCCATTTCATAGACTGAGATGGTCTGATTGTTGCCGTTGGCATCTTCGTAGGTCACCTTTTCCTCGCTGAGGAGTGAGGCTACGATATACTTGCCGAAGAGTTCGGGGCTGGTCTCGGTCTGAGCGGCCTCGTTGACCTGAGCTTCGCCGGCCACCTTGTCCCAACCGTATTTCTCGAACATCTCTTCGTCTGCGAAGCGAATCTTGTACCACTTGCTGGTGGAGATGCCGATGGCGCTGGTGGTGACGGTTTCGGCCTGAGCCTTCAGCTTCTCAACGTAATCAGCGCTTGCGGCAGGCGTGTAGTCGCCGGCTGCATCGTAGGCCTTAGCATCTGCGATGGTCTTGTCGAGGGCGTCGCCCGTAGACTTGTCGGTCCAGAAGCCAGGCTGCGTGCCAATGACGATGGATGCGCTCTTCTCCTCGACGGAGGCCAGTGTCTCGCGCAGTTCAGCGGGATCTACGAACTTCTCGATGAAGGCGTCGTAGGCTTCCTTCAGTTTGTTGTAGTTGTCGAGTGTCAGGTCAGCGTCCTCGATTTCAGCCTGCTCGGCGATGATGCCTTCGAGGTTCTTCACCAGGTCGCCCATGACGTTGTACTGGCAGGTCTCGCTCTGCAGCACCTCGGCGGGATAGAGCTGGAACTCTGCCAGGTGGAAGTAGCCACGAGTGGCAGAGCCGTTGCCGGTGGTGTTCTCGGCATAGAAGCGCAGGTACTTGTAGCCCTTGGTCTCGAATACGTCGCTGACGAGTGTTTCGTCGTTGGCATTCTTGGGTGTGTTGATGGTGGCCAGCAATTCGCAGGCATCCTTCTCGGCCTCGAACTCGTTGGTGCCCATTACGCCCCAGACGGTGATGTGGTCGTTGGCCACGTTGCGGCGGGTGAACTGGAAGGCTGCGTTGGCAACCTCTACGTCGGGCATCTCTACCTGCAGGTAGTGGGTGCCGGCGGGTACGCTGCTGCTCCAGTCGCTGTGCCAGAAGGTGGATGCGTTGCCGTCAATCAGGGCTTCGATGCTGCCCTCGCGGGTCTCGGTGTAGGGCGAAGAGAACTGGCTGACATCGGTCACCAAAGGATTCTCCTCGTCGAGGCTGATCTGGATGTCCTTGGCAATCTCGATCTTTGCCTGAGCGTCGGCCACCATTGCCTTGTAGCTCTCTACCATCTTCTCGCGATTCTGATAGGGCTCGTAGTCCTTCAGGATTTGCAGGGCTTCCTCCTCGCTGATGGGTTCGAATACCCATTCCGTAGCGCCGAAGTCGTTGGTGCCGGAGGTGTGTCCGCAAGACCAGCCTACCAGGTTGCCCGAATGGCCTGCGCCGGTGCTGTGTCCGTTGGGATGCAGATAGAGGAAGTCTTTGGCTGCCTGAGTGCTGACGCGGATGTCCACGAAGACCTCATCGTTGCAAGTGCCCACGTAGTCGATAGCCATGCGGTTCTCGCTTGCGGGATCCATGGTGACGGTCGTGCTCTGTGCAACGTTGTTGAAGCGTCCCTTGGTGACAGCGTTGACGATGTCGTAGGTGCCGTCTTCCTCTGCGGTTACAATCCACAGGGCGGGAGCCGTGGTGCCGACATCCTCGCGGTCTACGCTACCCCAGGTGCCGACGATGGTCTCGCCCGAGTAGCCGCTCTTCATATACTTGAAGACGTTGACGGTCTCATCCTCGCCAGCTTCGTTCGTGACGGTCTCGTACCAGTTGGACACGCCATCCGACGAGTAGCCATTCCGGATGAAGTAGTATCCCGAGGCGATGTTGTATCTTACCTGAGATGCCAGAACGGCATTGTAGGTATCGATGACGGCCTGTGCGGTGGCCTTCAGGCGTTCCACGGTCCACTGGTCGGCGGTAGCGGGATCCTGAGCCTCTTCGCCGGCATCGTAGGCCTCCTGCAGGGCGGCTTCAAAGGCAAGCACCTCTTCCTCGCCATACTGTCCGGGAGCGTCACCAACCTCGAAGGTTCCAGAGTATGCGGCATACTTGGCATAGGTATCTTCCAACTCGCGGATGGCCTCTGCCAGGGCTTCCAGTTCGCCCCACTGCACGGCCACGATGCTCCAGATGCTGTTGGAGACGATCATGCCGTCGTCATTCAGCACTGTCTCGTGCTTTCCCGAGCCCCACGTAACGACGGTGTTGCCCGTATTGATGCCGTCAGAGCCTGCAAAGTTGTTGTCGAGGCGCCACTTCATGTCGTAGACATTGATGCCCACGGTACCGGGAGCCGTTTCGGGGTCGATGTAGTAGATGTTAAACTCACCGGCATCATAAATATTGTCGGTGGAAGAGAACTTGGCGCTCTGCGCATCGCTGGCAGGAGCTGTCATCCAGTTGCCCGTACCGAACTGGATGTTGTAGGCGCCCTCGTTCCCCGAGGGGACGAAGCGTACCAGGAAGCCTGCCTTTGCCTTGGCGGAGCTTTCAAAGTCCACGTTCGACACACCCGGCTTCAAGATATTCTCCCCAAGTCCGTTGTCGTAGAGGAAACCACCCGACGACGGAATCTCGCCGACAAGAGCCGGAGCATACTGGCCTGTACCGATGCCGGTGTCGCGGCCCTGATGCAGGAAGTACCATGTGTTGGGCTCGAAGCTTTCCACCACCTCGCCAATGGTTATTGACTTGTTTTCGAGGTCGATGTCGTCCTGAGCCATGACGTTGGTGCTAATAAACATTGTCACCAACAGCAACAAAAAAGAGGTAATCTTTTTGCTCATAACAGTTAGATTTAAGTTAATAAATAAGGTACGTCGGGGCAAAAATAAAAAAAAAGTCTGTGACGCGCAAACAAATCACAGACTTTTTTCATTCCAAACAGAGTATGTCGACAGGGCTCACGAGGCATAGCTGCGTCCCACGTATGGGACGAGCCGCATCGACGTATCGATGACGCCTGTCCCACGCATGGGACAAGGCGAAACGACCCGACGCCTCGGGACGGGCCTGCTTAGGAGAGCAGGGCTATCCACTTGTCGCCGAGGGCCGACTTGGCTACGATGTGCTCCTGCACAGCCGTGACGAAGGGATTGCTGTCGAACTGGCCACGCACCTGCTCGAAGTCGGCCTCGGCCGTACGGATGTTGCCGTCGAATCCGAACCCGGTCTTCGTGGAGAGGGAGAACTCCTTCTTGGCATCCTGATAGAGCATCTTGTCGATGTCGACGACGGCCTCCTTCCACGAACGGACGATGTCGACCAGCACCTCCTTGCGATTGAGGTCTTCCTCGCGGAGATGGTAGAAGCGCAGCATCAGCTGGTAGGCCCACGCCCATTCGTAGTCGTAGTAGTGCTGGTGTATCTCGCGCAGGCGCGCGTTCATTTCATTATAGGTCCCCACCGTTCCGTTCTCGATGTCGTTCATCAGTTCCGTGACGGCCGTGTGGGGGGCAATGAGGCCGGAGAGGTCGAGCCAGTCGCCCTGTCCGGTTTCCGATTCGGGACGCAGGCGGGTGAGGTAGTCCTCGGCAGCCAGGTCGGCGGTCTTCTCCAACCGGGAGATGAGCGAATTGCCCAGGAACTTGCGGATGGCCAGCCGATAGAGTTCGATGCCACGCTCCAGGGCCGTATGCTTGATTTTGGCACTCTGATAGGTGTAGGTGTCGCTGGTCAGGCCGGACAGGGCCTTCAGCTGTTCCAGCACTTCCACGCCGCGCACCATCTTGTCGATGGTGTAGGGCGAGAGCAGGTTGAAGTTCACCAGGTCGAGCCGCCTCTCCTGGGCGCGTTTGTCACGCTTGGGCCACTTCTGGGCGTCGCGGATGGTGCCCACGGAACGCAGGTTGACAGCGGGAGCCAGCCACGTCTCGCCCTGTTTCTCTATCAGGTAGGAGAAGGGCAGAGCCGAGGTGTCGGGATTGGTGGTGTGGCGACCCATCACGAGCGAGAAGGCTCCGATGCGTGCTGGCCACAGGATGTAGGAGTCGGAAGCGGTCTTGGCACCACGTTCCATGGCCCCCTGGTGTATGGGGCCCAATTTGTACATGTGGTTGCTCTGGTTGGAGCCCGAACCTGCATTCATGAACGAGAACATGCCGGCGATGAGCAGTGTGGACTTGTGATGCGTTACCGTGAAGGGACCTGCAAAGATGGCGCAGGCCTCGCCGTTCTCCTCCTGGCAGTTGCAGAAGAAGAGGGAGTCGGAGGCCGAGTAGCCGTGTCCCAACATGCAGGCCTGCCCGACATAGACGCGGGTGAGCGTGGCACAGTCTTCCACCTGACTGCCGTCCTGCACGATGAAGTCCTCGGCTAAGACACCATAACCGATGTGCACAGGCGAGGCCTCGTGCGACATCAGCGAACCATTCTTCAGTTTGCCGGCGCCCTCGATTTTTGTGTACGGGCCCATGTAAATGTTCTTGATGTAGCCCGTGTCGACGATGGTGGAGTGATGGCCGATGGTGCCCATCGACGAACGGCTGATTTCCGCAATCTCGTCGGCAAAGCACTTGAGCCGCTCTATCAGTTGGGGACGATGGCGATACATGGCCTGCATGTAGGCCTCCTGGGCGGTCATCTGGTTGTGGATGGTGACCTCGCGTCCGCCCGTTTCGTTCATGACACTCACTTCCACGCCGTTGCCAAACGTGGTGGGGCCGTCACAGATGATGATGTCGACGTTCTCGATGAACGAGTCGTGCCCAATTTCGTAGTTGGCTATGTAGTTCTTGATATTCTCGATGCAGCAGTTGTCGCCAATGACCACGTTGTGCAGCGTGACATGGTACAGGCCCGAGTGCTTGTTCATGCCTCCGGGCATGGTGAAGGCCTTCTCGAAGCGCCCGATGCGACACTCGCCGGAGAAGCGCACACTGCGCACATACTTCAGATTGGTCTCGGGATGTATGCTGATGGCATCCCAGTCTTCAGCCGAACAGGCTTGTTGCTCCAGTTGTGTAATCTCTGTTGCAGTCAGTTTTCTGCATTCCATAGTTATTCTGTCCTTTACCGTTTAACTTATAACTTTACACAATAATATAACGTTTCAAACGTTAATTTATTATAAAAGACAACCAGAAAAATGCTCATTCGCAATCCCTTAGTGTGGCTCCGACGCATCCGTCACCGCTGTGGATACGGCATCCACTCGCCTTTTGCCTACTCGCTGGTGACCCAGGTGCTTTACTGCCCCGGCCGCTACTATGCCGACGCATGGCTCTATCCACGCAGGGAGCGATGGCTTCGGCCCCGCCTGACGGCCGTCCGACGTCTCATGTTCCGCCTGGCCAACCGCTGGCAGCCGACCCTCGTCAGTGCCCCTGCCGAACTGCATCCCTATCTCCACGAGGGATGCCGAAGGGCAGAACTGCATGAGTGCCAGGGCCCGCTGGTAACCCTCGAAGGCAGGGAGGGAAAAATGGTGGCCGTCATCGACCTGCAACGGCATCGCCGCGAATGGCAAGAACTGAAGAACGCTCCCCAGGTGACCGTCACCTTCGACCTCTACGATGTGGGGCTCGTCCTATTCGTGTCCCGACTGAACAAACAAAACTACATCATAAATTGGTAAAATATGAAAAAAAGCAACGTTTATACCCGAACAGGCGACAACGGCACCACCGGACTGGTGGGCGGACAACGCATTCCCAAGTCGCACACCCGACTGGAGGCTTACGGCACGGCGGACGAACTGAACAGTTTCGTGGGACTGCTGCTGACCGAGGTCACAAACGACGAAGACCGCCAACAACTCATTCTTATCCAGAACGACCTCTTCTCCGTAGGCTGCGAACTGGCCACCATCGACCGAACTGCCCGGCGCGCCGTGACGCCTGCAGACGTCGAACGACTGGAGGAGAGCATCGACCAGATGGACGCCCTGTGCGGAGGCTGGAAGGGGTTCATCCTGCCCGGTGGCAGCAGAGCCGCCGCCCTGGCCCACGTCTGCCGCACCATTTGCCGACGTCTGGAGCGCCGGATTTACAGCATCGACGACGAAGTGCCCACCGACCCCACATTGATGCAATATGTCAATAGATTAAGCGATTACATGTTCCTATTTGCCAAGAAACAGAACTATTTGTTGGGTGTTGAAGAAAAAATTTGGCAAAAGAGTTGATTATATCATTCCAATGTTATACATTTGCACCCCGAAAGAGAAAACATAAAAAACTTAAAAACAAAAAGCATCATGTATTGGACATTGGAATTGGCCTCGAAGCTCGAGGATGCTCCCTGGCCTGCGACAAAGGAGGAACTCATTGACTACGCCGTACGTAGCGGGGCTCCTCTGGAAGTGATAGAAAATTTACAGGAAATCGAGGATGAGGGCGAAATCTATGAAACCATCGAAGATGTCTGGCCCGACTATCCTACCAAAGAAGACTTTCTCTTCAACGAGGATGAGTATTAAGACTTATACTTGAGCCTAAACAACCTAATACCAGCGAGATAAGCAAATTTTATTTGTTTGTCTCGCTGGTGTTTTTTTATTGGAGTTGTTCGTCGAACCAAGACGTAAATAGTTTCAATCAATAATACTCTCTTCTCATATACCTCAGTATGAAACGGCCATCTTTAATCCATGATTAACTCCTCATCTACTAGCTTTTCCTATTTCTTCCCAGAACAGACTGGCCTGGTTTTTAATCGTAAAACGTCTGTCGTTTCAGCCATTGTTTGAAGAGAGAGTCGTTGAAAGAAATCTCCTGTCCGTCCACGTTGATGAGGTCTTTCTTGAGCAAAGCCTTTTTGACAGATTGCACATTGGCCGAAGACTCCAGGCGATACTTCTTTATGATATCTTTCCGGCTGAATCCAGTGGTCACACCATTGGCCAATGCGCGGAGGAAGTTCAGCTGAAGCTCGGATAATTGCTCAACTTCCCTTTGGAAGAACACCTTGTTCTGTTCCAACAGGTCGTCGATGGCTGCCGTGACATCTTTGTTGGTTACAACCTTATCGGTCTTATACCACACTACCCATGCCAAGTGCTGAACGTAAGAGGAGAGATTTTCCGTTGCCTCACAAATCTTAGAGGCTAATTCAGGAGAGATTATCTTGCCCGTTTCTTGGAACTTTGCACAAATAAATGGCACCCATTCTTCGGTGGGAATCTTCTTGAGGAACATCATGTCGCCAAACTTGTAGAACGGCATGCCCTTGTCATTGAAGATGTTTTCCATCAGGTGTTTCTTGCTGCCAAACATACAATAAGTGACATTTTGCTGGTGCTGCCAAACAGAACGTAGCTTCTTTTGGAACTTCAGCGTGTCGCTGAAATCTGCTATCTGCTGGAACTCATCCAGGCAAATCACTAAGTGGACATCTTTTTTTTGAGCTATCTTCTCTGGCAGCTGCAAGATGTCGGTTTCGGTATCATCTTTGGGATTCCACTCAAACGACAGCGAGAAGTCGTTCATTGGGTCGGAGCCAAATGAGAACTTGGGAGAGATGTTGGAGAGAAAGTTTTTTGCCGTCTCCACCCACTCGTCAAGTCGAAAGGACGTCTGCTTGATGACAGCAGAGGCAAAGGCATGGTAGAACTCATATTCCGACTTGCACTGGAAGATGTCGATGAAGACAGGCTTGATGTCAGGCCTGTTAATATCTGCGATAACTTTCTTCACGAGCGAAGTCTTTCCCCATCGGCGAGGAGAAATAAGGATTGTGTTAATGCCATGCGTAAGATTGGCATGGAGACGCTTGGCGTCTTCTATCCTATCAGTAAAATATGTTCCCTCAGCAGCCTTGCCAAAGACAAATGGATTCTCTATAGCCATATATTCAATGTTTTCTGAGTGCAAAGGTATGAAATAAAATTATTACTAACAAGTTTATTACTAATATATTTATTACTTTAACATTCCACGCTTTGAGGCCAGGGTGTCGCCCAGCTGAACCTGCATGGTCACAATCCTGCGGCTCAGGGACAAACCAATCCCCGAGCCGCAACGTTTTGTCGTGAAAAATGCAAAATGCAAAAATGCAAAAAATGGGCGGCCATCGTCATGATTAGACTCTTAAGTCTCTCAGCCTGTATTGTGGACTTTATACAGAAGTACATCGAAATGCAACAGCAATAACATAAAATCCCCCCGGATTACATCGCTAATTGGGGAAAAAGATGTAACTTTGCACCTTAGAAACTCGACAAAAACAAATATAGAACACATGTACAAAACAAAACTTTGGATGTTTGCCGCCATCCTGGCAATCTGCGGCACCAGTGTTTTCGCATCATGCTCGAATAACGACGATGCCCCCATCGTCACTCCGACTACGAAGGAATATTTCACGCTGTGGAACCCCTGCGAGGCGCTCACCGCACTGCAGGAATACGTGGAGGACGTCACGAATCCCCAATCGAAGAACTTCATCAAGGAGGAGGACCGCATCGCTACGTTTGACATGGACGGAACGTTCGTGGGCGAACTGTATCCGTCGTACTTCGAGTACAACCTGCTGGAATACCGTGCCCTCGACGACGACTCCTACGACGCTCCGCAGGACGTGATGGAGACGGCTCAGGAGATACGCGACTTCGTTCGGCGCGGCCAGAAACTGCCCGACCATTTCGACATGAAGCACGCCCAGGCTGCCGCCAAGGCCTATGCCGGCATGACGCTGGCCCAATTCGACGCTTACGTGAAGAAATACGCCGAACTGCCTGCCAATGGTTTCACAGGCATGACCTTCGGCCAGGCCATTTATAAGCCCATGCTCCAGGTATTCGACTATCTGAAGGCCAAGGGCTTCACCTGCTACGTTGTCTCGGGCAGCGACCGCTTCATCTGCCGTGCATTGGTGGAGAGCATCGGCATACAGCCCAACCGCGTCATCGGCATGGACGTGAAACTCCGTTCCACCAGTCAGGGCACCGAGGAAGGCGTCGACCACACCTATGGCCGCGAGGAGGACCTCGTGCGCACCGATGAACTCATCATCAAGAACCTGAAGACGAACAAGGTGCTGCAAATCTCGCAGGAGATAGGCAAGGTGCCCGTGCTCTCGTTCGGCAACAGCGGCGGCGACGCTGCCATGCACAACTACACGCTGAGCAACCCACAGTACCGGTCGGCTGCCTTCATGCTCATTGCCGACGACGACGTGCGCGACCATGCCAACCGCGAGAAAGCCCTCAAACTGGGCCAGCAGTGGCGCGAGGCAGGCTACCACGTCATCTCCATGCGCGACGACTTCCGCACCATCTATGGCGAAGGCGTAGCGAAGACCGACTTCTCCTTCCCGGCCGACGTCAGGGCACTCACCAAGTGGCAGGCAGGACGCACGGTGACGGCCGAGGACGTAGAGGCCTTCGGAGGCATCGACAAGTGCTTTGCCGCCGAACCCATTCCCGACAACGTATGGCAGCGCATGCAGGGCAAGACCTACAAGGAGAATCCCTACATCGGACGCGACGACCTGCGCCACATCCGCGCCCTGCACTGGGACTACGACGGTCAGATGCACGTCGGCGAAATGATTGTCAACCACGAGATTGCCGACCGTGTGGTCACCATCTTCCGCCAGCTCTTCGATGCCAAATACCCCATACAGCGGATGTTGCTGCCCGACGTCTATGGCGCCGACGACGAGACACAGATGCGCGACAACAATTCGTCGTGCTTCTGCTACCGCACCATTGCAGGCAGCACCAAACTGTCGAAACATGCCCGCGGACTGGCCATCGACATCAATACCCTTTACAATCCCTATTATATGGACCGCGCCGACGGTACTCGCTTCATCCAGCCTGCGACTGCAGCTGCCTACTGCGACCGCACATGGGACTTCCCCTACAAGATCGACCACCAGGACCTCTGTTTCCGCCTCTTCACCGAGGCCGGCTTCGAGTGGGGCGGCGACTGGACGTCGCGCAAGGACTTCCAGCATTTTGAACTAATTGAAGAATAAAATAAAAACCCTTTAATTATGACACTATTCGATCAAATCAGTGAAGACATCAAGGCTGCGATGAAGGCCCGCGACAAAGTGCGCCTGGATACGCTTCGCAACCTGAAAAAAGTATTTCTGGAAGCCAAGACGGCTCCCGGAGCCAACGACACATTGGCCGACGCCGATGCGCTGAAGATTGTGGCCAAACTGGCAAAGCAGGGCAAGGAAACGGCTGCCACCTACACACAGGCCGGACGCCAGGACCTGGCCGACGACGAACTGGCACAGGCTGAGGTGCTGGAGAGTTATCTGCCGAAGCAACTCTCGCTGGAGGAGATAGAGACGGAGGTGAAGAGAATCATCGCCGAAGTGGGAGCTACGAGCATGAAGGAGATGGGCAAGGTAATGGGCACAGCCAGCAAACTGTTGGCCGGAAAAGCCGACGGCCGCGTTATCTCCGAAGTGGTGAAGAAACTTTTAGCATAAGTTCCATACCTCAGTTCCAAGAGGTCAACAAACAAGAGGCTGTGCCGTACCATCCGACACAGCCTCTTAACTTTTTACTTGACCACGAATTACACGTAATCGGCTTGCCGCTCGCTGTGCGAGAATTACTCGAATTAAAAAGACCACGGATTACTTAGACCACGAATTTCACGAATTACGCGAATTAAAAAACGACCACGGATTTAACGGATTAAACGGATTTCTACCTCGAATATTCTTCTAACCACGAATTGCACGTAATCGGCTTGCCGCTCGCTGTGCGAGAATTACACGTAATCGGCTTGCCGCTCGCTGTGCGAGAATTTTGCCTTCGGCGTGTATGAGGGCGTAGCCAATTCGAGTAATTCGAGTAATTCGTGGTCTAAGTAATCCGTCTAATCCGGTAAATCCGTGGTCTTCTTAATTCGCGTAATTCGAGTAATTCGTGGTCTAAGTAATCCGTCTAATCCGTTAAATCCGTGGTCGTTTTTTAATTCGAGTAATTCGAGTAATTCGTGGTCTAAGTAATCCGTTTAATCCGTTAAATCCGTGGTCGTTTTTTAATTCGAGTAATTCGAGTAATTCGTGGTCTAAGTAATCCGTTTAATCGTGGTATTTTTAATTCATGGTATAGTAAGTTCCTGGTCCTGTAGGAAGGGCGACGTGGCCCGTACAGTGAACGAGGGGCGGTCATTGTCGGGTTGGATATAAGCTACCAGTCGGCCTCCGTTGACGCGGAGGCGGTGGCGCTGTTGGCGACTGGTGATGGTGGCATCCGACATGTCGCCGTGTTCCATACCTAACAGTCGGGCACCGCGCACCATGAGGGTAACCTCATTGTCGGCCGAGGGAACCAGACGTCCCTGCTCGTCGACCACCTCCACAAACACATGGGCTACAGAGTCGGTGGTCAACCGCAAGGCGTAAGGCCGTCCGCTGGTCACAATCTCATACGAGGCACCGTTGTCAGCCTCGCAGCGCAGCGTTCCGGGGGCGTAGTCGATGTCCCAGTAGCGTATGCCCGAGTTGTCGTCCAGTTGGGGGGTACCGCCCACAGGCTGTCCGTTCAGGGTGAGGCATGCCGAACTGCCGTTGGTGTAGCAAACCACACGTATTTGCTGTCCATCGGTGTAGTTCCACGTGTCGTTGGCATAGGAGGAGACATAGGTTGTGCGCTGGTTGTTGTTGCGCGATCCGTAGCGCTGCGGTCCCACGGGATAGGTGCCGATGTAGCAAACGGGCTTTTCACTCCACAGGGCAGCACGATACCATCCCTGAGGCTTGCGTTGCCCAGCCAGGTCGAGCAGTCCGGCGCTGGAGCCACGGGCAGGCCAGCGACCGCTCTCGCCCAGATAGTCAATACCCGTCCACAGGAACTGGCCGAAGATGTGTTCGTTCTCGGTCACAGCCTTCCAGGCCGCCAGGTCGTGGCGGTTCTCCGACCCGTAGATGATGCGTTCGGGATACGTCTTGTGGTCCTCGGCATAGCGACTCTCGGTATAGTTGTAGCCCACCACATCTACGGCCGAAGGATAGGCCGTGGCATTGGACATCACCACGCCGGCCAAGGCCCCGGTAGTGGGGCGAGAAGGGTCGATTTGCTTCACCACCTTGACCAGTCGCTGGGCAATCAGTCCGATGCGTTCGGCATTGGGTTGCTCGGGCTTGTAACCGCCATACATCGGCTGGGTGAAGGAACCGTCGCCATTGAGGACGGGATGCGAATAGGGGTCGTTGGGATAGTCCACCTCGTTGCCTATCGACCACATGAAGATGCTGGGATGGCAGCGGTCGCGTCGCACCATGTCGGCCACGTCGCGGTCTATCCACTCGTTGAAGTAGGTATAGGTACCCTGGTACTCAGGAGCTCCGGCGTTCCAGCCCTTCATCCATTTGCGTTTGGGGAACTCCCACTCGTCGCTTGCCTCGTCCATCACCAGCAGTCCCATCTCGTCGCACAGGTCGTAGACCTCGGGGGCGTGTGGATTGTGACTCATGCGGATGGCATTCACCCCGATGGACTTCAGTTCCAGCAGTCGGCGGCGCCAAACCTCCTTCGGCACGGCCGTGCCCAGCACGCCGGCATCGTCGTGCACGCAGACACCCTTCACCTTCATCCATTGTCCGTTGAGGGCGAAACCTTTGTCGGGGGAAAAGTCGAGGGTACGCAGACCGACGCGAACGACGGACGTATCGTTCACCGACAGTCCGTCCTCGGCCTTGGGAGCATTGAGGACGGTCCTCAGTGTATAGAGATAGGGACGTTCGAGCGTCCAGCGCTGCGGATTCTTCACCGTCAGCGCGACAGTTTTCTTTTCCTGGCTGCCGATGCTGGTCTTCGTGGTGGCCACCACCCTACCCTCGCTGTCGCAAAGCTGGACTGTAGCACTGAGCCGCAGGGCCGACTTCACGGTCCTGTCGTCAGCGGTCTCCACGTCCACCGCCAGTTCTGCCCGCTTCTCATTGATGCGGGTCAGCCTGTAGGCAGTGCCCCACTGGGCCAGATGCACCTGGGGGGCCGTCACCAACCACACGTTGCGATAGATGCCCGAACCTGTGTACCAACGCGAGTCGAACTCCTGTCCGTGGTCGACGCGCACGGCCAGGACGTTGTCGCCCTGTTCCAGGTAGGGCGTCATGTCATACATGAAGGAGGCAAATCCACTGGGCCGCTTGCCCAGGAGATGACCGTTGAGGTAGACCTCGGAATGGTTGTACACGCCCTCGAAATAGACGAAACGCGAAGATTGCCCTGGCGCCATGTCCACATGCAACCTGTACCAGGCCACGCCACCGGGCAGATAGCCCTGGCACGAGCCTTTGTCGGGCGACATGGGCAGTTCCACGCCCCAGTCGTGCGGCAGGTCCACCCTGCGCCAGCGCGAATCGTCGAAATCCTTCTCTTTCATGCCGGGTTGCTCGGCTATGTTCCAAGCAGCATCCATGCGTAGGAATCTCCAACCCTTGTTCAGTTTCTCAGCGTGGCCGAACGATACCTGGCCCTGTGTCTGTCCTGCCATCATGAGCAGAACGAAGAACGATGTCAGCAGTTTCTTCATGTCGGTAAGTCAGTATACAATTTGTTTCAATACCATTGCAAAGATAAACAAAAAACCTCATAACGCATTCTGCCAGAGAGATTTTTATAAAGAAAAAATATATAAACACGCTATATCTCGGCAATTATCACTATATTTGCAAAGAAATCTGTGACAAACTATGAAAAGACTGTTATCCCTGACCCTGCTACTGGCCGTGCTGGCGATGCCATCATCGGCTGCCAAACCGAAGCGGGCCCTTACGGAGAAGGACATGGGCGCCTATCTCTTCACCTACTTCAGCGACCCCACCCACTCGTTGTTCATGGCCATCAGTTACGACGGCTACACATTCACCCCCCTCAACAACGGGGAGCCCGTCATTGCAGGGGATTCCATAGCCGAGCAGCACGGCATACGCGACCCGCACATCTACCGTGCCCCCAACGGGAAGTTCTACATCGCCATGACGGACCTGCACATCTTCGGCCGCGAGAAGGGCATCCGAACGACGCAATGGGAACGGCCCGACGAGTTCGGCTGGGGCAACAATCGCGGCCTCGTGCTCATGGCCTCTGACGACCTCATCCACTGGACGCACCACGTCGTTCGCATCGACCGTCTGTTCCCCGACCACTTCGGCCACATAGGTTGCGCATGGGCGCCGCAGACCATCTGGGACCCGACGGTCGGCAAACCTATGGTCTACTTCACCATACGCCAGCATGCAGGCGGCCGCACCAAACTGTACTACAGCTATGCCGACGAGGCATTCACCACATTGGAAACCGAACCACAGCTGCTATTCGAATATCCCGATGAAAAGATTCAGGTGCTCGATGCCGACATCTGCCCCATGCCCGACGGACGCTACTTCATGACCTACGTTTCGCAGGAGAACCCAGGCGGCATCAAGTACATGATTTCGGACCGCATCAACCACTTCGACGACTACCATGCCGAACAGATTGATGCCGAGCACGGCTCCTGCGAGGCCCCGAACATGTGGAAGCGCATCGGCCAGAAGAAGTGGGTGCTGATGTACGACATCTTCAGCATCCGTCCGCACAACTTCGGTTTCGTGGAGACGTCGGACTTCAAGACCTTCAAGTCCCTGGGCCGCTTCAACGAGGGCGTAATGAAGCTGACCGACTTCACCTCCCCCAAGCACGGCTCGGTCATCCACATCACGAAGGCAGAGGCCAGGCGGCTGGAGACCTACTGGAGCCAGCAGCAAGAGAAGGCACGCACCATACGCAGCGGCCAGCTGTGGCCCGACGACGGCGGCCGCCACATCAACGCTCACGGTGGCGGCATCATGAAGTATGGCGACACATGGTACTGGTTCGGCGAGCACAAGAGCGACCGCACCAGCGATGCCCTGGTGGGTGTGATGTGCTACGCATCGAAGGACCTCGTCCACTGGCGCAACTGCGGCGTGGCCCTGGCCGTGAAGGACGAACGCGGCCACGACATAGAGCGTGGCTGCATACTGGAACGTCCGAAGGTAATATATAATAAGGTAACAAAGAAGTTCTGCATGTGGTTCCACCTCGAACTGAAGGGACGCGGCTATGACGCCGCCCGCTATGGCGTGGCCGTGGCCAACCGCCCCGAGGGCCCGTATAAGTTCCTCTACTCGCAACGTGCCAACGCCGGCACATGGCCCGCCGACTTCGACCAACAGAAGCTGGCCATTGCCGACACCCTGAACAGTGAGCACTTCAAGGAATCCTGGACGCCCCAATGGCTCAAGGCCGTAGACCAGGGGCTCATCGTGAAACGCGACTTCGGCACGGGCCAGATGTCACGCGACATGACGCTCTATGTCGACGACGACGGACGGGCCTACCACATTTTCTCCTCCGAGGAGAACCTGACGCTGCACATCGCAGAACTGACGGCCGACTACCTGCACCACACCGGCCGCTACATTCGCGTGGCACCCGCCGGGCACAACGAGGCACCCGCCATCTTCAAGCACGAGGGCACATACTGGATGATTACCTCCGGCTGCACAGGCTGGGACCCCAACGAGGCACGCATGTTCTCCGCCCCCAGCATCTGGGGACCGTGGACCCAGCACCCCAACCCCTGCCGTGGCCCGAAGGCGGAAATCACGTTCGGCGGACAGAGCACGTACATCCTGAAGATTGAAGACGGAGAACTGAACACGAAAGGCCCCCGATACATCTTCATGGCCGACATGTGGCGCCCCCTCCGTCCGCGCGATGCACGCTACATCTGGCTCCCCATCGACTTTGAGGATGGCAAGCCCGTCATCACTTGGCGCGACGAATGGACACTGGAATAGTTTGACATTCTCGAAAACAACTCACCCACCATGAAAAAGTTTCTCCCCGCGCTGCTACTCACCCTCGTTGCCCTGTCGCAGGCCCCATCGCTCCGCGCCCAGGCCTGGAACGACACCCTCTACCGACACATTGAGCAAAGCATCCGTCAGCCGCGATTGGCGGAGACCGAATATCCGATAACGCGATTCGGCGCCCGCCCCGAACGGTCGGCAGCCAAGAACCAACGCGCCATCCAACGGGCCATCGACAAATGCTCGGCCCGGGGTGGCGGACGGGTCATCATACCGGCCGGACAACGCTTCCTGACAGGCGCCCTCACCCTGAAGAGCGGCGTGAACCTGGTGGTGGAGGAAGGGGCCTTTCTGGAATTCGCCTTCGAGCCCGAACTCTACCCCATCGTACCGACAAGTTGGGAGGGACTGGAGTGCTACAACCTGCAACCCTGCATCTACGCCTACGAGGCCGAGGGCATCGCCATCACGGGCCGCGGCACCATCGACGGCGGCGGCACGCCCCAGACCTGGTGGCCCTGGTGCGGCAACCCCAAGTTCGGCTGGCACGAGGGACTGCCCAGCCAACGACTGGGCGGACGCCAACGCATGCTGCGCAACGGCGAGGACGGAGTGCCCCTGACCGACGAGAAAGGCCGCAGGCACCCCCTGCGCACCTTCACAGCCCAGGACGGCATGCGCCCGCAACTGGTCAACTTCAACCGTTGCAGGCGCATACTGGTGCAGGACGTCACCCTCCTGCGCTCCCCCTTCTGGGTGGTGCATCCGCTCATGTCCACCGACGTCACCCTGCGGCGCGTCAGGATAATCAACGACGGTCCCAACGGCGACGGCTGCGACCCGGAGTCGTGCGACAGAGTGCTCATAGAAGACTGCTACTTCAGCACGGGCGACGACTGCATCGCCATCAAGAGCGGCCGCAACGGCGACGGACGGCAGCGCGCCATGCCCTCGCAGAACATCATCGTCCGCCGTTGCCAGATGCGCAACGGCCACGGCGGCGTGGTCATCGGGTCAGAAATCAGTGGAGGCTGCAGGCACGTCTTTGCCCATGACTGCGAGATGGACTCGCCCAACCTGGACCGCGTGCTGCGCATCAAGACCAACACCTGCCGCGGCGGCACGGTGGAGGACATCAACATGCGCGACATCAGCGTGGGCCAGTGCCGCGAAGCCGTGGTGAAGATAAACCTCGACTACGAACCGCGCGAGGCCTGCTGCCGCGGTTTCCTGCCCACTGTGCGGAACGTCAGCGTGGAGCGCGTCACCTGCCTGCGGTCGCGCTACGGCGTCATGATTGTGGGTCTGGACACGGCCACCTGCGTCCGCGACATCTCCGTCCGCGACTGCCGCTTCGACGGCGTGGCCCAGGGCAACAACATCAAAGGACGCACGCAGGGCATCAGCCTACAGAACCTCTTCATCAACGGCACACCTGTTCAATGGTAATACAGACGGGGGACGAAAAGAAACAATTATTGCTTAAAACCTTATTCCAATAAGGATATACAAAAGGCCCGCAGCGTCGTGTGCGCTGCGGGCCTTTTTGCGTACGTATAAATTCGTGTAATTCGTGGTCAATAAAATTTTAGTTCAGTCCCCAAAGTGCGGACGAAAAGTTTTTCTCTACCAGTGCTTCGACATTGTCGGGCAGATTACAGAAAAAGTCGATGCCGGTCAGTTCCTCCAGTTCGTCGATGCTGACGGCATAGTTCTTGACGTTGCTGTCGGTGTTGCTCTTGTGCTCCATCCAGAAGCCTACGGCCGCATAGCCACCTTGAGTCGGATCGGAGTTCTTCTTGCGTAAGACAGCCATGAAGAAGTAGTTGGGCACGGGCAAGTTGTTCTTTGCTTTCTTGTACATGCCCTGGCTGATGGTCCCACCCTTCACGACGTAGAGCGTGTCGCGGAAACTGTCCCTGTTGTAGCGGTCGCGCAGACGGAGTTCAAGCGTGTACCAGTTGCTTCTGCCATCACCAGAATTGAAACCGTTCAGTTGTGGGTGAATATTACTCATGTAGAACGTCTGTGCGTTGGCTTCGTAGGAATTCACACGGTCCTGACTGCCCAGGATGTGTCCCCGGTCATAGCCGTTGTTGCTGTGGTCGGCGAGTGTCGACCTATATGATATGGGAATGAGCGGGTCTTCGGCCCACTGGTTGGTACGGCTGGTGTGTGTGACGGAATTGGACTTGTCCCAACGGAATGCCGACCAATACTGCGCCCGTAGCGAGCAGTTCCATTCGATGCAGTAGTTGATGCCGTAGTCTTTTGTAGTGTGTACGACGAAGAGGTTATCTGCACCGCCGTTCAGGCGGGGTATCTCCAAGCGGCATGCTGCGTCGCGCAGGCTTTCGCTTCCCTCAGTCACAGCCTTAACGTAGCCCAGTTGCACAACCTCGCCGTAACTGCGGGTATCGGCAGTCCCCAGCATGGAGACGTTACTGTTGGAGTTTCCTGCAGACTGGGGGGAGGGCTGTATATCATCATCATTACAAGCGACGAGAATAGACATAAGCACCGTGATGACACCAAACTTCAGCATTACCGGCATGTGCCGGTACGTTATACTTGCAACTTTGTTCATATCATATTATCTTTTTTCAATAAAATAAATTGAATAGGGATGGCAACACGATACAATGCCCACCATTCACCTCCCAGTCAGCAAAACTACAAAATAATTCACAATTCTTAAAGCATAATGCATAATTATTTTGCCCAACTATCCAAAATCACATAAAAAAGCCCGCAACGAATCGTCGCTGCGGGCTTTTTTCGTTTATGCCGTTAAGGGGTTATTCGGCATAGGTGATGGCGATGGACTGGATGCGGACATGTCCACCGGTGGCCGTGTAGGTGAGGACAATCTCTTTGGCGCTTCCGCTCCAGGTCTGTGCCTCATAGTCGTAGGTGCCGGGGGAGAAGCTCGTATTGCCACTGGTGGCATAGAGGGGGCGATTGTTTTGGTCTTCTCCTTTGTCGAAGGTGAACTGCACCTTGGCGATGGTCTTGTTGGAACTGATGGTCAGCGTGTTGCCGCCATAGAGTCGGATGCCGGTGCCCGTGCTGTAGTACTTCGGTGTGGTGCCGCCGCTGCCCTTGGACCATGCCAGTGTGGCATCGCCGACGGTGATGGTCTGGCCGTTGAAGTCTTGTGCATTGGCGTAGCCCATATCGACGAATGTGATGCTGTTGCCTGATACGTCGGGAGTGTCGGGGGTGTCGCTGCCACCTTCCAAAATGACTACGTCAGCATTCTTGATTTCGGGGGTCACCTTGCCGTCCTTGACGTACTTCATGAGGTTACCGGTTATCTTCACCTTCATGCCTGCAGCGAAGGCGCTGACGCCCTCGGGCAGGTTGGCATAGTAGGCCTCGAAGACGCGACCACCGTCCTTGGTGTCGGCCATCCAGAAGGTCTGCTGGTTGCGGCTGACGCTGCCGATGACTTCAGTGATGTAGCCGGTAACGGTGTAGACCTCGGTAGATGTTGCTCCGTCTTCCAAAGCATTGGTCAGTTCGGCGGCCTGGGCGCAGGTTACTTCCTCGCCGGAGGGTGCCGGGGTGTCGCCGCCCTGCTCCAGGATTTCCACGTTGGCATTCTTGATTTCGGCTGTCACCTTGCCGTCCTTGACGTACTTGGTGAGGTTACCGGTTATCTTCACCTTCATGCCTGCGGTGAAGGCTGTGACGCCCTCGGGCAGGTTGGCATAGTAGGCCTCGAAGACGCGACCGCCGTCCTTGGTGTCGGCCATCCAGAAGGTCTGCTGGTTGCGGCTGACGCTGCCGATGACTTCGGTGATGTAGCCCGTAACGGTGTAGACCTCGGTAGATGTTGCTCCGTCTTCCAAAGCATTGGTCAGTTCAGCGGCCTGGGCGCAAGTTACTTCCTTACCGGAGGGAGTCGGGGTGTCGCCGCCCTGCTCCAGGATTTCGACGTCGGCATTCTTGATTTCGGCTGTCACCTTGCCGTCCTTGACGTACTTGGTGAGTTTGCCGGTTATCTTCACCTTGCTGCCTTTGGTGAACTGCGATACGCCCTCGGGCAGGTTGGCCCAATAGGCTTCGAAGACGCGGCCGCCGTCCTGGGTATCGGCCATCCAGAAGGTCTGCTGGTTGTTGTTGACGTTGCCTACGACCTCGGTGATGTAGCCAGTGACGGTGTAGACCTCGGTGGAGGTGGCGCCGTCGGCCAGGGCATTGGTGAGTTCGGCGGCCTGGGCGCAGGTCACTTCCTCACCGGAGGGTGTCGGGGTGTCGCCGCCATTTTCCGAAGGTGTGCCGGCCACCACCTTCAGGTCCTTCAGTTCGAAGGTTGACGACTTGTCACCGTTGGGTGTGGTGAAGTAGAAGGCTACGTTCACCTTCTCCTGGTTGAGGAACTCGGCGGGCAGGGCCACGGCTGTGGTCTCCAGTTCCCAGTTGGTGGATACGTGGGTGGCCTTCCAGTCGAGTTCGGTCCACTTGTCGGCTACAAAGCCTTCAGCGGCTTCGTACTGCGAGGTGACGTACATCTTGATGTGGTCGGCAAACTGGGGGTCGTTGTTGGCATAGGCCACGCAGTACTGGAAGCTGACGTAGGCAGTGGTGCTGTCCGTGGTGGTGCTGAAGGCCGGCGAGATGATGTAGCCGTCGGCCATGCGGTTGCTCTTGGTGTCGGCACCGTCCCACTTCTGGTAGCCGGTGGCCTGTGTGTAACTGGAGCCCTGGCTCCAGGGGTTGTTGCCCGATTCGGCAGCCAGCATTTCCCAATCCGACAGGCTCACACTGGAGTAGAAGGTGGAAGTGGCTGGTTTCTCTCCGCCCTCGGCATTGGGGATGGGATACGGTGCAGGCACGTCCTCGCAGCTCGACAGGGCGAATACGCCTACGAGTGCAAACATGAGTGATTTCCAAAACTTTTTCATAATTGTATGTATTTTTATGTTTTTCTTACGTATGCTAATTATTCCAGAATTACGAGGTCGTCACCCGTGCGCATCTGTATCTGCCAAGAGGAGTCTTGATAGCGGATGGCTACGCCATAGACGCGGACGCGGCCGGTGGGCATGACCATTTTGTAGAAATCGGCATAGGTGCTGGTACGGATATCCACGGTGCCACCCGACGCGATTTTGAACGTGCGGTTTACCGAGTTGCCAGCATCGGCCATGTTTACGGGAGCCAGGATAGCTTCACCATCAGCATCGGCGAAAGTGCCTTCGACGTAAACCAGATAGTCGCTGTAGGTGTCTTTGTCCAGGCTGGGCTTGAACTCTATGGCAGCGGGCACAAGAGTCTTGTCGGGGGTACCGAGGAAGTTCACGTGGTCGTACCAGTCGTAGCGCGTCATGCGTCCGATGCGTTCCGCACCGCTGGTAGAACTCTTTCCAGGGTAGCCTATCTGGGCATTCTTGCCGTAGCCGCCGATGTACAGCCCCTTCAGATTCATCAGTATGAGTTGCCCGGGTTTCACGTAACTGTACATGGAGTTTTCAGTAACGCCGATGATGATGTAGCCGCTCTCGTCCTTGACGACAATCTGCTGGCTGATGTTGCCGCCTTCATCATTCACGGTCACCAGGGCCTTGATTTGCACGTCATCCTCAATTTTTGCGTAACTGCTGTTGGAGATGGCTGTCTTGTACTTCTGTTTCAGACTTCCGATGGTGACCACGTTACGCTCCTGTATGGTGTCATTCCACAGGGTATAGTTCGTAACGGGTTCCCAGTCGCCGTCCTGGCAGGAGACGCTTACGCCACAGAGTACGCAGAGGAGACAGAGACCGCAGAGATATTTCATATAGTTTCTCATAGTTGTATCTATTATCAATTGTCAATTATCAATTATCCATTGTGCTTAGAACCTGTAGTTCACGTTGAGCATGAAGTTGATGCCCTGGGCATAGAACTTCTTGGGGTTCTGCACGAAGTCGTATAGACGCTCCGAGCCCGTCTGCCCGTTCTTGTTGGTGCTGTAGTTGCTTCGGCTCTGTTCGTAGCCACCGGTACACAACTTGCGGTTGTTGGTGATGTTGGTTACCATCAGGTTCACGTTCAGGGGATGATGAGCGACACGGAAGGTGTGGCCGATGGAGCCGTCGAGCATGAATCCACCATTCGACTTAGCCTGTTCGGGGACGTCGAAGGAACCGTCTGCATTAATTTTATTTGCAGAAGACAAGTTCTTGGTGTATCGCATGTTGGGCGAATAGGAGAGATAGATGCGGTCGTAGTAGTTACCGTTGAGGTTGAAGTACCATCCCTTGACGCTGTACTTGAGCCCCAGACTGACGGCAGCCAGCGGGGTTCCGCTCTCACGCATACCCTTGTTGTAGCAGACGTCCTGCTGTGGAATGCCAGCATTCGAGAGCAGATAGACTACGTCGGTGTTCTTCGTGTACTTGGCTTCGGCAAAGGAACCCAGCAGGTTGATGTTGAAGTTGCTGGTGACCTTGAACTTCATGCCCAGTTCCACGCCGTAGTAGTCCTTCTGCACCCCCGTGAGACTATTGTATGTGAAGGAGTTCTCGTCGTCGTTATAGAAGTTCTGCCATTCCGTGCCATCGTAGGTGTGGGTGTAATATGCCGTCAGGTTCATCTGCAGCCAGCGGTTGTTCAGTGCGTAGCCGATTTCGCTGGAGAATATCTTCTCGTTCACCAGGTCGCTGACGAAATTATTGTTCTGCTCCGGGCTGACGAAGGCCACGTTGGCATGCGGGGCACGAGCCTCGTAGCCTACACCGAACGAGAGGGCGTTGCCGCGACCAAGGTTTAGGTTGGTGCCCATCTTGAAGCCGCCGTCCAGGAACCGAGCCTTCTGGCTCTTGCCGTAGGAGAGCTTCACCTCGCAGCCGTTGGCATCGGTGTAGTTGGCAAAGATACCGTTGTTCATCTTGCCGTCGCGCCAGATTTGCTGGCCGCCAATGCGTGCCGAAATGAAGTTATGGCTGATACCCTTGTCGCGAGTGAATGTCGTCCACAGACTGGCACGCTGCATCCACAGGTTGTAATCGAAGCCGTATCGGTCACCCACACGCAGGCGGTTAGCCTCGGAGTAAGGGTTGCCATCGTAGTGTCGGAGATTATACTGCACACGCGGGTCACTGGGCAGATACGTGCCAATGGCATAGTTGTTCACGTTGTGCATATATTCGGCCCCCATTAAGTCATCAATGGTTTGGTAGTGCTGTCCCACGTTGTTGCCAAGTTGTAGTCCCAGTTTCCACTTTGTATCCTTATCGATACTCCAGTCAAAAGTGCTACCCAGTCCAGCCATGATGTGGTTGTTATGCTTGGCCTGGATGAAGTACGCAGCATCCTTCTTGTCAGCATTCAGACCGATATTTTTGGCATAGAGTTCGTCGAAATTGATCTGGCGGTTAGCCTTCGATGCTGTCCAGAAGTCATAAGCGTCTTGCCAACTCTCCTGGGCGTACTGCCAATTGCGGCTGTTGTCTGGGTCCCACACGTCATAATAGTTACTTGGAAAGTTCTTCCAGTAGTCGGGAGCAGGGTTCTGGGCATCGTTGTAAAACAGCTTTGTACTGCTGTACATGGCGTACTTGCCGATGAGGCTGGTGGTCAGCTTCATGCGGTCGTTGATGTTGTAGTCCCAGGTGAGCAGGGCCGTGGGCTCGTAGTTGTTGACCACGCGGCTGGCGCGCTTCTTGCCGTCCTGGTAGCCCCAGTAGGGATTGTACTGGCGGTCGTTGGCCAGCCAGTAGGCCTCGTCGGTGGATGCTCCCTGTTGGGCGCGCTCCGTGGGGTTGCCCCATGTGGCCAGGTTCAGCGAGTGGCGGTCGCCCCACATCTTCTGCAGGCTGAGGAAGTAGGAGAGCGAGTTGTAGAACGTGCCCTCAACGGCTGCCGTCTGCATGTTGGCCCAGCGGTAACCGATGGTTCCGCCGAAGGCCCATCCGCGCTTGGTGACGCCGGAGCCGAAGGTGTACATGGCGCGCAAGGTGTAGTTGCGGTTGGCACCGGAGAGGGTGACCTTGTGGCCTGCGGGCAGCGAGGAGGCACGGAAGTTGTAGTTAGACGAACCGCCGATGTTGGACATCGAGAAGGTGTTGGCCTCGAAGACGCCGGAGGCATCGATGTTGCGGGTGGCATCGTTCATGCCGCCGATGGTGGAATAGTTGAACTGTCCGTTCTCGCTGTTGTTCACCTGCACGCCGTTGAAGTAGATGTCGTTGAAGCGCGAGTTGTAGGCGCGGTACTTGTAGCGGACGGGGCTGAACAGGTAACCCACGTTGCTGGTGTAGACGTTGTTGGCGGAGTTCACCATGATGACGTTCTGCGTGACGTCGTCGTTCTCGCCCAGCTGCGACTCGGTGAAGACGAATGCCGCGTTGTCCTGTCGCAACGAGGCATCATCGGTACTGCCGGTGTCGACCGTCGGCTTGTCCTGGGCAAAACCAAGTGGCGCCATCCCGAAGAAAAGGGCCACAAGCGTTAACTTCTTTGTCATAAGTTATTTATTTATTAATAATGTCAGTCCAAATGGTACGGAGTTAAGGTTCTACGGCTACAAAGTTAAGAAAAAAACTCGCATTTGCCCCATATTTCTGCAACTTTTGCAAAAAAAAGTTAACGAGCCGAGTGCAGGTTTGTGCAAGGACGGCGACGAAAAGTTCCGCCACCGCCGACGTCCGTACATCCATCGTCGGCGTCCGTACGTTCATCGTCGACGTCCGTACGTTCATCGCCGATGGCGGAACTTTTCCACGCCGCCCCTGCAACAATGTGCGGCAGGGGTTGCAAAAATGTTTTGCATTTTCCCGAAATATCTGTCGCACCTATCGATTTTTTTTGTATCTTTGTGCACGAAAATATATATAATGTAATAGGTATGCGTATGCGCAAGAACATGTTTTTCCTAATCGTGGTGTTGCTGGCGGCAGTCTCCTGCAACGCACAGAAGAAGTACGGCCTCTATCCCGTGGCCTTCTACAACCTGGAGAATATCTTTGACACCATCCACGACGAGGGCAAGAACGACTACGAATTCCTACCCTCGGGTTCGTACCACTGGAATAAGACCAAGTACGAGAGCAAACTCCGCAACATGGCTCGCGCCCTGGCCGACCTGGGCACGGACAAGGTGCCCGCAGGGGCCGCCATCATCGGCGTCAGCGAGGTGGAGAACGCACGCGTGCTGAACGACCTGGTGGCCCAGAAGCCGCTGAAAGACCGCGGCATGCGCTTTGTACACATCGAGGGGCCCGACAAGCGCGGCGTGGACTGCGCCCTGCTCTACAATCCCCGATTCTTCACGGTGAAGAAATACTTCCTGCAGCCCTACATTTACGAGAACGGCGACACCGAACGTGCCACGCGCGGCTACCTGACCGTGCAGGGCGAGATTGACGGCGAACCGCTCACCGTCATCGTCTGCCACTGGCCCAGCCGCGGTGCCACCAGCTACTTCCGCGACATTGCCGGCAAGCAGGTGCGCCACCTGACGGACAGCATACAGAAGGCCGACAGCCGACAGCGCATCATCGTCATGGGCGACATGAACGACGACCCCGACAATGCCTCCATGACCAAGTGGCTGGGAGCCAAGCGCAAGATGAAGGACGTGGGGGCCCTGGACTTCTTCAACCCCTGGTGGGAGATACTGCGTGGACAGGGACAGGGCACACTGACCTTCCAGGGCGGATGGAACCTGTTCGACCAAATCGTCTTCTCGCGCAACTTGCTCGACGTGAAGAACCGTAAGGACTACAGCCACCTGACGCTCTACCAGTGGCACATCTTCCGCCGCGACTACCTCATCCAGCAGGAGGGCCGCTACAAGGGCTCGCCCAAGCGCACCACCTCCGGCGGCGTGTGGCTCAACGGCTACAGCGACCACCTGCCCACCGTGTCGTACCTGATAAAGGAAATGAAGTAAGACCCTCCCCCGGCCCCTCCCTTGCAGGGCGGGGAGTAGTTACAATTGAGAAGAGAGAAACTATAAAACATATTTATTAATCCGGCCTCAAGCCCCCGATGCACATTCACCTCTCCCTCGGGAGGGGAACGGGGGGGGGATGGGGCTAATTAAACTTTAACACTATGACAAGTTACAAAGAACTGGGACTGGTGAACACCCGTGAAATGTTCGCCAAGGCAGTGAAGGGCGGCTACGCAATCCCCGCCTTCAACTTCAACACCATGGAGCAGATGCAGGCTATCGTGCAGGCTGCCGTGGAGACCAAGTCTCCCGTCATCATGCAGGTCAGCAAGGGCGCTCGCAACTACGCCAACGGCACCATCCTGCGCTACATGGCTCAGGGTGCTGTAGAATATGCCAAGGAACTGGGTTGCCCCAATCCTCAGATTGTCCTGCACCTCGACCACGGTGACAGCTTCGAACTCTGCAAGGAGTGCATCGACAATGGTTTCTCGAGCGTCATGTTCGACGGCTCTGCCCTCCCCTACGAGGAGAACATTGCCATCACGAAGAAGGTGGTTGAGTACGCTCACAAGTACGACGTAACCGTAGAGGCCGAGCTCGGCGTTCTGGCCGGCGTAGAGGACGAGGTTAGCGCTGCTGAGAGCCACTACACCCGCCCCGAGGAGGTTGAGGACTTCTCGAAGCGCAGCGGTTGCGACAGCCTGGCCATCTCCATCGGTACCAGCCACGGCGCATACAAGTTCACTCCCGAACAGTGCACCCGCGACCCGAAGACCGGCAAGCTCGTGCCTCCTCCATTGGCATTCGACATCCTGCACGAGATCGAGAAGCGCATCCCCGGCTTCCCCATCGTGCTGCACGGTTCGAGCTCTGTGCCCCAGGACGAGGTTGACACCATCAACAAGTACGGTGGCAAGCTGCCCGATGCTGTAGGTATTCCCGAGGAGCAGCTGCGCGAGGCCAGCAAGTCGGCCGTCTGCAAGATCAACATCGACAGCGACAGCCGTCTGGCCATGACCGCCGCCATCCGCAAGCACCTGGCCGAGAACCCCAGCCACTTCGATCCTCGCCAGTACCTGAAGCCCGCTCGCGAGAACATGAAGAAGATGTACATACACAAGATTGTGAACGTGCTCGGCAGCGACAACAAGCTCTAATCCGAGGATTCAGCGGAAACGAAAAAAGGCGTGCCCCCGAATGGGAGCACGCCTTTTTTCGTGAGCTGCTTCCGAGAGTTGAACTCGGGACCTCATCCTTACCAAGGATGCGCTCTACCACTGAGCTAAAGCAGCGTCATTTCTGATTTGCGGATGCAAAGGTACAACTTTTTTTCGTAACGACCAAACTATTGCTCAAGTTTCTTTAGGCCACCGTTCTCCTGATAGAAGGTGACGCGGGTCGTGGGGCGCTTGTCGAAGAGCACATGGCTCAGCACTTCGGTGTAGCCGAACTGGCCCATGCTGCACTCCAGATTGACGTAGGTCTGGTTGATGTCGAAGACGGAAACGGCCTCACGCGCAGCCACATTGTAGAAGACGCCCTTCTCCGTGTCATGTTTCTTCGACAGGAAGGCCAGCACCTTCTTCTTTTCGTTGGCAGGCTCTTCGGGCTTGGCAGGCAGGCCACCCAGATTCTTGATCTGGATGTAGACGGGTTGGCCCGAGAGGTCGTCCTTGTCCACCACGCCCAGCAACTGGGAGAAGCGGAAGAGCACCTCCTTCTCCGTCTCCTCCGTGGGCAGGAAGGTGAAGCTGAAGACCTCGGTGCTGACCTGCGTCGTGCCCGAGAACAACTGTTCCAGGGCCGTAGCCTGCGTCTCGAGTTGCGTGAGCATCAGGCGCAGCTGTTCGCCGTCCTTGGGCGTATTGTCGGCCTCGCCGCGCACCAGGGCATTGCGGCTGTCGCGGATGTCGTAGATCTCCTGAGCACAGAGTTCGGCCAGCTTGGCCGTACTGCCGGCAGAGAGCATTTCCTGGTTCATGTACTGCTTGGCGTTCAGGGGAGCAGGGGCCGGCACGCTCTGGGGCAGGGCGGGCAGTTCCTCCTCCTGCACATCGGTGTTGATGGCCAGGAGTATGCCATCGCGGGTCAGCGACACGAGCGGCGCCACCGTCTTGCTGTTCACCTTCACATTGAAGGCCTTCTCGGGGTCGGGCATGCCGAAGGGCTCCACCTTGATGTCCTGTATGGCCCAATGCGTCTGGGGCTCCGTGGGCACGTCCTTCAGACGCAGATAGCGGAAGGCATATTTGTTCAGATCACCCGGAGTGGTCACGGTCTTCTCGGCCACCACCGTCACGCGCAAAGCGGTCTGGGGCAGGAAGTACTTTACCCCCTCCTGCGAGATGCCGGGCACGAAGTCCGAAACCTCGGTCTGCGCGGTGGCTGTAAAGAGAAAATGAGAAAATGAAAGAATGAGAAATGCTAATCGTTTCATCACTTTTGTTATTTATTCTAAATTCCTATTAATTCTTAATTCTTAACTCTTAATAAATTCCTATTAATTCTTAATTCTTAACTCTTAACTCTTAATTCTTAATTCCCAATTTGCGGAACGCCCCATGCAGATGGCCGATGATGTCTCGCGCCAGCATGCAGTGCTCCGTCAGTTCCCGGGCTGCGCAATCGCCTGCCGTACCATGCAGCCAGACGCCCAAGAGGGCGGCATGCAGCGGAGCGTATCCCTGGGCCAGGAGCCCTGTGACGATGCCCGTCAGCACATCGCCACTGCCGGCCGTGGCCATGCCCGAGTTGCCGACATCGAGGCGACAGACACGCCCCGTGGAGTCGAAAACATGGGTGGGATGTCCCTTCAGCACTATGATGGCGTTCGTGGCCTGTGCAAAGTTGCTGACGTCCGCCAGGTCGACGCTCTGCATGAGGCGCATGGCCTCGCCGGGATGCGGTGTGAGAATGCGCCGGTTGCCGAGCGCCTGCCCGTACCATTCGGGATGCCGGGCCAGGATGTTTATGGCATCGGCATCGATGACGAAGGGGGTGTCGGCCCAACAGTCAGCCGTGAGCACGTCGTGGACCTTCCGGGCGGTCTCCTCTTCAGTGCCCAGGCCGGGCCCCAGTCCGATGGCATCATAGGCCGCGGGGGACTGGGAGAAGAGATTTTCTTCGGGAGCTAAGATGGCCTCGGGAACGGCCAACTGCAGCAAGGGACGGTTGACCTCCTCCGTGACGATGCTCAGTTTGCCCACACCGCTACGCAGGCAGGCCTCGGCTGCAAGCATGGCTGCTCCGGCCATGCCCCGACTGCCGGCAAACAGCAGGGCGTGACCAAAGGTTCCCTTATGCCCGTCGGCTGGCCTTTTGAGCATCATTTGATGCAAATCGTCCGCCTGTATTTCCCAAATATGCATTTTCACACTGCAAAAATACGAATAATTCTTAATTCTTAATTATTAATTCTTAATTTATTTGTATCTTTGTCCAAAATTGGATTCACAATGGACAAAACATTACAAGTAAGAGACAAGACATTTGCCGTGTCTATCCCGGAGGAGAAGATTATGGCCGAGGTGCGCCGCGTGGCTGCAGAAATCAATCGTGACTATGCCGGTCAGCAACCGATATTCCTGGCCATACTGAACGGTTCGTTCATCTTCGCCGCCGACCTGCTTCGCGAGGTGACAATGCCCTGCGAGATTTCCTTCGTGCGACTGGCTTCGTACGTGGGTATGGGTTCGACGGGCGAAATCCGCGAAATCATGGGACTGAGCGTGGACGTGACCGGACGGCCCGTCATCATCATCGAGGACATCGTGGACACGGGTCTGACGATGGCGCACATGCTGGAAACGCTGAAAAAGCACAACCCGGGCAGCATAGACATCTGCACACTGCTGCTGAAGCCCGGAAAACTGCAGGTGGACCTCGACATCCGCTACTGTTGCATGCAGATTCCCAACGACTTCATCGTGGGCTACGGTCTGGACTACGACGGATTCGGACGCAACACAAAGGACATTTACACGCTGTGCAATTAAAAATTAAGAGTTAAGAATTAAGAATTTATAGGAATTAAAAGATATGAAGAACATCATTATCTTTGGTGCTCCCGGAAGCGGTAAGGGCACCTACAGCGACGAGATTGTTAATCGCTATGGCATGGGACACATTTCCACCGGAGACGTGCTCCGTGCAGAAATGAAACAAGGTTCGGAACTCGGAAAGATTGCTCAGGGCTACATCAGCAACGGACAGCTGATTCCCGACGACCTGATGATTGACATCCTGGCGAAGACCTACGACAGTCTGCCCTCGGGCAAGGGCGTCATCTTCGACGGCTTCCCCCGTACCATCGCACAGGCCGAGGCCCTGAAGAAGATGCTGGCCGAGCGCAACCACGACATGGGCGTGATGATAGAACTAATCGTGGACGAGGACACGCTGATGAAGCGACTGCTGAACCGCGCCATCGAACAAGGACGTGCCGACGACAACGAAGAGACCATCAAGAAGCGCTTCGCCGTCTACCACAACCAGACGGAACCCCTGGCCGCATGGTTTGAGAAGGAAGGCATACGCCACACCTTCACATGGGAGGGCAGCAAGGAACAGATGCTGGCCAACATCTTTGCCTTCCTCGATACACTGTAATTCTTCGACCACGATTTAACGGATTTAACGGATTAAAATGATTTAGACGAACACGGATAAAACGGATAGACACGGATTATAATCTGCTTAATCCGCTAAATCGTGGTAGAAAAACATCCGTGTAAATCGTGCTTTTTTTAATTCGTTTAATCCGTTAAATCGCGGTCGTAAGGTAATTCGTTAAATTCTCGCACAGCGAGCGGCAAGCCGATTACGTGTAATTCGTTAAATTCGTGTAATTCGTGGTATTGAAACCAACTCGTGTAATTCGTGGTATAGAAAGTAATGGAAAGTAATTTCGTTGATTATGTGAAGATATGTTGCCGCTCGGGCAAGGGCGGTCGTGGTTCGGCACACATGCATCGTGCCAAGTACATTGCCAACGGTGGACCCGACGGCGGCGACGGCGGTCGTGGCGGGCACGTCTATCTGCGTGGCAACCACAACTACTGGACACTGCTGCACCTGCGCTTCGAGCGTCATGTCTTTGCAGGCCACGGCGGCAACGGAGGCAAGAGCCGCAGCACGGGTCACGACGGAGAAGACCGCTACATCGATGTGCCCTGCGGCACGGTGGTCTACGATGCCGAGACGGGTGAGTACATCTGCGACGTCAGCGAGGACGGACAGGTGGTGATGCTGCTGAAGGGCGGTCGTGGCGGACTGGGCAACTGGAACTTCCGCACCTCCACCAATCAGGCTCCGCGCTACGCCCAACCCGGCGAACCCATGCGCGAGCGCACCGTCATACTGGAACTGAAGTTGCTGGCCGACGTCGGTCTGGTAGGCTTCCCCAATGCCGGCAAGAGCACACTGCTGAGCAGCCTATCCTCGGCACGACCAAAGATTGCCAACTACCCCTTCACCACGATGGAGCCCTCGCTGGGCATCGTCAGCTATCGCGACAACCAGTCGTTCGTCATGGCCGACATTCCCGGCATCATCGAAGGAGCATCGGAGGGTCGCGGACTGGGACTGCGCTTCCTGCGCCACATCGAACGAAACTCGTTGTTGCTCTTCATGGTTCCGGGCGATACCGACGACATCCGGAAGGAATACGAAATCCTGCTCAACGAGGTGCGCACCTTCAATCCGGACATGATGGACAAACAGCGCGTGCTGGCCATCACCAAATGCGACCTTCTGGACGATGAACTCATGGAAATGCTCTCGCACGACCTGCCCGAAGACCTCCCGCACGTCTTCATCTCGGCCGTGGCCAACCGCGGACTGACGGAACTGAAGGACCTGCTGTGGGCGTCGCTGAACAGCGAGAGCAATAAGCTGGAAGCCATAACGAACCAGGAACGCATCGTGCATCGCAACAAGGACATTGCCAACCTGCAAGAGGAACTGGCCGCCATGGGCGAGGACGAGGATATCGAGATTCTGGATGAGGATGAGGTGGAAGACTTTGATGACATCGAGGAAATCGATGACTTCGAGTACGAGGAGGTGGACTGACCCGAGTTCCGGAATCGGGCTGACGTTTCCTTAAAATCAGACTTTATCAGACAAAATAGACCGAACGGTACGGTGAATATTCGTCTTCGCCGTTTCGGGTCTCATGGCCTCTTCTAAGGAAAGGTCGTGGGGATTGATGCTCTGCACGGACGAGAAACCGGCATCGAGCAGGGCCTGACGGTCGCGGATGCGCCCTGCAATCAGGGCGACTGGTACGTGCTGTGCCCGGGCACGCTGCAGGATGCCATAAGGCACCTTGCCCATCAAGGTCTGCCGGTCGGCGGAGCCTTCGCCAGTGACGACGAAATCGGCGGTGCCCAGCAATTCATCGAAATGCACGGCATCCAACAGAAGGTCGATTCCCGGACGGCGGTCGGCTCCCAGATATTGCAGGAAGGCATAGCCGAGACCTCCGGCAGCCCCGGCACCAGGCATATCCCGACGGTCGTGGCCCAAACGGCGAGCCGACTCCTCGGCAAACTGACATGCCCGTGCCTCGAGCAAGTGTATCATATCCGCCGTTGCGCCCTTCTGCGCAGCAAAGACATGGGCCGCGCCGTTCGGCCCGCAAAGAGGATTGCAGACATCGGTTGCTATGGTAAAGCGGACGTCGCCGGGAATTTCCACTTGCGAATCGGCAAGGGCACGGAGCATACCCTGACCGCAGTCGCTGGTGGCACTGCCCCCAAGTCCGACAAGGATATGGCGACAGCCGCGGCGCAAGGCATCCGCTACGAGTTGACCCGTGCCATAGGTGGAGGCCACCAGGGGATTCCGCTCCTCGGGTGAAAGAAGAGCCAATCCACTGGCCCTGGCCATTTCTATTACCCCCACATCGCCCTGCACCAAATACTGCGCCACGATGGGGCGCATGAGCGGGTCGAAGACATCGACATCCACAAACCGCCCTCCCATGGCTGAGTGGAAAGCATCTAACCAGCCTTCGCCGCCATCGCTGATGCTAATCTTCCGCACACAGGCCCCTGGCAAGCACGACAGAAGGCCCTCTGCCGCGGCTTGGTTGGCCTCAGCCGAAGTGAGACAGCCCTTGAAAGAGTCGATGGCTAAGATGACATGTCGGGCATCCATTACAGCCAGCCCTCCTGACGATACCACGCAACACTGCGACGGACACCTTCGTCAAGGAGCACCTGCGGTTCGTAGCCAAGATCGCGACGGGCCGGTTCGATATCGCACTGCCAGTTGCGCTGACTGAGGATGTGGTACTTGTCGAGATTGAGCGTCGTGAGTTTGCCCAGCCAACGGCAGACAGTGCCATTGACTGCACACACGAGCCAGAGGAACCACAGGGGGGCCTTGATGTGAAGCACCCACGGATTGCCCAGCTCGCGCTGCAAAAGGTCGCTGAAGGCACGGCTGTTGTAGACCTGACCATCGGAGAGGAAATAAGCGCGGCCCACGGCATCCGGAGCGTCAAAAGCCTTGTAGACAGCCTGTACGACATCGTCGACGTAGACGAACGTTATCTCTTGCGGCTGGTAGCCTACGGCGAAGTCGACATGCTGCTTGATGCTCTTGGCCATGATGTAGTAGTCGCGCTCGCGGGGACCATAGACACCGGTCGGACGCAGAATGACGTAGGGCAGTCCCTCAACGGTCTGCAGGAACTGTTCGGCCTCCCACTTGCTCTCGCCATAGGCTGTGTTGGGCTGTGGGGTGTCGGTGTCGACGATGGGCTGGTAGGGATAGGGCTTCTCGCGTATGGCGCCGAATATGCTCAGGGAGGATACAAATACAAAACGCTTGGGAACCATATCCTCGGCCATCAAGGCACGGACCAGATTCTTCGTACCTTCGGTGTTGGTCTTGAAGAACCCTTCACGCTTCAGGCTCTTCGTTGCTCCGGCAGCGTGTACGACATAGTCCCAACCATGTCCGCCCATCTCAGCCTTGTACTGGCGCAACTGGGCGCAAAGACGGTCGTAGTTGCCCAAGTCGAGTTGGGCAAACTTCATGCGTGGGTCGGTCAGGTACTGGCTGCTGCTTGTGCTGCGCATGCCGGCCCATACCTCAAAACCACGGTCGAGCCCCTGGCTGCAAATAAAACTACCGATGAAGCCCGAGGCACCGGTCACGAGAATCCTGTTAATTTCGCAATTCATAATGTACAATTCATAATTTTTTGCAAAAATATAAAATTGTTCCCAATTTATCATTATATTTGCATGAGGTTTTATTAAAACTAATGATAATATCATGGCAAAAAGTAAAGGCAAAGGTACGAAACGCGTCACCCGCAAACAGTTGGTGGCCATGGTGGAACAGTTGTTCGAGCGCACCGGCGGCGAACGGCTGGAACTGAAAGAAATATTCCGCACGCTGAACCTGACGACCCATCCGGCAAAGATGCTTTGCATGGATGTACTGGAACAGATGCTGGAAGAGGACTTCCTGACGGAGAAGCCCAAATACACCTATGCGCTGAAGCACCAAAGTCAGGAGATGGAGGGTGTGTTCTGCCGCAAAGCCAACGGCAAGAATACGTTCTTGCCTGACGAAGGCGGACAACCCATACTGGTTGCAGAGCGCAATGCCTTGCATGCCATGGACGGCGACCGCGTTCGCCTGACCATGATGGCCAGACGAGCCAGACACGTACGCGAAGGCATGGTGACACAAATCCTGAAACGGGCCGACAAGACCTTCGTGGGACGGCTGGAGGTACACCACGACCTGGCGTATCTGGTGACCGAGGACCGCACGCTGGCCAACGACATACTGATACCCCGGCGCAACATGAAAGGCGCCAAACAGGGCGACAAGGTGACGGTGAAGATAGTGGAATGGCCCATGAATGCCAACAACCCCATAGGCCGTGTCACCGAGGTGCTGGGCCAGGCGGGAGAGAACGAGACCGAAATGCATGCCATACTGGCCGAGTTCGGACTACCATACACCTATCCCAAACAGGTGGAGGAGGCGGCCAACCGCATCAGTGACCAGATACCCGAGAACGAGATTGCCCGACGCGAAGACATGCGCGACGTGATGACTTTCACCATCGACCCGCGCGACGCCAAAGACTTTGACGACGCCATCTCCATCCGGGAAATCGGGAACCGAAAGTCGTCGAGCAATAAATTATATGAAGTGGGAGTGCACATCGCCGATGTATCGTACTACGTGCAGGAAGGCAGTGTCATCGACAAGGAGGCACAGAAACGCGGAACGAGCATCTATCTGGTGGACCGCACCATACCCATGCTGCCCGAACGTCTGTGCAACAACTTGTGTTCGCTCAGACCCGATGAGGACAAACTGACGTACAGCGTCATCTTCCTCATGGACGAGGATGCCAACGTGAAGGACTGGCATCTGGCCAAGACCATAACCCGATCGAACCGCCGATTCATCTACGAAGAGGTGCAACAGGTGCTGGAGGCCCACGGCGAAGCCAGCGAGGAAGACTACAACAATCCGGGAGACCACGTTGACCCCGAACGACCCGAGTACGAGCCTGCCGAGCACTTTGCCAACGAACTGATTGTGCTGAACCGCATGGCCAAAGCCCTGCGCCGCCGGCGATTTGCCGAGGGAGCCGTGGATTTCGACCGACAGGAGACACGTTTCGACATCGACAAAGACGGCAAACCGCTGGGTGTTTACTTCAAGGTGGCCAAGGATGCCAACAAGTTGGTAGAGGAGTTTATGCTGCTGGCCAACCGCACGGTTGCCGAAAGCATCGGCAAGAAGGGCAAAGCCTCGAAGAACGCAAACAAAGTATTCGTATACCGCATCCATGAACAGCCCGACCAGAACAAACTGATGAACCTGTCAGAGTTTGTTGTCAAATTCGGTCTGAAGTTGAAGCCGACAGGCTCTAACGCGATGGTCAGCCAGAGTCTGAACAAGATGCTGCACGAAGCCAAGAAGACCAAGGCCAGCAACCTCATTGAGATGGTGACCCTGAGAGCCATGATGAAGGCAAAGTACAGCACGGAGAACATCGGGCACTATGGATTGTCCTTCGACTACTACACCCACTTCACCAGCCCCATCCGCCGCTATCCCGACCTGATGGTCCACCGCTTGCTCTTCCGCTATGCCGAAGGTGGGCGCAGTGTGATGAAACGCACCTACGAGGAACTATGCGAACACGCCAGCCAGATGGAACAGACGGCGGCCTTGGCCGAACGGGCCAGCATCAAGTACAAGGAGGTGGAGTTCATGCAGGACCATATTGGACAGGAGTACGACGGCACCATTTCGGGTGTCACGGAATATGGACTGTATGTGGAAATCAATGAGAATAAGTGTGAGGGGATGGTGCCTCTGCGCGACCTTGACGACGATTACTACGAGTTCGACGAGAAGCAGTATTGCCTTTGGGGGCGCCGCACGCACAAGCGCTACTCCTTAGGCGACGAAGTACGCATAAAGATTGCTTCCGCCAACTTGGAGCGTAAGCAATTAAACTTTGCGATTGTGCGAGAGTAGAGTGATGCTCGCATCAACTCTACCGAGCGTGAGCAAAGTCAACCGAAGGTTAACTTCACTATAGTGCGAGAGCAGAAATAAAGTTTGCTTAAGAAACTCTTATGCTGAATCGCAGGGCTTGGGCATCGAAAGAGAGATACTGACTGGGGAAGTACTTAGGCAGCACGTCGGCAAGGTCGCGAGGAGTGCCAACGGCAAAGTTTCCCCCCTCCGCCGTTGCTCCTTCATCCTTCCCCATCAACCACAGCCGGTCGGCGGTCTGTAGGGCCATGTCGAGGTCGTGGGTAGAGAGGAAAATGCACTTGCCCATATCGTGAGCCAGGCGACTGAGCAGGAGCATGGTCTCCACCTTGCTGGGGAAGTCGAGGAATGCCGTCGGCTCATCCAACAAGATGATAGGTGTCTGTTGGGCCAGTGCCTTGGCTATCATCACCTTCTGCCGTTCACCGTCACTCAATGTTGCCAACTGTCGGTTCACCAGAGCCTCTATGCCCACCTGACGAATGGCCTCGTCCACATGGCGGTAATCCTCATCCGTCAAGCGTCCCCAGAAGTTGGTGTACGGACTTCGTCCCATGGCCACCATATCACGGACCGTAGTGCCTGCCGTGCGGATGCGGTCGGTGAGCACGATGCCAATCTGAGTGCTTAGTTGGCGAGGCGAAATGTCCGCCTGGAGTTTGCCTTCGAGGAATATCTGGCCCGAAAGCGACGGCTGAAAAGCAGCCAGCGTGCGCAGAAGCGTACTTTTGCCGGCCCCATTAGCTCCGAGCAGGCAACAAAGTTCGCCCGCGTGCAAAGTTGCGTTCAATGGTCCTGCCACCTTGTGACCGGGATAGCCAATGACTAGTTCTCTTAACTCTATCTTCAACTCTCTATCTTGTGTTTTCAATTATTCCACTTTATGACAATAACTGTAACCGAGTTTGTCGTAAAGTTTCAGCATACGCGGCAGACGGCCCTGGAAGGCCTCGAAGTCCTTTTTGTCCGATGCCATCCACTGGACTTCGCTCATGGCATCCAGACGGGGCAGCAACATGTACATGGCATGTTGGGGATAACCCACATACTCAGTCCAGAGATTCACTTGCGGACCCAGTATATACTTGGCTTCCTCCTCGCCGAGGCCTGCCGTGGGTTCGAAACTATACACCTTCGACACGGGCAAGTAGCCCCCTATTCCTAAAGGCTGGCTCCCATGGTCCTTCAGCTGGTAGTAGTCGATGTAGCAATAGTCGGTGGGCGTCATGATGACACGGTGATGCTGACGAGCGGCTGCTATGCCTCCCTTGGTGCCACGCCACGACATCACGATGGCCTTTTCGCTCAAGCCACCCTCCAGCGTCTCGTCCCAGCCAATCAGGTCGCGGCCCTTCTTCTGCATGTAGGCCTCCAGTTCCTTATTGATGTAGGTCTGCAGTTCAGCCTCCTTCTTCAGTCCCAGTTCCTTCATCTTGGCCTGGCACTTGGGGCACTGCTTCCAACGGTCGCGCGGGCTCTCGTCTCCACCGATGTGGATATACTTTGAAGGGAACACATCAGCGACCTCATCGAGCACTTTCTTCAGGAACTCCAGTGTCCCGGGATTGCCGGCACAGAGCACGTCGCGCGAAACGCCCCAGATGGGCCACACCTCGTAGGGGCCACCCGTGCAACCCAGTTCGGGGTACACATGCAGGGCTCCCAACATGTGACCCGGCAGATCTATTTCGGGAATGACGTTGATGAAGCGCTTGGCCGCATAGTCTACAATCTCGCGGCACTCCTGCTGCGTGTAGTAACCTCCGTAGGGGGTGCCGTCGTAGAGCCCCGTATTGCGACCTATGACGGTCTGCTTACGCACGCTTCCCTTCATGGCCAGTTCAGGCATCAACTTCACCTCGAAGCGCCAGCCTTGGTCCTCGGTCAGGTGCCAATGGAAATTGTTGCAGCCATGCAAAGCCATGATATCCAGGAACTGCTTGATGAAGTCAACGGAAAAGTAATGCCGGGCGCAGTCGAAATGCACGCCACGATAGGGGAAGCGCGGTTCGTCCTGAATCGTGACATAGGGCAGGCTGACCTCAGTCCCGGGCTCCACGCCTATGCTCTTGACCAGTGTCTGGATGCCACGGAAGACGGCTTCGCCGGAGGCTCCCAAGATGGTCACCCCTCGCTTGTCCACCGTCAGTTGGTAGGCCTCGGTGTTCTCGCTATTACTTTTTGATTTTTCATTCATAATTTTTAATTCTATCGCCGCCCCTTTCTTCACGTCGGGCTGTGCCTTCAGGTTCAGGCCGGCGGTGGCCTTTAGGTAATTCACCAGCAACTGGGCATCTGAGGCCAGTGTCGGGTTCTGTCCGTCGTAGGTCACCATAGCCCCCTGCGACAACGTGTACGACTCGCCCTTAGGGCTCAACTGCACACTCTTGGGGAGAGGAATGACGTCGTAGGAAACCTGTGCCCACGAGGCAACAGCCATCAGGAGCAAACCAAATAGGGAAACGATTTTCTTCATGTCTTGCATGGTTTATGGTTATTCTGGTAGCAAAGATACGAATAAGCGAGCGATTTCCCAAATTTATTTGACGAAATCCGAGCGTGAGTATCTTAGAACGCAGTTCAGAGATACGAATAAGCGAGCGATTTCCCAAATATCGCCGATTCTTTTTCTGATCAAAATTATCATTGCGCCGTCAGGGAGTCCCCAGGTACTCAAAGATAAGTTCCACCTGTCGCACGGTGAAGACGCGCAGGCGCCTTTCGTAGCCACACTGGCGCAGACGTTCCATGAGTTCGGGCTGCATACTGATCCACTTCATCAGCCGGTTCACGGCCGAACCGGGCTTCAGGTCTGGGGCATAGAGCTGGGCCAGCTGTCCCTTCGACATGGGGCGCGGCCGCTGGTAGGCGAGGTCTTCGGTAGTTTCCTTCATGGTTTTCCGGTGTTTCGTATGACTATGTAAAATTACGAAAAATCTGCGACATACGCAAGCGTCTTGGCAGAATAATTCGTGTAACTGGTGGTCGGGGAAGGCCAAGGTCAACCCCACAGGTTTACTTTTCACACGCGGGCCGAAACTTGCCGTGTGAATGCTTGCTGCGCACAGTGGATTTCCGTAACTTTGTGGAAGAAAACCTATGTGTAAAATGAATGAAAAAAAACAGTATTATGATTGCCATGAAAGTTTCTGTGCTACGCAATTTTTGGGACAAAGAGCCGATGGAGAGCACGCTGGAGGCCATGGTCGAGGCCATACGCACCGACCGCCGTACGCGTGAACTGACCGAGGGCTACCGTCAGCAACACCTGGAGTTGCTGAAAAACGAGAGCATGCTGTTTGCCGTGCCCTGCGTCTTCCGCGGGGGCAAGGCCCAGAAGCATGTCGTGGGACTGACGGGGATGAGCATGGTGGACTTTGACCACATCAGTCCCCCCACCTCTGCGAATGGCGAAGGAAGCACGCTCCCCGACCTGAAAAAGAAAATCTGTGCCGACCCCCACACGCTGCTGTGCTACACCACCATCAGCGGGCAGGGACTGCGCGTGCTCTATCGCTACGCGCTGGACACAAGCTACGACCTGGACTGCCAGATGCAGTTCTACAAGAAGGCCTTCCTGACGGGCAATGCCTACTACGAACGCCTCGTCGGGGCCAAGTCCGACGGGCTGTGCAAGAATGTGACACGCCTGACCGTGGTGGCGCACGACGAGGCGGTGTACTGCAATCCCAAAGCCGAGGTCTTCGGACGGGAATGGATAGAGGCCGAGTGGGAGCGCATGCAGGAACCCATGCGCCAGGAGCGTCGCCGCAACCGCGAGTTGGTGCGCCTGCGCCGCCTCTACGAGCACACCATCCGGCCCGAGGTGGAGGCCGAGGGAGCGGTGTATGCTCCGGGCACGCACAACGACTATGTGATGCGTGTGGGCTATCGGCTCAACCAGTTCGGCGTCTCGCTGCCCGTGGCCCAGGAGTGGGCGCAGACGGAGTTTGCCGACTATGCCCCTGCGGCCGACGTGGTGGCATCGTGCTACCAGCACCGTGAAGAACACGGCACGCGCGGCGGCCGGAAACTCTGCTACAGTCAGGGTGGCGGGGCAGGCGGCCTGGCCACGGTGGAGGAGATAAAGGCATTCCTCGGCGGGAGAATCGAGCTGCGCCACAATGTGATAACCGGGCGTGTGGAGACCCGCACTCCACCCTGCGAAGGGGATGGAGAAGGGAACGGCGGAGGCCGCGACTGGCAACCAATCACGGACAGAACTGTGAACTCGCTGTGGGCGGAACTGTCGGAAACCAAGGCCGTGAAGGTACAGGACATCTACCGCATCATAGAGAGCGACTTTGCGCCCGAGTACCATCCCTTCCGTGAGTACCTGGAGGGGCTGCCCACGGCGGATAAAGACTACATCCGCGAACTGGCCGCTACGGTCAGGGTGCGTGGCGGCGATCGCGAGCAGGAACTCTTCCATGACTACCTCAGGAAGTGGCTGGTGGGGATGGTGGCCGGTTGGGTGGACCCCGGTGTGGTGAACAACGTCATACTGGTGCTCATCGGCGAACAGGGTTCGTACAAGACCACGTGGTTCAATAGTCTGCTGCCCAGCGAACTGTCGGCCTACTTCTACACGAAGACCAATGCCAGCCGCATGGGCCGCGACGACCTGCTGACGCTGGCACAGTACGGCCTGGTGTGCTACGAGGAACTGGACACCATGTCGCCGCGCGAACTGAACCAGCTGAAGGCAGCCGTGACGATGTCCTCCATCGACGAGCGGGCGGCCTATGCCCACTTTCACGAACACCGCAAGCACATCGCCTCGTTCTGCGGCACGGGCAACAACGTGCAGTTTCTCTGCGACCCCACGGGCAACCGCCGCTGGCTTCCCTTCGAGGTGGAGAACATACGTTCGCCCCGCGAGCACCCTTTCAACCACCGCGGCATCTACAGTCAGGCCTTCCGGCTCTACCGCGAGGGGTTCCGCTTCTGGTTCTCGCACGAAGAGATTGTGCGCCTGGCCGAGCACAACCGTCAGTTCGAGACCCCCCGACTGGAACACGAGTTGGTGCAACTCTACTTCCGCCGGCCGGGCGAGCACGAGTCGGGCGAGTTCATTTCCGTTGCCCTGGCCCTGCAGTTGGTGGGGGCCGGCATCACCCAGAAACTCTCCACCGTGGCTCTGGGGCGTGCCTTTGTCGAGCAGGGCTATGAACGCAGAACCTATCAGCACACGCGAGGTTACATCGTCGTGCGCCGTTCGGCCGAGGAGATGCGCATGATACGCTACGTCATGGCCCACGAGGCCACACCCGAAGCCCCACCAGCCACGTGACACAGGTGACAGATGCGATGCAGGGAAACTGTCTATACTCGCGTACGCGGGAACATCCATCAGTGACGAAAAGTTCCTGCGTACGCGCGTGAGAGGGTTAAGGTTGCAAATCATCGTAATCTGTTACGGCATCGAACGAGGGGCACTGCTTGAGCCATTCGGTGGGGGTGATGCGGCCATCGCCGTTGCGGTCGGGCGATAGGTCGCGGTGGCCCAGGATGATGGCGCGGGGGAAGAGGCCGTGCAGGTGGGTGAGCAGGGCACGCAGGCTCTGGCGCTGGGCCGGGGTACGGGTGTCGGCGGGCAGTCCCAGGAGGTCGAGACCGCCCTCGTAGCAGATGCCTATGGAGTGGCGGTTGTGGCCCCGGCAGTGGGCACCTTCCTTCCACAGGGGACGGCCCTCGTGGACTTGGCCGTCAGTGGTGATGTAGTAGTGGTAGCCGATGTCCTTGTAGCCGCGCTTCAGATGGTCCTGGCGGCATTGCCGGAAGGTGTAGCGCTGCCCGGCCTTCGTGGCCGAGCAGTGCAGGATGATCATGGTAATAGTTCGCATGGTTTCACACAGAGAATAGTGTCACACAGAAAGCTATAAATTCACACAGAAAGCACGGAAATCACAGAAATGCGCTACG
>ODAJ012170555.1_pt1 | contig 47244 bp, 47 predicted proteins | sample 1539241 | NCBI WGS metagenome assembly ODAJ01 (sample SAMN02144231, study PRJEB22623) | gut metagenome | biome: sheep rumen | host: Ovis aries | place: New Zealand
GCAAAATGCCATTACCTGAAAAAGTCTGATACCATCAGGCTTTTTCAGACGGCGGATGATTGAAACGCGAGGCGGGCCTTGCCCCCTCGCGCTCCCCCGCGACTCTATCTTATTTCACTTCTTATCGTTTTTGACAGTCTCAGGATCGGCCGGTAAACCGCCGATCCTGTTGCTGTTCATCAACTATTCATCCGTTTCGGTCGATCAGTCCTTGATCTGCTCCATGACGAAGCATTCGATCACGTCGCCGATCTTGATGTCGTTGAATTTCTCGACCTGCATGCCGCACTCGTAGCCGGAGGAGACCTCCTTCACGTCGTCCTTGAAGCGGCGCAGCGATGCCAGCTCGCCCTCGTGGATGACGATGTTGTCGCGCAGCACGCGCACCTCGCAGCCGCGCTGGATCTTGCCGTCCGTGCAGTAGCAGCCGCAGACCGTGCCGACCTTGGAGACCTTGTAGGTCTCGCGCACCTCGGCGTGGCCGATGACGACCTCCCTGAACTTCGGCGCGAGCATGCCCTTCATGGCCGCCTCGATCTCCTCGATGCAGTCGTAGATGACGCGGTACATGCGCATATCGACCTTGCTGCGCGCGGCGCTGTCGCGGGCGGCGTTGTCCGGGCGGACATTAAATCCGACGATGATGGCGCCGGAGGTGGCGGCCAGCATCACGTCGCTCTCGTTGATCGCGCCGACAGCGCTGTGGATGACCTTGACGCGGACCTCGTCGTTGGAGATCTTCTCCAGCGAGCTCTTGACCGCCTCGGCCGAGCCCTGCACGTCCGCCTTGACGATCAGGTTCAGGGTCTTCATCTCACCGGCCTGGATCTGGCTGAAGAGATCCTCCAGGCTGACCTTCTTGGCCGTGCCGAGGGTCTGGTTCTGCTGCGCGATGCGGCGCTCCTCGGCAAGCTCTCTGGCCATGCGCTCGTCGCCGACGGCGTTGAAGGTATCCCCCGCGCTCGGCACCTCGCTCATGCCGGAGATCTCCACCGGCGTGGAGGGACCGGCCTCGGTGACGCGCTGGCCCTTGTCGTTGATCATCGTGCGCACGCGGCCGACGGCAGAACCGGCGATGATGATATCGCCGAGCCTGAGGGTGCCGTTCTGCACCAGAACGGTCATGATCGGGCCGCGGCCCTTGTCCAGACGCGCCTCGATGACGGTGCCCTTCGCGGCGCGGTTCGGGTTGGCCTTGAGATCCTGCACCTCGGCGAGAACGACGAGGTTTTCCAGCAGGTTGTCGATGCCCATGCCGGTCTTGGCGGAGATCGGGCAGATGATCGTGTCGCCGCCCCACTCCTCGCTGACGAGATCGTACTCGGTAAGCTGCTGCTTGATGCGCTCGGGATTGGCGCCGACGGTGTCCATCTTGTTGATGGCGACGACGACCGGGATGTTCGCTGCCTTGGCGTGGTTGATGCTCTCCACGGTCTGCGGCATGATGCCGTCGTCCGCGGCGACGACCAGGATCGCGATATCGGTCACCATGGCGCCGCGGGCGCGCATGGAGGTAAAGGCCTCGTGGCCCGGGGTGTCGAGGAAGGTGATGGGGCTGCCGTTGATGTCGACGGTGTAGGCGCCGATATGCTGCGTGATGCCGCCGGCCTCGCCCGCCGCCACCTTGGAGTGGCGGATGTAGTCGAGCAGAGAGGTCTTGCCGTGGTCGACGTGGCCCATGACCACCACGACCGGGGCGCGGGGCTTGAGATCCTCCTCGGCGTCCACATGGTCGTCGATCAGTCGCTCCTCGACCGTGACAATGACCTCGCGCTCGACCTTGCAGCCCATTTCCATGGCAACCAGCGCCGCGGTGTCGTAGTCGATGACCTCGGACACGGAGGCGAAGACGCCGAGCTTAAAGAGCTGCTTGATGACCTCGGCGGCGGTCTTCTTCATGCGGGAGGCCAGCTCGCCCACGGAGATCTCGTCCGGGATCTGCACCTTGACGGGCTGCTTCTTCGCGATCTCGAGATGCAGCTTCTGCATCTTGTCGCGCTCCTCCTGGCGGCGCTTGTTGGAGGGCTGCGCGGCCTGGCGCTGCTTGTTCTTGTTGGTGAACTTCTCCTTGTTGCCGCGCTGCATGCCGGGCTTGGCGGCCTTCTGGCCGGCGAGATCCTCGAACTTCTCGTTGTACTTCTCGATATTCACCGCCGCGCCGCCGCGGGTGTCCACCACGCGCTTCTCCGCGACCTGGCGCGGCGTGTGGGGCTTCTCCTTCTTCTCGGCCTTTGGCTGCTGCTGCGGCTGCTGGGCCTGCTGCTGCGGCTGCAGCTGCTGTGCCTTCGGGCGCTCTCCGCCCTTGGGCTGGGCGGCGCTGGCCGGGGCCTTCGCGCTCTCGGCCTTCGGCTCTTCCTTCTTCGCTGCGCTCTCGGCCTTCGGCGCGACCTTGAAGACCTCCTCCAGGCTCGCCACCTGGTTGTGCTGGGTCATGTATTCAAAGATCACGTCCAGCTCCGGCGCTTCCAGCACCTGCATATGATTTTTAGGAGGCGCGATATAATCGGTCAGGATCTGGGAGATCACTTTCGATCCCACGCCAAAATCCTTGGCCACCTCATGCACGCGATACTTCATCATACTCATCCGTTCGTCCTCCTTTTTTTAGTCAATTGCAAAACTCCGTTTCGCAATTGAGCTTCTCGCGTATATCGCACTCGGCTTGCGGGGGACAAGCCTCGTTTGGTCGACGCGAGGGCTCGCTCAGCTCGCCTCAGGGTGTTTTTGCGGCGGCAAAGCTGCCGCAAAAACGATTGCAATTCCCTTCGGGGCTTTTTATCAACCTTCGTTTTTCTTATTCCTTTTCAGGGCCGCTGTCTCTTTTTTCCGCCGCGCGGCCTTGCTGCGGCGCCGTTCGGTCTCCTCCGCGAGGGAGGCGTAGCGCTCCGGGTCGAGCGCCGCGAGCAGCTCCGTGAGCGCCCCGGCAAAGCCGAGGTCGGTCACCGCCGCCATCGAGCAGCTGCCGAGTCCGATCGCTCCGCCGAGCTCCGTGCGGTCAAAGGGCAGCTCGACGAACTGGGTGCGGCGGCCGTTGACCAGATGCTCCGCGCGCCGCCGCGCGTTATCGGCGGCGTCCGACGCGACGAGCAGGAGCCGGGCCTTCCCGGCCTGCACGGCGTCCCCCGCCCGGTCCTCGCCGGGCTGGAGGGCGTTGGCCCTGCGCATGAGGCCGATCAGCTTCAGGGCTTTTTCTCTCATTCTCCGGCCTCCATCTGTTGCTGTAATGCCTCGTAGACCTCCGGCGGGATCGCGCAGTCGAGCGCGCGCTCGATCGCCCGGGCGCGGATGGCCTTTTTCAGGCAGTCGGCCTGCGGGCAGACATAGGCGCCGCGCCCGGAGGCCTTGCCCCGGAAATCGAGGCTGATCACGCCCTCCGGCGAGCGCACGACCCGGATCAGGTCTTTCTTCGGCTTATGCTCGCGGCAGCCGAGGCATTGCCGCATCGGTATTTTCTTTTGCTGCACGTCGTCCTCACAAGCTCCGTATCGTCTCGCTTCCGAGCAAGCTCAAGAGCTCGCTCACTCCGCTGCTCGTCCTCTCAAAACCGAACCCGCTTCGCTGGGCTTCGGTTTTGTTATTTCCGAATTCCGAACTCCGAATTCTCTTACGCTTCGCTCTGGGGCTTGATGTCGATCTTGAAGCCCGTGAGCTTGGCGGCGAGGCGGGCGTTCTGGCCCTCCTTGCCGATGGCGAGCGACAGCTGGCTGTCCGGCACAACGACGCGGCAGCTCTTGCCGTCCTCCTGCATGGTGACGCTGAGCACCTCGGAGGGTGAAAGCGAGGCCGCGATGTATTCCTCGGGCTGCTCGCTGTACTTGACGATGTCGATCTTCTCACCGCCGAGTTCCTCGACGATGCTCGCCACGCGCCCGCCCTTGGGGCCGACGCAGGCGCCGATCGGATCGACGTTGGGATCGGCCGACCAGACGGCCATCTTCGTGCGGCTGCCGGCCTCGCGGGCGATGGACTTGATCTCCACGGTGCCGTCGAAGATCTCGGGGACCTCCAGCTCGAACAGGCGCTTGACAAGGCCCGGATGCGTGCGGCTGATGAGCACCTGCGGGCCGCGGGTGGAGTTGCGCACCTCGACGACGTAGACCTTGATGCGGTCGCCTTCCTTCAGCTCCTCGGTCTTGATGCGCTCGTTGGGCGCGAGCATGGCCTCGGTGAAGTCGCTGTTGGAGCTGATGCGGATGGAGACAGCGCCGCTGCGCGGCTCGATGCGGGACACGACGCCGGTCAGGATCTCATGCTCCTTGGAGGTGAACTGCTCGTAGACGATGCCGCGCTCAGCCTCGCGGATGCCCTGGGTGATGATCTGCTTGGCAGCCTGGGCGGCAATGCGGCCGAATTTCTTGGTCTCGACGGGGATGGGCAGCAGATCGCCGAGCTTGGCGCGGCGGCTGATCTTCTTGGCGGCCTCGAGATTGATCTCGTGACTCGGATCGGCGACCTCCTCGGTCACGGTCTTGTACACGACCATCTCGATGTTCTTCTTCTCCTCGTCCATCAGCACCTCGACGTTATCCTCGCACTCGGGATTGTCGCGGCGGAAGGCGGCCAGCATGGCCTGACGGATCTTGTCGTACATATAGCTGCGGGGGATGCCCTTTTCCTTTTCGATATCCTCAATGGCCTGGAAAAATTCTGCGTTCATTGTCTTTAAACCCCTTATCTCTTAGCTGATCTTCACGTGCAGTCTGACCTGCGCGACCTGTGCCTTTTCAAAGCTGCGGCTCTTTCCGCCGCATTCGATGCTCACGCAGCCGTCGGCATAGCCGCAGAGCGTACCGGTATAGAGCTTGCTGCCGTCGAGCGGCTGGTAGAGCTTGACGTCGACCTCGCTGCCCATAAACTGTTCAAAATCTCCGGGGCGCCTGAGCTCGCGGTCGGCCCCGGCGGAGCCCACCTCGAACACATAGCTCTCGGCGATAGGGTCCTCCTCGTCCAGCACCGGATCGAGCCGGCGGCTGATGCGTTCGCAGTCGTCGATGGACACGCCGCCCTCCCGGTCGATGAACAGGCGCAGATACCAGGTGCCCGCCTCGCGGACATACTCCACATCCCAGAGCGTGCAGCCCTCGGCCTCGACATGCGGCCGGGCCAGCTCCGCGATGCGGTCGGTTAGTTTACTCATTCCGTATCCCTTCCATATTTTGACTTGGCAAACTTGTTCGCAAAAAAGAGTGGGCCAAAACCCACTCTGACAATACCTTAATCCTTACTGTGTTACTATACCACTCTTATCAAGCCATTGCAAGCATTTTTTTCATAACGATTCAGTCCTCCTAAGAGGACTGAATCGTTATGAGAACTCGCGCTCATCGCACACAGCGCGCGGGGGATGCGCTGTGTTTGATCGTCGCGAGGCCTCGCACAGCTCGGCTTTGAGAATTTTTGCCGAGGCAAAGCCCCGTCAAAAATGCATTTCAACCTGTTTTTCGCCTTCCGAGGCGAAAAATCAGAGGGGAGATCCCCTCTGAACTTCCCCGCCTAAGGAATCAAAATGTGAATTCCGGGTCGTAGTGCGCGTAGAACTCCTCATAGCAGATGCCGTGCTCCATGATGAAGGTCGCGGCCTCCACGCCCACATAGCGGTAGTGCCAGGGCTCGTTCCAGCCGGTCAGCGGCAGCTTGTTGCCGGGATAGCGCTTGATGAAGCCGTAGTTGGCGCAGATGGAATCGAGGTACTTGAAAAACTCCTGATCCATCCAGTCGTAGTTCATGCTGCTGCGCACCTTGTCGATGATGTCCACGCCGAGGCCGAGCTGGTGCTCGCTGCTGCCCGGGTAGGCCGTGATGGTGCGCGCCACGGCGACGGCCTCCTGGTAGCGGGGGTCGAGATAATCGGCCGGGGGCGGGTCCATGCGGTCGGCAATGTCGCTGGCCGTGCCGTTGAAGCGGATCTCCTGCGAGGAATAGGTGCGGTAGGCGCTGTCGACATAGGGGGTGAAGCCGTGATCGCGCAGATCCTGCAGCATGGCCTCCAGATAGGGCAGGGCGGTCTTTTCAAACAGCAGGCCGTTGGTGCCGGAGATCTTCTCGCACTCCGGCTGGTAGGCGGCGGAGAGCAGGTTTTTGTCGTTGACGATGGCATACTGGCGGTTCGGGCTGGCCAGCATCTCCTCCAGCGTCAGATCGGGCCAGACGACGCCGTCGTCCACCGGCTCGGGCGTCACGTTCGGGTCGGGCAGGGTTTCGCGCTTGACGATCGTGGTTTTGCCGTCCTTGGCGCCGCCCATCACGATCTCCTCATTGGTCTCGGTGCGCACCTGCGTCAATATCACGATGCCCACGCAGAGGGCAAGCGCGAGAAACACAAGCCCCAGTTTTCGTAAAGTCACGCAAAAGCCCCCCTTGGTAAATTCGGAGTTCGGAATTCGGAATTGATGAATAATCCACGGTTCCGTTACCGAACGGTAATGGTTATTATAACACGGTCTTCGACAGACTTCAAGTCCGGCTCTGCCGCTCCCGGCTGAGCCGCAGCAGCAGCCGAAAGACCGCTTCGGCTTCGGCGGCGTCTTCGCCCGCGAGCGCACGCACCCGCTCGAGAAGCTCCGCCTCGCGCTTTTCATCACGCACCGGCAGCGCCTGGGCGCGCTTGACGGCGCCGATTTCGTCCACCAGCCGCAGCCGCTCATTGAGCAGCGCCACCAGCTGCGCGTCCACGCGGTCGATCTCCCCGCGCAAGCGCTTCAGTTCTCCGTTTTCCATCGTCTCGCCTCCGTCTGTACTATATCACCTGCTGAAAAGCCGTGTCAACTCCTCACTCCTCGCTCCTCACTCCTCACTCCCCATCGCCTCCCGCAGCTTTTCCAGCGCGCGCTTTTCGATGCGCGAGACATAGCTGCGGCTGACGCCGATGCGCTCGGCGGTCTGCTTCTGGGTCAGCGCCTCGCGCGCGTCGAGGCCGTAGCGCAGGCGGATCACCAGCGCTTCGCGCTCGGTGAGCACCCGTCCGATCAGCTTGCGCAGCTGCCGGCACAGCTCCTGGTCGCCGATGCGCTCGGCCATGTCATCCTCCGCGGCCAGCACGTCGAGGATCGAGAGCCCGCCGTCCTCGTCGCCCTCGAGGGCGTCCGAGAGGCTCACATCCCCCTGGCTTTTGCGCCTGGAGCGGAAGTACATCAGCACCTCGTTTTCCACGCAGCGGCTGCAGTAGCTTGAGAGCTTCACCCCTTTGTCCGGGCGGTAGCTGTCCACGCCCTTGATGAGCCCAATCGTGCCGATGGAGAGCAGATCGTCCATGTCGTCGGCCTGCGCGTAGTATTTTTTCAGGATGTGCGAGACGAGCCGCAGGTTATGCTCGATGAGCGTGCTGCGCGCCTCCGGGTCCCCGGCCGCCCAGCGCTCGAGGCATTCCTGCTCCTCGGCGCGGCTGAGCGGCCGGGGAAAGCTGCCGCCCGGGGAGATGCGCAGAAAGAGCCACAGGGAGTGCATCAGCAGACAGAGTGCTGTTTCGATCATATTCGTCACCTCAAAACAGCATATTCCGCGAGGCTCTGTCCGCATGACAGCGCTTGCGCAATTTGCCCGGGACGTAGTATACTGGGGCGAAGAGGTGACGCAGATGGAAAAACGGATTTTTCTCACCGGTCCGCAGGGCGCGGGCAAAAGCCGCCTGATCCGCGAGGCGCTGGGCGGAAAGCTCGCCTGGGCGGGCGGCTTTGTCATGGCGGCGGAGAGAGGCGATTCCGGCTATGCCGAGGGCTATGCGCTCTGCCCGGCGGCGGCCGCCGCGGGCGTGGAGGGGCTGGAGGCCCGGCGCTTCCTCGACTGCCGCGTATGGCCCCCCGTGCGGGACAACGAGGTACTGCGCGGCTACGGCGTGCAGCTGCTGCGGGAGGCCGCGTATTATCCCTTCGCGCTGCTCGACGAGCTCGGCGGCTTTGAGCTGCTGCTCCCGCAGTTCCGCGAGGCTCTGTCTGAGCTGCTGCGGAGCGGCCTGCCGCTGGTCGGCGCGCTCAAGACACCGGAGGAGGCGGAGCAGTGGCGGCAGCTCTACGGTCTCGGTGAGCGCTTCACCGCGCAAACCGACGCGCTGCGGCTCTGGATGGAGCAGGACGCGGACACGCGCATCCTCGACCTGCGCGACACATCGGAATCCGAGGCGCTCGCCGCTCTCCGCGCCTGGGCGGAGGCTTATACCTGAGCCAGATCCTTCGACTCGCTTCGCTCGCTCAGGATGACAGCGCCCTTTTTCATCCTCCCTCATTCCGAATTCCGAATTCACTCATCCCCCCGGGGGGCTTGTCAAACGGCGGGGGATGCGGTATATTTTTGAATAAGAATTACCCGGAGGCGCAGCTATGCACAGCGAAGAAGAGCTATATTATCATGACCACGGCGACGGACTTGTCCACGCCCACACGCACGATCACGAGCACGAACATGATCATGGGCACGGGCATGTCCACACCCAGACCAAGGCCGTCATCAACCGGCTCTCCCGCGCGATCGGGCACCTTGAGTCCGTCAAGCGCATGGTAGAGGACGGGCGCGACTGCACGGAGGTGCTGGTGCAGCTGGCCGCCGTGCGCTCGGCGCTCAACAGCACGGCCAAGGTGATTTTGAAGGATCATCTCGAGCACTGTCTCGACGACGTGAGCGCCGGGGATTCCGACCAGCTCACGGCGCTCAACGAGGCCATCGACAAGTTTATGACGTAAAAAAACAGTGAGGAGTCAGGAATGAGGAGTGAGGAGTCATCCACTCTTGTTTCCAGCTCCTCACTTCCAACTCCTAACTCCTCACTCCTAACTCCTCACTCCTAACTTTCATCCGACTCCGGTGCAAACCTTCTCTGCAGATCCTCCCGGCGCTGATCGCGCAGCGCCACGTTCAGCGCGGCGCCCGCGAAGATCATGAGGCAGCAGGTGTAGAGCCAGAGCATCAGCAAGATGATCGAGGCCAGCGACCCGTAGACCAGCGGGTAGCGCACCGAGGCGCCGATAAAGGACGAGTACATCACGCTCACGCCGACCAGCGCCGCCGTGGTCAGCAGCGCACCCGGGGCGATCGGATAGCGCGCCCTGTGCGGCTCGGACACCAGAAACAGGCCGTAGATGATGCCGTACTCGATCGCCGCCATCAGCGGATAGCGCAGCACCTGCCAGACGGCGCCGATGTCCATGATCGGGAGAAAGCCGTTGATCCAGGCCAGAAATTCCCGCCCCGTCAGCATGACGAGGATGGAAAAATAGAGCGCCGCGGTGAAGAGCAGCGAAAACACGAGGCTGAAGAGCAGATCCCGCAGCCCGCGGTAGCGCGGCTCGCCCTGCAGCTCGCCGATCGTGGCCTCGAGCGTGCGCATCGCGGCCGAGGCGGAGGTCAGCAGCAAAAGGAGCGCCGCCATCATCATCGAGCGGCTGTTGTTGAGCGCGACATAGCGAAGGAAGTCCTCGATGGTGTTCGCCGTCTCGGCGGCCATCAGGGCGCGCGCAAAGTCCAGGATGCGCGCGATGCGCTCGGCGCTGCTGCCGAGCAGCGTGTAGAGGATGATCAGCAGCGGAAAAAGCGTCGAGGTCAGAAAAAAGGACAGCGCCGCCGAGGCGCGCGTCAGCCGTTTGTCGGTATACAGCGCGGCAAAGCGCCGCAGCAGCATGAAAAAGCGCTTCAAAAGCTCTCTCCTTTCCTCAAAAATCACGCCCACATCCAGTAGATGTGGGCGTGGATTCTATTATGTCAGCTTACTTGTGGTTGAAGATGCTGAAGATCTTGTCGAAGGGATCCTCTTCCTCGCCCTCGGCCGCGGGAGCGGCGGCGGGAACGGGAGCGGCCGGGGCGACAGGCGCCGGAGCGGCGGCCGCGGCCTTCTCGGAGGCGACGGTGAAGAGACCGGCGGACTTGTCCACCTGGACGGGACGCACCGCAACGCCCGGAGCGGGAGTCGCGACGACGGCGGCGTTGGCGTTCTCCTCAAAGCCGGTGGCGATGACGGTGACGCGGATCTCATCCTGCAGCGTGTCGTCGAAGGTGGCGCCGAAGATGATGTTGGCGTCGGGATGCGCGGCCTCCTGGACGAGGTTGGCGGCAGCCTCGACGTCCTCCAGGCCCATGTCCTCGGAGCCGGTGATGTTGATGAGCACACCGTGCGCGCCGTTGATGGAGGTCTCCATGAGGGGGCTGGCAACCGCCATGCGGGCGGCGTCCTCAGCCTTGCCCTTGCCGGCGGCATGTCCCACGCCCATGTGGGCAAAGCCGGCGCCCTTCATGATGCAGGTCACGTCCGCAAAGTCAAGGTTGATGAAGCCGGTGTTTTTGATGAGGTCGGAGATGCTGGTGACGGCCTGGCGCAGCACGTCGTCGGCGATCTCAAAGGCGTTGGCGAGCGTCACCTTCTGGTCGGTGGCGTATTTCAGACGGTCGTTGGGGATAATGAGCAGGGAATCGACCTTGCCGAGCAGCTCCTTGATGCCGTCGTTGGCCTGATCCATGCGGCGCTTGCCCTCAAACTTGAAGGGCTTGGTCACGACGCCGACGGTCAGCACCCCGGCCTCGCGGGCGATATCCGCGACGGTGGGCGCAGCGCCCGTGCCGGTGCCGCCGCCCATACCGGCGGTGATGAACACCATGTCGGCGTTCTCGATGGCCTTGGCGATGTTGTTGCGGCTCTCCTCGGCGGAGCGCTTGCCGACCTCGGGGTCGGAGCCCGCGCCCTGACCGTGCGTCTGCTTCTCACCGATCTGGATCTTCTGATCGGCGTTGGAGACGGCCAGCGCCTGCTTATCTGTATTGATCGCGATGAACTCGACACCCTGGGTGCCGGACTTCACCATGCGGTTGACGACGTTATTGCCCGCGCCGCCGACACCGACGACTTTGATGGTTACGACATTATCCGGGCCTGCTTCGGCTTTAAAATCCATGTTTATGCCTCCCTGTTTATTATCCCCACAATTTATGTGAATAGTATTTTGTAAACGATAGTACTTGACTATTGCTTATATTATTACATTTTTCCCCTGCGGTCAATAGATTTTTTGTTTTTCGCGAAAACTTTTGTAATGATTTTGTAAATTGTCGCCGGTCAGTTGGGAATAAAATGGGCTTTGCTGCCGCTCGAAACGTCGATCGTGCCCACGTCGCCCTCCCGGAGCTGGGAGAGGACGGACATCAGCATGGCGAATTTGTGCTCCACGTTCTCGCCCTTGCCGATCATGACCTGGTATTTGTCGGTGTACTTGAAAAAGACCCGGTTGGTGTCGGTAAAGTCGATCCACTCGGTCCGGGAGGCGAGGTCGCGGTCCTCGATCTGGCCGAGGAGCTCGGCGAGATAGTCCACGCGCTCCTCCTTGCCGTCGGCCCGCTGCAGCCGCTCGCCGATCATCAGCGTGCCGGGCTTGATGCCGTAGATCGGGATCAGCTCCTCGGTCTCGCCCTCGACGGCCTTGCCGAGGATCTTGCAGCCGCGGTCGATCGTCCACTCCTCGCCGTCGACGTAGAGGTAGGCCAGCGCCTTGCTCTCCACCACCCGCAGTGTGAGCCTGCCGGGCAGCTGCCGCTCGACGGTGACCTCCTCGAGATAGGGCAGCTTCGTATAGGCGCGGCTGATGGTCGCGAATTTGTCAAAGAAGAAGATGTTGTCGCCGGTCTCCAGGCCGGTGGCGTTGATGATCTCCTGGTCGGTATAGTGGACGTTTCCCTCCACCCGGATGTCGCTGACGCGCAGCAGCACGCTCAGCACAAAGATGATGCCGAGCACGACGGCCAGAAAGCTGACCAGCGCGCCGACGCCGCCGCGTCTGCGGGGGCGCATATATTCTCCGTGCTTGCTCTCGGGCGGCAGGATCGTGTTTGTCGTCGCCATAGGCTGTCTCCTCTTTAGCTTTCCCTTGTAATGTCCGCGCCAAGCTCCCGCAGGCGGCGGTCAAGCGCCTCATAGCCGCGCATGATGTGGCCCGTGTCGCGCACAAGCGTCTCGCCCTCGGCCGAGAGGCCCGCCACGATCATCGCCGCGCCGCCGCGCAGGTCGCCCGCCGTGAGCTCCGCGCCGCGCAGGCGCTCCACGCCGCGGATCTCCGCCACGCGGCCGCTGACCGCGATCTCCGCGCCGAGGCGGCGCAGCTCCGGCACCTGCCGGAAGCGGTTTTCAAAGATGGTCTCGGTGATGCGCGTATTCCCCTCCGCCTTCAGCAGCGCCGCCATCAGCACGGGCTGCGCGTCCGTCGGAAATCCGGGGAAGGGCGCCGTGACCAGCTCTCCCACGCCGCGCAGACGGCCGGGCGCTTTGACGCGCACACAGCGCTTTCTGTATATTATATCACAGCCTGCGCGATTTAGGAAGTGGAGAACCGTAGAAAATTGTTGGGGCTCGACCTGTTGAAGCTCCACGTCCCCGCCGGTCGCGGCGGCCGCGCAGGCGAGGGTCGCGGCGGCGATGCGGTCGGGCGGGATTCGGAAGCGCACGCTCCCGGACGGCGCCATGCCCTCGATCACGATCCGCTCGCTGCCCGCGCCGCGGATGCGCGCGCCCATGCCGCGCAGAAAGTCCTGCAGCGCGACGATCTCCGGCTCCCGCGCCGCGCCGCAGAGCAGCGTCTCCCCTTCCGCCGCGCAGGCGGCGAGCATCACGTTCTCCGTCGCGCCGACGCTGGGAAAGGGCAGCGCGATGCGCGTCCCGCGCAGCTTCCCGCCCCGGCAGCGGATCTCGCCCCCGTCCTCCTCGATCTCGGCGCCGAGCTGACGCAGGGCGGACAGATGCAGGTCGATGGGCCGCCTGCCGAGCTGGCAGCCGCCCGGCAGGCTGAGCCGCGCCTGGCCGCAGCGGGCGATCAGCGCGCCCATGAAGATGACCGACGAGCGCATCTCCTCCATGAGCGCATGCGGGATGGCGCTGCAGGAGCAGAAGGACGAATCTATGTACACCTCGCCTCCCCGCTGCTCAGCCCGGCAGCCAAGGTGGCGCAGGATGCGCAGCGCCGCGTCCACGTCGCGCAGGCGCGGCACGTCTGTGAGCTCTGCGCGCGTCGGGCAGACGAGGCTGGCCGCCAAAATCGGCAGCGAGGCGTTTTTCGAGCCCTGCACCGTGCAGGCGCCCTCCAGCCGTTTTCCGCCGTGTACATGCCAGATATCCATAAAAATACCCCCTGCGCATCGAAATCATGCCATCCTATGCGCAGGGGATCAACTATGTGATCGGTTTATTCCGCTTATTTCTGCACAAGACTCAGGATCTCGCCGCAGATGCGGTTGGTCGCCTCCGGCACGGCCAGCGTGTGCATCGCCTCGGACATGGCGCGCAGCTGTTCGCGGTCGCCCAGCAGCTCGCGGATCAGCGCGAGCAGAGACGCGGCGTCAAACTCGCCCTCGAGCAGCACCTTCGCGCCGCCTGCGCCCTCAAGCACGCGGGCGTTGCGCTCCTGGTGGTGATTCGTGACGTTCGGCGAGGGCACGAGGATCGCGGGCTTGCCGGTGTAGCTCAGCTCCGAGAGCGTCGAGGCGCCCGCGCGGCAGAGGATCAGATCGGCCGCCGCCATCACCCGCGGCATGTCGTAGATATACTCCCTCAGATCGGTGCCGCAGTCGGCCGGGTCGATGCCGGTCCCGGCGAGCTTTTCCGAAAACTCCGCCCAGTCGCGGCTGCCGACGGCGTGCACCAGCCGGAACTCCTTCTGTCCCCGCAGCAGCGGCAGCAGCTCGAGGAGCTTGCCGTTCATGTGTCCCGAGCCGAGCGAGCCCCAGACCGACACGACGAGGGGCACGCCCTCCGGAAGGCCGAGCTGGGCACGCGCCGCCTCTTTCGTGTAGCGGTCGAATTCGCCGCGCACCGGCGTGCCGGTGACGACGACGCGCTCCGGGTCGCGGTAGTGCGCGCGGCTCTCCTCAAAGCCGACCATGATCCGGTCGACCACGCCCGCGAGCATTTTCGTCGTGAGGCCGGGAACGGCGTTGCTCTCGTGCACGGCGGTGGGGATGCGCATGCGCGCAGCCTCCCGCAGCACCGGGTAACAGACATAGCCGCCCGTGCCGATCACGGCGTCCGGCTGAAACTCCTTCAAAATCTCCCGCGTCATGCGCCGCGAGACGCGCACATTATGGAGCGTTTTGAGGTTGTGCAGCAGCGCCTCGGGGCTCTTTCCCCGGCTGACGTTCGTCACCGGCAGGGCGCGGATCTCATACCCGGCGCGAGGCACCAGCTCCATTTCCATTTTTCCCTCCGCGCCGAGGAACAAAAACTCGCTCTCGGGCAGCAGCTCCTTCAGCCGCCCGGCGACCGCCAGGGCGGGGTTGATATGTCCGGCGGTACCGCCGCAGGTCAGTACGAATTTCATAGGAACGCCTTTCTTTCTATACAAGGATATCGCGGGACGCGGACAAAACGATGCCCATTTCCCCGAGCTGGATCAGCAGCGCGGTGCCGCCGTAGCTGAAAAAGGGCAGCGAAATGCCGGTGCAGGGCAGGAGGTTCGTCACCACCGCCACATTCAGGAAAGTCTGGATGGCGAGCAGGGTCGTGATGCCCGCGCAGACAAGGCAGCTGAAGCGGTCGCGGCAGTGCAGGGCGATCCAGTAGCCGCGCAGAATGAGCAGCGCGAACAGGAGCAGGATCAGCGCCGCGCCGAGAAAGCCCAGCTCCTCGCAGACGACGGAAAAGATAAAGTCGTTGTGCTCCTCCGGCAGATACAGGAATTTCTGCCGGCTGCCGCCGAGGCCGAGCCCGCTCAAGCCCCCGGAGCCGATCGTATACAGGGACTGCACGATCTGGTAGCCCTCGTCGGAGGCGGAGGAAAAGGGGTCGCGCCAGGTGACGATGCGCGAGGAGGCATAGGGGAAGAAGGTCAGCAGCACGCCGATCCCGGCGCCCGCCGCCGTAAAGGCCGCGGCAAACCAGCCGAGACCGAGGCCGCCGAGAAAGAGCATCGCCCCGGCGATGGCGACCAGGATGATCGAGGCGGAGAAATGCGGCTCGAGCACCAGCAGCCCCACGAGCCCCGCGAGGATGCCCGCGAAGGGCAGCACGCCCCAGCGAAAGCTGCGCATTTTGGCCCGGTAGCGGCAGATCAGCACCGAAAAGCTCAGAATCACCGCGAGCTTGGCCAGCTCCGAGGGCTGCAGCGTCAGCCCGCCGACGCCGAGCCAGCGCCGCGCCCCGTTGGCGCGCACGCCGACGAAGGGCACGAGCAGCAGCAAAAAGGCCGTCAGGCCGAGGAAGGCGAAGGCATAGCGCCGGTAAAAGCCCATCGGCAGGCGCGAGGCCAGCCACAGCGCCCCGAGGCCGAGCAGTGCGAACAGAAGCTGCCGCACGAAGTAGTAGGCCGGGCGGCCGCCGGTCACATGGCCGGGGTCGTAGTAGGCGCGGGGGTAGCTGGCCGAGAGCACCATCACGACGCCGATGCCGAGCAGCAGCAGAACAAGCAGAAAGAAGGGCCAGTCGAAGCTCCTCCGCCGCTCCTTTCCCGGGACAGATGAAAAATCGGCGAGGCGGGCACTGTCATAGCGCAAGCTCCCACCTCCCCGACGTGTGCGTTCAGAATCGCTGATAGACCCATATAAAGGATATGACGGCAAAGAGCGCGGATATGCCGGTAAAGAGGAAGAAAAGTTCTTTTTCTTTCCACTTTTTTCCCGTCCAGCCGCCCATCTCCAGATGATGATGGAAGGGCGCCATGCGGAAGATGCGCTTGCCGTGCGTCAGCTTGAAATAGCCGACCTGGATGATATCGGACAGGGTCTCGATGATATAGACGATGCCGACGGTGATCAGAATGAGCGGCATGTCGTAGGCAAAGGCCAGCGCCGCGATCGCGCCGCCGAGGAAGAGCGAGCCGGTGTCGCCCATGAAGACCTTGGCGGGATTGAAGTTATAGACCAGAAAGCCCAGCAGGCCGCCCAGCAGGCCGGAGGCGAAGATGCCCTGCGGCAGGAAGCTCTCGCCCCAGGCATAGGTCACGCAGACGAAGAACAGGCAGACCGGCAGGCTCGTGCCGGTGGCGAGTCCGTCCACACCGTCGGTGATGTTGACCGCGTTGACCGTGCCGACGATGACGAAGGCCGCGAAGATGAAGTACAGCCACTGGGGCATGCGGATCGTGCCGCCGGTGAAGGGCACATAGAGCTCGGTGTTGACAAGGCCGAGGTTTCGCATCAGCACGACGAAGGCCAGGGCAGCCGCCAGCTGCAGCAGGAATTTCATCCGGGCCGAGAGACCCGTGTTGTGCTTGTTTTTGATCTTCTCCCAGTCGTCGAGCATGCCGATCGCGCCGAAAACCAGCGCGAAGATCAGCACGAAGAGGTGGGCGTAATTGCCCTCGAGCATGCTGGTGAAGCCGACGGTCAGCACAACGACGGTCACGGCGAGGATGAACATCACGCCGCCCATCGTGGGGGTGCCGCTCTTGGCGGCGTGCCAGGTGGGGCCGTTTTCCTTGATGGCCTGCCCCGCCTTCTGCTTGTGCAGCCAGGGGATATAATATTTGCCGAAGGCGCTCGAAATCAGAAAGGCGATCAGCAGCGACGCGATCAGCTTCATGGTCATGCTCATGTACGGTTCCTTCTCTCTATATACTCCGCGACGATTTCTCTCTCGTCCATGTGGTGTTTCTCTTTGCCGATGATCTGATAATCCTCATGGCCCTTGCCGGCGAGCAAAATCACATCGCCGCTTCTGGCCTGGTCGATGGCCCAGCGAATGGCCTCGGCGCGGTCGCAGATCACCTTGACGCTGCCCCGGCGGGCCTTCATGCCGGCGAGGATCTCCTGAATGATCGCCTCCGGCTCCTCGGTGCGGGGATTGTCGCTGGTGACGATGGTCAGATCGGCGTTTTCCTCGGCGATGGCGCCCATCAGCGGCCGCTTTTTGCGGTCGCGGTCGCCGCCGCAGCCGAAGAGGACCATCAGCCTCCCCCGGGTCACGGGCCGCAGGGTCTTGAGCGCCTTCTCGAGCGCGTCGGGCTTATGGGAGTAGTCGATGATGATGCTGTAATCCCCGTCCGTCGGCACCGACTCCATCCGCCCCTTGACGCCCCGGGCCGTGGCGAGCGCCGCCGCGCAGTCGGCCAGGCTCACGCCCACGCAGTGCGCCGCCGCCATCACGCTCAGCGCGTTGTAGACGGAGAACATCCCGGGGATGGCCAGCTTCGTGAGCGCGAGCTCTTCCCCGCTCACCGCCGCAAAGCGCACGCCGGAGGCCGTCAGGCGGATATCCTTGGCCACCAGCTCCGCGTCGTTGCGGATCGCCGAATACCGGACGATCGGGCAGGGCGCGCCGTCCATCATATATTCCGCGCGCTCGTCGTCGAGATTGACGCAGCCGACGCGGCACTGGGAAAAGATCTTCTTTTTGGCCGCGGCGTATTCCTCCATCGTCCCGTGCAGGTCGAGGTGGTCCTGCGAGAGATTGGTAAACACCGCCACGTCAAAGGTGATGCCCGCGACACGCTCGAGCGCCAGCGAGTGGGAGGAGACCTCCATCACGACGTGCGTGCAGCCCGCGTCCCTCATGCGCCGGAAGAGCTGATGCAGCTCATAGCTCTCGGGGGTCGTGTGCTCGGTGTGCAGCAGCTCATCGCCGATCATATTGCCGTTGGTGCCGATGAGGCCGACCTTCGCACCGAGCGTCTCCTCCAGCACGTGCTTGAGCACGGTGGTGGAGCTGGTCTTGCCGCTGGTGCCGGTAAAGCCGATCACGGTCATTTCCGAGGCGGGATCGCCGAAGAAGGCGCGGCTGACCAGGGCCAGGCCGAGGCGGCAGTCCTTGACCAGCAGATAGGGCGTTCCGTCGGCTGGCGCCTCCTCGCAGAGCACCGCCGCGGCGCCCTTCGCCATCGCGGCGGGGATATAGCGGTGGCCGTCGGTCTCGAAGCCGCGCACCGCGACGAAGAGATCGCCCGGCTGCGTTTTGCGCGAGTCATAGCTCACGCCGCCAATGTTCATATTCAGATCGGCGCTGCCGCCGATGATATTCAGATCCTTGACAAGTTCTCTTAACAGCATAGTTAATACCTTCCCAGCATGCTCTCGTCCGCGCTCTGCAGCGCGACCTCGATGATGCTGCCGTGTTCCACCCGCTCTCCGGCGGGGATGCTCTGTCCGCTCACCCGCTGGCTCCCGGCGTCGAGCACCGGGCTCCAGCTCTGTAAAAACAGCCCGAGCCGGGACAGGACGTCCCGCGCCTCCCGGTAAGTCAGGCCGCTGAGATCGGGCATTTCCTCGCTCTCTGTTGAGGGAGCGGCGTCATAATACAAAATGATCTGCGTGCCGGCGGCGACGGTCACGCCGCTGCGCGGCAGCTGCGCCGTCACGCGCTCGCCCTCGCCGATGCGGCGGCTGACGAGTCCGGCCTCGCCGAGCTTTGCGGCGGCCTCCGCCCCCGTCAGTCCAACCAGCGCGGGCACCTCCGCGTCCGGCGCCGTCTCGCCGTCCGTCTCCGGCTCCACGCCGAGAGTGGGCAGGATATCCGCCATCATATGCCCCACCACCGGCGCCGCCATCTGGCCGCCGCTGATATAGATGCCGGACTCATTGGACGGGGTGTCCAGAAAGACCAGGATCGCGATCTGCGGCGCGTCGGCCGGGGCCACGCCGATGAAGGAGACGATGTACTGCTTCTGCCCGGTTTGGGCCTCGAGGCTGACCTTCTCGCTGGTGCCGGTCTTGCCGCCGATGCGGTAGCCAGCGACGGCGGCGTTTCGCCCGGTGCCGTCGTTGGGGTCGCCCACCACCTGCTCGAGAATGCCGCGCACCTTTTCCGAGGTCTCCTCGCGGATGACCCGGCGCACGGCGGTCACTTCATGCTCATAGCGCGTCGACCCGTCCGGGGCGACGATGCGCTGCACCACATAGGGCCGCATCAGCGTGCCGCCGTTGACGCAGGCGCTGACGGCGGTGATCAGCTGCAGCGGCGTGATCGTAAAGGTCTGGCCGAAGGAGGCCGCCGCCAGCTGCGACAGGTTTCGCTGCGAATAAAAGGTATTCTCGCTCCACCAGATGCTGCCGCTCTCGCCGGCGAGGTCGATGCCGGTTTTCGCCGTCAGATTCTCGTCCGGGTCGCCGGTCAGCGTCAGAAAGCCGAAGGCGTCGCAGTATTGGTAAAAGGTCTCCGCGCCGACGCGCAGACCGATGTTGACGAAGGCGGCGTTGCAGGAGTGCTGCACGGCCTGCGTCAGCGTCTGGGAGCCGTGGCCCCCGTCCTTCCAGCAGCGGATCGGGCTGGTGCGTCCGGTGACGCTGACCGTGCCGCCGCAGAAGAAGCTGTCGTTCATTGAAACGGCGCCGCTGTCGAGCGCCATGGATAGCGTGATGATCTTGAAGGTCGAGCCGGGCTCGTAGGTATCCGACAGGGCCTTGTTGCGCCACTGGCGCGCCTGCGCCTGCCGCAGCAGCTCCGCGGCCTCCTCGGGCGTCGCGGCCGCGTCGATGACGGCCTGCGCCTCGGGGCTGACGTCGAGGAAGTTGTTGAGATCATAGCCGTCGAGCGAGGCCATGGCGAGGATCGCGCCGGTGTTGACGTCCATCGCGATCGCCCCGGCGCCGTTAAGGATATCGTAATCCGCGACGGCCTGCCGCAGATGCTTCTCGACATAATACTGGATCGTGCTGTCGATCGTCAGCACCAGATCGCAGCCGTCCTCGCCGGGCTCATAGTCCTCGTAGCGGCTCAGCAGCAGCTCCGCGCCGTAGGCGTTCGTCAGGCGCAGCGTGCGACCGCTCGTGCCGGAGAGCGCCTCGTCGTACATCGCTTCGATCCCCTCAAGGCCGGTGTTGTCGGTGCCGACAAAGCCGATCACATGGCAGGCAAGCGACGAATTCGGGTAATAGCGGCGGACGTCCGGCTCAAGATGCACGCCGTGCAGGCCGTGCTCGAGCTTGAAGGCGCGCACGGCGTCGGCGGTCTCCCGCTCCACGCGGCGCTTGACGGTCACATACCAGGAGCCGGTCTGTCTGCTTTTCTCCAGCACCGTCTCCTCGTCCACGTCCAGGATCTCCGCCAGCCCCCGGGCGATCAGCGCGCGGTCCTCGCCGTTCTGGTCGATCTCCGCAGGACTCAGAAACACATTTTCGACCGAGGCGCTCAGCGCCAGGGGTCTCCCCTTCCGGTCGTAGATCGCGCCGCGCTCAATCACCGTCGGCGCCTCGCGCAGCTGCTGGCCGATCGCCAGCTCCTCGTAATACTCGTGGTCGGTGATCTGCAGCCGATAAAGCCGCAGGATCAGCACCGCGAAGGCCGCGACGCCGAACACGGCCATCAGCGCCAGCACACGGCGCAGCATCTGCCGGTTCGGCCCTCCCGCCCCCGGGCGGCGCTCGTTTTGTTCAGGCATAAACCCCTCCGCAGAATCAGATTCATTCTATCTATATTCCGCGGCTTATCCAATTAGGCTTGGCTTCCCTGAAAAGCGGAAAAGCTGATCTTCCTTTTCCGCTGTCAATCGTCGATATGGATTACAACAATCTGTTCGCTCCCGCAGTGCTGCATGCCCAGCACGCGCAGGGCGTAGTCCTCCAGCTCCTCAAGGCTCACGACGCAGGCGGCCTCGGCCCGGAGCGCTTCGTTTTCTTTCTGCAGGGCCTGCAGCTGTGTGCGTTCGGCGCTGAGGCGGTCGCTCTCGGCGGTCAGGTCAATGCCCGTCAGCAGAGTCAGCACCGCGAGCAGCGCGGAAAACAGCAGGCAGATCAGACGAAATACAATGTTTGCCGTTTGTTTCTTCATGAGCTAAACCCTCTCGGCCACGCGCAGCTTGGCACTGCGGGCCCGGGGGTTTTGTTCGATCTCTTCCGCACTGGGCAAAATGGGTTTCCGGCTGACGCTCCGCAGCGTCTGTACAAAGCCGCAGGTGCAGATCGGCGCCTCGCGGGGGCAGGTGCAGCCGTTTTCCCGCCGGGCGATGCCGCTTTTCACGATGCGGTCCTCCAGAGAATGGAAGCTGATGACGCAGAGTCTCCCGCCCGGGCGCAGCCGGTCGGGCGCGGTGTCCATCATCCGCTCCACCTCGCCCAGCTCGTCGTTGACGGCGATGCGGATCGCCTGGAACGTGCGCTTGGCGGGGTGCTGCTTTTCGCGCAGCGCGGCGGCGGGCATGGCGCCCTTGATGAGATCCACCAGCTGCAGCGTCGTCTCCACCGGCGCCTTTTCGCGCGCCTCGAGGATGGCGCGGGTGATGCGCCGGGCATAGCGCTCCTCGCCGTAATCCCAGAGGATGCGGTTGAGCCGCTCCTCGGGCCAGGTGTTGACCACCTCAAAGGCCGTGAGACTGCTGCCCGCGTCCATACGCATATCCAGCGGCGCGTCCCCCATATAGGAAAAGCCCCGCTGCGTCTCATCCAGCTGGGGCGACGACACACCGAGGTCAAATAACATCCCGTCCACGGCCTCGACGCCGAGCTGCGTCAGGATCGCGGCGGCGTCGGAAAAGTTCCCGTGCACCAGCGTCACGCGATCCCCGAAGGGAGCGAGCCGTTCCCCGGCGCGCCGGATCGCCGTCTCGTCCCGGTCGATGCCGATCAGCCGCCCGCCCATCAGGCGCGAGGCGATCTCAAAGGAGTGCCCGCCGAGGCCGAGCGTGCCGTCCAGGTAGATCCCGTCCGGACGGATGTTCAGATTGTCGATACACTCGTGCAGCAGCACGGACACATGTCGGGCCTCGCTCATCAGAATTCCAGCTCCTCCATCACGGCGGCGATATTCTCCGGCTTCGTCTCCTCGGCGAACACCGCGGCCCAGGCATCGCTGTCCCAGAGCTCGGCGTGATTGTTGCAGCCGACCACCGTCACGTTCTTCTCAAAGCCCGCGAATTCGCGCAGGTTCTGCGGGATCAGCACGCGGCCCTGGCTGTCCAGCTCGCACTTGGCGGCGTGAGCAAAGAGCGGACGCATTTTGCGCTGCTTGACATAGGGCATGGCGCTGACCTTGTCGGAAAAGGCCTGCCAGTTCTCCGCGCTGTAGGCGCAGAGGCAGCGATCCATCGAAAGGGTAAGGAAAAACACCTCGCCCAGCTCTTCCCTGAGCTTGGCGGGGATAAACAGTCTTCCCTTATTATCCAGCGAGTGCTGGTATTCGCCCGTCATATCCGGCCCCTCCGATCCTCAACTTTGCCCCATTTTGCTCCACAATTACCCACTTGCAGTTCAATTATAGGGGGCGGCAGAGCAAATTGCAAGTGAAACTTTTTGTCATTTTTGGCAGCAATTTTACAACCTTTTCAACCACAAGATATGGAAAAGCAGACCCCCGGCAGACACAAGAAGCGGGTCTGTCGGGGGTCTGTTCGTATGTAGTCGGACGCGGGCGGCTTATTCCTTTTTGCCGCCGGCCTGATTGAAGGCGCTGTGGGCGCTGCGGATGGCGCTGAGGGCGCCGGTGATGCTCTGCTCGGCCTGGCCCATCATCTGGTCGACGTAATCGCTGGCAACGCGGCGCAGCTCCTTGGACTTAGCCTCGGCGGAGGCGATCATTTCGGCGCTCTGCGCGCGGGCGACGCGCACGATCTCCTGCTCCTCCACCATCAGCCGGGCCTTTTCCTCGGCGCTCTTGCGCAGGGCCTCTGCCTCGCGCTTGGCGTTGCCGATGAACTCGTCGCGCGCGGCGACGAGGCGCTTGGCCTCGGCCAGCTCCGTCGGCAGATTGGCCTTGATGTCGTTGATGATCTCGGCGGCCTTGTCGCGCTCGATGATGCACTTGTCCGCGCCGAGGGGTACGCCCCAGGCCTCGGTGATCATGCTGTACAGGATATCGAGCAGCTCGATGATGTCGTTGTGTTGATCCATGGTTCTGCCTCCCTTATCGCTGCTGTCGTCTATTTCTGCCAGGATTTCGCTTTTTCCTCGATCTCCGCCTTCAGCTCATTGGGCACAAGGCCGGTGAGGTCGGCGCCGTAGCGCGCCATCTCCCGGACAACCGAGGAGCTGAGGAAGGTATACTTGCCGCTGGCGGTGAGGAACATGGTCTCCAGCTGGGGATTGATGTTTTTGTTGATGAGATCCATCTGGAACTCATAATCAAAGTCCGAGGCGGCGCGCAGGCCCTTGACCAGCACCGCGCCCTCGTATCTCCGGGCATACTCGGCCAGCAGGATGTCCGAGGTGTCGACCGTGACGTTCGGATAGCGGGACACGGCGCGGCGCACCATGTCGGCCCGCTCCTCGATGGAGAACATCGGCTTGGTCTTGCCGGAATTGACGGTGATGAGCACCACGACCCGGTCAAAGATGCGGGATGCGCGGCGGATGATGTTCAGGTGACCCAGTGTGATCGGGTCAAAGCTGCCGGGGCAGATGGCGGTACGCATCAGATGACGGACTCCTTTGTGTAAACGGCGATCTTGACCTTGCCGTAGCGGTATTCCTTCCGCTTGCCGTAGGGCGCGGCGAGGTCGGGAAGCGGCTCGGTGCTGCGCGCTTCACAGATTATTATACCACCATCCGTCAGCTTGTCAACTGATTTGATCGTTTCCAGCACCTCGCCGTAAAGCCCGGCGTCATAGGGCGGATCGACGAAAATGAGGTCGAAGCGCTCCGGGCGGCGCAGGGCGCTGAGCGCGTCCTCCTGCCGCACGACAGCCTGCAGCGAGCAGGCTTTGAGATTCTCCCGGACGATCCGCACGGCCTCCCGGTCGCGGTCGACAAAGACCGCCTCCTTCGCGCCGCGGCTGAGCGCCTCGATGCCGAGCTGGCCGGTGCCGGCGAAGAGGTCGAGCACGCGCCGGCCCTCGATGTCGAACTGGATGATATTGAACACCGCCTCCTTCACATTGTCGGTGGTGGGGCGGATATCGTAGGTCTCCGGGGTTTTCAGACGCCGTCCGCGGGCGCTTCCGGTGATGACTCGCATGGCTTGTCTCCTTCCTCGCTGTGGAAATAGTCATAGATCGCCTGCGCGGTGTTTTTCGGCACCACGAGCCGCAGCTGCTCGGGACTTGCCTCCCGGATGGCCCGCACGGATTTGAAGGCGCGGATCAGCTCGTCCCGCCGTTTGGCGCCTACGCCGGGGATCTTGTCCAGGCTCGAGCCGTAGGCCTCCTGCCGCAGCGAGCGCTGGTATTCGATGGAATAGCGGTGCGTCTCCTCCTGGATGCTGCCGATGAGGGCGAAGACAGCGGGGTTGACCTGGATGCTGATCTCCCGTCCCTCCGGGCTGACGAGCGCGCGGGTGCGGTGGCGGTCGTCCTTGACCATGCCGAACACCGGCAGGCTCAGGCCCAGATCGCGCAGGGCCTCCACGGCCTTTTCGGCGTGCCGGTCGCCGCCGTCGATAAGCAGCAGCTCGGGCAGCGGGGCAAACTTCTCGTCCCCGTCGAGATAGTGCCTGAAGCGGCGGTACACGGCCTGGTACATGCTGGCGTAGTCGTCCTGCTGCTCCAGGTCGCGGATGCGAAAGCGGCGGTAGTCCTTCCTGCGGGGCGTGCCGTCCACATGCACGGTCATGCCCGCGACGATGCCGGTATCGCCGAGGTTCGAAATGTCAAAGGCCTCGATCCGCTGCGGGAAGGCCTCCAGCTCCAGCGCCTTCTGCAGCCATTCGAGGGTTTTCGAGCGCCGCTGGGAGGCGGTGGTGCGCCGCTGGATCTCCTCCCGGGCGTTGAGCGCCGCGCTCTCGATGAGCCGCAGCCGCTCGCCGCGCCTGGGCGTCTCGATGTAGATGCGCCGCCCGGCGGTCTCGCTGAGCAGCTCCTCCAGCTCCTCGCGGTCCTCGATCTCGCAGGGCAGCAGCACGGTTTTCGGCCAGCCGCCGCGGTGCGCGGTAAAATACTGCCGCACAAGGCCCGACACGGCCTCGGCATCCTCCTCGAGCGGCTCCTCCATCATCTCGACGTCCTTGCCGACGAGGTTGCCGTCCACGAAATGCAGCACGGTAAAGCAGCTCTTGGCGCCGCGGCAGAAGCCGACGGCGTCGGTGTCGGCAAAGGCGGTGGCGATGACGCGCTGGCGGTTGGCGAGCTTTTCGATGGCCCGCAGGCGATCGCGCAGCTCGGCGGCGCGCTCAAAGCGCAGCTCCTCCGCGGCCTCCTCCATCTGGCCGCGCAGCTCCCCGATCAGCTCCCCGCTCTTGCCCTCGAGGATCAGAGCCGCCTGCCGGATCGCCCGGCGGTAGTCCTCGGCGGAGCTGTCGCGCAGGCACCAGCCGGCGCAGCTGCCCATGTGGTAATTGAGACAGGGGCGCTCCTTGCCGATATCCCGGGGAAATTTCCGGCTGCAGTCCGGCAGCAGCAGCGCCTTGCTGACGGCGGTGATGATCTCGCGCGTCTGGCTGCGCCCGCCGAAGGGCCCGTAATAGCGCGCCCCGTCCTTCCCGGCGCGGGAGGCGATGCTCATCGTCGGGTATTCCTCGCGCAGGTCGAGCCGGATGAAGGGATAGCCCTTGTCGTCCTTCAGGAGGATGTTGTAGTGCGGCTTATGGCGCTTGATCAGCGAGTTTTCCAGCACCAGCGCCTCAAACTCGCTCCCGGCGACGATGACGTTGAAGTCCGCCACCTTCTCCACCATGGCGGCCACCTTGGGCAGATGCTCGCCGTGGAAATAGCTGCTGACGCGGTTTTTCAGTTTTTTTGCCTTGCCGACGTAGATGACCTCGCCGTGCCGGTCGAGCATGATGTACACGCCCGGCAGCAGTGGGAGGCGGTTGGCCTTGTCGCGCAGCTCCTCCAGCATGGCTTCCTCCTTGCATGATAAAACCGGGGCTGTGACTTTCGCCACAGCCCCTCTTATGTTTCCTGTATGGGATTACTCGGAAAAGTTGGAATCGATCAGCTCGCTCAGGGTGTTGATAGCCTCTTCCTCATCCACGCCGTCGGCGATGATGGTGACAGCCGTACCCTTGACAATGCCCAGGGACAGAACGCCCAGCAGGCTCTTGGCGTTGACGCGGCGCTCTTCCTTCTCGACCCAGATGCTGCTCTTGAACTCGTTGGCCTTCTGGATGAAGAAGGTCGCGGGTCTGGCGTGAAGACCGACCTGATTATTGATGACTACCTCTTTGGATATCATGCTCGCCACTCCTCATTTCTATTCAGGGATATACTCCTTGCTTATCTAATCTACCAAATTTTCATCCAATCGTCAACTCATTTCGACGCTTTCGTTACTTTTCACATGATTTGCCAATTCGCCGCTGGTTTTTTATTTCAGTTCGACCACAGTCACACCGGTTTCGCCCTCGCCGTAGCGCCCGAGGCGGAAGGATTTGACAGCCTTGTTCCGGCGCAGCATCTGCTGCACGGCGTTGCGCAGCGCGCCGGTGCCCTTGCCGTGGATGATCGTCACCTGGCTGAGCTTGGCCATGACGGCGCTGTCGAGGTATCGCTCGGCGACAAGCAGCGCCTCCGAGACCTCCATCCCGCGCAGATCGACCTGCGGCTCGATGCTCACCATGCGCAGCTGCTGGCTGCTGCGGGTCGAGATCGCCTTTTTGTCCGGCGCCTGCTCGCCCTCGAGCAGCAGCACCTCGTCCTCGCGGGCCGTGACGTTCATGATCCCGGCGCGCAGGCTCAGCGTCCGGTCGGCGGAGACGGCGATCACGTCGGCTTTGACGCCCATGGACTTGATCTCCACCCGGTCGCCCACGCGGATCGGGCGGGAGGATTTCTTCTCCTCCTGCGGCGCCGGCGCGGCGGGGCGCAGGCTTTCTTCGGCCAGATTCAGCCGGCGGCGCAGCTCGCTGCGGGCTTCGTTGACGCGCTGGGCGTCCTCTTCCTCGTTTGCGCGGCGGCGCATATCGTCCAGCTCCGCGAAGGTCTCCTCCGCGGCGGCGCGGGCATCGGCCAGCACCCGCTCCGCCTCGCGGCGGGCCTTCTGGTCGGCCTTTTCCAGCCGCACCTCCAGCTCCGCGCGCAGGAAGGCGGCCTTTTTGGCGTTTTCCTCGGCCTCGCGCAGCTTTTTGGCCGCCTCGTCGCGGTCCTTTTCCAGCAGCAGCCGCGTCTGCTCGAGCTTCTCGATGGTCGCCTCAAAACTCGCGCTCTCGGTGTTGACGCGCTTTTTCGCCTCGTCGATGATATCCTCCCCCAGCCCGAGGCGGCGGGAGATGGCAAAGGCGTTGGACTTGCCCGGGATACCCACCAGCAGCCGGTAGGTCGGACGCAGGGTCTCCACGTCGAACTCGCAGGAGGCGTTCTGCACGCCGGGCTCGTTGGTGGCGTAGACCTTCAGCTCCGCGTAATGCGTCGTGGCGGCGATGACAGCGCCCTTCTGCCGCGCGTATTCGATGATCGCGATGGCGAGCGCCGCGCCCTCGGTGGGGTCGGTGCCGGCGCCGAGCTCGTCAAACAGGAGCAGCGAGCGCTCGTCACACTCCGATAATATGTTGACGATGTTCGTCATGTGCGCCGAGAAGGTGGACAGGCTCTGCTCGATGCTCTGCTCGTCGCCGATGTCGGCGAGGATGTGGCTGAAGATGGGCAGGGCGCTGCCGTCGGCGGCGGGGATGTGCAGGCCGCACTGGTTCATCGCGGCCAGCAGGCCGATGGTCTTGAGCGAGACGGTCTTGCCGCCGGTGTTGGGGCCGGTGATGACCAGCGTATCGAAGGCGCCGCCGAGCTCGAGGTCGATGGGCACGGCCTTGGCCTGGTCGAGCAGCGGATGGCGCGCCCGGCGCAGGACGATGCCCTCGGTGTCGAGGCTCGCCTCGCCGCAGTTGAGCTTGTAGGAGAGCTTGGCCTTGGCAAAAATGAGGTCAAGCCGCACCAGCACCTCGTAGTCCGAGGTGATATCGACGCGGTGCTCGGCGCAGTCGGCGGAGAGCTCGGCGAGGATGCGCTCGATCTCAAGCCGCTCGCGGGCGGCCAGCTCCCGCAGCTCGTTGTTGGCCTTCACCGCCGCCATCGGCTCGATGAAGAGCGTCGCGCCGGAGGCGGAGATATCGTGCACGAGGCCCGGCACCGTGCCCTTGTGCTCGGCCTTCACCGGCACGACGAAGCGGTCGGAGCGCATCGTGATGATCGGCTCCTGCAGGGCCTTGGCGTAGGACGGCGAGGAGAGGATCTTCTGCAGCGCGTCGCGCGCGCGGGCGGAGGCGGCGCGCATCTGGCGGCGGATATTGGCCAGCTCTGAGCTTGCGCCGTCGGCGATCTCGTCCTCGCCGATGATGGAGGTCGTGATCTTCTCTTCCAAAAACTTGTTGGCGTGCAGCGCGTAGAACAGGTAGTCGATCGGCGTCTTGTCCTCGTTCTTGTCGCCGATGTAGCCGCGCACAAGGCGCGCACTCTGCAGCACGCGGGCGATGTCCAGCAGCTCGCGGGTATTGAGCGAGCCGCCGAGATCGGCGCGCGAGAGCGAGGCGCGCACGTCCTTGACGCCGGAGAAGGAGGGGCTGCCGCGCACGATCATCATCGTTTTGGCGGCGCCGGTCTCGGCGAGGCGGCGGCGCACCTCAGCCTCGTCCCCGGAGGGTGTCAGGGTAAGCGCCAGCTCCCGGGCGCTCTCGCTCACCGCCTCGCGGGAGAGCATCTCCAGCACCGCGGGCAGCTCAAGCGTACTCAGTGATTTTTCAAAAAAACTCATGACAGGCATCCTTTATTTCATCCGTACTTGCTTATAATATTCCAGCGTGCCGAAGCGGCGCTCGGTCTGGCGCAGGAGATAGGCCTCTGCGGCATAGCTGAGGCGGTCGAGCGCCTCGCCCTCAAGCGTAAAGGAAAAGAGCTTCTTGGCCGGGGCGGACACGATATAGCGCATCGCGGCGAGCGAGGCCGGGCAGAGCGGCACCGTGTCGCCGCCGTGGGGACAGGCCGCGCAATACACGCGCCCGTCCTGCAGGCTCAGCAGCGGCCGCTCCGGCTCCCGCCCGCAGTGGGCACAGAGCGCGAGATCCGGCTCGTAGCCCGCAAGGCACATCAGCCGCAGCTCAAAGGCCGCCTTGATGCGCGCGGGCGGATACAGCCGCTCGCTGAGCGCGTAGAGCGCGTTCAGGCCAAGCTGCAGAAGCGCAGCATCCGGCTGATCCTCCACCGCGAGCGCCTCGAGGCACTCGGCAAAGTAGCTGCCGAGCGCAAGCGCCTCGATATCGCTGCGCAGGCCATCGAAACCCGCGACGACGCTGCCCTCGTTGACCGTCCACTTGCCCCGGTTAAAAAACAGGGTCAGCTCCGACCAGGTCAGCTGCTGCGTCGCCGCGGCGGTGCGGCTGGACTTCCGCAGCGCGCCGCGCGCCTTGGCCGTGAGCTTTCCGTCGCTCTCCGTCAGCAGCGTCAGGATGCGGTCGGCCTCCTTGTAGCGCACCTCGCGCAGTACCAGTGCTTTTGTTGTCTTGAACATATTATGTTAACTATATTACGTTATCTTAATTGTGTTAACCGATTTATGTAACTCATCAATCCGACGGGCGGGGGCTTTCCCCCGGCCCGGGCCTATTGTTATTCCGGCGCGGCTGCTGCTCAAGCTTCTTTGCCAGCAGATAACAGACCGGGTCGCCGGTCTCCACAAAACTGCGCCAGATTCCGTCAGCATCCATCGCATTCACCTCTGCTCATAGTATCTGCAGCAGGTGGCGAAAAGCGCTTAGTAAATATAGGAATTATACGGTGAGTTAGGAGTGAGGAGTGAGGAGTGAGGAGTTATCGCGCGTGCTTTTGGTTATTGCGGACAGCATTCGTCTCAGTTCTTCTCCGTCCTGATTCATTGAGCGAAACTCCCTTTCATTCAAATACTCTGACTCATGAAGCAGATCCAGCCAGTAAAGGCTTTCCGCACATTCCTTCAGCGCAATATACATTTTTGCCAGGAAGTCGCTCCGACTGACTCCGTATTCCGCTTCTGCAACATTGGCTCCTATGCTTGTACCGCTTCGAAGGAGTTGCTTTGACATGACAAATTCGTGCTTCTCGCTTTTCAAATGCCGATATAGTTTAATGATTCTCAGCGCAAACGCTTTGCTTTTTTGCAGGATAAGAGTTTCCTTCATTCCCTTAACTCCTAACTCCTCATTCCTAACTCCTAATTCCTAATTCCTAACTCCTAACTCCTAATTCCTAATTCCTAATTCCTAATTCCTAATTCCTAATTCCTAACTCCTAATTCCTAACTCCTAACTCCTAACTCTTATCTCCTCACTCGTTCGTAAAGCCGAAGTTCCGCAGCAGGCCGACCGAGTCGCGCCAGTTTTCCTTGACCTTGACCCAGGTCTGCAGATAGACCTTCGCGCCGAGGAAGGCTTCCATGTCCGCTCGCGCCAGCTCCCCGATCTTTTTGAGCATCGCGCCCTTTTTGCCGATGATGATGCCCTTGTGGCTGTCCTTTTCGCAGTAGATCGTCGCCTCGAGCTCGATGACGCCGTCCTCGCGCTCGGTAAAGCGTGTCAGCTCCACCGCTGTGCCGTGGGGGATCTCCTTGTCCAGGCACTGCAGCAGCTTCTCGCGCAGCAGCTCCGCGCAGATCTGCCGCTCCGGCTGGTCGGTGATCATGTCGTCCGGGAAAAAATGCGGCCCCTCGGCGGCAAGCTTCTCCATCTCGTCCATCAGCTCGTCCAGCCCCTCGCCGGTTTTGGCCGAGACCGGGATGACTGCCTCGAAGTCATAGAGCGGCGCATAGGCGGCGATGACCTCCAGCAGACGGCTGCGCTCGACGGTGTCGATCTTGTTGATGACGAGGATGACCGGCGCGCCGCCGGTGCGCAGGCGCTCGAGCAGCGCCTCCTCCTGCGGCCCGACCGCGGCCACCGGCTCGACCAGCAGAAGCACGCCGTCCACATCGGCCACGCTCTCCTTCACGACCTCCACCATGTAGTCGCCCAGCCTCGTGCGCGGCTTGTGGAAGCCCGGCGTGTCCATCAGCACAAACTGCGTTGCGCCGCGGCTGACGATGCCGGTGATGCGGTTGCGCGTGGTCTGCGGCTTATTGGAAACGATGGCGATCTTTTCGCCCACCAGGGCGTTGGTGAGCGTGGATTTTCCCACGTTCGGCCGTCCGCAGACGGTGATCATTGCCGATTTTGTCATTTGTAAATCTCTCCTAAAAACGAAAAACTCTTGAGCAGTATGCACTGCTGCCCCGTTCTTCTAAAAACTAAAAACTAAAAACTATCTACCTGTCTCCCATGATTTCTTTTTCTCTCTTTCGCATCTGCCGCTTCATCTCGCCCTCGTCCACATGGTCATAGCCCAGCAGGTGCAGCACCGAGTGCACGGTCAGATACATGATCTCCCGCTCGTAGCCGTGGCCGAATTCCTCGCCCTGCTCGGCGCAGCGCGGCACCGAGATCATCATATCGCCCAGCATCGCAGCTCCGGTCTCGGGGTCGATGTCGCAGTCGGCCATGGCAAAGTCCCCGGGGGTGAGCTCATTGAGCGGAAAGCTCAGCACGTCGGTGGCGCGGTCCACGCCGCGAAACTCGCGGTTGACGCGGCGGATGCCCTCGTCGTCGGTCAGCAGCACACTGATAACCGCCTTCTCCACGCCCTCGGCGCGCAGCGCCATCGCGGCCGCCTTTTTGATCAGCGCGGCGGAATTATTATGCCCGAGATTGGGAATCTCGCGGCTGACGCAGATTTCATAGTCCATGTCGCTCAGCCCCTTTTGTATTTTTTCGGCGGCAGCTTTTTCGGCTGCGGCGCCTCCGGATGCTTTTTGTCAAATTCCTCGTAGGCCTCGATGATTTTCTGCACCAGCCGGTGGCGCACGACGTCCGCCCCGGTGAGCTGGCAGATGGCGATATCGTCGATGCCCTCGAGCACCCGCATCGCCACCTTGAGCCCGCTGACCTTGTCCTCGGGCAGGTCGATCTGCGTGATGTCGCCGGTGATGACGACCTTGGAGCCGAAGCCGATGCGCGTCAGGAACATCTTCATCTGCTCCCGGGAGGTGTTCTGCGCCTCGTCGAGGATGATAAAACTGTCGTCGAGCGTGCGCCCGCGCATATAGGCCAGGGGCGCGACCTCGATGTTGCCGCGCTCAAGGTATTTCTGATAGGTGTCGGCGCCGAGCATGTCAAACAGCGCGTCATACAGCGGGCGCAGATAGGGGTCGACCTTGCTCTGCAGGTCCCCCGGCAGAAAGCCGAGGCGCTCGCCTGCCTCGACGGCCGGGCGCGTGAGGATGATGCGGTTGACCTCCTCGGCGCGGAAGGCCGCCACCGCCGCCGCCACGGCGAGATAGGTCTTGCCGGTGCCGGCCGGGCCGATGCCGAGGGTGACGGTATTCTTGCGGATCGCCTCGCAGTAGTCCCGCTGGCCGAGAGTTTTCGGCTTGATGGGCTTGCCCTTGGCCGTGATGCAGATCACGTCCCCCGCCAGCTCCTGGATTTTGCTCTCTCTCCCCTCGCTGACGAGCTTGAGGATATAGCGCACATTCTGCGCGTCGATGCTCTCGCCGCGCGCCGCCAGCGTCAGCAGGCCGTTGATGGCCTTTTCGGCCAGCATCACGTTCTCCGCCTCGCCGCAGATGTGGATTTTGTCGTCCCGGTCGAGCACCTTCACGCTCAGCTCCTGCTCGATGATGCGCAGGTTCTGGTCAAAGGAGCCGAAAACCTGGATGACGTGCTCCATCCGTTCCACTTCGATCGTTTTCTCTATCATCGTGTGTCCTCTTTGGTATTATTGTATTATGTCAACTAATCTTGTGTTATGTCAACTACTTTTGCGATATTTTCGCGGCATTGGGCGCGCAGCGTGACGAAAATCATGCCGTCTTTTTCCGCCACGGTGAGGCTTTGGGAGAGGATCTCGCCCTCGATCTGCTCATCAAGCGCGGCGATCATCCGCTGTCCGATCGCCTCGCCGGACAGGGGACGCGGCTCCGATGCGCGGTAGGGCCGCAGCTCCTCCCAGACGAGGGACACCGGCAGGCGGAACAGCCCTTCGATCCCCAGATTATATTCATGCATGATTTTATCACAGCCGTCAATAGTTTTTCCACTGTTTTGATAAAAATTGATCCGCTTTCCGCCGATTTTGAGTGCCAGCCGCCCGCGTCCGCCGCGTCCGCCGCTCTCCTTCCCCTGTCCGGCCGGGCAGAGGGCCGTCAGCTCGTACCAGGTGTCCGCCCAGACCTCGCCCTGCGCGCGCACGCTGCGCGGCGCGGCGGTGATGCTCTCGACGCTGCCGGACACAAGGATTTCCCCCTCGGTCACGGCGGCGCCGGGCTGCACCTTCGGCTGCCCGGCGAGCACCGACAGGCGCCGGACGACGCCGGTATGCGCGGCGCACAGATCGGCCGGCGCGCCCTCCTGCCGCAGCTCCGGCTTCTCCGCCCGGGGCAGCAGCCGCACCTCGGCCACCGAGCCGTGGATGTTCACCGTCAGCCAGGCAAGGCGTCCGTCGTGCAGCAGCATCCGGTCGCGCAGCGCGTCCACGTCAAGCGAGGGCCAGAAGCAGCCGGAGGCGAGGCCGCAGTCGGCCAGTTCCCGCAGCAGCTCTCCCCGGCTGAGCCCCTCCGCGCCGACGAGGCGGATCTCCCACACGCACAGCGAGGAGACGAACAGGAGCGCGATCAGCAGCCCGCTCATCAGCAGCAGGCCGAGCCTTCGCCGCAGGAGCCGCCGGTTCCGGCTCCCGCCGCGCTGCGCGAGGCGCCTGACCTCGCAGCCGCATTGGGCGGCAAGCGCCTCCAGGCGCGGCAGGTCGCGCTCAAAGACGCCGAGCCGCAGCGTCCAGCGGTCGACGGCTTCCGGCTCCCTCAGCGGCAGGTTTTCCCGCAGGCAGGCATTGAGCAGTTTTTCCGGCTCCGGCCCGCTCAGCTCCGCGACGACAAGGCCGCGGATCGTTTCTTCCAGCTTTGCCATGCCCTACTCCCACTCCAGGCTCTGCAGCCGCCCGGTGATCAGCAGCTCGGCGCGGTTCATCGCAGCCATGCTCAGCCCCGTGCCGCGCAGGGCGATCTGCCCCCGCCCGGTGCTGACGCGGATCTCCTCCGTGCCGTAAGAAATCAGCCCGCAGTGGTTTTCGATCAGCAGGCGCTGATCCCCCACCGCCGTCAGCCGCACCGCGCCGCCGAGCGCCTCTGCCGGCAGCTCGAGCCGCCCGGCCAGATCCTCGCACAATCCCTTGATGTTTTTCATCGCCTCTGTCACCCCTTGTCCTTCTATTTTTATGTCCCGCGCCATACAATCATGCAGCGAGGGGGTGACGATGCTGAAAGGAAAACTGACAGCCGCGGCGGCGGCTACCGCGCTGCTCGCGCTGAGCTTTTCCGGCGGGGCCGTGCTTGAAAGCGCCCGCGCGGCGCTCTCGGTCTGCGCCGGGACGATCCTGCCCTCGCTCTTTCCCTTTTTTGTGCTGTCGATCCTGCTGAGCCGTCTCAGCGTGCCGCGGCGGCTGGGGCTACGGCTCGCGCCTCTGGCCGGGCGGCTCTTCGGCGTATCCGGCGCGGGGATCACGGCGCTGCCAGTGGGGCTGCTGGGCGGCTATCCGATGGGCGCGGCCTGCATCGCCGAGCTGTTCGAGCAGGGTGAGATCGGCGCGCGTGAGGCCGAACGCCTGCTGCTGTTTGCGAACAACTCCGGCCCGGCCTTTCTGATCGGCGCGATCGGCGCGGGCGTCTTTGCCTCGCCCCGGGCGGGGCTGCTCCTCTACGCCGCGCACATCGGGGCGGCGCTGCTGACGGGGCTTCTGCTTCGCGGCGAAAGCGTCTCCGCCCCGCGTCCGGCAGACGCGCCGGAGAGCGAGTCCTTTGCCGCGGCCTTCCCCGCCGCGGTGCGGCAGGCGGTCAGCGCGGTGCTGACGGTCTGCGGCTTTGTGGTCTGCTTTTCGGTGCTGCTGGGGCTGGCGGAGAGCTGGGGGCTTTTCTCGCTGCCGGGTCTTACCTCACAGGAGGCGCGGGTGCTCGTCAGCGGTCTGTTCGAGATCGGCAGCGCGGTCGGCGCGATGCGCGGACTCGCGCCGAGTCCCGGGCATCTGGCCCTCGCCGCCGGGCTGGTCGGCTGGGGCGGGCTGTCGGTGCACTGCCAGACGGCGGCGCTTTTCTGCGACAGCGAGCTTTCGCTGCGGCGGCACACGCTGGGCAGGCTCTGCAGCGCGCTGTTTTCGGCGCTGATCGCCTGGGCGCTTGCCCATTTGCTCTGAACGTGCTATACTGAAGAAAAAAACGGAGGCTTTGCAAGCATGGACGGAGCTTACCAGAAGATATCGTTCCGCGAGGCGCATGAGCTGCTGGAAAAGGAGCCGAGCATCTGCTTTTTCGACGTGCGCGAGGAGGAGGAATACGACGCCGGGCACGCTGCGGGCGCGGAGCTGTTCCCGCTCGGCACGATCGACGAGGAGAGCGCGGCGGAGCGCATCCCGGGCACGGACACGCCGGTGCTGCTCTACTGCCGCAGCGGAGCGCGCAGCCTGCAGGCCGCGCTGCGGCTGATCGAAGCCGGCTACACCCGCGTCTACGACCTCGGCGGTCTCAACGGCTGGCCCTACGGGATAGATTTTAGTTTGTAGTTTTTAGTTTTTAGTTTTTAGTTTTTAGAAAACACGGCCGGGGCATTTGCCCCGGCCGTGTTTGATATTTCGTTTATGCTGCGGGTTCGTTGACCGCACCGATGAAGTAGATGCCGCCGGGGCCGGTCACGGCAAAGAGGAAGGGACGGTCGCAGATAAAATCGATGATCTCCGGCTCCTGCTCCGGCGGAGCGGCCGCCGCGGCGACGTCCATCACCGTATAGGCCGCGGCCTCGCAGCCGTTTTCGTCGATCTTGACGCGCGCGGCGTGCTGCACCTGCGAGACGAACAGCCGCCGGTCGGTCAGCGGGGAGAAGTCCGATGCATCGATGTCGAAGACGTCCGTCACGCCCAGCGCCTTCAGCGTGTCAATAAGCGCAAGGTCCGCGCTGACGTCGAACTTCGGCAGCGACAGGTTCACGATGCACTCGCGGCGATCGGCCCAGTCCTCGCCCTGCGAAAGCAGCTCCGCCGCCTCGCCGCCGCCGATCAGCGCCTGCAGGGAGCTGTCCTCGTCCGGCAGCAGCAGCCACATCTCCGCGCCGCCGCGCATCCAAAGCCGGATCGCGCCGAAGTGATCGCCGCGGTAATAGTCCGTCTCCTGCGTCTGGTGCATGAACGGGACCGTTTGATCGCCGCTTTCGGCGTGAAAGATCTCGTCCGCCGTGCGCTGTTCACTGAATTGCTTCCCCCAGACGCCCTTGAAATACAGCGTCGTCACCAGCGCAATGACGGTCTCGGGCCTGAGCTCCAGCTGCTCACTCTGCGCCTCCAGCAGATGCTTCGTGCGCTCGTTGATCCAGTCGCGCAGCGCGCGGTTCGTGCTCTCCGCGCCCATCGGCACCGAGAAAGCCGAGGCGAAATAGTCCTCCGCCAGCCGCTGCAGCGGCTCCGGACGGTAGTCCTCCCCCTCGCGCAGCCAGACCGAGGCCGCCGGCAGCACCGTGAGCCAGTCTTCGTCGCTGTAGGCCGCCGTGAAGAGGCGCCGGGCGTTTTCCCGCAGGCTCCCGATATCTGCGTTCCCCAGAAGCTGCGTCACCTGCGCGCGGCTCTCCCCGTCGCTGATCTCCGCCAGCATTCCGAGGGCCAGATAGATGTTCAGCGGCGAGCAGACTCGGTTTTCGCCGTTCAGATCGGCGAAGAGCACCGGGAGAGCCCGCGCGGTAAAGCCGTTGAGGCCGTCCAGATCCGGCGCCTCCTCCGGCTCCGTCGGCAGCACGGGCTCAGCCAGCGTTTCCGTTTTGCCGAGCGGCTGCGCTGCCGGCTCCTGCGTGGGCTGCTCTGTCCCGACCGGCTCCTCCGGAGACGCGCCGCAGGCCGCGAGCGCCGCCAGCATCGCAAGGCACAGGAGCAAAGCGATCAATGACCGCATTGTTTTCATATTCTCAACCACCTTTCTGCCTATAGGACGCCGCGGAGGGATTTTTGTTCCCTCCGCGGTCTGTTTATAACTTATATCTGGTATTTTTTGCAATATTCTTCGTAATATGCGTCGAAGTGATGCGCGCGCTGCTCGCGCAGGCGGATCACATAGTCGTGCGCGTCGTAGGCGTTCTCCTCCATCTCGATCACGGCGATGGCGACGTTGGAGCAATGGTCGGCCACACGCTCGAGGTTTGTGAGCAGATCGTTGTAGACAAAGCCGAGGCTGATCGAGCACTCCCCGGTCTGCAGACGCTCCACATGATGCAGCTTCACCTCGTCGCAGAGCTCGTCGATGTGCTCCTCCAGCGGCTCGACATGGTAGGCCAGGCCCGGATCGTTCGCGGAAAAGGCGTTGAACGACAGGCGCAGGATCTCGTAAACGGCCTGCAGCAGCACATTCAGCTCGCGCTGACCGTCGTCGGAGAAGCGGATCTTCTTCTCAAAGATCTCCCGCGCCGTCTCCGCGAGGTTCATCGCGTGGTCGCCGATGCGCTCGAAATCGCTGAGCGTGTGCAGGATCTTTGAGCTTTCCGCATTCTGCTGCCGGTTGAGCTCATTGGCGTTGAGCTTCACGAGATAGCTGCCGATCTTGTCCTCATAGTGGTCGATGCGGTCCTCGCGAGCCTCTACCTCCGAGAAGCTCTCCTCACTGTAATCCCCCAGCAGCGCCAGCGCCTCCATCATGTTCTGACGCACGGCCTCCAGCATGTCGTTGGTGGTCAGGCGGCTCTGCTCCACCGCGAGCGGCGGGTGGGCGAGGAAGCGCTCGTCAAGCCGGTCAAGGGAGGCGTTGGCCTGCTTTTCCGCCTCGCTCGGCTGCGAGAAGCGGCCGGAGAGGTCGATCATCGCCTTGTTGAAGGGCAGCAGCATCGCAATGCTCAGCGCACGGAAGCCGGTATTCACCGCGGCGATCGTCACCGTGTTCATCGTAAGGCTGCCGAATCCGAAATGGAAGATCGCGTCCGCCCCGTAGTAGAGTGCGCCGAAAACGATCACGGCGATCGTCTCGATGATCAGATACAGCAGCGCCGCGCGCCGGCCGTCGGACTTGGCGCCGATGGCGGACAGCAGCACCGGGGCCGCCGAGCCGATGCCGATACCGAGGATCATCGGCCAGGCCACCGCGAAGCTGATCGCGCCGGTCATGCTCAGCGCCTGCAGGATACCCACCGCGGCGGAGGCGCTCTGCAGAATCGCCGTAAACACCGCGCCGACCAGAATGCCGATCAGCGGGTGGGAAAAGCTCGTCATCAGCTCGATGAACGCGGGGCTCTCCTTCAGCGGCTCCACCGAGCCGCTCATCGTCTGCATCCCGAACATCAACACCGCAAAGCCGAGCATGATGTCGCCCACGTGACGGCGCGTCTGCTTTTTGGAGAACATCCGCAGCAGCACACCCGCGACCGCCACCAGCGCCGAGAGTGTGGAGGCCGAGAGCATCTCCACCCAGCCGGCGCCCTGCAGGCTCGACAGGCACAGAATCCAGCCGGTGACGCTGGTGCCGATCAGCGCGCCCTCGATGACCGAGATCGCCTGCGGCAGCTTCATCATGCCGGAGTTGACAAAGCCGACCACCATGGCCGAGGTGGCCGAGGAGGACTGGATGATGGCCGTGACGCCGGTGCCCAGCAGCACGCCGCGCACCGGGGTGCTCGACAGGCGGTACAGCACCAGCTCCATGCGGTTGCCCGCCACCTTCTTGAGTCCGTCTCCCATCAGCGACATGCCGAACAGGAACAGCGCCACGCCGCCGAGCAGCGTGATGATGTCTTTGATATTCAAGTCTGTGTCCTCCGGTTCTATATATTATGTAAACCAAAGCCCGTCCAGGGTTCCGTGTCTGGCGGCAGCGCCTGATAGTGCCGCTCCCGCCCGCTTTCGGGATCGGGGAAGCGCAGCGAGCAGGCCCAGAGCGCGATCCCGCCGCGATTTCGGCTGCCGTAGCGCGCGTCGCCCAGCAGCGGCATCCGCCGCGAGGCCAGCTGCACCCGGATCTGGTGGCTGCGGCCGGTGTGGAGCCGGATGCGCAGCAGGCTCAACGGCCCCTGCTCCGTCTCCCGCGTGCCGATCAACCGGTAGCTCAGCGCGGCTTTCTTCACGCCTTTGCGCTCGCGCTGCACCACATAGCTTTTGTTGCGCTGCGCGTCGTGATACAGCAGGTCGTGCAGCTCGCCCTCCGCTTGTGCGGGGACGCCCTCCGCCACGGCGAGATATTCCTTTTCCATCCGCTGCGCGGCGATCTGCGCCGAGAGTGCCGCCGCTGCCTCGCGCGTGCGCGCGTAGACCATCACGCCGCCGACCTCCCGGTCGAGGCGATGCACAGGCCAGATCCTGCCGCCGCACTGCTGCTCCAACAGCTCCGGCATTCCGCCGCGCTCAGACAGCACACCGGCGGGCTTGACGCAGACGAGCAGCTTTTCATCCTGCGCCAAAATCGTAATGCTCACCGCATATCACCTCATGTTACACTATACAGGAAAAAGCATCGCCGCGCAAGGCTTTTTTCTCCCGGGAACAAATAATCCGGCAAATCGCGGATTCAGGGCTTGTATTTTATTTAACAAGATGGTATAGTGAATCAAAAGAGCAAAATAACCGCCTCTGGCGGACAAAATTGGGGGAAACAGCCATGAAATGCCCGCGCTGCGGTGCCGAGATGCAGCTCGACAACCATCGCAAGTATGAGGTCATGATGTGCTACGAATGCGGCTATATGGAAGGCCGCAATCTTGGCGACAACATCCAGGCCCGCGCCATCACCAACTTTGAACGTCTGCGCGCCATGAATTTCAACGAGGCCGTCGTCTTTCTGTCCAAGGGCCTGTCCCTGCCGGAGGAGAAGGTCTCCGGCTGGCTGGAAGGCTCGTCAAAGTAACCCCGCAGCTGTCAAAGCCCGCCTGTGCGGGCTTTTTCTTTTGACAGAAGCCGGCGGATGCGCTACAATAGGCGCAGACTATTTCCGGGAGGAACATCATGCGCTGGATCGAAGTATGTCTGGACACCCCGGCCGAGGAGATCGACGCGCGCTGCGAGGCGCTCGCCGCCCTGGGCGCGGAGGGCTTCGTGATCGAGAACGAGGCCGATTTTCAGGAGTTTCTGGAAAACAACCATCAATACTGGGACTATGTGGACAAGGAGCTGGAGGAGAAATTCGCCGGGGTCAGCCGCATCAAGTGCTATCTGGCCGACGACGGGGGCGGCCGCGCCATCCTGAAAGCGATGCGGGAGAGCTACCCCGCCATCACCGTCTCCTATGTGGCCGACAGCGACTGGGAAAACAACTGGCGCGAATACTACAAGCCCATCGAGGTGGGTGAAAAGCTGGTGGTCGTGCCGGAGTGGGAGGAAGTGCCCGCGGACGGGCGCGTGCCGCTGCGGCTCGATCCGGGCCTCATTTTCGGCACCGGCAGCCACGCGACGACGCGCATGTGCCTTGCTGCGCTCGAGAGCTTCGCCGGACCGGGTCTGCGCGTGCTCGATCTCGGCTGCGGCAGCGGCATTCTCGGCATCGGCGCGCTGGTGCTCGGCAGCGACAGCTGCGTCGGCTGCGACATTGACCCCAAGGCGCCGGACGTGGCGATGGCCAACGCCGCGCTCAACGGCATCGGGCCGGAGCGCTTTCGCGTCTACGCCGGGGACATTCTCTCCGACCGCGGGCTGCGAAAGGAGCTCGGCGCGGACTACGGTCTGGTGCTGGCAAACATCGTCTCCGACGTCATCATTCCCCTCTCCGCCTTTGTCCGCGGCTTTCTGAAGGAGGGCGGGCGCTTCATCTGCTCCGGCATCATCGAGGGGCGGCAGGACGAGGTCCGCGCCGCGCTCGAGAAAAACGGCTTTACCGTGGAGGAGCACTTCTGCGAGGAGGAGTGGCACTGCTACCTCTGCCGCTGAACCGATCCGCAAAAGGGCGCGATGCAAAATGCTAAAAAATCGCGCAATCGGAAGCCTTCGCCGTAGGGGAGGGGCTTGCCCCTCCCGCGCAGGAGCAAGAAAAATATAGATAAAATGTGAGGCAAATTCGACTGTTTTTGCGAATTTGCCTCACATTTTTCATGAATGATACACATTGCCGCCGGGAGGGGCAAGCCCCTCCCCTACGGCAATCATAGTACCGCTTACGTGCGTATTTGCATGTTGCAACACGCCCTTTTCATCCGTAGATATCGTTCGTATCCACCAGCGCGACCGAGACCTCAAAGATCTCGCCTTCGCGCCAGATCTGGAACAGCAGCTCGTCGCCCACCTGGAACTGATCCTTGATCTCGGCCACCTCCTTGGTGGCCGTCACGGCCTGGCCGTTGACCGCCATCAGGATATCGCCGATCCGCAGGCCCTTGGCCTCGGCGTCCGAGCCGGGGCTGACCGCCGCGATATACAGGCCCTCGGGCAGCTCATAGTCCGCCGCCGCGTTCTCGGGGATCGGGCCGATCGTGATGCCGATGGACACGCGCCCGACCACCTTGCCATCCTTCAGGATTCCGTTGACGACGGTGAGCACCGTGCTCGTCGGGATGGCAAAGCCGATGCCCTCGATGCTCGAGGCGGAGGACATCATCTTCATGTTGGTGATGCCGATCACCTGCCCGTAGAGGTTGAAGAGCGGGCCGCCGGAATTGCCCTCGTTGAGGGCGGCGTTGGTCTGCATCAGGGTCATGGTGCGGCCGTTGTAGTTAATGTCGCGCGAGATGGCGGAGATGATGCCGTCGGTCAGCGTCATGCGGAATTCCTCGCCCAGCGGGTTTCCGATGGCGGCGACGTGCTGCCCCACCGTGAGGCTGCCGCTCTCGCCGAACTCGGCGGCGGGCAGGCCCTCGGCCTCGATCTTCAGCAGCGCGATGTCGCTGATGCTGTCGGCGCCGATGAGCACGGCCTCGTACTCCGAGTCGTCATAGAGCTTCACCGTGGCGCGGTCGCAGCCGTCGATGACGTGGGTGTTCGTAAGGATCAGGCCGTCGCTCGTCAGGATCACGCCGCTGCCCCAGCTGTAGCTGACCTTGCCCATCACATAGCCGGAGATGCCGACCACCGAGGGAGAGCAGTGCTCGTAGAGCGCCTGCAGGCTCATTTCCTCGCCGCTGACCGGCTGCAGCGCCAGCTGAAAGTCCCCGTCCGCCTCGCCGCGCGGGATGTTCACCGTGACGGACTCGACGCTGTCGGCGGGATAGAGCGAGTCAAAGAACTCCCGATAGCTCGGTTTGTCCTCCGGATTATCGCTTTTGCCGCCTGACTCGCCGCGCTCGGCGCTGTGGGGCAGCTGCAGGTCCGGCAGGATCAGCTCCTCGGGCGCTTCCTCGCGCAGCGCGAGCGACAGCCCGATCACGATTGCGAGCGACAGCAGCGCGATGCCGAGCACCCAGGGCCAGCTTTTTCTCTTTTTCTTCTCCGGCTGGGCCGGAGCTTCCTCCGGGCGCTGCAGCGGCTCATACCAGCTCTCGTTTTGATACCAATTCTCGTTGCTCATCCAGATCCCTCAATTCTGTTTACTGCGCCAGACTCAGCGTAAAGACAAATTCCGTCACGCCGTCGGCGCTCTTGACCGCGATATCCTCGTCGTGGCTGTTGATGATGGACTTGACCAGATACAGGCCCAGGCCGACGCCGTCCTTATCCAGGCTGCGCGAGCGGTCGGACTTGTGGAAGCGGTCGAAGATAAAGGGCAGATCCTCCGGCGGGATCGTCTCACCCTCGTCCCGGACCGAGACATAGGCCTTGCCCTCCTCCTTGTACAGGCGGATCACGATGCAGCTCCCCTCCCGGGCAAACTTCACCGCGTTGTCGATCAGATTGTATATGACCCGCGTGATCGCGTCCTTGTCGGCCCGCACCATGATCGGGTCGTCCGGCAGCTGCGGATCGACGTCGAGCCGCTTTTTCGAGGCGCGGTCCTCGAAGGAGAGCATCGTCTGGCAGATGAGCTCCGTCAGATCGAAGACCTGCCGCTGTGCCGGATCGGCTGCCCGGCTGCGCAGCTGCGACATATCGAGCATCTCCCGCACCAGGCGGCTGAGGCGGCGCGTCTCGTCGCGGATGGAGCGGAGGTACTTATCCTCCTCCTCGCGCGGGATGGTGCCGTCGAGGATGCCGTCGGCAAAGCCCGCGATCGTCGTCATCGGCGTGCGCAGCTCGTGGGAGATATTCGCGATAAACTCGCTGCGCCGGGCCTCGGCGCTCTCGAGCGAGTCGGCCATCTTGTTGAAGGACTCGATCAGCGCGCCCATCTCGTCGGTCGGGTCGTCCTCCTGCCGGACGCGCACCGAGAAATCGCCGCGCGCAAACTTTCGCGAGGCCTCGGCCATGTCGTCAAGCGGCCGCGCCATGCGCTTGGAGAAGAACAGGCTCATCAGCAGCGCGAGCGCGAAGACCGCGAGGCCGACCGCCGCCGAGATCGCAAGAAAGGTGTTCCACGCGCCGAGCATATTGTCGATCGCGGCGCTGACGAACACATAGCCCAGCAGGCTCTTGTCCTGGGCGCGGATCTCGCGGGCGATCACATAGCGCTCGGTGCCGTAGATGCCGTCCAGACTGCTGATCTTCTTATAGTGGTCGTTCTGCGTGAGCGCGTCGAAGAAGGCACCGGTCACGTGCCGCCCCAGATGGTCGCAGCGCATGGCCCGGTCGGAGCAGGAGACGATCAGTCCCTCGCTGTCGGTGATAAAGATGTGGTTGCCGGTGCTGTGGGACAGGGCGCTCAGGTTCATGCTCAGCGTCCAGCTCGAGAGCTTTTCGCTGCGCGAGACCGCCGCCGCGATGCGCGAGACCTCCTCGGCGCAGACGTCCATGTTGTCCTGATACTCGTTGATGAGGTACTGCCGCCCGATCACAACGAAGGCAACGCTGATGATCAGAAAGCAGACCGTGACCAGAACCGCCGTAGCCACAAAGTTTCGAAGATAAATGCTTTTCATACGGAGCGCTTCGACCTCTTTTCTGCTTTACTGATTGTATCATAGCCGCTCCGCGCGCTTCAAGACCTTTTTGTGAACAAATGAAAACGGGAGGCTGTGCCTCCCGTTTTCATTATGCCTGCGCTTATTCGATGCCGAGCACCGGGTAGTCCTGCGCCTCGACGGCGGCCTTGAGGACGCTGTCGGCGACCTCCGCCTGGAGCGTGACAATCGCCGTGCCCGCCTCGTGGCTGACCTCGGCGCTCTCGACGCCCTCGACGGCCTCCAGCGCCTTCTTGACGCGGGCCTCGCAATGCTTGCACATCATGCCCTCGATCTTCATGGTTTTTTTCATGGGTTCTTCCTCCTTGATTGGTTTTTTCGTTTGTTTCACACTGATTTTGCGGTCATGCCGCGGATCGTGGATCTTCAGCAAATTCAACCGCAGAGCATTGGACACCACGCAGAAGCTCGACAGGCTCATCGCCGCCGCGCCGATCATCGGGCTGAGCGTCAGGCCGAGACCGGAGAAGACGCCCGCCGCCACCGGGATGCCGATGCTGTTGTAGAAAAAGGCCCAGAACAGGTTCTCGTGGATGTTCCGCAGCACCGCGCGTCCCAGCCGGATCGCCGCCGGAACATCGCTGAGACGGCTGTTGACCAGCACCACGTCGGCCGCGTCGATCGCAACGTCCGTTCCCGCGCCGATGGCGACACCGAGATCGGCCCTGGTCAGCGCGGGCGCGTCATTGATGCCGTCGCCCACCATCGCGACCCTGCCCTCGGCGGCGAGGCGGCGGATCACACTCTCCTTGCCGTCCGGCAGCACCCCGGCGATCACCTCGTCCACCCCGGCCTGAGCGCCGATGGCGCGGGCCGTGGCCTCGTTGTCGCCGGTCAACATAACAGTTCTGATTCCCATGCCCTTGAGCTGGCGCACGGCCTCCGGGCTCTCGGGCTTGATGGTATCGGCCACGGCGATGCAGCCGATGTAGACGCCGTCCTCGGCAAAACAGAGAGGCGTTTTCCCCTGTGCGGCGAGGGCTTCGGCCTGACTGACGGCCTCAGCCGGGATCGCCGCGAGGCCGCGGATATACCGGAGGCTGCCCCCCGTGAGCGTCCGCCCGCCGAGCACGGCGCTCAGCCCGTGGCCGGGCAGCACGCGAAAGTCGCTGACCTCCTGCGCCTCGATCCGGCGCTCCGCGGCAAGTTCCAGCACGGCGCGCGCGAGCGGATGCTCGCTCCGGCTCTCAAGCGCCGCCGCCAGACGCAGGAAGCACTCCTCGCTTCTCCCCGCCGCGGGGATCAGGTCGGTCACGCGCGGCTTTCCGGCCGTGATCGTGCCGGTCTTGTCGAGCGCGACGATTTCGATCCGCCCCGCGGATTCCAGCGAGGCGGCGGTTTTGAACAGGACGCCCTGCTTGGCGCCGACGCCGCTGCCGACCATGATCGCCACCGGCGTGGCCAGACCAAGCGCGCAGGGGCAGCTGATGACCAGTACGGAAATGCCCCGCGCGAGCGCAAAGCCGAAGTCCCTTCCCAGCAGCAGCCAGGTAAACGTCGTGACCGCCGCAATGCCGATCACGACCGGAACGAACACGCCGGACACCTTATCCGCGACCTTGGCGATCGGCGCCTTGGTCGCCGCGGCGTCCGAAACCATGCGGATGATCTGACTGAGGGTCGTGTCCTCGCCGACGCGCGTCGCCTCGCAGCGCAGAAAGCCCTGCTGGTTGACCGTCGCAGCCGATACCGCGTCGCCCGCGGCCTTGTCCACCGGGATGCTCTCGCCGGTCAGCGCCGATTCATCAACCGCGCTGCTGCCCTCGAGCACGCGCCCGTCCACCGGGATATGCTCGCCGGGATGTACCAGAAAGGTCTCCCCCATGCGGATCTCGGACACCGGCACGATGATCTCCTCACCGCCGCGCACGACCGTCGCGGTCTCCGGCGCGAGCTTCATCAGCCCCTTGAGCGCGTCGGTGGTCTTGCCCTTGGCACGCGCTTCCAGCATTTTGCCGACCGTGATCAGCGTCAGGATCATCGCCGCGGACTCGAAATAAAACTCGTTCATCCACGGCATGGCGGCTTCGCTGCCGCCGGAAAGCTGCGCCGCTGACATGGCAAAGAGCGCGTACACACTGTATCCGAAGGCGGCGGCAGAGCCCATCGCAACGAGCGTATCCATGTTCGGCGCGCGATGCAGCACTCCGCGAAAGCCGCTGATAAAGAACTTCTGGTTGATGACCATGACGATCGCCGCGAGCAGCAGCTGCGCAATGCCCATCGCCACATGATTCCCGGCGAGGAAGGGCGGCAGCGGCCAGCCCCACATGTGCGCGCCCATCGACATGTACATCAGCACCAGCAGGAAGCCGAGCGAGGCGATCAGCCGCCGCCGGAGCTTCGGTGTCTCCTTATCCTCGAGCGCCGCCTCCTCCGCGCGGACGTCGTGCTTCTGCTCCGCGCCCTTTTCCGACGCGCCGTAGCCGGCGGCCTCGACCGCCGCAATGATTGCAGAGGGCTCGGCCGTACCCTCCACGCCCATGGAATTGGTCAACAGGCTCACCGCGCAGGAGCTGACCCCCGGCACGGCGCTGACCGCCTTTTCGACCCGGGCCGAGCAGGCGGCGCAGCTCATGCCCGTCACTTCATATTGCTTCATCGTCTTCCTCTTTTCCTACCGCAGCAGCTTTTGGAGCGTATCGAGCAGCTCGTCCACCGCGCCGTCCTTCTCCTCGCGGATATCCTCGACCACGCAGCTGCGGATATGGCTTGCCAGCAGCTCGCGGCTGAAGGAATTGAGCGCTGCATTGGCCGCCGAGGCCTGCGCCAGGATCTCCGGGCAATAGGCGTCGCGCTCGAGCATCCCGCGGATGCCGCGGATCTGACCCTCGATGCGGTTGAGCCGATTCATCAGCGAGCGGTATTCGTCCTCGCTGCGCTTTTTGATGCGCGCGCCGCAGCACTCCGGCATAGGATCTCCCCCTTTTTTCAAACTGCTTCTGTGATATGATTCCCCGTCTGGCATCACTATATACCCCCCCGGGGTATCTGTCAAGGTAAAAAAGAAGCTGTGATCGCTCACAGCTTCTTTTCAGACTGTAGACATAGTCGGTTCTTGTCATTGCGAACCAGTGACCGATGTCACTGGTGTGGCAATCCGTATTCCCTGAAAGCTTTGATATTCCTATTTTTATAAGAGAACGGATTCCCACGCCAGTGTTGCGACACTGGCTCGGAATGACAGCTTTTGAGGTTTGTCGACACATTGAAAGAAGCTGTGATTTCTCACAGCTTCTTTTTGAAAGTTGCGTTGAAAGTTGCGAATTGCTCAGGCCTTGTTGCCCTTGCGGATCACGACGAAGGTGACAGCGCCCAGAGCGAGAGCCGCGACCATGATGACGAAGTAGAGAACGATGTTGCTCTCATCGCCGGTCTTGGGGTTGTTCGGGTTGGTCGGCTTCTCGGTAGCGGCGGGAGCCTGAGTGGCAGCGGGAGCCTGAGTGGCAGCGGGAGCCTGGGTGGGCTCGGCGGGAGCCTGAGTGGGCTCAGCGGGAGCCTGGGTGGGCTCGGCAGGAGCGGCCGTGGGAGCGGCAGTCGGGGCAGCCGTGGGAGCGGCAGTCGGGGCAGCCGTGGGAGCGGCA
>ODAJ011865049.1_pt1 | contig 47202 bp, 30 predicted proteins | sample 1539241 | NCBI WGS metagenome assembly ODAJ01 (sample SAMN02144231, study PRJEB22623) | gut metagenome | biome: sheep rumen | host: Ovis aries | place: New Zealand
TATGTTCTGCTTATTCCTAAGCGAGTTGACATATAGAACGCTTTGTTCCTGTTCTGGTTGACAGATTTCTCTGTTATTCCTGAAACGGGTGGTTCTTCTGCAATTTAGTTGAAAAGTGGTTGATTAACAAAAACCGCAAAAACCTTTCATTTAACTTTTAAGTTCGATGGTCAGAAGTTGTTTTTCAACTAAATTGCAGAAGAACCACCTAAATCAGTACAACTCAACACGCCGTTTCTCTCTTAGCGTCACGGCAGGGTTCTTCCTGCGTGCAAACGATTGTCAGTAAATTTCACCCACAGATCGGGGAGTTCAGATAGGGGCGCAAATATATGCCGGGAGAGGGCCGGGGGGGGAAGGCTTTAATCAGAAGGAACAATACGATAGGACATGAGGACGGGATCAAATGTGATACCGTCAACCTGAATAAAACGTGTAAGCTCGCCGTTCTCTGAGAGTTCGGCGGGCTTTCCTATTACCACTTCACCGGGATGCATAATCCAAAGTCGGTCGCTGAGCTGGAGAGCCAACTCTACATCATGAGTACTGAGGAAAATAATCTTCTGCATTTCATGGGCTAAGCGGCGCAAAAGGCGCATCATCTCAACCTTGCTAGGGAAATCCAGAAAAGCAGTGGGTTCATCCAAAAGGATAACAGGTGTCTGCTGAGCCAGTACCTTAGCTATCATTACCTTCTGACGTTCACCGTCACTGAGGGTATTGAACATACGCCTCTCCAATGCCATAATGCCAGCCAAATTCATGGCCTCTGAAACATAATGTTCATCTTCTGCCGTAAGGCGACCCCAAAAGCCCGTATAAGGACTGCGTCCCATGCCTACCATATCGCGGACAGTCATATTCTGAACATCGGGACGCTCTGTCAGCACAACACCTATGAGGCGGCTCATCTGGGATGCTGAAAGATTCTTCAGCACCTTACCTTGTAGAATAATCTCACCTTGTATGGGAGAAAGAAATGTAGAAAGAGTACGCAACAAGGTACTCTTCCCCACTCCATTAGGGCCCAGAAGGCTGGTAAGCTCTCCGGGCACCAATGTAGCGTTGATATCGGGGGTTACAATCCTATTGCCGTAACCCGTAGATAAATGCTTTAATTCAAACATTATTCAATAGCCGTGCAGTATTTATAGCCTAAGCGACGGTAGGTCTGCTGCAGGAGGGGAAGACGCTTGCAGAAGTCCTCGTAGTTCTTCTTGTCGGGCTGTGTCCACTGCACCTCGCACATAGCTGCCAAACGGGGCAGAAGCATATAAGAAGCATGGTCAGGACTTACCACATACTCAGTCCACAGGTTGCACTGCGCGCCCATGATGTATTTACCTTCTTCGGGGGTAAGCTCTGCAGGGATAGGCTCCATGCTATACACCTTGCTGACGGGCAGATAGCCGCCAATGGCAAGAGGCTGTACATTATGATTCTTGAGCTGGTAGTAGTCGATGTAGCAGTTGTCGGTAGGAGTCATAATCACGCGATGGTGCTGACGGGCTGCCTCAATACCGCCCTTGTAACCACGCCAAGACATAACAGTAGCATTCTCGCTGAGGCCGCCCTCGAGGGTCTCGTCCCAACCGATTAACTCACGCCCCTTCTCTGCCAAGAAGCGCTCCATTTCCTTATTAATATATGTCTGCAACTCAGCCTCTTTCTTTAGACCCAGTTCCTTCATCTTAGCCTGACACTTAGGACACTTCTGCCAACGGGTACGTGGACTCTCATCGCCGCCGATATGGATATACTTACTGGGGAATACATCGCAAAGCTCACTATAGACTTTTTTCAGGAACTCCAGTGTCTTGGGGTTACCGGCACAAAGCACATCATGCGAGATGCCCCACTGGCACCATACGGAATAAGGACCACCTGTACATCCCAACTCGGGATAAACACTCAAGGCAGCTACCATATGACCGGGAAGGTCTATCTCGGGAATGACGGTAATATAGCGTTCTGCGGCATATTCAACAATGGCCTTCATCTGGTTCTGGGTATAATAGCCCTCCTCAGGTGTATCATCGAAGATGGTATTGGCAGCATCACGCAGGCCTACATTCTTGCCGATAATGGTATGGGGGCGGTAGCCGGCTTTACGAGCCAGTTCGGGCAGGGACTTTACCTCGAATCGCCAGCCCTGGTCATCAGTAAGATGCCAGTGGAACTTATTGACACCATGCAGTGCCAGGACATCAATGTACTGTCGGATGAATTCTATGGGGAAGAAATGACGGGCACAGTCCAACATAACACCACGATAGCCAAAACGAGGCTCATCCGTGATGGTAACGAAAGGAAGACGGATGGTATCACCCTTCTCGCCCTCTATGCTCTTACGCAAGGTCTGAATGGCATAAAAGACACCACTTTCGCTGGCACCCTTAATATTGACACCCTTCTTGTTGATAGTAATGACATAGGCATCTGGATTGGAATTCTGCAAACCTAGAGAAATCTGCATAATAGCCTTAGACTTCTTGGAAGCCAACTCGGGAACTAAACCCAGATATTCTTGCGCAAACTGGGCATTGCGCAACATCTTCTCGTTTTCGGCAGGATAGGCAACGCCCTGGCCTTTAATTAATAACGCGCTATTCCCACTTGCATCCAGTTGTATGGACTGAGGAAGTGGAATAACCTGATAATTCACTTCGGCATGAGCAACAAATACCATTGCTGCCGCCATTAGGATTGATGATAGTCTTTTCATAATATTTATTCTAATTCAAAATTAATAAGTTCAAAATTATATTTGAGTTCTTAAGTTTATAAGTTCTTGAGTTAATGAGTTGCTTGTCAAGTATCAATTCTCAATTCTCTAATCCTGCCCTCCCTCTTGAAGGGAGTCAGAGAAGAACTATCTCCTCTTCATTATCACATACAATATCACAGGCGCTCCTATGAGCGGGGTAATCACATTAACAGGAATAATGCTACCACTTGCGGGCATGGTACAAAGCAGGTTGCACAGTAACGTCAGGCAGCCTCCCATCAACATGGAACCTGGCAACATAACCCTGTGTCTGCTGGTACGTAATGTCATACGGGCAATATGCGGAACTGCCAAACCCAAGAACGAGATAGGACCACAGAATGCCGTCGTGGTGGCTGTAAGAAGTCCCGTACAGAGCAAGAGCCAGTTGCGGGTCCTGTGAACATTGACACCCAGATTGGTTGCATAACGTTCCCCCAGCAAGATAGCATCCAAGGGCTTCACCAACAGCATAGCAGCGACCAAGCCCACCAGTATCAAAATACAATAGAGGGGCAAGCGATCCATACTGATTCCACTGAAGTTGCCCATGCCCCAAACAATGTAGTTATGAACACCTTCTTCCGTAGCACTGTAGTTGAGCAGTGATATGATAGAGCCTGTGACATAGCTGATAACAACACCCGTAATGAGTAGCATAACCTGATTGCGCAGCAACGAGGAAAGCAGAAGCAGCAACAACATAATGCACAAAGCGCCCAGCATAGCTGCCAAAATCACCAATAGATAACCACTCACACTCAGGCTACCCAACGTTACGGTACCACTCAGCAGCAACATCACCAAAGCCACACCCAAGTTAGCTCCGGCATCAATACCTAGAATGCTAGGACCTGCCAAAGGATTACGGAATAGCGTTTGAAGCATCAGACCACATGTGCTGAGCGACATGCCGCAAAGCAAAGCAGTAAGCATTTGAGGGACACGGCTCTCCAGAATGATATACGACCACTGCGGATGCTCCTCCACCTGCCCACCCAGCAAAATACGTGCCACATCGGCCACAGGGATACTAAGCGACCCCCACAACAGATTTGCCACAGCCAAAAGCAGCATGGCTACTATCAGAGATACAATGATGATGCGTTGTCTCATTCCAAGGGACAAAAGTACGCTTTTTCCTCCTTAATACCAAGTTCCGGATGTAAAATCTGAATAAGATTTCCTAATAAAAGGTCGGGATGGAAAGGGGTCTCTTCGTAGAAACAACTGCTGAAGGTATCGCATAGCCATATCTTGGCCGGTATGTTACGCAGGGCAGGAACATCCTGAACAATCTGCTCCCTGCTGAGTTTGCCGTGATGTTTCACAAGCCATACCTGTGATGTCAGGGCTCTGTCCAACACACGCTCTATACTGAGGGCTGTACTGCCCGACCCCTCTAAGTCGTGGAACAGATAATCGGCACCAGCATCCTGATACAAAATGCCCATCGTACTCTGCCCGCCAGGCACATACCAATAGCCGCTTTGTGGCGTTTCGCAAATCAGACGAGGTTTCTGCTTTGCCTTTGAGGCTGCCTCCTTCAAACGAAGATAAGAGCGTTCCGTCTGAAGGAACAAACTGTCCACTAGTTCCGCTTTACCAAAGAGACGTCCGTAGAATCTTATCCATTCAGCTCTACCCAAAGGAGTACCTTCCATATACTCGGCACATTCTATGATGGGAATTCCCATACGCTCCAGTCTTCCATACCCACCGCTGTTCTCAAAGGGACTCAGCATAATGGCATCGGGCTGCAAGGCCATGATACGCTCCAAATTGGGCTCCATACCATTGCCCAGTTCGATGATTCTTCCCTCCTTTAAACCCTCATGAACATAGGGAATGTGAATGTATTCCGGTTCGCAGATACCGCCAATACACTCCTGGCATCCTAGCTCCATCAGCAGAGAGCAATGGACGGACGTAAAGACGGCAGCATTCTTCAGAGGCACCACCACCTCGCCCTTCCGGCCTTGCTTCTCCCTTACCAGCGTATAGGAGTTCAACACACGGGTAGTATCCCAAGGATTACGAATAGTAACTTGGGTATAGTCTGGATATTCCACGATAGTCAGATTGCGAGCATAACGCATGGGGATGGTATCACCTTCACCTTCTGCCTGCTTTGTCTTGTTGCCGCATGCGACAAGGAATAAGAGCATCGTTATAACTGAATAACGACATAATGATATAACGATATGTTTTCTTAATGTCTCCATTGTGGATAAATTTCAAAGAATACTTCAAAGTTTCTGGGTGCCATGGGATGAGAGAGTACCGTTACATATTCCGTTCCCAGAATATTATTGACTACGCCCTTGATGGAAGCATGCACCTTGCGCCACTGGAAGCGTTTCTCCAATGAAACGTCCGACATATAATAAGGTTTCAGCCTGCCAGTTATCAAATCTACCTCGTTGCTGGTGGTAGTGAAGCGTTCGCTATAATAGTTCCACTTCCAGGTGAAGCACCATGTCTTCCAACTGACGCCGGCACACACATTGGCCTGATGAACTGGCACATAGCAAAGCTGCTTACCATAGGATTGGTCATTATTGTTCAGAGGCTCTCCTTTGTTCACAGATGGCGTATAGGCATAGTTGCCGGTGGTATGAAGTTTCCAATTGGCGGCAAAATGCCAGTCAGCCTGTAAATTCATCTCCACGCCATAATTATGAACCTTCTTCAGGTTGTTAGGCTCCCAAAAACCTCTTGGATTGGGAAGCCATTGAATCCAATCGTTTATGTAGGAATCAAAAGCACTGACATTACCCTTTAGAGTAAGATGCTCCAAGGGAAAAACAAATTCCACTCCTCCATCATAGGTAAACCCTTCCTCGGGCTTTAGGTTAGGATTTCCACCAGGCTGATAGTAGAGGTCATCCATTGATGGGTAACGATAGTTACGTGCAACGGATGCTTTCAGGTAAAGTCCCTTCCTTGCATCTCCGTTAGAGGACAAATTGACAGGAATATGATACTCCACAAAGAAAGCGGGGATAAGGGGTACAAAGTAATCCTTGTAAAATTCCTCACGCAGAATCAGGGCAAAGGAGAGTGGCTTTATGGGACGCCAACGCGCCTTCAGAGACAGATTGCCCTCCATTCTACCCAGGCGGTAGTTATCGCCAAAGTGGAAAGGACTCTTATCGTAACTACGCACATGATTGTACGACAGCTCAGAGTTGCCTTGTAAAAGCCAATGTTCAGAGGGCATATAATCTGCACTGGTCTGCAGGAAAGCCATGTTGGTATAACTTAGGCTATTGGTGATATCCGTCCGACGATTACCGTAAGTGGTAAAATAGTCATAGGCCATATCCTGATACTGATAGCCAAGTTTCATGCCAGCCTTCCATTTCTGAACCGTATGGTCCCATGCCATCACAGCTCGCATGGTATTAAAGACCTGTTCGTTCGTAAAGTCCGTATCTTCCTTATAGTCGACGCTCAGGAAAGGTAATCCCCTCTTAGTGTGAGAGTACCACAACATCAGGCCCAGGCGATTGCCATTTAGGTCGTTATAATAGACATCCTGCAGGGCATGTAGATCCTGGAAATACCCGCTCTTGTTACGTTCGCGCGGATGAGTCCCATCAACCATCTTGTCGTAGTTAGTGTACATGAAATCGTTGTCCGACCGGCTATACACCACCCTGGTGCTGGTGCTCCAATGTTCCGTGGCATGAGTGGCACGGAGGAACTGGTCGAAGGTCTTATATGAACCGATTCCCTGAATGTACTGCAAGGCTGTACCCTCCGTTGTTATGGGCTTGGTCTTCAGTTCAACGGCACCGCCCAATCCGCCACCAGTAAGATTGATACTGCTGGCACCGTGGTACAGATTGGCCTCATCGACAAAGAAGGAAGGGATAGTACTGAAGTCCATTGTTCCCAGCATCGGTGAGTTAATACGCAAGCCATTCCAGAGAACCTGTGTATGGCTGGGCGAAGTACCACGGAATTCAGCTGTAGATTCCGTAGCCCTTCCATAGCTTTTTATGAAGAGTGTAGAATGTTGCGAAAGAACATCGGCCATAGAGAGTGATATATTCTCGCGAAGAGCCAAGGTATCCAGTTTTGTCATCTGTATACCGGTATCCATCAAACGATGCAAAGCGGAAACCTGCACCTCTTTCAGACGCTTCTCTTCTTGAGCATATAGTCCTCCTCCCCTTCTTTGGGGAAGAATCATCATAACCAATATAATCAGAAATATCTTTCTCATATACAAAACTCTCTCCTCAGCAAGGAAAGGGAGCGGGATTCTATTTTAGATGATAATCCCAGATGCCGTACACTTCGGTACTAATCTCGCCCAAATTAGGCGTGCAGCCTGTCTGTGCCGTCTGCACCTTAACAAAGTTGATATAATCCAGATTAGCAGGTTGACCGTCAGCTTTCACAGCATTGCAGATCTTGTAATATCCCATCGCCATGTTGGCATTGAACTTGGTATTCACAAAGTAATCCGATCCCATATTGTCGGCATATCCCCATGGGTAGGGAGGTTCGTTGCTATAACCATTCTCGTAGGTGTGCATATCCTTCAGTCGTGACCCATAATAGGTACGATACTCACGTCCTTGACCATCGCGTTCCGTCGGAACCCAGTCCTGCCAATACGAGGGATGCTGGTTCCATGTCTTCATATATGGAACAATGCCACTGCCGCCCTGGTTGTCTGTCCATTCTATATCCTGCTCGGGAGCTGTAGGCTTGTAATACGTAATGGCATAATCAAGCGTCTCGTTCTCTGTGCCATACTCACTACCCTTCAGTTCATACCAAGTATCGTTGGGGAGTCCGTCTCCATTCTCATCCTTCATCACCCAAATAATACCAGGCTCCGATTGATAGTTGAAAGGATTACCCTTGATGACCAGATCATAATCTCCCTGACTGTTACGCACATTATGGTCGAAGCCTGCTACCAGATAGCCACCTTGAGCCCCCAGACTTACCATATACTTTTTACGGAAGTGCCTCAACGCACGGTCACAAGCCTCCTGCATGGTAGCACCATCCCAGATAAAGTCACCTACGATGCTATAACCATTAACCATAATACCAGGAGCAGGCATGTATTCAAAGACTTTGCTCACCAAAGCTGGGTCGTCCTCCGGCTCTTCTGTGGTATCATCCCCAATCTCGGCATCCGTTTTCTTACAGAAAGCAAAGTGGTTGGGTGTGATGCCCACACGGAATTGATCTAAGAGCTGCCCTTGGGAATTGTACCTATATACCACACCGCTCTGACTGTAGTCTATGGCATCAGCTACATACACCTCGTCGTTCACGGGATTTACACCTACGCCATACAAGAAGTTTTGTTTTCCATTGCTGACGGGTGCCTTTATGAAAGGTGTCGATGGAAAAGTCTCGTCTGTCACCTTCATACGGTAGAGGTCGTTGTTCAGAATGTAAAGCACCTCTTTATTACTGCTAAGGGCCAACTGCACATTAGACTGATCTGTGCCAAGCGGTATATCCAACTCTATGCGTTGACTCAAGGCATCTATGCGATACAGATGTGGAATATTGTCGCCAAAGCCCTCACCTGTCATCTTATAGCCACCATCGGTAATTACCCACAGTTGCCCCAGGTCGTCAACCACCATACTCTTGGGTTGCCAGCTGTCCAGCTCGATGGTATTAACCAGTTGGTCTTTCTCGGAGTCAATTACCAGAATCTTCTTGCTGTACGACCAGCAGTTCACAAACACATACTTGTCGTACTGCACCATCTCTTCCGTAGAGGAATAGCCGTTCAAGCTGATACCCTCTACACTGATGCTACCCTTGTACTCCATGGTCTGAGGGTCGAAGATATTAATGTACGGCGAGAAGAGGTCTGTAACATAGGCTTTGTCTTTGTAAACCTTATGTATATAACGGGGATTGATGATGTGATTGGAGGACGTAGCCGTCAGACGCCCCTTCACCTTGAAGGTCTTCTCGTCCAAAGCCCATATAACACCCGAGTTCTCCACGGTTATAAAGACCTTTCCGTCAAAGATGCTGATACTCTGTCCCGTATCACCCAAGGGTATACCATTCACCCGACGAAAGACCCCGTTCTCTACCTTCTTCTCGGTTGGGCTGTAATAAGAAAGCGTACTATTTCCTGCGTTGAAATTACCTTCGCACAGGATAAGCACACCGCCATCAGCAGCAGGATCTACAGGCACCACAGGGTCCGTGCCCGGATCAGGGCCGCCATTCTCGCTACCTTCTAAACCAGAGCATGCTGCCATCAGCACCATGGCCAACAGCAGCATGCACGTTTCTTTAAACTTAACCATTCTTTCCATTTATAGCCGCGCCTCATAAAGGGCTGGCCGTAAAGAAGTCTTTTTATTTCTTAACTACAACGTTATCAATGGCAAAGTAAGCAGGTGTATTCAAGCCATAACCACCCTTATCACTACCATCCATGGTGAAGCTCAGACTATCTACAGCACCCAGGGCTGTCATGTCAGCGGTAAACCACTTATCAAGGAAACCACCATCTTGTGCCAAGGTAACTTGCAACGTACCCGTAGCCTGCTGGTTCTTGTAGCCTGTAATCTCAACATTACAGAAATCGCCAATTGATGTTAAGGGCTTAGCAAAATCATTACCATCACCATTTTTGGCAACAGACAAGAAATAAGTGGTACCGATGATATCCATTGACTTGATGACGCGAGCCTTCTGGTCAGCAAACTTCATACCAGCGTTACAGAACACAACCGCGAAATTATTACTTCCGTTCTTAACAGGAACAGCCAACTGTACATCGAAGCTTCTGGGCTCGTCTATATTCTCGTCAATGTAATTACTAATGGCAGAGCCGCCTTCAGAAAAGCCGAACGTACCGCCCCAAGCATTGGTCATATAGCCACATAACTGAGTAGCCTCGTCGCACCAGAAATAGTTCTTGGCATCAGGACCGTAAAGCAGGGTACCATTATACTGTGGATTATCAATCAAGGCATCCCAATAAGAGCCCTCGAAAGATACTGTCTGTGTCTGCTCTTGTTCTGTACTGGGGTTGAAGTCAGAATCATTACTATCACATGCTGTGAAAGCCATTCCTGCGCAGAGCAGGCTTGCTAAAATCCCAAGTTTTTTCATCTTTCCTTAATATTTTTGTTAGTTTTAATTATCGTCCTCGCGTTATTTCCCACTCTCTGGGAATCTTGTGGCAGATACTCTGACTTATCCTTTCGGACTCACAGTTGCGGGACAGTTCCAGACTTTCACTGGCATTCCTCTGACACAAAATCACCGCAAAGATAAAATGTTTTACTGACATCTCCAAATTGTTTTTCTTGAATTTTATCTTTGATAAGAAAAATAAGCTACTGCCATAAGAAAATCGTAAGATATGTCTTCCTAAAGTATCATCAAGAGATACGGCCTTTCTCTTTGAGCAAAACGGCATGTTACTCTCAGTGAAACGGCCTTTCTCTTGTCCGAAAATACTAAGGCGCAACCTACCCTATTATCCTTGATAACATATTAACAACAAGAAAGCACAACAACAAGAAAAGCAAAAAAACAAAGAAAATTTACCAAACACATGTCATAATGAGAGAAAATTTGTATCTTTGCACCAATTTTTGACAGTAAAACATAAAATACGCTAGAAAAATGAGCAAATTACTGAAGCCAACAAATTACAAAGCACTGCTGGATTTGAAGCAGACCGAGTTGGCCATAAAGAAGATAAAGGACTTCTTCCTGAACAGCCTGAGTACAGAGCTGAGACTACGCCGTGTAACCGCCCCTCTCTTCGTACTGAGAGGACTGGGTCTGAACGATGATCTAAACGGCATAGAACGTCCCGTTAGCTTCCCCATTAAGGACATGAACGAGGCTACGGCTGAGGTAGTTCACTCTCTGGCTAAATGGAAGCGAGTAACACTGGCGGAATATAATATCGAGCCTGGATTCGGCATCGTTACGGACATGAATGCCATCCGCGCTGACGAGGAGATGGACAACATACACAGCCTGTACGTTGACCAGTGGGACTGGGAGCGTGTGATAACTGCGGAAGACCGCAACATCGCTTTCCTGAAGAAGATCGTTAACAAAATCTACAGCGCCATTCTGCGCACCGAATTCTATATCTGCGAGACTTATCCTCAGTTGAAGCACTTCCTGCCTGAGGACGTTTTCTTCATCCACAGTGAAGAGCTGGCTAAGATGTACCCCGGTAAGACCGCAAAGGAACGCGAGGACTTAATCTGTAAGAAGTACGGTGCTGTCTTCATCATGGGTATCGGAGGAAAACTGAGCGACGGCAAGGAGCACGACCTTCGCGCTCCTGACTACGACGACTGGAGTACCCTCAACGAAGAAGGTTTCCTTGGTTTGAACGGCGACCTGCTAATTTGGTATCCCATTCTGAATCGTAGCATTGAACTGAGCAGCATGGGTATCCGCGTTGACAAGGAAGCTTTAGAGCGTCAACTGAAATTGCAGGGCAAGGAGGAACGCAAGAAATTGTACTTCCACCAGCGCCTATTGAGCGACGCCCTACCCCTCAGCATTGGAGGCGGTATAGGCCAAAGTCGATTGTGCATGATTCTGCTGCACAAGGCTCACATCGGCGAAACACAGTCCAGCATCTGGCCCGATACCATGCGTCAGGAGTGCAAAGAGGCAGGGATGACGCTGATTTAGTGTAGAGTGTAAAGTGTAGAGTTTAGAGTTTAGAGTTTAGAGTTTAGAGATAAAAAAGGCCTTAGGGATGTTTAGCCCCTAAGGTCCTTATTATAATAAATTATATTAACAAAATGCACAACAAACAGACAAGAAAGCCAAAAGCCATCACTTGGAAGCAGTTTGCCAACAAGGGCTATTGCGCTTTTGCTAGTCTGAGACGGGAAGTACGCATAGGTGTACTTAGCGTTGCTACACTGGGTATTGCAGCCCAGGCCGAGGCAATGACAAGCACACTCCGCATGCTGAACCCCGAAACAGAGGAAGCAAAAGACGAAAAGGAGATGAGCGAGGTGACCGTGATCGGCACCATGGCACCGCTGACGCAATTGCAGTCGGCACGAATTGTGAGTGTACTCAATCGCCAGGACATCGAACAAGCGGGGGTACAAAGTATTAACGATCTATTTAAGTTAGCTACAGGCGTTGACGTCCGACAACGCGGTGGCTTTGGTATTCAAACGGACATCAGCATTGATGGTGGCATCTTTGACCAGATAACGGTCCTTCTAAACGGTGTCAACATCAGCAATCCACAAACAGGTCATCTTACCGCAGACTTCCCAGTAAACGTCAGCGACATTGAGCGCATCGAGGTTCTGGAAGGTGCAGCCAGCCGCATTTACGGTGGGCAGAGCTTTGGCGGAGCCATCAACATCGTTACCAAACACGATGAGGGTAAGGCCATAGAGGTAGGCATTCAGGGCGGCAGCTTTGGAACCGTAGAGGCTGATGCTCGCATGGGATTCTGTGTCAAAGGCATCAACAACCGCATCAGCGGAGGAGGAGGCAGAAGTGATGGAGGCACCGACAACAGCGACTGGCGGAAAGGCCAACTGTTCTACCAAGGCGATTTCCAGAACAACCAACTGAGCCTGGACTGGCAGTTTGGATTCTCGAAGAAAGCCTACGGAGCCAACACGTTCTACAGCGCAGCCTACCCCAACCAGTTCGAGAGAAATGAGCGTTATCTACTGTCGGTAAGCGCCGAAACCAAAGGTAAGTTCCACTTCACACCACAAGTATATTGGAACCGCACCTACGACAACTTCGAGTTGATACGCAACGAACGCTTTGGCGAGAACTTTCATCAGACAGACGTATATGGCATGAAGGCCGGCGGCTACGTCCACTGGGTTGGCGGCAAGACAGCATTGAATGCAGAAATGCGGCACGAAGGAATACTGAGCAGCAACCTTGGACAGGAACTGAAGCCAGAACAATACGTTGCAGTAAGAGGCGAAGACGATATCTTCTATACCAAACAGGACGACCGCACGACGGTATCCTTCAACCTGGAACATAACATTCTGCTGGAACATTGGACCTTCTCTGCTGGTCTGTTAGCCAGCATGACCACCTGCGTAGATCATAAGTTCCGTTTCTATCCGGGCGTGGACATCGCCTACCGTCCCAATGCCCACTGGAAGGTATTCTTCTCGTACAACAAAGGCTTTCGCCTGCCCACCTTTACCGACCTCTATTACAAGAGCGTAACACTGGAGGGAAACAAAGGTCTGAAGCCCGAGAACAACCACTCTGTCCAACTTGGAAGCCAGTTCCACAAGAATGGCTATGCCGCTACGGTACGTGCTTTTTACCACAGGGGCAACAACATGATAGACTGGGTGATGTACACCCCTGATGACACCTACCACAGTGCCGCCTTCCAGCTAGACAACATGGGAGTACAGGTAGAGGGGCGTTTCAACTTCGACCAAATAACAGGTCATGATGTATGGATCAAGAACCTGACGCTGGGCTACACACATATCTATCAGAAGAGGAACGACGACACGGACATATACAAGAGCAATTATGCCATGGAGTATCTGAGAAACAAGTTCGTTGCCACCCTAAACCACAAGATATGGAAACAACTGGCTGCCACATGGAGCATCCGCCTGCAAGACAGAATGGGCAACTATATCAGCAACGGACAGTTGGTGGGCTATAGCACCTATGCCACACTAGACCTGAAACTGCAATGGACAGCCCCGCACTACAACCTGTTCGTGCAAGGCACCAACATCACCAACAAGAGGTACTTCGACCTGGGTAACGTGCCCCAGCCCGGTGCATGGATAATGGCAGGAGCAAGGTGGAAGATATAGAAAAAAGCTAGCTTTTTTATAAATCATTTTGGTATTTTAGAGATTTTGCTTAATTTTGCACAAAAATTAAGTAAAAAATTGAAAAAGATACTTACAATACTAATGGGTGTATGCTTGAGCATCAGTGCTCAGGCATACACTATTGTTATAGATGCAGGTCACGGTGGCAAAGACGCGGGTGCCATTGGACGCATCAGCCAGGAGAAAAACATCAATTTGGCCGTTGCCAAGGAACTGGGCAGACTGATAGAGCAGAACATGCCAGGAACGAAAGTTGTTTACACCCGTAAGACGGATGTCTTCGTCGAACTGCATGAACGTGCCCAAATTGCCAACCGTGCCAAGGCCGACCTCTTCATCAGCATTCATACTAACAGCACAGCCGCAGGTCTCAAGGGAACCACCAGCTGCGGAACAGAGACCTATACATTGGGTATGCACCGCGCTGCAGAAAACTTGGAGGTGGCCAAGCGCGAGAATACCGTCATCACCTTGGAGAACAACTTCGAACAGAAATACGAAGGCTTCGACCCCAAGAGCAGCGAGAGCTATATCATCTTTGAACTGATGCACGACCAGAACATGGCTTCAAGCGTCAACTTTGCCAAAGAGATACAGAAACAGTTCCGCACAACGGCAGGAAGAGTTGACAGAGGCGTTCATCAAGCAGGACTCTTGGTCTTGGCACGCACCAGCATGCCAGCCGTATTGGTAGAGTTGGGATACATCAACAATGCTACCGAGGAGAAATACCTGAACACCAGCGCTGGCGTTGCTGCATTGGCAAAAAGCATTTACAACGCATTCGTGGCATACAAAAAATAACCTAAACCAAAATGAAAAAAGAAGTAAAAATCGGAATCACTGGCGTCATTGCCCTGATAGTATTATTCTTAGGCATTAACTTTCTGAAGGGGAAGAACCTGTTCTCCTCTACCAACATCTACTACATCCAGTTCAGTAATGTCAAGGGATTAAGCAAGAGCAGCAACGTGTATGCCGACGGATACAACGTGGGTGTCGTAAGCGACATCATCTATGACTATGACCATCCTGGAACCGTATTGGTGGAGATAAGCACCAACAAAGACCTACGTATCCCCAAAGGCAGTAGCGCCAAACTGGACGAAGCCGTTCTGGGCGGATGTACCCTGAACATGCTACTGACCACCAACCTGACGGATGCCTATCAGCCAGGAGATACCATTCCCGGCTCAGATGCACAGGGCATAATGGCAAAGGCCGCCAGCATGATGCCACAAGTAGAGCAGGTGGTAGCACGCGTAGATACACTGATAGCTACCTTAAACAAACTGACTTCAGACCCCAACCTGCCTCTGATTATCCAGAATGCAGAAATAATAACAGAGAACCTTAACAAGAGTACACAGGAACTGAACAAACTGCTGACAAATGATGTACCGCAACTGACCAGCACCTTCAACAAGGTGGGCGAAAACGCCGTAACACTGACCGACCACCTGAACAGCTTAGACCTGAAGGCTACCATGGACAGTGTGAACATGACCATCAGTAGCGTACACCAATTAATGAACCAAATCCAGAGCCCACAAGGCTCGCTTGGTTTGCTGATGAAAGACCCTGCATTGTACAACAATCTGAACCACACCGTTCAGAGTGCCGACAGTCTGGTAACAGACCTGAAAGCTCACCCAAAAAGATATGTTCACTTCTCTGTCTTTGGGAAGAAAAATTAATGCGTATTTAAATTTAATTCAAATAAGGCTTCATTAGAACTATATTTCACACTAAACAGAATAAGAGTATATAATCTTGCAAGTTACGTGGTATTTCTCTTCAAAAAATAGTATCAGAGATAATTTTACCTACAACACTAAAACCCAAACAGTTACACATTTGCAAGACGGATTAAAAAAAGATATCTATTTCGGTTTTCTTTCATGACTGTAAAACAGAAAGTTAAACCAAATTGAAGCGTTTTAAACTGAAAAGAGAAATTTTGCCACAAAATGAAAAAAGCATAACTTTGCAATCGCGAATTTGAATTTTTGCCTAAGACAACACATGACTAATTCACCACGCATATTGTGGACACAATTTCTGGAAATCATCCGGAAAAATGTGAACGAGCAACAGTATCAGACTTGGTTTACACCTATTAAATTCAAGTCCTTCGATACTGAGGCCAAAGAGTTAGTTATATCTACCCCAAGCCAATGGTTCTATGAGTATCTAGAGGAGCACTTCCGAAAGATTATCCATCTGACCATGTATCGCGTCTTCGGCAAGGAAGTTAGCTTAATATATGAGGTAGAGGTTGTCAAGAACAGTTCTGTTAAGATAGAAAGCGACGACGTAATGCCAGTCGCCCAACCAGAACCTAGCAAACGTCAGGCGAACCAGTCTCCCACCCTCTCTCAGGCTGTTGCTCCTGCACAGGACTTGGACTCACAACTGAATCCCAAGCAGACATTCAACAACTTCATCGAGGGTATCAGCAACAAGTTGCCTCGTAGCATTGGTCAGGCCATTGCCGAGAAGCCCAATCAACAGACCTTTAATCCATTATTTATATATGGACCCAGCGGCGTGGGTAAGACGCATCTGGTAAACGCTATCGGTACAAGACTAAAAGAACTGCACCCTGAGAAGCGTGTTCTCTATCTAAGCGCTCACCTCTTTCAGGTTCAGTTCACCGACTCTATACGTCACAACACCTTCAATGACTTCATGCATTTCTATCAGAGCATTGATGTATTGATTATTGACGACATCCAGGAGATGATTGGTTTGGAGAAGACGCAGTATGCTTTCTTCCACATCTTCAACCACCTGCGCCAGAACGGACGCCAGATTATCCTTACCAGCGACCGTCCACCTGTTTCCATGCAGGGAATGGAGGACCGTCTGCTCACCCGTTTCAAGAGCGGGCTGTTGGCTGAATTGGAGAAGCCCGAGGTACAACTACGTAAGGACATCCTGCGCAGCAAGATCAAGCACGACGGTTTGGAGATTCCCGAGGACGTTATAGACTTCATTTCACAGAACGTTTCCAATAGCGTTCGTGAACTGGAAGGCGTAATCCATAGTCTGCTGGCATACTCTGTAGTCTTCAACAAAGACGTAGATCTGACATTCGCCCAGAGCATCATACAGCACACTCCTAAGACCGAACCAAAGGAAATCAGTTTGGAGAAGATTGTTGAAGAGGTCTCTGTTATATATAATGTAAAGCAAGAAGACATCTACGGCAAGAGCAGAAAGGCAGAGATCGTACTGGCACGCCAGCTGAGTATCTACCTGGCTGGATTGCATACCAGTCTCTCAGCCAGCAAGATTGGTCTGATGATTGGCAACAAGAACCACGCTACTGTCCTGCACAGCATAAAAACCATCAAGAAACGCCTGATCACAGACACTGGGCTGAAAGAGCAGGTTGACGAGCTAACAAATAGACTAAAAGGTACCAGATGAACATCAAGGAAAGACGAACAATCCGCAAATACACTCAGCAGCCCATCCCAGATGAGCTGCTGAATCGGTTATTAGAAGAAGCTGCCAGAACGCAGACCATGGGCAACCTGCAATTGTACAGCGTTGTGGTAACCCGCAGTACTGAAATGAAGAAAAGGCTTGCACCTGCACACTTCAACCAGCCCATGGTAACAGAGGCTCCAGTGGTGCTTACCATCTGTGCCGATTTCCGCCGTACCACCGATTGGTGCGAACACCGTAACGCTACGCCGGGCTATAACAACCTGCTCAGTTTCATAAACGCAGCTACAGATGCCCTGTTGTACACACAGACATTCTGCAACTTGGCTGAAGAGGAAGGCCTGGGTATATGCTTCCTAGGCACTACCGTATATATGCCCCAGCAGATTATCGAAGTATTGCAGCTTCCCCAACTGGTATTCCCCGTTGCCACACTGACCGTAGGATGGCCCAACGAGTCACCTGCCCTGTCTGACCGTCTTCCTCTAAAGTCCTTCGTTCATTCCGAGGTTTACCAGCCCTATTCCGAGATGTCCATCAACAACTTCTATTCCCACAAGGAGGCGTTAGAGGAAAACAAGCACTTTGTGGAAATCAACAACAAGGAAACGCTGGCTCAGGTGTTCACAGACATTCGCTACACCAAGAAGGATAACGAGATGATGTCGCAAGGTATGCTTGACACCCTACTCCACCAAGGATTCATCAAGCCTGACAGCGCCCCTATACTCTCCGTTGTTGAGACAAGACCGGATGTACTGGAGTGCGATGTGGTAAGGTTCCAAAATAAGAAAGAGAAATGGGTAGCCTTTGTAGGTTTCCTGGACGGACTACCCTACGAGATATTCACAGGCTTAATGGATGACGAGGAAGGTATTGCCCTGCCCAAAAGCGTCACCAGCGGTCGTATTATCAAACACATAGAGAGGGACGGACAGAAGCGATACGACTTCCAGTTCATCAACAAACGTGGTTACAAGACCACCATCGAGGGTCTGAGCGAGAAGTTCAACCCCGAGTATTGGGATTACGCCAAACTCATTAGCGGCGTGCTCCGTTATCGCATGCCCATCGACCACGTTATACGTCTGGTCACCTCCCTACAGTTGGAAAACGACAGCATCAATTCATGGAAAGTTGGCGTTGCACGTGTACTCAGGAAGTATTTACCTGAGTCTCAACAGGAAGAACTACCAGAAGAGGAATAAAAAATTGTCTCTTTCTGTCAACTTTTTGCCGCAAAAATGCTCAAATTGAAAATTTTTTGAGTAATTTTGCGGCAAATTTCAATTTAACACTACACTTATGGAAAATTTAGGTATTGGTTTTGAGCTCATGATCGTTGGCATGAGCACGGTATTCCTTATCCTGTTGATAGTCATTTGGGGCGGAAAACTCCTCATCAAGACCGTTAACAAGATTGCTCCCGAAGAAATAGCAACTCCCAAGAAAGGCGCAGCAACATCAGCAGTTGTTGACGGAGGTACTATGGCTATCCTTCAGCAGGTTGTCAGCCAGATAACTGGCGGTAAGGGTCATGTTGCCTCTGCAAAGAAGATATAAAAGAGGAGTTTTATTAAGTGATATAGAAAAGGTAAAAAAATCAAGATAACACAAATGAAGAAAGAAGTTAAGTTTAGTCTGGTCTTCCGCGACATGTGGCAGAGTGCTGGCAAGTATCAGCCCCGCGTAGATCAGTTGGTAAAGGTGGCCCCTGCTATCATCAAGATGGGATGTTTTGACCGCGTTGAAACAAACGGCGGTGGTTTCGAGCAAGTAAACCTCCTCTATGGCGAGAACCCTAACAAGAGTGTTCGCGAGTGGACAAAGCCCTTCCACGAAGCAGGTATTCAAACTCACATGCTGGACCGCGCTCTGAATGGTCTGCGCATGAGTCCATGTCCCAAGGATGTACGTAAACTCTTTTACAAGGTCAAGAAGGCTCAGGGTACAGACATCACCCGTATCTTCTGTGGTCTGAATGACACACGTAACGTAATCCCCTCAATCCAGTATGCAAAAGAGGCAGGCATGATTGCTCAGGCCAGTCTCTGCATCACATACAGCCCCATTCACACCGTTGAGTATTATGTGAATCTGGCTAAAACCTTCATCGAGGCTGGTGCCGACGAAATCTGCTTGAAGGATATGGCTGGTATTGGCCGTCCCGTTTCTCTGGGCAAGATCGTTGCCGGTATCAAGGCCTTGAAGGAGGATATCGTAATCCAGTACCACTCTCATGCTGGTCCCGGCTTCTGTATGGCTTCTATCCTGGAAGTTGCAAAGGCTGGTTGCGATTACATCGACACAGCTATGTCTCCCCTCTCTTGGGGTACCGGTCACGCTGACATCATCGCCGTTCAGGAGATGCTGAAGGATGCCGGCTTCAAGGTAAAGGAAATTAATATGGAGGCTTACATGGAGGCTCGTACTCTCATTCAGGAAATGTACGACGACTTCCTGGGATACTACATCCCTGCCCTCAACCACATCAACAACTCGCTGCTTGTTAAGCCCGGTCTGCCTGGCGGTATGATGGGTTCTTTGATGACCGACCTCGAGGACAACCTGAAATCTCTGAACAAGTGGAAGGTTAAGAACAACCAGCCTGAGCTGACAACAGACCAGCTCTTGGTAAAGCTCTTCGACGAGGTAGCTTATGTATGGCCCAAGGTTGGTTATCCCTGCTTGGTAACCCCCTTCAGCCAGTACGTTAAGAATCTGGCTTTGATGAATGTTATCCAGATGGAGAAGGGCAAGGAGCGTTGGAGCATGATTGCCGACAATATCTGGGATATGATTCTTGGCAAGAGCGGCCAGCTGCCTGGTCCCGTTGCTCAGGAATTGGTTGATATGGCCAAGGCCGAAGGTCGCGAGTTCGAGACCAACGATCCTCAGAGCTACTATCCCGACAAGTTGGAAGACTTCAAAAAGGAAATGCAAGAGAACGGCTGGGAGCTGGGCGAAGACAACGAGGAGCTCTTCGAGTTGGCTATGCACCCCGAACAGTATCGTGCTTATAAGAGCGGTAAGGCTAAGGCCGACTTCGAGAAGGATTTGGCAGAGCGCAAGGCTAAGAAGAACGCTCCCGCTGCTGGTGCTGAACTGCCCAAGCAGATCAAGGTAAGCGTGAATGGTCAGACTTACGAGGTGAACATCGCCTATGGCAACGAGGCTCCTGCCGCTACAGCTGCTCCTGCTGCTGGTGCTGCAGTACCTGCTGGCGAAGGTGAAGATCTGCTGGCTCCCCTGGAAGGTAAGTTCTACCTGGTTAAGGATAACTCAGAGACACCCAAGAAGGTTGGCGACAGCATTCAGGAAGGTGACGTTCTGGGTTATATCGAGGCAATGAAGACCTTCAACGCCATCCGTGCTGACAAGGCAGGCGTTATCACAGCCATCCTTGTAAACAGCGGTGATTCAGTAGAAGAGGACGATCCTATTATGAAGATTCAAAATTTATAAATTCAAAATTCAAATAAGCCTTTTCGTATAATTGAAAGACGCAAACGGATTTATGAGTTTTAAAAACGAATTGAATAACAATTTTGAAATTTGAATTTAATATTTTTGAATTATGAATATGATATATGACATACTCGACAAGCTGTACCAGATGACAGCCTTCTCCGCTATCGCAGAGAATCCTTTGTTCATCGTCATGTACCTGCTTGCCTTTACGTTGCTCTATCTGGGCATCGTTAAGAAGTACGAGCCCCTGCTGCTTGTGCCCATAGCTTTCGGAGTACTCATTGCTAACTTCCCCGGTGGTGGCATGGGTGTTCTGCAGGCCAACAGCGAGGGTATGGTACCCGTTACCATTAACGGCGTTACCACCATGCGTAACATCTACGAGATGCCCCTGCATGAGATTGCCCACGACCTGGGTCTGATGAACTACCTCTACTACGCCCTCATCAAGAGCGGTTTGCTGCCCCCCATCATCTTCATGGGTGTAGGTGCGCTTACCGACTTCGGCCCCATGCTTCGTAACCTGAAGCTGGCTATCTTCGGTGCTGCTGCCCAGATGGGTATCTTCGCCGTACTGTTGGTAGCTCTGCTGGTTGGTTTCACTCCTCAGGAAGCTGGTTCACTGGGTATCATCGGTGGTGCTGACGGTCCTACCGCCATCTTTACCACCATCAAGTTGGCTCCCCACTTGCTGGGTCCCATCGCTATTGCAGCCTACAGCTACATGGCACTTGTTCCTGTAATTATACCATTGGTAGTGAAGTTGCTTTGTTCCGAGAAGGAGCTGCGCATCAACATGAAGGAGCAGGACAAACTTTACCCCGACACATTGGAGATTAAGAACATACGCGTACTGAAGATTATCTTCCCCATCGCTGTTACCACTATCGTGGCTATCTTCGTCCCCACAGCTGTCAGCCTGGTTGGTATGCTCATGTTCGGTAACCTCGTTAAGGAGATTGGTAACGACACCAACCGCCTCTTCGATGCAGCCAGCAACGGCATCATGAATGCAGCCACCATCTTCCTGGGCCTCTGCGTAGGTGCCACCATGACGGTAGATGCCTTCATCAACGTACAGACACTGGGTATTGTAGCCGGTGGTTTCTGTGCCTTCGCCCTCAGTATTGCCAGTGGTATCTGCATGGTTAAGATCTGGAACCTCTTTGCCAAGAAGAAGATCAATCCACTGATTGGTGCAACAGGTCTGAGTGCTGTACCTATGGCCAGCCGTGTCTGCAACGGTATCAGCACCAAGTACGATCCCAAGAACCACGTTCTTAACTACTGTATGAGTTCTAACATCTCTGGCGTTATCGGCTCTGCCGTAGCTGCCGGTGTCCTCATCAGTTTCTTAGGGTAAGAGACGTCAGACTTTAGACTTTAGACTCTAGACTTTAGACTTTAGACTTTAGTACAAAGAAGACTAAGGTATAGATATAAAAAAGCAGGTTTTTCGGAACCTGCTTTTTTATTTATACCTATAACGTTTTCTGTTCTTCAGATAGCTGAGGTCAGCCTGATGATTGTAAGCCTCCTCCTCAAAACGAATATGACGATAAGCCTGCATACGGTCTCTGTACTTAATCAGCAGAACCAGCCACTCTAGCACATACCATATAAAGAAAGGAATATACAGCAATTCCTTCTGCTGCTCCGCATGAATCAGTTCATGATTCACTTCCTGAGCATTCAGCGGTCTTACAGAAAAGATAATGCCAAACAAACATATAGCCAAGTAGTTTCTACCTCCTGGATGCCGCTTGATTAAATGTACCTTATGCTCTCCGTTCATTCCCATATCAAGTCACAAAGATACGCATTTTATGGGGAACACGCCCTATTACATGGAAGAAAAATAAGTGGTTCTCGGCAAACAATGGAACTTAATACAGGTTACAATAACATAATTTAATGACCTTTTTTTGCATCTTTTCTGCGAAATTTCGTAAATTTGCACTCGCCTAAAGATAATATTAGCCATTTGCCAACTAAAATAACAACCGTGGGAAAGAATCATATCTTCAAAGTATTACTCACCATTTCACTAATGGCGACAACATACATATCCGCACAAGCCATTGGGATTGAGGGTGTTGGTGCAAGCATAGAACTTCTGCCTTCCACCTATTATAGCAATGCAGACTGGGAAGGCTTGACTTATACCATTAACTTTGACGAACGGATTAATTGGGGCGAAGAGCGGGAATGCCTGGGAACCCCTCCTGTAGATGCACGAGGAAGGGAATGGTTCCACCCCATGTACAATCCTACGAACGGGGACTTCGAATGGAATACACAGAAGGCACCCTTCGCTTCAGCAGAATTCTACAAAGGACTGAGATCATACCAGTGGTGCGTAGATATGAATGTGGCAGACATCTACATTCGCCGCTCGTTTACTCTGAACGGAGAGCTACCCAAGGAAATATATCTGGCGTGCGGACATGATGACGGTGAAAGCCATTTCTATATTAACGGAACTCTGGTAAGAGGAACAGACACAGGATGGGACGAGAGCGAATTCATACAGCTAACTCCTGAGCAGAAAGCTTTGCTGAAGACTGACGGCACAGAGAACATCATTGCCATGCATGTGCATAACAACTATGGTGGCGCCTTTGCCGATTGCGGTCTTTATGCCACCCCCACCACAGGCAACATTGGCAACCTGCCCATGGGATATAATAAGACCTGGACGGCAAAGCTGCTCTTTAACTCGGAAGGCGGATATGCCGGCAACAACTCCAACGTAGAAAGCGACATACACGGATGGAGCAAACTTTACGAGGCACAACCAGGTGATATATACCTGATAAGTATGCCCACTCCGGTATCAGATGCTTATAATGGGCGCGTGCAATTCAAGACCCCTATCACCATCCAAGAAGACCACACCTACAGGTTCAAGGCTACCCTATCCGTTGATAAGGGAACTGCAGACATCATCCTTAGTCTTTCAGAGAACGAGGATGACGATAACGATTTCTTCTTTAATGTCTATGCATTAGAAGCAAACAAGGAACAGCAGATTGAGGAAAGCGGAATCCAAGGTGCCGACATCCAGGACATGAAGTTGGCCCTGTCCATCAGCACAGAGGAAGACAATACCAACATACGTCTTTCTGCCATCAGTCTCTATGACGAAACAAGCCAGCAGGAGTTGTGGATAGGAACATCATATTATAACTATTGTTATTATAGGGACGAACAAACGCACCAGCGCATCAAGGACATGAAGATTGAGGGGCGCGTAGAGACCACGAGCTGGACGGATGCCGACTTCGATGACAGTATGTGGGCTGAGGCCGAGATGCCAATCGGCAACTGGGGGTACGTGTCGGAGGTAAAGACTGTTTGGCCAGGTGGGGATAACACCAACTTCTGGATCAGACGCGACTTCCAACTGGATGAGGTCAAGAACTCAACCGCCTATTATATAAATGTATGCCATGATGATTCCTACACCATCTATGTGAACAGTCATCTGATAGACAGTCAGCAGGGATGGACCGATGGCAAGAATCCTGTCAAGATAGAGATTCCTGCCAAATACCTGCATGTTGGTAAAAATGTGATTGCCACTTACATCCAGCAGAACTGGGGCGGAAAGTTCTATGACTGCGGCATGAGCATTGTGGAGAATGCCTACGACGAAGGTGATATTGGCGTGGACATTCCCGCCTCGCTGATAGCTACCGAGGTGAACGTTGCCAATATAGACCAGACCATCGACCACTCTTGGAACTATGGTGGATGGGTGGAACTGTATAACAAGTCGGACAAACGCATATCCCTGCGTTATCTGTATATCAGCGATGATGCCAACGACCTGAAGAAATTCATCCTGCCAGACGTTGGAATAGTGGAGCCACACGGCTACCGCTGCCTCTTCTTCGACCACAATGCAGCAGACGGAGAGTTCGGCGACAAGGCAAACAAACAGATACCCTTCAAGTTGGACACGGAAGGCGGACAAATCTTCCTAAGCGAAGACGGACGCACACCCTTCCTAACCATAAGCTATCCCCCAGCTATTGCACGTTGTTCTTGGGCGAAGAAAGGCCTATCTGATGATGAATGGAACTATAACGGCGACCCGACTCCCGAAGCTGCCAACAACGAGAGCACCTTTGCCGACTACCGCTTGAATGCTCCCGAAGTGGATACAGACTCCCGCCTGTTCACCGCCCCGTTTGACGTAAGGGTTACCATCCCTGCAGGCGAGAGCCTTCGTTACACCACAGACGGCACAACCCCTACCCTACAGAACGGAACAGAGAGTCAGGATGGAGTGTTCCATATTACAGAGACCACTTGCCTGCGACTGCGACTCTTCCAAGACGGTTATCTGCCCAGTCAGGTTATCACCCGTTCATACATCTATCAAGACAGAGAATACTACCTGCCCGTTATTGCCATCACCACAGATCCCGATAATCTATATGACGACACCATTGGCGTGTACGTTGACGGCACAAACGGTGTGAGCGGAAGGAATCATGGCAAGTCGAACATCAACATGGATTGGGAGCGTCCCGTGAACTTCGAGTACATCACACCAGACGGCAAGATGGTTATCAACCAAGAGGCAGAGTTTGTTATCAGCGGTGGATGGAGCCGTCACTATGCTCCATCATCCTTCAAGTTGAAAGCAACCAAAATCTACGAAGGCACCACCAGCTTCGACTACCCCTTCTTTAGATACAAGCCTTACAACAAATACAAGCAGCTACAGATCCGTAATGGTGGTAACGACAACAACTCACAGGCTCACGGACGTGTAAGGGATGCCATCACACAGCAGATACTTATCAGCAACGGATTCCATATCGATGCACAGGACTATCAACCCGTGCATGTGTTCTTCAACGGTGAGTACATAGCTCAGCTCAATCTGCGCGAGCCTAACAACCGTTACAACGGAACAGCCAACTACGGCTACGATGATGACGAGATGGATGCCTTCGAATATAGCAACGGCTACTTCCAAAAGGCAGGCACAAAGGATGCCTTCAACGAATGGCTCAGCCTGAGCAGGAGGGCAGACGAAGATGACGCCTATGAGAAACTGCGCCAGTTGGCGGATATGGACGAGGTCATCAACTTCTTTGCTGCCATCTCGTACATAGGCTGTTCCGACTGGATATGCAACAATAACAATGTAAAGGGCTACCGTTCCCTACCCGACGGCAAGTTCCACCTGACGCTGCACGATCAGGATTGGGGATGGAGCAACAGCAACGGCGTGAGCCTCATCAATAACAACAACGGAAACGAGCTGTTGCAGATCTACAACGGCATGAAGAAGAATCCGCAGTTCCAGCGCCAGTTTGTGAACGCCTACTGCCTGCTGGGCGGAAGCGTCTTCACCCCCGAAAGGTGCTACAGCATAGCAGACAGTATCTGTCAGTTAGTTGAACCCGCTCTGGCAATGGAGGGCAAACAGCCTTGGACATCGTATAATGAGCAAATCGGCAACATGACCAGCGAACAGAGCAGGCAGGCTCGCATCAATGCCTTGCGCGACAGCTACCAGTTAGGCTCGGGCATGAACGTCAGCTTTAGTGCCAACATCCCTCAGGCTTCCCTCATGCTGGACAATCTGCCCGTACCCGGCAACAATTTCAACGGCACCCTCTTTGCCCCCGTCACTCTCACTGCCTCAGCACCGGCAGGATACACATTCAAGGGCTGGGCCTGCATAGGGGCAAGCCAACAATGTGTATTCCCCTCAAAAGATGTTTGGACATATTATGACCAAGGTCAGCTGAATAGCAAGAACTGGAAGGCATTTAATTATAGCACATCCGGATGGAAACAGGGAAATGCGCCTCTTGGCTATTATACAGGAGGGACTCGCGACTACCAGACAATCATAAGCTTCGGTGATGACGCTGCCAACAAATACATTACCTATTATTTCAGGAAAGAATTCCAGCTTCCAGACACCCCTGCCAACGATGACACCTTCACCCTTAACTATATTGCTGACGACGGCTTTGTGGTATATGTAAACGGCGCAGAAGTATATCGCCACCTAATGCCGGAAGGAGAGATCCAGTACAGTACGTATGCCACAACTTATGCCAACGGCAATCCAGACAGAGGTTCCATCAGTATCTCTCCCTCATACTTCAAGAAAGGACGCAACGTAATAGCCGTTGAGGTTCACAACAACGTATCTGGTTCTACAGATATATACTGGGAAGCCGACCTGCAAAGGTACAGCAACAAACCTGTTGTGGTAGAAACAAGCAACCAACTGACCCTCTCGGAAGATGAGGACGGACAATACACAGCCCTTTTTGAGCCTATCACAGAAACAGAGCGGTATGTCGCATCAGGTGCCTCCCCTATCCGCATCAACGAGGTAAGTGCTAACAATGGTATCTATGTGAACGAACATGTCAAACGTGACGACTGGATAGAGCTCTACAACAGCACCGACGAGGACATAGACATAGCAGGAATGTACCTGAGCGATGATGCCAGCAAACCCGCCAAATACCAGATTACGGGCAGCGACAGAATATCTACCATTGTTCCTGCGCACGGCACCAAAATTATTTGGGCTTCCAAAAGAGAACAGAGAAGCCAGTTGCACGCCCCCTTCAAACTGGCAAACACAGACGGAGGTGTGGTAATCATTCAGGCCGAGGACGGCAGCTGGACAGATGCCTTGTGCTATAACCTGCAAGGCAGTCAGCAGTCATACGGTCGTTATCCCGATGGCGGCAACAATACATTCCTGATGAACATACCCACCATCGACAAGAGCAATATCCTTAGTACCTATGATAGTTTCGCCCTTGATGACCTGTATTACAACGAAGAAGGAAGCCGAAACACACAGGAACAAGAAATCATTGACAACATACAGAAATTTGCGCCTGATATTGCAAACCAGATTATCAGCACAGAATACTTTAGTTTGAATGGCCAAAGGCTGTCCGCCCCATTCCGTGGGATATGTATTTGCAAGCTCCACTATAATAATGGGACAACAATCGTAAAGAAAATAATGAAAAGATAGTATACTATTTAAAATTATTTGTACTTTTGCAACCAAATTAACAACAACAATAATGAAATTTAAAGTATTTAACCTGATTTCCATCCTTTTAACGGGCATGATTCTTGCCACCAGTTGTACCGAGACAATTGACAGCTCGGCACGCTATGTATTCAAGGAACGAACCATTGCCGGCTATCTTTCCGAGCACCAACAGTTCAGCGAATACGTGCGTTTGCTGAAGGAGCAGAAAGTCAGCGAAATTTCCGAAACCTCTGTTTATCAGCTAATGACGGCATACGGAGCCTACACCTGCTTTGCTCCTACCAATGATGCCATCCAATTGTATCTGGACAGTTTGTGCATCAAGGGCATCATCCCAGAGCCCAGTTGGGACGCTTTCCCCAACGAGCGCTTGCTCGACTCCATCCGCTATGTCATTGTCATGAACAGTCTTTTGGACGGTAAAGATGCAGACCGAAAGACATTCAGCGTTAGCGAGTTCCCCGACAACAACGAGGAGTTCTCCCTCAACACCATGGCAGACTGTAAGATCAGCGCCATGTACGACCGCAACGACCCCGATTCCTGTCTGATAGATGGAATCTGTCCCGTTTCGCGTACCAACAGAGATATAGAATGTCTGAACGGCTATATCCACGAGTTGGGCTATACCATCAATCCTACCAACGAGACATTGGGTAGTACCATGCACCTTTATGCCTCACAGCCGGATTGCGGATACTATGTGATGGCCAAGTTGATAGAAGCGTGCGGGCTTACCGACACCCTTTCTGCCGTAAAGGACTATGAGTATGAAAAACTGGTTAAGATCGGAGCCATTACCGAGAGTTGGTGGAACAACATCGGAACATACGTCCAGCCACAGCCACGCCGTAAATACGGCTTTACCCTTTTTGCCGAGACAGATGACTTCTGGACAGCAACATTGAAGAAGGATCTGCAGGATATTACCATCGACGATGTACGCCAGTGGGTAGCCTCAAAGGGCTTCTATCCCGATGCCGTAAACGACGAGAATTACAAAGACGTAAACAACCTGCTTAATCAGTTTGTAACCTATCACCTCTTACCCTGCCGTCTGACGGTTGATAAGCTGGTACTGCATTATAACGAGAAGGGCTTCAATCCCAAAGGCAGAAACAAGACCCCGACAATCCCCGTATGGTCTCATTATGTTACCATGGGAAAAAGACGTTTGCTCCGTCTGTGGGAAAGTGCTGAGAGCAAAGGCGTCTATCTGAACCGCTTCCCTGTACTGGATAACAGCAGACGCGGCACCTATCACGAGGTCTCCTGCACCGAGGAAAATGAAGGTCTTTATATCAGAACGGATGTGGATTCCAAGCTTGTCAAGCTACAGAACTCCATCATCTATCCTATCGACAAGGTGCTGGTCTATGACAGTCACGTCCGCCAAGAACTGATGCGTACACGTCTGCGTTACGACTTCTGGGACTTCGCTCCCGAGATGATGTCCAACGACATGCGTGTTATGAGCTACTTCATGCGCTATTCATTCCCACCCGACGAGGTTTACCAATACTTCAACGACATCAACGTCAACACAAAGGATATGACCTTCTATCTGCTTAACGGTATTAACCAGGATTGGCCTAACTACCAGGCAGACGAAGTTCTCTGTGAGGGTATCTACGACATAACATTCCGCTTGCCTCCCGTTCCCATGACAGGAACCTACGAGATAAGAATGGGCGTTTCAACAGAGAGTCCCTGGCGAGGTATCTGCCAGGTATATTTCGGCGAGAACAAAGATGCCCTCTACCCCGCTGGCATTCCTGTGAACATGGCTCTTGGAGGTACCGACCCCTTGCTTAGATGGGAGATGGATAGTCAGGACGACGACTACAACGCCGAGGTTGACAAGCGCATGCGTAACAATGGCTTCATGAAAGGCCCCGAGTACTTTACCGAGGTTCCCGGTGCCAGTCAGACAGGTCGTTCATTGGCCAAGACTACCCGTCGTATCCTGCTCCGCACAACTATTGATGCCGACAAGGTTTACTACATGCGTTTCAAGAGTGTGCAGGACAAGAAAGACAAGCAACTGTTCCTTGACTACATCGAGTGGTGCCCCAAGGAAATCTACGACAACCCCAATACACCCGAGGATATCTGGTAAAACATAAATATAGACAAAGAGAGAGGGAAGGATTCATCAGCATCCTTCCCTCTTTCATTTATTTGTTTATTCCTGATAATAGACTCGCTTAACTCGGGGACTGATACCCGTCAGAATCTCGTAGGGAATCGTGTCTATGATATCCGCCAAGACGGACGGAGAAAGCTCCTCGCCGAAGATGAGTACGGAATCACCCTCCTGACAAGGGATATCCGTAACATCAATCATACAGACGTCCATACAGATATTACCCACGTAGCGGGCTTTCTGTCCGTTTACAAGGCAATAGCCGTTACCTCTGCCCAAGAGTCGGTCCAGTCCGTCGGCATAACCTATGGGGATGCTGGCAATGCGGCTGTCGCGTTCCATGAAGGTACGACGGCTATAGCCTACACTATCCCCTGCCGGCACGTCGTGTATCTGCAGGATGGTAGTACGCAGGGTACATACATTATTTATCAGTTTGTTGTTACGGCTATTGATTCCGTAAAGGCCCAGACCCAGTCGCACCATCTCCATCTGGCGCTCAGGGAAATGCTCTATGCCTGCACTATTGCACATGTGGCGCAGGATACCATGTGGGAAGGCTTTGCACAGCTGTTCGCTACCTTTCAGGAACAAGTCATACTGCTTGGCAGAGAAGCTGTCAAAGTCGTCGCAGTCGCTTCCCACGAAATGTGAGAAGACAGACCTTGGGATAACAGCGTTCTGCTGCTTCAGACGCTCTATCAGCACAGGCATATCCTTTATGGGGTCAAAACCCATACGGTGCATGCCCGTATCCAGTTTAATATGTATGGGGAAGTTGGTTATACACTCCTTCTTGGCAGCATGGATAAGGGCATCCAGCAGGCGGAAGCTATAAACCTCGGGCTCCAGGTTATATTGGAAGAGCGTCCTGAAAGTGCTCATCTCGGGGTTCATAATCATAATGTTGGAGGTGATACCCGCATTACGGAGTGCCACACCCTCATCAGCCACAGCAACAGCCAGATAATCCACCCTATGGTCCTGCAGTATCTTTGCCACCTCCACAGCTCCTGCTCCGTAGGCATCAGCCTTTACCATGCAGACCATCTTCGTCTCAGGCTTCAGGAACGAGCGGTAATAGTCCAGGTTCTGGGCAATGGCACTCAGGTTCACCTCCAGGATGGTCTCGTGCACCTTCTGTTCCAACATATCCGTAATCTGCTCGAAGCAGAAGGAGCGGGCACCCTTGATCAGTATCAGCTGGTCGCGTAGCGTACCCAGCAGGTTACTCTGCAGGAACGACTGCGTATCAGGGAAGAAGTAGCACTTTGCCTGCAGATTCTCGAAGCAATGGCTGTGGGCAGAGATTACAGGTCCTATAGCCACCAACTGCTCTACTCCCTGCTGCTCCAACATCTGGGACAAATGGGTATAGAACATCATGGGGGGAACACCCGTCTGCTGAATATCACTTAGTATCAGGGTCTTTGACTTTCCCTCGCGTTCAGGTCTTCTGTTCATGAAGTGCAGGGCTATGTCCAGACTGTTCAGATCGCTGTTGTAGGAATCGTTTATCAGGGTGCATCCACGTATGCCGGCTTTCACCTCCAGGCGCATAGCCACAGGCTCCAATTTCTTCAGTCTCTCCTCTATCACCTCGTCGCTCATTCCCATGTATTGGCACACCACTTTGCAGACAGCCTTGTTGTCGTCGATGGCATTTCCTGTGCTATGCCAGGGAATCAGCTTCGCCTTAAAGTTCATCTCTCGCACACACTGCTCAACCAACTGGTTATCAGCTGGGTATATTAGTGCTTTTACATCCTTAAAGAGGCGCAGCTTCTCCTTACACTTCTGCTCCATCGACTCAAAATTCTCCTGATGGGCAGCACCCAGACAAGTAAAGATTCCCAACGTTGGCTGGATGATTTGTTGCAAGGCATCCATCTCTCCGGGCTGGGAAATGGCAGCCTCGAAGATACCCACCTGACTCTTCTCCCACAAGCCCCAGACAGACAGGGGAACACCTATCTGCGAGTTGTAGCTACGCGGACTTCGGGTAACGGTATAGTCGGGTGACAGCATCTGATACAGCCACTCCTTCACTATGGTCTTTCCATTGCTGCCGGTAATGCCCAGGATGGGAATACTGAATGAGTCGCGATGTCTTTCTGCCAGACGTTGCAAGGCCTGCAGGGTATTGGGCACCAGCAGGAAGTTGGCATCGGCATAATCACCCTCCGGAACATTTTCTACCACAAAGGCACGTACCCCACGGTCATACAGATCCTTGATATAGGTATGTCCGTCTCCCTTGCCAGTACGTATGGCAAAGAACAGGGAGCTTTCGGGGAAACTAAGGCTGCGGCTGTCCGTCAGCAACCATGCTATTCGTTGCTCATAGGTGCCTATTCTGTGTGCACCTATCAGTATAGAGATTTCAGATATTGTGTACATTATTCCATATTGTATTTTACTCTCAGTATCTTAGCTTTTTCTTCCAGGTTTGTCAGAAACTTCTTATACGCTGCAGATTCAGGGTTAATAGGTTTATGAGACAGACCGTTGCGGATGGGTGCATATTCTTGCAGATACTCCTGCATGTCAGGGTTCATGACGCTCTGCGTCAGGCGCTGCCAGATATAATCCACAGCCACACCAGAGGGGTGCAGCATATCCTCGGCATAGAACCGGTAGTCGCGCAACTCATCCAGCACTATCTCGTAGGCAGGGAAATAGGATACCTGCTTAGGATATCTCCTCATCACCTCCTCCACTGCCATAATCAAGGTTGACTTGGCCACCTGATTCCCATGAAATCCGTATTTGGCATATCTGTAGGGACTGATGGTGAAGACAATCTTCAACTTAGGATTCTCCAGGAACAGATCCTCTATCATGGACGACAAGGCATCCACGCAGGCAGGCAACGTCAGCCAATCCTCACGGAACCAGCTATGAGGCCTCTTGTGGCAGTTGGTCACCACAGCCCCGTTGGTCTGCAACCTGTAACAGACGCTTGTGCCAAGGGTCAGGAACAGATAGTCGGCAGAAAGCAGAGACAGCCTGAGCATCTGCAAGGCACCCTCCACCACCGTCCGGCACTCCTGTTCGCTCTTGCCCGAGATAAGGGTTCCCGCCAACCACGAGCACCATTCCTTTTCTGCCTTAAAGACAGGGATATCGTCCTGCTCCATGTGCAAGGCGGCATGTACCTGCAAGCGGATACTCTCGGGGTTGTAAAGTACGCCTAAGGGGTTACAGAGGGAATGCAGGCCGTAGCTTTGGAAACGCTCGCCTATGTACTGGGCAAAGCAAGAACCCAGGAACACGACATGGTCCGAAACCGACATAGGAATGTCCCATTTCGGCACCTCAACCTTCGTCCTGAAAAGATGTTCTTGGCAAATCATTAATCAAAGATGACAATTTTCTTGTACAAAATTACGGAACTTCATCGAAAATATGTAATTTTGCAATATCAAAAAATGAATAATTGTGGAAAAAGTGCCCAAAGAACTACTGGCAAACATACATTTCCCCTCTGATTTAAGGCAATTGCCTATTTCAGATCTTCCTGACGTCTGCGAAGAACTCCGACAAACTATCATACAAGAGCTGGCTGACAATCCCGGTCATTTTGCCAGCAGCCTAGGTGTTGTAGAACTGACCGTTGCCCTGCACTATGTGTTCAATACGCCCTACGACCGTATTGTATGGGACGTAGGACACCAGGCAGCCGGACATAAGATTCTCACCGGTCGTAAGGACCGTTTCAACACCTACCGCAAGCTGCACGGCCTGCGCCCCTTCCCCTCCCCCGAAGAAAGCGAATACGACACCTTTGCCTGCGGACATGCCTCTAACAGCATCTCCGCAGCCTTGGGTATGGCTGTGGCTGCACAGGAGAAGGGAGAGACTGACAGACAGGTGGTGGCAGTGATTGGAGACGGCAGCATGAGTGGCGGGCTGGCCTATGAGGGTCTGAACAACGTAGCCAGCACCGACAACAACCTGCTCATCATTCTGAACGACAACAATATGAGTATCGACCACAGCGTGGGCGGTATGAAACATTACTTGCACCAGCTGCATACCAGCAAGCTCTACAACTATCTCCGATTCAGGACATCGCAGCACCTGTTCAAATGGGGCATCCTGAACGAGAGTCGTCGTCAGAAGATTATCCGCTTCAACAACTCCCTGAAGATGCTGCTCACCAATCAGCAGAACATCTTCGATGGCATGAACATCCGCTATTTCGGTCCCAGCGACGGACACAACGTAGTGGAGTTGGTGGCTACCCTGCGTCAGATTAAGGACATGAAGGGACCTAAGCTGCTGCACATCCATACCGTCAAGGGTAAAGGCTTCCAGGCTGCCGAGGAGGACCCCGTTGTCTTCCACGCCCCCGGAAGGTACGACCCCGAGACTGGCAAGCGTATAAAGTCAGACACCCACAACCTGCCTCCCAAATACCAGGATGTCTTCGGCCATACCCTTTTGGAGTTGGCCAAGGAGAACAGCAAGATTGTAGGTGTTACACCCGCTATGGCTACAGGCTGCAGCATGACCTTCATGATGCAGGAGATGCCTGGTCGCACCTTCGACGTTGGAATAGCCGAGGGACATGCCGTGACTTTCTCTGGCGGAATGGCCAAGGAAGGCCTGCTGCCCTTCTGTAACATCTATTCCAGCTTCTCGCAGCGTGCATTCGACAATATCATACATGATGTTGCCCTGAACAAGCTGAATGTAGTATTCTGCTTCGACCGCGCAGGACTGGTCGGTCAGGACGGCCCCACACATCACGGAGCCTTCGACCTCGCTGCCCTTCGCCCCATCCCTAACCTCACCATCTCCTCTCCCATGAACGAGCACGAGCTGCGCCATCTGATGTACACAGCCCAGCTGCCCGACAAGGGACCCTTCGTCATCCGTTATCCGCGCGGACGAGGCGTGCTGGAGGATTGGCATTGCCCCTTCCAGGAGATTCCCGTTGGCAAGGGCAGATGCCTGAAGGAAGGAACAGACGTTGCCATCCTGAGCTTAGGCCCCGTGGGCAACCTTGTAAGCCAGGCTATTCAGGAGTTGGAGGGTCAGAACATCAGCATTGCCCATTACGACATGCGATTCCTGAAACCCATCGACGAGGAGATACTCTCATACGTAGGAACCCATTTCCAGCGCATCATCACCATAGAGGACGGTGTCAGGAAGGGCGGACTGGGTTCTGCCGTACTGGAATATATGGCAGACCACAACCTACAGCCCAGCATAACACGCCTTGGACTACCCGACAACTTTGTGGAACACGGAACGCCCGAGGAACTCTATCATATTGTAGGACTTGATGTTGAATCCATTAAAAAGGCCATTTTATGAAGATTGTAATATGTGGTGCAGGAGCCGTCGGAACTCATCTGGCGGAGTTGCTCTCCAGAGAGAATCAGGACATCATCCTCATCGACGAGAATCCTGAGAAGACAGCCCGACTGACCCAAGGCGGACAATACGACTTGATGACGCTGAACGTGGCACCCACCTGTATCAGCGGACTCAAGGAAGCTGGTGTGCCCAAGGCCGACCTTTTTATTGCTGTCACGCCCGAAGAGACACGCAACATAACCTGCTGTATGCTGGCTCACGCTTTGGGAGCCAAGAAGACAGTGGCACGTGTTGACAATGCCGAATATACGCGCAACGACTATAAGGACCTGTTCCACAAGATGGGTATCGACTCCATCATCTACCCCGAGGCTTTGGCTGCCAAAGAGATTCTGGATGGCCTGAAACGCTCATGGGTCAGACAATACTGGGAGGTTCAGGGTGGCGCCCTTGTGATGCTGGGCATCAAGTTGCGCGAGACAGCCCATGTCATCAACATCAAGCTTCGCGACCTCTGTAACCAGGACACGCCCTACCATGTGGTGGCTGTGAAACGTGGAGACGACACCATCATCCCCGGCGGTAACGATATGTTGCTGGACGGTGATATTGCCTACTTCATGACAACCAAGAAGCACATCCAGCACATACGTCAGATTGTGGGCAAGGAGAACTATGCCGACGTACGCGACGTGATGATTATGGGTGGAGGACGCACCACTGTTCATGTGGCAGAGGGCATGCCCGACTTCTACACCCTGAAGATTATCGAGCAGAACGAGGAACGCTGCATGCAGCTGAACGAGATACTCGACGACAGCGACATACGCATCATCCAGGGCGACGGACGCGACACAGCCCTGCTGATGGACGAGGGACTGAAGGATGTGCAGGCCTTTGCCGCCCTTACACCCGAGACGGAGACCAACATTCTGGCCTGTCTGGCTGCCAAGCGTATGGGTGTTCGCAAGACCGTTGCCTTGGTCGAAAATACCGACTATGTCTCTATGGCTGAGAAGCTGGATATTGGCACCATCATCAACAAGAAGATGATAGCTGCCGGACATATCCATCAGATGATGCTGAAGACCGACGTAGCCAATGTCAAGTGCCTGACCATTGCCAATGCCGATGTGGCAGAGTTCCTTGCCAACGAGGAGAGCCCCATCACCAAGGCCGAGGTAAAAGACCTGCGTCTGCCTGCGGGAGTAACCTTGGGTGGTTTGGTACGCAACGGCACAGGTTATCCCATCTATGGTAATACCAGGATTATGCCAGGGGATGCTGTTGTGATATTCTGCAAGAGCGGTTTAATCAAGAAGATGGACCGCTACTTCTCCAAGCCCACCTCGGCTGTCAATCGCATAATGTCCTCCTTCAGCAACTGATACTGGGGACTGCTCTTAAAGCCCGTACTCTTACGTAACATCTGATCTACAGGCATCTGGCTATGTCTGTAGCTTGCCAGCTCGTTCTGTTTCTGCGTCTCGTGAACGGCCAGTTCGTTAATCTCCCTTTCGCGTTCCCTGCGCAGGATATTGCAGACGGGCGTCAGCAGTGTCATCACCACATTCTCGAAGAGCGTATGCCCGTGCATATACAGGTAGCAGTTTTCGGGCTTGATGCCCATCTCCTGCAGTTCAGCCTTTAAGAGAGGGTATGTCTTGTGGCCCTCAGGGAAAGTCCGCTGCAGCCATCCCATACATTTGTTCACCCTGCGACGAACCTTATCCAGGGTTGGCTCCACATTACGTGGATTGATATTATGGAACGACACCGTATCACAGAAGTTGCCCATCGAGAATTCCTTGAAGTGGTTGTATCTGTAAGCCCAGATGTTCCACACAAAGAGGGGCCATATAATCAGGCTGTATTCAGTCATAAACTGCTCAAAGTCCATCAAGGGCCTATCGTTCAGCGTACTCATCACGCAGGTAGAATGAAGGCTGGGAGCATAGCATTGGAAGTTTTCGATGGCATAGACATAGGTATGCATCACGTATGGGCAGTTGCAGATGTATTTGCTCACCTCGGTGCGACCCTGCAACAACCAGTCGTAGTCGGCATCCACGCAGGCAATCATATACTCGCCCAACCCCTTGCCCAGTTGGTTCATCAGGGTGGTCTTCTTGCCCTTGCCCAGGGTAGTACGGCTGGGCAGCATCACCTCGAAGTAGAACTTATCCGTTTCGAAATCCTGCAAGACAGAGCGCCAGAAGAACACATCATCGTAGCTCTCCACGTAAGCCACAATCCTTTGGCGTGCGTTCTTAGGCTGCAGCCTGTTGGCCGAAGCAATATAATGCGAGGTAAGATTGTCTTGCAGGCGTTTGCTCATATCACGAAACTATATCCTCCACATCCGTCACGCAGTCAGCCCATCCGTTCATGATAACGGCGGGGCTATGGGTCGTCAGGATAATCTGTGCATTGGGATTCAGGTCGCGAATCAGGGAAACCAGCTGCTGCTGCCACTCCACGTGCAGGCTCACCTCCGGTTCGTCCATGAACAGCGTATAGTGGCGCTTGTTCTGCACCAGCACGGAAAGCAGGATAATCAGCATCTGCTTCTCACCGCTCGACAGCTTGTAGGGCGAGAGCGTCTCGCCAAAGGAGTCGAAGTACAGTTCGTTCTTGTCGCGCAGGATGGTCTTTCCCGTCTCCTTGAAGAGGCTGTCCACCACATCCTGGAAATGTGCCTTCTCCTGTGCCAACTGCTGCGCCTTCTCCTGTGCTTGCGGATCCTGCTTGGTAAAGAGCTCCACCATCTGATTGCTCAGGGTCACCTGGAAATCCAGGTAACGGCGCTGCAGCACATAGATATGGAAATCCAGTTCCGTTTGCAACTGCGTATCAGTCACTTTTTTCATAATGTCACCACTCAGCACGGGGCGGTCAAAGGAACGTATCACGTCAAAGTCCACACAGTGTGCCCCCTCCACGTCATACTCCAGCTTCACCCCATCGGCCTGACGGTCCAGCTTGTCTATGTTCAGCAAGTGCATGATAACCCTGTTCAGGATGGTGCTCTTGCCCACACCGTTTACACCGCTCAGGATATTAACGCCTGGATTCAGGTTCCACTTAACGTGTTTCTTTCCATTCCACAGCGATTCTATCTCGATGCTCTTGATATAGTTGGCAACCTCTTTCATAGCTTTAGAAGATTGTGGTTGAATTCCATGAATATAGTTCTTTTCTTGCCGAAAAGTATCCCAGTGCCCTCTCCAGCTTATCCTTTGTCAGGGGAATGTGAGCCATATTGGCACTGTCGCGTCCTATGTACTTTCTGATTTTGTTGGGCAGGAACTTCCATTGCTGCTGGATGGTGTCATCCTCCACCCTATCCAGCCCCACGTAAGCCACGATAACAGGCAGGCGGAAGCGGTTTACGGCACGACTGATCTGCCAGTTCAGCATAGGACTTTCCACGGCTGTCAACTGGCTGGAGATAACCAGCAGGTTGTCTGCCGACTCCATCAGTTTCAGGAAACGGTTCTTCAACGTACTGTCTATCAGATCGTCATGTTCCGACGAGAACTCAATCTCCTCCATGTTCAGGAAATGGAATCTGTCGGGGTTCTGCCTTTCCCATTCCCGCAGCTGCAGAAAAACGGAAAGATTACTGTTCACGTGGTCAATCACACCCGCCGAATCAAAAGCCACATACGTCTTATTGTTGTTCATAGAACATAAATTAAAGCAATTCTAATAGCAAAGTTACACTTTCTGTTTCAAATATGCAAGTATATTTTTTCACTTCCCAAGAATAAATGCTATTTTTGTACCAAAGAAGCCAGATGATAGATAATAGATGATAGATAATAGATGATAGATAATAGATGATAGATGATAGATAATAGATGATAGATAATAGATGATAGATTAGGGAATAATTTTCAACTTTCAATTCTCAATTTTCAATTTTCGAAATGAAAAGAAGAACATTTATCAGAACCAGTGCCTGTGGCGCAGCAGCACTTGCCATTTTAGGAACAAGCACTCCGGCTTATGCCACAGAAAGAGCCAAGAAGAACACCACCCTGAAGACACCCCAGCAGGAAGACCCCTTCCATCTGGGTATGGCAGGATGGACATTCCATAAGTTCGACCTCCAGAAGACCCTCGAAACCATGAAGCAGCTGGATGTCCACTACCTCTGCATCAAGGACTTCCACCTTCCACTCGACAGTACCGACGAGCAGATTGCCGCCTTCCACCAGAAGCTGGCTGAGTATGGCGTTACGGGCTATGGCGTAGGACCCATCTATATGAAGTCCGAGGCCGAGGTGGACCGCGCCTTCCAGTATGCCCAGCGTGTAGGAGTAAAGGTGCTGGTGGGTGTTCCCAACTACGAGCTCCTGGATTATGCAGAGCAGAAAGTCCGCCAGTACGATATCCGCCTGGCCATCCATCTGCATGGGCCCGACATGCCCATGTATCCCAATGCCCTGGACATCTGGAACAATGTCAAGGACCGCGACCCACGCATGGGCATGTGCCTGGACATAGGTCACAACCTGCGCTACGGCAGCGACTCCCTTTCCGACCTCCGCCGTTACCACACCCGCGTCTTCGATATCCACCTGAAGGATGTCACCGGCACCACCAAGGCCGACAAGAGCGTAGAGCTGGGCCGTGGCCGTATCGACTTCCCCCTGTTTGTAAAATTACTTCGCAAATACAGCTACAGCGGCAGCGTCAGCTTGGAGTATGAAAAGGACATGAGCAACCCCTTCATGGGCATAGCCGAGAGCATAGGCTACTTCCGTGGGGTATGCTACGGCACCAAGTAAAGGAACTGACCAATAATCGACAAAGAGCAATCTCCGCTTGACATTATTGCCCTTTACATGAAACATAAATCATCGACGTGGATTTAACTTTAGAACCCTTTCCACCACCTTTTGCAACGGCATTTAAAGCCTTTCAGAAAGGGCTTTCTTCCCTTTTAGCAAACAGCAAGTACGACTTTCCTGCCTAACAAACAACAAAAAAGAAACAAATTCTCATCTTGCCCCCTATGCTATTGCCGCATCATTTTATAGGCACGATAGCCTTGAATCTGCACCATGGCATTGCCACCTTGTACACCTCTACGGAAGCTGCAGGAACGTGGAGTGTGGCAGAAAGAATAGGTGAATAACCAAATGCGCAACAGTCTGTTATCGGAACGCTCTCTGCGTAGCAATATACATCCTCCAGGCTATCACAGCCATAGAAAGCACTATTTCCTATTGATTTCACACTGTTAGGGATTGTCACTGATGTCAGACCATGGCAGCAATAAAAAACATAGCCCCCTATGTTTGTCACGCTATTGGGGATTACGGTATTCTTACAGCCGGCAATAAGAGTATTGGTGACAGTTTCTATGATAGCGTTACAATTATCACGGGAGTCGTATACTTTATTTCCATCTTCAACAGATATGGATGTCAAGCCAGAGCAACCAGAGAAAGCACCCTCTCTTATTTCTGCTACCCCTTTAGGGATTGTCACTGATGTCAGACCGGAGCAGCCCCAGAAAGTACTGTATCCTATTGATTTCACCTTGTCTGGGATTATCACTGATGTCAGTCCTAAACAACCAGAGAAAGCACCGCCTCGTATCTTTTTCACGCTGCCCGGAATTATAGTATTCTTACAGCCAGCAATAAGAGTATTGGTGGCTGTGTGTATTACCGCATTACAATTATCACGGGAATCATACACTGTATTTCCATTATCAACGGATATGGATGTCAAACCAGAGCAGCCACAAAAAGCACCGTATCCTATTGATTTTACACTATTAGGGATTATTATCGATTTCAAACTGATGCAGTCAGAGAAAGCATTGTTTTCTATTGATTTCACATTGTTACCGATTGACACCGATTTCAGACCAAAGCAGCCATCGAAAGCATGGTATCTTATTGATTTCAAACTATTGGGGATTGTTACTGATGTCAGGCTGTCGCAGTAAGCGAAAGCATAGCCCCCTATTGACTTCACGCTATTTCCAATTGTCACTGAAGTCAAGTTCTTGCAATACCCGAAAGCATCAGCGCCTATTTTTCTCACGCTGTTGCCGATTAACACCGATTTCAGGCTGTCGCAGTAAGCAAAAGTATAGTTTTCAATTTTTCTCAAGCTGTCGCCGATTGTCACTGAGGTCAAGTTCTTGCAACCGTGAAAAGCACCGTGTTCTATTGATTTCACACTATTAGGGATTGTCACCGATGTCAAACTCTTGCAGCCCCAGAAAGCATTATGTTCTATTTTTCTCACACCGTTGCCGATTGTCACAGATGTAAGGCCGGAACAATCATTGAATGCATCGTATCCAATTTTCGTAACGCTGCCCGGGATGTTTACCATAGTTAGGCTCTTACACTCAGAGAAGGCACCATCTCGTATTTTTTTAACGCTGCCTGGGATTACTGTATTCCTACAGCCAGCAACAAGAGTATTGGTTGCTGTGTGTATTATAGCATTACAATTATCACGAGAGTCGTATACTTTATTTCCAGTTTCAACGGATATGAATATCAAACTGTCGCAGCCTTCGAAAATATCGTCTCGTATTTTTCTCACACCATTGCCGATTGTCACCGACATCAGCCTTTTACAACCAGAGAAAGCACCTTCTACTATTGATTTTACACTATTAGGAATTGAAACCGAAGTAAGGCTGGAGCAGTCAGAGAAAGCATAGTTCCCTATTGCTGTCACACTATTGGGGATAGTTACAAAAGTGAGGCTGTCACAACCTTTGAAAGCATAGTATCCTATTGATGTCACGTTATAGGTTACATTATCACATGTTACAGTCTCTGGAATCGTCACTTTCCCCTTGTATTTTAGAGGACCAAATGTTACTATGGCGTTCTTATGCTTACCGTATACATAAAAGTCGTAATAGATACCATCAATTTCAGCATCATATGCACTTGCCGTCAGCACCGACAGCATAACTAAAAGAAAAAGCAATACTTTTTGTTTCATATTGACAAATAGGATTAAGGAATAGGACTCGTATTTCAATACAAGATTTTTGTTGTTAGTTGTAGATTCCGCCTACAAAGTTAATATTATTTTTTGAATACGTACACAGATATGGAAGAAAAAAACTTCAACACATTGAGCGTACACCAACGTCTCATCTACGAGCCATCTTCGTGCCTTCCACCTTACCACACTCTTGGTGCAGCACAAAGGAGGGCATCCCAAGCCCACACTTGCACCCTCCTCGAGCCTACACGTGTAGACTCCTGGGGGTAGTAACACGTGCAGACTCCCGAGGCAACAAAAGCCACCCACAGAGTCCATTCAATAGCAATACGCCGTTTCGCTGGTAGTGATACGGCGTTTCGCTCTTTCGAGTAATCTGAATACTCTGAACAATCCGAGTAATCCGAGAACTCTGATTATTCTGATTCATTGCTATTGATAATTGTGGATATTATCAAAACTCCCCCCTACTCTACCAAGAACCAGGGGTTGTGCAGGTCTTCTTTATTGTAAACAAGGGGTTGGCCAGTGTGAACATCCACCACATGACGACCTGCGGCACGGGCAATGGCATCGCCTGCGGCGGTGTCCCACTCCATAGTGGGAGCGAAACGGGGATAGGCATCGGCAACACCCTCTGCCACCAAGCATATCTTGATGCTGCTGCCACTGCTCACCAGCTCTACATGGGGATGCTTGCGCCTTGCCTCCTGGATGTAAGCTTCCGTCTCGGGCGACATGTGACTGCGACTGGCGACGATAACGAAAGGAGAAGACCCTCTCCCGACCTCCCCCTCTATGGGGAGGAGATTTTTTGTCGCCACCTTCAAGAAGGGGGCTTCTTTCCATGCTCCTTCACCTACAATACCATAATACAATATACCAGTGACGGGGATATAAATTACGCCCAAAACGGGGGAGCCGTCCTCTACAAGGGCTATGTTAACGGTGAATTCTCCGTTCTTCTTGATAAACTCCTTGGTGCCGTCCAGAGGGTCGACCACCCAAAGGCGCTTCCACATCCGACGCTCGGCATAAGGCAGGTGCTGGCCTTCCTCGCTCAGCACGGGGATGCCCGTATCCCGAAGATGACGCATGATGCAGAGGTGAGCGGCCTTATCGGCTAAGGTGAGAGGGCTGTTGTCGGCCTTCTTCTCTATGCCGAAATCCTGACTGGGGTCGGTATAGATTCTCATAATCTCTGCCCCAGCCTCTACAGCTGCCCTCCTGGCAATCTCAAGCAAGCGCTTCATCATCAGAGCATCTTAAGGGCTAACTTGATGACCTTCTCGACGGGGGCATCAGGCTCGTCCCTGAGTATCTGCTGCACAACCTTGTGAGTAGGTGCAGGGCTGAAGCCCAACATGGTAAGGGCAGAAACGGCCTCGTTCTGCACTTCGGTATTGAGTGCCGAAGCTTGGGCACCGAGCATAGAGCCACCTCCACCGGCAGCTGCATCAACACCCAGGGCACCTATCTTGTCCTTGAGATCGACAATAATACGCTGGGCTGCCTTGGGACCGATACCCTTCACCTGCTTTAGCATCTTGTCGTTGCCCTCGCTGATGATGTTACAGAGCTCGGCTGGCGTGGTAGCAGACAGTATCATACGGGCCATGGCGGCTCCGATACCGCTAACGCTGGTCAGCAGCAGGAACAACTCCCGCTCGACACGGGTAGAGAAGCCCCACAGCTGATAGGCATCTTCGCGGATAGATTCTGTTATCCACAACTTGACGCTTTCCTTTCCCTGAATGCCGGAAAAGGTGTTCAAACTTATGTTTACGCCATACCCTACTCCGTTGCAGTCGATAACAGCCAAGGCGGGGGTGAGGTCGGCAAGGGTTCCTTTGAGATATTCTATCATAACTTTAAAGTGAAGAATGAAGAGTGAAGAGTGAAGAATTTGCTACCGCTGTAAACAATTCTCAATTCTCAATTATTACAATGGCAAAGTTAGGCGTTTTTTCTGAAAAAAGAAAAAAAGATAAAGAAAATTCCCTTGTCGAATAATAAATAGGGCTACATGTACGTTATTTGTTTAACGTGAGCGCGCGAAAATTCATATCAATAATATTAGTGTTGGTAAGCTTAAACCTGCTTGCCACCATGAATACTTGGCCTATGGAGGCCGAGGCTTCACCTTTTGAAGCCCCTGCTGATACCGTCGTACAGAAACGCAAACCCAGATTCAGCGTACGTAAGACGGGAACAGAGAATCAAGACGAGTTGAAAACCAAGAGTGCCGACCTGAAGGAGCCGGATAACCTGAAGACGGATGTCATCTACGACGAGAAGGACAACACCTACACCGTAGGTACCATCCTGGACAAGACTGCCAGCACAGGCAAAGGCGGCAGGACCGGCAAAACCAGCACCACCAGCACCAGTACCAGTCAGGGAACAGCGGGAATCATGACGCTGGGTCAGGCTACCAGCTACCTGAACGCCCCATTGCTGATGACACCCGAGGAATACAAGAAGTGGTCGCTGAAGAACAGCATGCAGGCCTACTGGCGCAAGAAGAATGCTGATGCCTTCGAGGCAGAGGGCAAGAACAAGTTCGACTTCTCGGACATGCACTTCGACTTAGGACCAGCCGAGAAAATCTTCGGTCCCGGCGGTGTTCAGATTAAGACACAGGGAAGTGCCGAGCTGAAGGTGGGCATCAACACCAAGAAGGTGGACAACCCGGCCCTGGCTGCATCAAGACGTAAGACGATGGGCTTCGACTTCGACCAGAAGATCAACCTGAGCATGAACGGTAAGGTGGGCGACAAGGTGAACATGAACCTGAACTACAACACGGAGGCGAGCTTCGACTTCGACTCTCAGATGATGAAGTTGAAATACGACGGAAAGGAAGACGAAATCATCAAGCTCATAGAAGCAGGTAACGTTTCCTTCCCCAGCAACATGAGTCTGGTGCCCGGCGTAAGCAGCCTGTTCGGTCTGCGTACCGATGTGCAGTTCGGAAAACTGAAGCTGCAGACCGTTATCAGCCAGAAGAAGAGTGCCAGCACGAGCGCCAGCAGCAAGGGCGGTAAGCAGACAACACCCTTCGAGTTCAGTGCCACCAACTACGAGGAGAACAGGCACTTCTTCCTGTCGCACTTCTTCCGCGAGCACTACGACGACTACATGAAGACCCTGCCCACCATAGGCAGTGGCATCACCATCAAGCGTATAGAGATTTGGGTTACGAACAAGAGCGCCAGCACGGAGCACAACAGAAACATCATCGCTTTGGCCGACCTGGGCGAACCTACCCAAATCAGCAACCCTCAGTGGCATTCGAAGGGAATAAACGTTCCCTCTAACCGTTCGAACGATGAGTACGAGACGATTGTGGAGAACTACCCCGAAGCCCGCGATATTGCACAGGCTACTGCCGTGCTGGATGGCATGGGAATCTTTGAGGGCAGTCGCGACTACGAGAAGCTGCAGTCGGCACGTAAGCTGAACAACAGCGAATACACACTGAACGCTTCGCTGGGATACGTGAGCCTGAACACCAACCTGCAGACAGACGATGTGCTGGCCGTAGCATACGAGTACACCTACAACGGCACAACCTATCAGGTGGGTGAGTTCGCTGCGGACATTACCAACAACTCTCAGGCGCTGTATGTGAAGTTGCTGAAGAGTACCACCGGCAGCCCCAAGTTCCCCACCTGGAAGCTGATGATGAAGAACGTATATAACCTGGGAGCTACCACGGTTATGAAAGAGAACTTCCGACTGGACGTGAAATACCTGAGCGACTCGACGGGTGTTTATCTGACCTACCTGCCCGACGAACGTCTGAAGAACACGCCGCTGATTAAGGCACTGAATGCCGACCGCCTGGACGACAAGGGAAACGCTCACAGCAACGGTTACTTCGACTATGTTGACGGCTACACCATCCTGAAGGGCGGACGCGTGGTATTCCCCGTTGCAGAGCCATTCGGCGAGCACATGCGCAAATGGATTGGCGACGATGCGCTGGCCGACAAGTTCTGCTTCCAGGAACTGTACGACAGTACCAAGACCGTTGCCAAGCAGATTGCCGAACACGACAAGTTCCTGATTACCGGTAAGTACAAGGGTAACAGCGCCGGAGAGATCGACCTGGGCGTTGGCAACATCGCACCCGGTTCGGTAAGGGTTACGGCAGGCGGCGTTACGCTGACAGAGAACTCGGACTATACGGTGGATTACAACTTGGGACGTGTAACCATCATCAACCAGAGCCTGCTGGATGCCGGAACCTCTATCAACGCCAGTGTCGAGAGTAACACCGAATACGGCATGCAGCGTAAGACCATGCTGGGATTCAATGCCGACTATGAGTTCAACAAGAACCTGACCATCGGCGGTACCTTTATGTTCCTGAACGAATCGCCCCTGACCACGAAGGTGAACATGGGCAGCGAGCCCCTGAAGAATACCCTGTGGGGCGCACATATCAGTTGGAAGAAGGAGAGCCAGTGGCTGACGAACATGATAGACAAGCTACCTATTATACAATGTACGCAGCCCAGTATGATTACCTTCAACGGCGAGTTTGCACAGCTGATTGCCGGTCAGAACCACAGCGTACAGGGAAGGGCTTCCTATCTGGACGACTTCGAGCAGAGCAGCATAAAGAACAGCCTGACACAGCCCACCTACTGGACGATGTGTAGCACGCCCAGCATGTTCCCCGAGAGCAAACTGTCCAACAACCTGTCCTACGGCTACAACCGCGCCCTGCTGGCTTGGTACTACATAGACCCCATCTTCACCCGAAGAAGCAGTACCCTTACCCCCAGCCATATCAAGAGCGACCTGGACCAGCTGTCGAACCACTATGTGCGCGAGGTACACGAACGTGAGCTCTACCCACAGAAGGCACAGAACAGCTACAACAGCGCCAGCAGCCTGAACGTGCTGAACCTGGCATACTATCCCAACGAGCGTGGTGCCTATAACCTGACTACGGATGTGGATCAGGACGGACACCTGAGGAACCCCCGTTCACGCTGGGGCGGTATGATGCGTAAGATTGACAACACGGACTTCGAGGCACAGAACATACAGTACATAGAGTTCTGGATGATGGACCCCTTCATCTACACAGCAGGTGAGGCTAACA
>ODAJ011972573.1_pt1 | contig 47186 bp, 42 predicted proteins | sample 1539241 | NCBI WGS metagenome assembly ODAJ01 (sample SAMN02144231, study PRJEB22623) | gut metagenome | biome: sheep rumen | host: Ovis aries | place: New Zealand
TTCTGTACCCAAATACTTCCATACTTTAAACTTGAAAACTGACTATAAACTTTAAACCTTCGACTTTAAACTTTCAAGATACTCTTCATGCAGATGATAGTACTTCATCTTGAACAACACATACGCTACAGCCAAAATCAAAGCGGTCACCACCAAATAAATCCAGTGTGCCAAGATGGTATTCGGGCAAAGATAGATGAACCCTAACGATATCACCAGCTGCATTCCCATATACAGCAACGAAACCACCACATGACTCATCCCCAGCTCATTCGCCATCAACTGATACGCATGCTTACGATGTGCTTGTCCCAAGTTCTCATGAAGCATAATGCGGTGGATGATGGTGAGCGTTCCGTCAATACCATACACCAGGAAAAACACGATATAAGTAACATCCCTGGTCACTAGCATCAAACGCCCCAGGGCAAAGAGTATGATGAATGCAATACCAATGCTTCCCACATCCCCAGCAAAGCACTTAGCCTTGCCCTTAGGCCTGAAGTTGAAGATGCTGAACACCAGCACCCCGATAATTGCCACCACCAGATACGACGGCTCAATAAAACCGCAACCATTAACCTTTAACCATGCACCATTAACCAAGGCAATAGGCACGAGCATAGCGAGACTATATGCCGCTGTAATTCCATTAATCCCGTCCATAAAGTTGATAAAGTTCGTCGCTCCCACACAGAAGAACAACGCTACCATGACTATCAGCCCCATCAACAATAAACTCAGCCACTGACTCTCAACGCTCAACCCTAAACTCTCAACTGAGAATATACCTATGCTCCAAAACATCAACAATATGGAGATGATTTGCACAATCATTCTCAATGAGTCCGGCAGCGAATGGATATCATCCCAGAAGCTCACTCCACAAACGAGCACCAGTCCCACGACAAACGGCAAGTAATCCTTCACCATGAACCATTCACCATAAACCATTTGCAATCCCATCCAGACTAAGATGGAAATTGCAAATATAATCCCACCGCCGCGCAAAACTATACTCGAATGCGAACTTCTCTCATTGGGCTTATCTATAATATTGCACTTGTCCGCAATGCGGAAATAAACCAACTCAGCTACCAAAAGAATGGCAGCAATAATTACATATGTCATCCAGGTGTTCATTATTTTATTACAACTATAACGTTTTTGCCATATTCAAATCACTAATCACAATTTTATTCTTTCTCAAGCATACATCATAGAAATCTTCTGGGTTAAACGTAACTATAGCATCTGATTTCAAGTTCACATCATCCAACATCTGTCTAATAACCATATCTACCAAACTAATGGGGCGATTATTTTCCAAAGAAGAATTATATGTCATCCTTAATGTTATTTCCTTATACCCTTCATCATGAATTAAAGCACAGGTTGGTGAACTCATTAAATTTCGAAAACTACTCATCCATACCTTTCGCTTTGAGAATCGAGTATTTATTGTCTCATACAATGACGGATATGGTATTAATATTGTATGCTTTTCTAGATATGGCATTATCTGCATAGCTTTATTATGATACTCATCACACTCATCATAAAAAGCATACCAAAATCCTGTATCAATCAGAATATTCATTGAACACCATCTTCTGTATGATCCGTTTTGTCACCATAGCCTTCCCATGGTGAAGCTTTTCTTTTTCCAATGATAAACTGTCCATAATAAGAATCCCTTTTTTCATCTTTGATATGACGAATAACATAAATCCTATTTCCAGGGTTAAACTTTATTGTTTTCACCATATCCTCCTTTAAAATAGTTATAAACTCGTCATCATTTGTGCCATTAGGAACTTCATAAATGAAATATGCCATGCTATCCCCACACTCTACGGCTTTATGATTATCAAGCCATGCATACATATGATCATAATCACCTTGTACGCCTAAATCATATGACATCCATACTGATTTTTTCATATTTAAAAATTTAATTTATCGCTTACTTTTCAGACTTCCTCTATTATTTCCACCATCGCTTCATCTTTCCAATAGCTATTCAAACGGTCACAAATAATCTGAGCCTCACTACGCGACAACCTCGATTCACATAGCCGGCTCAGCACTTGACCCTCAGGAGTCAGACCATAGCATTGTATTTCAACCTTTTTCTTCCCTTCTAATGCATTAATCTTAAAATTAAATCCATTGCCTTCAATATTGCTGTCCTCAGGTAAATCAAACGTAAATACCAAAGGATGGAAAGGATCTCCACTTCTAAAAATTATTCTTAAAGAGAGAAGATTAGGTATATCATGCGACATTCCTTCTAAAGCATTCACAACGCAATCAGGGACAAAACTATTATTAAGAAAAACTCTCATTGACCGCCGTATTGTCTCTATTTCCATTTTATCCAAATCCCGGATAAAGTACAGAACTCGATTATTTACCCCTTCTGGATGTATCATTCTTTCTGCTAGCAACCTCCCCCACACTATCTGCAACTCAGCATACGAAATATATCTAGCCTCATCAAAGAATCGTGCTAGCCATTCTTTATCCTCTTCCTCTGTATATATAGTTTCTCCCATTTGCGCACCCTCTGCACAACCAACAGCAGTTTTGATAACATTACAAATATTCTTCATCTCCTCTACAGCCTCTGTAGGAAATTTACCATCAGAATTCTTCATAAATTCTTGTGCAAACTCAAGCTGCTTAAGAGGATTTTGGCGAAAAATAGTCAATTCTGTTTTTGCTGCGACTTTCGTTTTATGAGCTATAAAATAAGGTTCTAAGAATCTTTTGATTCCATAGCATGCAGCTTGATACAATTTCCGTCCTATTGTCCCTGCTGTACCAATCGTTACAAGTGATAATAATACATTTTCTATCATAACAATATTAACTCATAAGATTGTGGCACTAATATCATGTTCTGAAAAAAAGACCATGCATTTCTCATGAACGATGTAAGTGAATTCACCCATATTTTCACTTAGTTCTTACTTCTGACTAGTTTTATTAGACACTTATCCAAATCTTCTTACAATGTGGAAACAATAATGGGAGCACAACACCATTGTGCAACAAGCATTCCCATCCCAGACCAATCTTTTCGCTGCCCCTCTGATGTTGGACTCATCATAGATATGTTATCATCAGGATTATCATCAAGAAAATCCTCTGTCACTTTCTCACCTAAACCCTTAATAATAAATTGTTCTTTTACATTATGATAATAATCTTCCTTCTTCAAACCATGTTTTGTTTGCTCATAATTATCAATTGACGACACGATTGCAGGATTACCTGCAAATAGTTTACGATAATAATCAATGGCTTCTGAAAACCATAGCAGTTTAGCGGATAGTCCATTTTTTATATCTATATATGCCATATCAACATTCGCCTTTACCAATTCTTTGTCATGATACTTTCTCCTGATAACAGTGCCCATCCATTTTCTTTTTTAATTCCTTTTTCTGTTTTCAGAACGCCTACAAAAGATAAATAAGTGGAGATACGCTGAAGTCCATCTACCAGTTCCCATACTCCTTGACCGTTAGTCGCAACAAATATGGGTGGAATTGGTATGCCAAGAAGAAGAAGAAGAGACTCTATGAATCGTGTCTTTTGTTCTTCGCTCCAACGGTAATAGCGTTGAAAAGAAGGATTAATAATAATCTCTTTATTTTCATACATACTAAGGAGTTCACCGAAGGACACATCCATTCTCTCTGTTCTAAGCATGTTAACTTGCTCCGTAACCTCTTGCTCTAGCTTTTCTATCTTTTTTTTTCTCCATAAAATCCGAGTTACATTTAATGTTAGCTACACTTTTATGTAGTCGGCTATACTAGTCACCTATTTTTTGTCGATATAAAGACAAGTTCTTCATTGATGGTTTTTAGACTCTGTTTGATCCATTCTCTAATACTATTGTCGTCAAAAGATGTCATTTCAAGATTAATATAATCCATAGTAAAATGAATTCGACCATAGTCGTATCGTGGCTTTTCGCTTATATCCCCGACAAAATCTGAAAAAGATTGCTGAGAATCAACAAATTCTGAAAAACTTGCATGCTGACTATTAGGTACTTTTCTTCTATTCCCGACAAGATGCCAGTGCGGTTGTGGATGTCCGGTCTCCTCTTTATGGTATTTCGGATTAGCCAACTCTGCCCTAAAAAGCAGGTCTTTATCATCAAAGAAGTGCATTGAAAGACTTGAAAACTCTTGCTTTCTCTTGTTATCTTCGGACATAAAAGAAATGGATGCATAGATATAAAAACCACTATACAGTTTTGATACAGGAACCTGCCTTTCGTGGATAGTTTGCATAATCACACAAGGTTGTTTAGAAATTAGTTGATACGACATGTTCTCGTCCCATTTCATAGAAGCAACATGGTCAGAGTATCGGCATATCTCGTCAAAAAAATCATTCACCAGACGTGGAACCTGAGAACGAGGGGAGTTTTTACTCTTTTTGCCCATACATGCTACGTATCACTCTATCTAACTTTTCTTTATTACAGGATTTACCCTTCACAATAGCTTTTCCCGTCTCAAACAGGTATCGCACGACCTCTTCTTCCATCCTTCGAAAGTCTGGAATAGGAATATCTTTTACGTGCTTGTTCTCAAGAATATAGCAATTGTTACCTGCCAGTCTGTTTGAATATATTGAAAGCAGCTTATCAAAGAAGGTACTGTTAAATATCGCAACATAAACATATAATGTACTCTCTGGCATATCTACCTGGGGGAACCACCCGTTACCGCGTTCCACTACATATTCACCTGTTTCATCTATGCCAAAGTTGCCAGAATGGCCAAACTCAGTTGAAACCATTTTTAGTCTTTTCTCATATTGCCATTTTCTTGGTCTTGTCAGCAACCACCACTTTTCTGCATCTATTCCAGCCCTTCTAGACAATTTTACCTTATTGGGAAAGAGCACCCTCTTAAAGAATGTCGGGACTTTCTTCTCTAAATCCTCTTCAGAACAAATTCCACTTACTTTCTCTGGGTACGGATAGAACACATAATGCACCGGCGATAAAACACCATCTCTCAAAGAGTCGCTATCTACCACTGGCCTAAAGAATTTTCTCTCTGTATCAGGAAGCGACAAATATGCATCTTTATCTAATATAAATATGCTATTATTTCCTGTTCGGATTCCCTGACTTACAGTAAAAACATCCGAAATACGGATTAACACTTCTCTGACAACCAATTCTTCCAGATTTTCCTTTAATTCTTTCTCATCGCTGGACATTGGAACCCAAAGATTGCTTTTTTCCATGTTTTCTGTCCGCATCTCATAAATGGAGAAATCGCCAGAGTATGACAATCCATAATAACTATTAGTCCTAAGCATTCTCAGGTGACGCAGTGCGTCATGGCTAGCACCTTCCTTGTTGGCCGACCATAACATCGTAGTAACAAAATTATTTTTCCTGTTGTTGCTTGCAATGATAATACTCACATCTACGAAAGCTGCTCTGAACACATAATAGCCAAGTTGTCCTATAAGAGCTGGCTTTACCGTCTCAAACGCCTCTTCTCTAATTTTTTTGTGCGATGTTGAATAAAGTATGGAAGTAGGTACCAATGCCCCAATTACACCGTCTGGTTTTAGAGACTGTGAAGCAAGATAATAAAAAACGGACGACGTATTAGGAGTGCCTTTGTCCCCCATAATGCTTCGCACCTTCTCTCTTTGATCTCTCGACATCAACCCCCATGAAATATATGGTGGATTCATAAGGATCAAATCCGCTTCCGATGGCCATTTTTCTGAGAGAGAATCTACTGTTTTTACCTCTATTTCGAATTTTACACCTGTCCATTCACGCTTCTCAAAAAAAAGCATGTAGTTGGTTATCATCGAGGCGATAGGCGATAAGTCCCACCCTATGACCTTTATCGACCCTCTATAGTCCTTCATCTTTAACTGCCTCAGAGTCTCAGAGAGAAATTCGCCAGATCCACATGCCGGGTCAAATATTGTAAGTTCAATCCTCTTATCCAAGTCTATCAGGCGAAGGGACTCCTCAACTATTGATCTGGCAATAAAAGAAGGCGTATAGAATGTTCCAACTGTATTTGGATTTGAGGAATAACTTATTTTTGATGTTGGGAAAAGCTCTAACTGCCTACTATAGTTGGCCAGAAAATTAGCCTCTTCAAAAAGCTGACTAGAGGTATGTCGAAGAACCAAGTCAATATTTGTCTTGAGTCCAATTTCAGTTAAACCGTTCTTAATTCGTAACACCAACTCTTCCAACAGATTTTTGTCTACCATCTGCAACACATCAGAAAAATCAACAGACTTGTTGTCGTCACTTTTTGAACCAGCAGCAGAAATCATATAAAGGAACAATTTCAGCGACTGCTCTGCCGCATCTTTCTCTCTGAGCGAGTTGCGTACTATTCTAAATTGATCCATCAAGAATGACACGACACTTTTGTCTTCATTATGATGAAGTCCTATATACTGATAAAACTTTTCTATATGGTCAATAACATACCGAACTTGCAATTGCTCTGGAGCGTGTCTGTCAAGCGTATACAGCTTAAGCGTTTCTCCATCTACATGAATATAACTACTCATGTTCGACGACCATGCATCATTTATAAACATTTCACTGTTTATATTACTACGTACATCAAGACAAAAGTTATGCGTCCCCCCATCCAGCATAGCAAAACGCATATCATCAGCTGCTCTGTTGTGTACAAGACCAACCGGTAGCATACCCATCCTGCTTGCGAATATGTTAGTAATTGCGTTCTGCATAATCCGTCATGTTTTGCAAAGATAACAGTTCTTAAATAAAAGCACCCAGCTCTTCCGTATAAATTACGTATTATTAACTTTTACTAGCAATCCGTGTTCACTCTTTAAAACTCTCCAACGTCCTTTGAAGTCCTGTTCTTGCATCCACTGGCATTTTGTCCACGCCCAATGCCTTTTTGATTTTGGCATTGGAGGACACATAATTCTCTGTCAGTTTCTGGAGGCGTTCAGGATTCAAGGGAAGATGTAGCATACCGCCTAATTTTGCGACCCCTGTCATTAAGCCCTTGGGCAATTTCCAAATATGAGCCTTCTTACCAAGCGACTTACAGATTTCTTCTATCAGTTCATTGGTGCTCAGAGCTTCATCGTCACCCATGTTGTAGATACCAGATGGTACATCCTTTGTCAGTACACCATTCACGGCAAAACAGATATTCTCTATCGACGTAAATGTCCTGTGATTCTCGAAAGCACCGAGTGGCCAGGGTATTCCCTTCTTCACCACACCATACAACAGATTCAGATTCCCCTTATTGCCAGGCCCATGAATCATACATGGACGGAAGATATACACATCTTTATTTTTACTTCTTACATCTTCCATCTTACTTAGTATGTATTCCTCTGCTTTTATCTTGCTCTCCCCATAAGGCCCGACAGGAGCCGGTGTAACATCCTCAGTCAACACCCCTTCTACCCTGTCTGCCGCTGCCTTTGCCGTGCTGAAGAACAAAAACTTCTTGATGCCCTCATGCGTCAGGAAGTAGTCAAATATCTTCTGCGTCAGTCCTGTATTCACCTTGAAGTACACCTCTGCCGCACTCTTATTCTTCGTGTCATGCGCCTTTCCTGCAAGATGGATGATGGCATCCACTTCAGGAATCCCATCCTTACTATCAAGGAAATCCCACGAAAAAGTATATCTCACCCCATCCTTAACTGGGGCTATAATATCCAATCCGTAAATAGTATTCTCTCTCGAAAGAGCCTTCACTAAGTTACTGCCCACAAATCCATGGACACCCGTTATTAATATCTTCATTTCTTAGATTCTTCTATCAGTTCATTATATATTTTAAGATGTTTCTCTATCACCACATCAAGCGAAAATTCTTTTTCTGCTTTCTCTCTTGCAGCTTTACCCATCTCCTGACGCAAGTTTGCATCGTCAATCAGAATCCTGAGCTTACCAGTCAACGCATCCACATCCTTAGTGGGAATCAGAAAGCCATTCACGCCATCATCCACGGTATCTTTGCACCCTATGGAGTTGGTTGTGATGATTGGGCGACCAATGGCCGTTGCTTCTATCAGCGACTTGGGCAAACCTTCCATATAGTAGGAAGGGAAAGCTACTATATGAGAACTCTGCAATAGTTCCTTCACATCCGTCCGGTAGCCTAACCACTTGATGTATTTTCCATCACAGACAGCATCTAATTGTTCCTTAGTGATAGCACCTGGATGGTCATCGATACCACCTACTAACCAAAACTCAGCTTTATCTTCATAATCCTTACGAAGTCTCTCTGCTGCTTGCGTCAACAAGAAGATTCCTTTTTCCTCTATCATCCTTGCCGTCAAGATTACTTTAACCTTGTCTGAAACCGGCTCTGGCGTATAGCAAAATTCATTCAAATTCACTCCCGACCCTTTAATGAATCGTGACTGTTCTTTCTTGATGATGCCTTTCTTCACATACATGGCTTCATCTTCATGGTTTTGGAATATTACCAGTAGATTCTGTCCATGATGCGAGAATCGAAGCACCTTAGGCATCACTTTAGCCAACAGCGACTTATTATCCTTAGCAAAGAACCCTCCAAGACCACTCACGGCATTCACCACACCTCTAACATTAGCAAATTTAGCCGCCAACGTCCCCCAAAGAATTGTCTTCATACCTACATGATGTACCACATCAGGTTTCTCATGCTTATACAACTTTCGTAGGAAGTTCAGCGTACCCAATTCCTCTTTCAGATTCATCCCCGACCGAGACATCGGCAGATTGATAACCTTTAGCCCAAGAGCTTCAATATCCTTCAGCTTACCAGTATCGGCCGTTACGATGGTCACGTCCCATCCTGCCCGCTGTGCAGCTAGGGCAATGTCCTTTCTGTGCGACAGGAAGAACCAGTCCACATTAACTATAATAAATAATTTCTTCATTTTAACTTTCTCGTAATCTTTCTTTTCAACTCTGCTACCAACCAATTCCACGAAAAAGCAGGAGCCAGAGGCATAAACTTTAGGAAGTGTATAATCTTAATGCCCATAGCCTCTAAGTTATGCCATAATCCCTGATGACCACCCTTTAAGTTGTAATGTCCCATGTTACCACGGTACATCACCACATCAAGGATTCTCTTGGAATATCGCTTGTCGCTACTTTTTAACTCGTATGTAAACTCAACTTTAGGCAGCCCAAGATAGTCAATCAGCAGACATCCACAAGCGCGATATGCTCTTTCAATCCCAAGTAATTCTAGATGTTTTCTAATTGCTTGATGGTCAATTTCATTCTTGCAAGCATGCAATATCGCAGCCCAGTCACAAAACTGTCGAAGGCCTACGCCCAATTCCAACAGATGATGATACAAATGGAGAAAGATATACAGCGAATGAAGGGTTGGTGACAACACAGAAACAGGTACACCTTCTATCTCCATTGACTTGAATGTCTCTTTCATCAACCTTTCCCAATACTCGTTCTTCTCCTTATCATATAGTTTTATGAGAGTATGATGTTGCTCAAAAAGGACACCTTTATATTCAAATTCAACATGGTGATGTTCCTCAGTCTCTTCAAATGCAACACCCCAAGTACTTTCTATCAACTGCTTTGCCCGCTCAAAATCCGAACTTTCAACATAGTAGTCAATGTCTCCTGCCTGCCGCAATTGAGAATTCGAATAGTAACTGCCAACAATCTGCCCCTTTACTACAGCATACCTAATACTATTGGCGTTAAACAATAATGCCAATTCCTTCAGTACAGCATTCACCTTACGATTTTGCTGTCTTATCTGTTCCGTCTGTCCTATCCACTCAAATAAGACCGATTGTGGTGGCCACTGTTCTTTTGGCAGTTTCTGAACGCCATCAAACACAGTACCAACTACAGCCTGTTTTGTGGCCTGCTCATACACATCTCTCCATTCTTCAGGTGAAAGTTGCCTTTCTAACTGTCGCTTGTACCCAAAGGCAATTTGTATTAGTTCAAACAACACGATTCGTTGAGTATTAGTTAATCATCTTAGATGCCATTCCCCAGAAATCGTCAATGTTTGGTTGGATCCCTGCTAATCTGTCGAAACGTTCTTTTGCTCTTTGCATCATGTGTATTCTGGCAGGAGTGTTATCTTGCGGAATCTGGCTTAAAGTATCTGAAAGCCAACTGAGGTGATCCTCTATACTCCAAGTTATAGCCTCATACAAAGATATAAACTGGTCATATACACCTGTGTATAAAATCTTGAAAGAGCTGAAGTCATTAACTATCTGTACTCTCGTCTCTTCCAACATCCGACAAAGTGCCGCAGGGTCTTGTCCCTCTCTTAGGCGTTCATAATAGACAGTATATTTCTTCGTATTCAAAAGTGCTAATCGTGATGACAGCTCTGTGCGCAATCTTTCTTTATGCGCCTCCTTCTGTCTCTGTGCTGCTTCCTCCTTATAATAATCGATGGTTCTATAGAGAACTACAAATGAAATGAGTGCCGTTACACAACCTCCTGCATAATTTCCCCAAAAACCTATCCAGTTGTCAGTCGTACCTGCCACAGTAGTACCCTCCACCGTTGACAACATCATGAAGTTGACCCCGATAGGAAGAATCGGAACAAACAACCACAACAACCACATCCACCACTTCATACTCTTACTCTTATTGTTCGTGACAAATCACTAACCAATGGGGCAAATGCCTGCGCCTCCATTTCTTCTAATGTATATGCATCTATCCTCGACAGATAGTCCTTTATGATTGGTAGTTTTTTGATGTAGTTGTGCATGAGTTCAGCCTTGCGCTTTAGCGTAAACCGCCCTACAGTCTTGTCTTTAAGAGTGTCCATATACATCCGGTCATGCAACTTCGTATTCCAATGTTCCTCCAATTTCTTGTAGTATTCGTCTTCTCGTATGGAACTATCTACGATGACGGGATATATTCTCTTCTCATAATCGGGTTGTTCTAATACTCCCGTCAGTTCATAAAGGCAATAGAATGACTCAAGATAAGGTTTGCTGAACATGACAACCACATGGTTCCCCTTCCTTATATGGTTCATGAAGTCATGAATATCTGAACGATAACCACAATTCTCCTTGTCCCTCTGATGGGGAATTCTGTGATCTCTGATGATGTCACATAGTCTGTCAACAGTATTATTTGACTTTGCTTCCCAACTGTACGAAAAATAGACGTATGGCAGCGGATCTCCTGCTTGCAATGACTCATAAAACGTAAGTGGAATCGGGTCAAACAGCTTGTAGAAATCATAATATGCAGAGTTTCTTCTTTTGTTCATTGTATCTTCACCACATATCCAAACCCTCACATTTTCACATTGCCCCATCATCAGGCAGAACAAGTTCAACTCATCATCGTCTATATGGTCTATCTCCTCATAAAAGTTAGAGATTATTATCAATAATGGGTTTTTCTGAGCCAATCTCTCAAAATAGTCTGTATATATATCATAAGCTTTCTGCTTATTATTTGTGTCAAGCTTGTGAACCAATGACCTTAATATTGGATCATTATATACAAACTTAGCGATTTCTGTGATTAAATTTCCAAGAAAACGATTGTTCCCATGGGAGAGAACGAAACGCCATACTTTATAGCCATTAACTGGCGATTTAGAATTCTCACGAGAGAATCGGTCCAGCCTGTCTTTCAATATCCTGTCAAAGCATAGATTCGGACATCCCTCAAACAGTTTCAGAAAACAATCCCTGTCTGTTAGGTATATTTTTCCGGGATCACTACCGGGAGCTGAATTTGTATTGCTAATAAAGCTCATACTATGTTCAGTCATTATCAAGTTCGTAAAGAAAATGAAGCATACCTCTACGCACCTGCTGTTGAGCCATTAGCATATCCATAGTATCCAGAGCATCTTCCAACAACTTGTTGCGCCTGTCATATTTCCTGATGGCATTGTAGGCTGAAACGATGTTGCTCAACGTACTCGATGCCATAAAGGGATGGTTGTCATTCTTATTCTCTACATTCGCAAATGCACACATCCACCTCAGAACATCTTCTGGATAAGTCGCTGCGTTATCTTTCATAAATTCCAAGAACTGATTACCTGCGTATGCAAACACGTTGCTTTTAACATACACATCAATATACCAGCGAACGTCCTCCCAGTCCAGTTCCTCTATGTCATTTATCAGATAATCAAACACCTTTCCGACTTCCTCGTTTTTGCTTGCTGCACACCACTCTACGACTGGTTTCACAAACTCAAAATAGCCAGTAACAGTGTCTTTTGTAAAGAAGGAGATGATACTTCTTTTTGCCTTGTCTGACTTCTTTAACAAGCCTTCAAGCAAATTTTCTGCACCTTTTCTTCCTCTTACCCAGGCTATCCATAATATCTGTGACAGCATATCGTGCGATTCCTCTACTTCATACAAATCATTGAAGAACTTCTTCAGATCTTCAAAATTAGTATTGATGAAATAGACCAGGGGATGGAGATTATTCAAGGGGATACTGACCAGTGAAGGTGTTTTGTCCTTCACCAGATTCATGTATAACTGGAAGTTCCGCTGAATATCCAGATTATTCAACAATGCTTGCTGTAATATAATGGCGCCCTTGGTAGCTGGCGACGCGTCAACACATGACTCCAAAGCATCAAATATCTGATCTTTGTATTGACTCATCCCATCACACTTCACCAGATGGAAGGCCGCATTGCCACGGGCTCTGTTGATGCCAGTATTATAAACGTCATGCCGCTTTTCAAGATTGTCATCCTTATAGTGCTCTTCGGGGTATTCTTTCACGATACGACACATAAATTCCATCATCATTGGCGACACCGCATTCTCCACGATAAAATAGTCCATTTCTCTTAGAATGTCCATCAGGGTATAGTAGTTCTCCTGAGCCGTCAGGTTGTCCATCAGGACTGCTATCAAGCAGTCTGTTAGACGGGCAGCTGTTTTAACGTCAAACTTTGACTTCATCAGACCAATAATACCGTATGCCGCATATTCACTATGGATGCTTCTGTCACCAATGATTTCTTCAATCAAATCCACATACTTCTTGGGGTTCTCAGTCACCAAGTTCTGGAAGTTCATACATTCCCCCTGCCTCGTTGGATGTTCATCAAACCCCGGAACATTGGAATCGTATTTTCTGAAAGCCCTCAGCATATCTGCCTTCTTCATGGCTTTCATGGTGTCAAGACTATGGGCACCCCAGCCTGACTTGGTATGCATCTTGTAGGGTTCGTGTATCTCTGCCTTGTTCAGTTCCCTGTTCATCTGCTGCAGGAATTGCCACTCCTTTGGTCGATGTTGGCGGAGGTAGTCCTTCGGTATACTTGTTAGTAGTTCTTGTTTCCTGCGCCCTATATGGTAGAGCGGAACCTGATATTTCCTGAAGTCTGGTATTGGAGTCTTTTCCCATTCAGGGGCAACAGTGGCAATTATATCCATCACATTGGATTGCACTGCTTCTGACAGCAAAGGAAATACCACCTCCAACAATTTCGTCAACTGGTAACTGGTCTTACTATCCAGTTCTTCTAACAAATTCTTATTTGTCAGTACCTCTGTCGATTCTTTTACAAATGTCTGCGGACTCATTCTACAAATACAGAGACCTATATAGTATATGATACTCCTTTTGTCGCTGAGGGTTTCCTGAACGATTGCTTTCATTTGATTTGCGTCCGCAGCAACCGCCTTTCGGGCATACTCCAAATAGTCTGCAACCAACCTGTCACAATGGTTATAGTAAGAGCTACTACTGAAACTAAGATAGGCACGACTCTCTTGATGCCCTAAAGCATCGCCATTAGGCTCATACTTACTGGCATCGTCTATTTGTCTGATAACCTTTAAGTAGGTTTCCGCACCTCTCTTCTGATAGGTTTCAAACAGATGCTCCAGCAGGTTGTTGGCATCGTTGTCGAGATAGTTCACACGGAACAGGAACGAATCCTCATCTTTATCTTCCATCTGTTTCTCTATCTCCGTTCTTACATACTCCAGAACCATTCTTTCCACGTAGTCATAGTCCACAGAAGCTAATTGTTGCAGAAAGTTGTCGTATTGCAAGGGACGGTCGTCACGCAACTGTTCGTATAGCGGCACCAGTCGTTTTATAATTGACGGATTAGAATAACGCTCTGCCACCTCCATCCACAGCCTGTTCCACTCTATATCTCCATCTCTTACCTGACTGAGAAGGAAATCTACAGCTGCTTCACCATCATATAGCATCACATTTTCACAGACATGCTTCATCATCTGTGCAATGCCCTGATCTTTTTTCTTTAGTCCTTGCACGATGGACGGATGTTGTGACATCACCTCAAACCACCCTCGTTTTGTAATAGCTTCGGCAAACATGCCGAGATAGGTTTTATCTGGTATAACGTGTCTGCTCACAAAATACTTCTCCACCTCCGTAGGATTCTCCCAACTGGCCATTGTGGTAAGGATAAGCATCTTGATATGCGTCCTGTATTTACCTTGCTGATCACAGATTATTTGTTCTACTTCGCGTATATACTGATCCTCATCAGCCTCCCTGATATATGTAAAATACTGCTTTACCCTATTCCTAATATACAGTCCTTGATGTTCTCCTTCCAATATGTCAGCCATTTTCTGTCCCGACTGCGCAAGAAGTCGAGATGAAACATAGTCTCCCAAAGCCTGATGCACGAAAGAAATAGTATCTATATTGGCATGTGACACCAAAACATTTTCACTTATCAGATAGTCAATTTCCTTTGCAAAGTGGTCTTCTATTTTCTTCCTGCTACAACCCAGACTTGATGAATTATTCAGTATGTCCGTGAGTGATTCTAGACAGGCTGTAAGAGAAGCAGTGCTGACATTTACACTCTTTTCTGCCACTTCTGTAATCTTCTTTCGCCACAATGTGTCAAACAAAGACTGTAATGTTACTGTTTCCTGGCCAACCTTACCATATTCCAAAAAGAGTTCAAGATGAAGAGGTACACTCAAGAATTGCATCATCTTGCTCCCGTCTGCATATTCACCCAGACTGAATTGCTGAAGTACGTTGTTAACCTGTTCTGTACGCAGATTACCAAGCGCTATCTTCTTCTTGTATTTGTATTTACTCAGCACAGGATCAAAGTCAAGGTCGTATGGACGGCACGAAATGATGACACAAGCATTCTTTGCCTTGCATACGGCACCTATCAACTTATCTAACAGGTTGATAGGCTTACGGTCAGTAGACAGTGTTTTCGACAAGGCATCTATTTGGTCTATCACTAATACAGGCCATAGGTCACAGTCAGATAGTCTTTTGAATTCATCTCCATACTGTTTTACAAACTCGTTTGGACTGATGCTATCAAAGTCAACAAGGTCTGCCTTCAAAGCAAAAACCGGAAATTTCTCATATTTTTCCATCTCCTTCAGCAGGTTCTGAAGCACTACGGTCTTACCCTGTCCTGCCGTTCCCGTCAGCAGACATATCTTATGGTCTTCCCGCGCCGGTATCGTGCTAAGAATCCAGTGAACTATATCGTGAGTCTCAGTCCTCTCTATAGCCAGCGACCCTTTAAACAGATGCTGACTCGTAGACAACTGGAGCGTGTTTATATCAAATTCTGTCATACACATTTTACTATGATATGCTATTTGTGAAATCCAGTCTTAAACAAGTCCATTATTCCTAATTCTGTTAGGATGTCCCTCTTGAACTTGCTCAACGGACGTTCTTCACGGACGTTTTCATATAGCTCTGCTCCAAACATTGAACGATAGGCATCATCAACAGAGATGTTGAGTCCTGCCAGGATATTCATCAGATAGTCCTCAACATACTGTTTCCCATTCTTCAATCCTATCCTAAGCATATCATCCAGTTCCGTTTCGCTGTGATAGCGATAGATGGCTCGCAACTGAAACATATCGATAGTAGCCTTTTCCAGTGGATCTTTGTCATTGACTATAGTCACCTCCCCCTGAGGTTTTTCGACATCAAGGATATTGTAACTGAATCTGAAAGCAGGCTCCTTCTGATTGATATAGGGATGTACATGAACCCCTATCTCCATCAACTTTGTTCCTTTCACGCTCCTATTGCAAATAGGGCAGCAAGGAATAAGGTTACAATAGTTCATGGCCAACATCGGGTATAACTCATGCGACAGCCAATGGTCGAAGTCAGGCCTTGCCACCTGTTTCACTTTGTCGTCCTCCGACAGTTCTTCCACCGTGTAAATATATTCCCTTCCGCAATAGGTGCATGTTTTAGCATGTTTCTTCTTGGAAAGTTCATAGCTCTTATCTGCCTTGCTTGAAATCAGAGTTTTATAGTCAAACACCTTATGCAGGTTGTCTAACACATCAAAGTATTTTTCATACAACTTTACCTCCTCTTTATCTCTATTAGATGCCTTTTTATTCTTCACTCTTCTGTATGTTGGTAACTCTGCACTGTCATATCCTCCCTTATGTAGCTTTTTCATCAACAAATCCATTCTCGATTCACAAAGCTTCAACGATTCTTCCGGTTCAAGTGTCAGCAGTTTATCAATGATGTCCCGATTCCCTTTTGGCAACAAGACTTCCTCATAAACACTCCTGACAGAAGCATCCACCTCTTTCAGGTTGTCTGCCATCAGTTGAGCAAAAGTATTCAGATACCAGTCTTTGGTGTCTTTATCAGGCAATGGCAAGTTCCACATCTTTCCGCCTCCTTTAGTTTTCCCGCAATTCTGCAAGCCTGTGTTCCAACATGGCTATTTCCTGGGCTTTATCGTATGCTTCAGGGAACGCCATATAATACTCTTTCATCAGGCTGCTGTGAATGAGTGGCTCGTCTATTTTGTCAATCATCCTCTTCAACTTATGACCACTGTACTCACGCTCAAAGGCATCCTTTCCTCCCTTCTCCCAGCGTTCTCTCTCAGTGTATTCTCTCATAAAGTCCAGTCTGCAAGACTCAATCTTTGGACTTGCCACCATTTTCATCAGCACCTCGCCGTTAATATCGGGATGTTCATTGTATATCTGCCACACTCTAAGCGCCACTATTATCCTCGTGATAACCCACTGTGCATACCCTCCAATTGGCGAGCCTTTGATGAAAAAGCTCTCCTTCAGCATATCATAGATGTTTGCGCCAAAGGTCTTCAGACGCTCACGTCCCTTGCTCTTACCGTCTTCTAGTGCCAACAGATTCCCCTTGGGAATGTCCGACAACACAAAAGGTGAGTGCGTTACAAAACAGATATTCAGCCCATATATATTGTTCAGGTTCACCTGTGCCAACCCGTCCAGTATCAAGGTAATATACTGTTTCTGAAAGTCTGGGTGGAAGTACAGTTCTATCTCTTCCAGTACGATATTCACATAGTGGTAGCAGAACCGCTTTCCTGATTTATCTTCCTCCACCGAATTGATGTTCATCAGGTGATAGAGTATAGAACTGACAGAGTACACCTGCTGTTTCTCTCCGCTGCTCAGCGTCTCAAAGGGTATCATTTCCTTTCCGTCCCCGGTCACTTCCCTCATCTGTATCTTCACATCGAGGAATGGGGGTGGTATCATATCCTCTATACCACGCACATAGAAGTCATAGTTATACCGCTTTTCAAAATACTTCACCATCCTTCTGGCATTTTCGGCTAATGGCGCCACGTCTATTCTTCCCTCAGCCTTGTCATATTCATCTTCTTCTGCAGGCGTCAGGATATAGGCCAGCGTCTGTCGTATCTTGCGGGTGATATGAGAGCGATCCTCCAGCAAAGCCTCCAAATACCCATTTAGTTCGGTCAGGAAGTCATCATCCTTCTCGCCCGTCATATCTTCAAGGAACTCCGTCAAGTCATCATTGTATTGCAGGTAGTCATGGTATTTGGTCGTTATCTTGATAGTCTTATACAGCAGATAGTTCAACGCTGTCTGTCCGTATTTCTTCTTACTGGCATATTCTTCGAGTTTGGAACTGTTATCGAATAGCAGTTCACTCCATCTGCCAAGTATATATATCACCAAGACATCGTATTTTTGTTGCGATATATCATCCATGTCTACGTTGGCATTGATATACTCCCTGCCGTAGTCACCTTTCTCTCCAATACTGAAACCATCCACATCCAAGTGCCCGTTTATCCTCCGGAAACCGCGACCACTTTCTTCATTCGACATCAGCAGTAGCGATATAAACCGCTCTCTCGACAGGGTATTCTCCACATTAATGTTTATCTTCCCCTCATCCCTGAATGGTGTCAGCACCAAAGGAGTTTTATATCCGTCGTTCTTATGGAACAATCCGTGCAGCCAATTTCTTTCTGATGCTGTCACCTTCATCTTCTTGGCTTTCTCTTCACCAAACTTCTCTGCCAGTATCTTTCTTTCGTACGGTTCCTCTACATTTTCGTCCGAATAGTCAAGCGTGTTGTAGGCATATATGGAGTAGTTCGACACTATCGTATAGAAAAACGCTTCAATATAATGCCTGATAGCATCTCCCGAACCACCATCCAAATCTTCTAAGATGGGTTTCATATCTTCCACTGATATGTCTCCAAGATGTTTGTCTTCCACCATCTCATACATATCCGACCGCTTTGTGATTGGATTCTGACGTCTTTCATACCTGTCAAGACCCACTGCTCTTCCACAGATACTCAGTCTGTATGGCTCATCGCCCAGCATGTAATATAGTTCACCCTCTATGCCATCGATGTAGTGCAAATGCGATGTATAGCTATCAGTTATCTGTTCGCCAAACAGGATGGCTGCAAAGTTATTGAGCAGCCTTATCATCATTTCCACCAGCGTGCTCTTTCCTGAGCCATTCTTACCCACAACGGCATGAATACTCACCTGCGGCACATGGCAATCCTCTCCAGCCACCTCTTGAAGATAGTCGTTGAACACCTCATCGCCCATCACCTTGGTCTCATTCACAGCGATTGTCTTTCCATCATCGCTGATGGTATAACCTTCACAGAAATAGTAGGGCTGCGTATCTTTCAACACCCTTCTACCACGAAGGCAATGTTCGCCAACCTTTATGGCCATCAAGAAAAAACGTGAATCGTCCATATTTATAATCACTTTTTCCTTTACTTCGGTGCATAGCCAGTCAGTCCCCAGTGTCGCCACATCACGGCAAAGGGGCACAACTGTTTGTCAAGACATCTGCTCCATGGCGCAGTGTCACACCTACTATCCACTACGGCTGCTCCTTTTGGCTGACTGATTAGGCAGTGATTCTTCAGCTGACAAGGCAAATTCTTTTTTCCGTTCTGAAACATCCAGAACATCTGTTGGATTGCCCAAAACAACTCAGGAATATAATTAGACGTATCAAACCCTTCGGGTGGATTTATAGTTGCTTCGTTAGCATCATTAAAGACCAGTGGCGAACCCATTTGTTTGAATAGAATAGCAAAGCATTGGTTCTGCTGTGCACTCTTTCCACAACCGTATAACATGATGTCTATCATGAATTGTGGCACTTTCTTTCGGAATTCTGCACCTTTATTAAAAACGTGGTCTATCCACCTATTGTTACCCTCAAACTCTTTACATTTGAAGTATTCCTTCATTTCCGATGCAACGTACTTTTGCATGGTTTCGAAATCATGCTGATGTCCTTTCAGAAATTGCAGTCCCTCCAAATAAATAAAAGAAACAAAGTCGTCAATCTTTTGATATTGAGCGCACCTTTCATGCAATTTTATCTCCCTGAGATGCTCAATTAACCTTACATACATCAGCCCAGGATTATAGTTCATCAGGCTTAAATCACACAGTGCCACAAGAACAACAGGCCATTGTGCTATCTCTGGATAGTTGCGTTCTGCTAATTTTTGGCATATATTATAGGGATAGTCGGGAACTCCGGGGTATGGTTGTCCGTATTTTTTATAGACTGGCTCATACACATAATGTTCCATCATATAGGCCATACCCTCACTCATTATAGCTGCACCAAACACAATTCTGTCTTGCTGTCCTGTTTTAACATCAGTGATATCAATAAACGTCACATCTACATTCTGCTTAGCAATGGTGACAGTGGACACTTCCACGTTGTCCAAAGTAACCTTCTCACGCATTGGTTCTATGGGCGCACCCGTATAGACTCGCCACATTCTGTGGTTCAAATAACCAGAATCTCCTTTAGGCTTCACCACATGAGGATATCCGAACAATTTACTTTTACCATGTTCTATCGAATAAACAGCATCTCTGATATAGTAGTTGGTATTACTAATATTCATCAATCCGTATGTCGTTGTCACATCTTGAAGAAAATGGATGTATTCATGAAAGTAGTACATAAACACTCGTTCTTCCACTTTATTCAAGTCACGAAAACTCGCCTTACTCCCAACCTTCATCCTGAAGAAAGCTGGTGTATAGTAGTTATCACCCAACTTCTGAATGACATTAAGGTCACGTCTCGTGTTCTTCACATCCTTTCTACGTTTAAAGAATAGGGATAGGATAACGCTTACTATACCAATTGATACTATATAGTTCCAATAATTCTTCATCACCCACTCAATCATTCTTTTTTTTTATTATTCTTTACGACAAGGTTGTCTACCCGTATATCGCCCGGAATCTCCTGTAAACAGGGTCTTTCAAAAGTATTTCCAGAAATAATCCAATCTTTAGACTTACCATTGCCTGTAAACACAATGGGTCTAGCGACGTCTGAAACAGTATTGTTCTTTATAACAAAATTGTCTGTCGTGTTATTTGTTTTGATATAAACATGAATACCTGTCCTACTGTTATTTATTCTGTTCCCTATAATTGAAATGTTATGTGCAGGACCATCACTATAAGAAACTATAGCTATAGCCCCAACACTGCCCTGAATACTTTCTAATATATTATTTTCTATTCTAATATTCTCTATCGTATATGCGGAATTATTCGGTTCCACATCAATGCCTCCTGGCATATCTTTTCGAGAAGTATTCTTAATAGTATTGCCTTTTATTAGTATATTCTTACCATTAATGACAGAAATTCCATTTCTATTACTGTGATGGTCTCCACCAACAATGGTACTATTCAGTATTTTTACATTTTGATTTCTTGTGCGCTCTCCTGTACCAGGTGTATCTCCATAATGACTTAAACATATTGCATCACCCCAGAAATCTTTGAATGTACAACCCTCGATTAACAAACCATTGATGCCAATTACCTTGATGGTATGCATAAACTCATGAAAGTTCTTGCCATCATTATGTACTTCAAAGGTAATGTTTTGTATCTTGACGTTACTGATGCTGTGTACTATGTCGTTGGGTTGTGAGAATACACTGAGAGTTATCAACGGCTCATCTGTTATAAACGTTGTACCTGTTTCTCCCTCTAATGTCACATTACTCTTGTTTATTGCAATATGTCCATTCACTGACGAGTGCAATTCCTTTGGAAGTTTTCCTTCAGGATTAAATGCAGATATAAGTCTGTAATTGCCTTTTGGGAAAAACACATTACCACATACATCTATCATTTCGTTAATCCTTGGGGCATCATCCGTTATGCCATCCATAGCACAAAGCCATGAAGCATTAAAAATCTTGTTGGTAATGTGTCCACTTATCGACGAACCTTTCAATCTAACTTTTCCTTTCAATGAGGTTTGGTTAAATTTAATTGGCCCCTTCAGCGAACCACCATCAAACATGATGATACTGCCGTATGGTATAGATATAATATCACTAAAAGTGTGATTATAGCTAATCACATATTTTGCTTTTCCTGCTGAAAACAATCTATGCATTTCAACATCAGGCGTGTCATTTACCACCACCTTTGCAGAAATACCAAGTGGAATAAGTAATTGAAATAGAAATAATAACTTTCTCATTTTTCTTGCCAATCTATCATCAAATGCTTAACAACTACACCTGGATTACCTGCTATCAGTGAATTTTCAGGAAAAGAACCTTTTACAACACTCCCAGCGGCTATCACACTATTATCGCCAATAATTGAACCTTTCAGAATTACAACATTGAGTCCTATCCATACATTATTTCCAATCCTTATAGGCTGCGGACTATCACTGCCTTCTGTACGATTCTTGCTATATAGTTCGTGTCCGTTACTATCCATGATAGCAACCCCAGATGCTATTACGCAATTTGCTCCAATTTCTACGCTACTTCCTGCATGTATAGACGCTCCATTTATTCTGCTATTATCACCAATGGTAATAGTGCTATCATAACCGTCACAAAGCAAGCGAGTGTGGAAAGGCATTCCTGCATGATACCTTTTGGGCGAAGTTCCAATCTTACAACCCGTTCCAATTTTTACCCCCCCCAGACGACTCAGATTCAAAATAGAACTCTTATAATAAACAACACTTTCCTTACCAATCTTGACGCTATGGGAAAACATAACGATAAGCCTCGTGTAAACTATGGACGTACAACGTTCTATCGCCTTCTCCAAAAAATAAAGCAATCTCATAACAATATGTCCGTCTTATTTAATACTCCGTAAAACACCGTCCCATCTCAAAATCAAACTCATCTGGGTCATAATGGAAATACCCACTCCCATCATAGAAAGTTAGCTCACCAAAATATATCTTTCCGTCAATGTTATATAAATCGACTCTCACATGAGGGAAATCAGCAGATAGCGTTCGTGCAATCTCTACCATCTGATCATAGTTCTTTGGCTTTGGTATAGCGTATTCTGCTCTTCGTTCGTCACATCTATATACGGGCAACTTATTAAAGTCAATATCATAGACCCCCAAATAGGCATATTCACCGGGCTTGCGGTCTGTAACCACATAAAGATATTTAGGCACACCATTGAAGCAGAATATCTTGTAGTCAATCAAAGATCGCCTGCCACTATCCAAAAATTTTTCTACAACAATTCTGGGCTTACAACCTTTGTATGCCCATTCGCGACCAGCTAAAGCGCCAAGATTGTTCGCGCCTTCCCATAAAGCAAGTTTCTTTCGTAATTCATTAAAGTCACAGGTGCTCTTGTCGGTTACCACAATGACATTCTGTCCTCCACCACCTGTGGTAGTTTTCATCACAAACTTATCAGGAAGGCTGTCAAAGTCAATGTCTTCTGGATTGTCATATACTCCATACAACTCATTAAGAATATGCCCAAGCCCTTTTGACTCAACATATTTTCTCACTTCGTACTTGTCCACGCACTGATGCATCACGGGGTTACGGTACTTCATCTTGTAAAGTTGCAACTTCTCCGTAAACCGTTTCGGGAGTTTGAAATCAGGCCAAAATCCCATCTTAATTCTATATTGAATCCTAAGCATGATACCATCAGGAATCCAACTAAGCATTCTTAAAATAGAAAAACGTAACTGTTGGTTTTTTATAACTTTTTTATAATCCATAAGCCAATCACCTATTCTTCTTTCAACAAAAGTTCTATTTTATTCTTTACCATATCAACATTAACCTTTTCAATACATAAGGCACATAGGCCCTTTTGAACTCTTTTAATACATTCTCTGTTTTTATATCCATAATTCAACCCTTGCGGCACACAATGTTTGCATGGCATATCTACATAAACAGACTCAGGGAGTCTATCGCCAGCATCTAATTCATCTACTTTATACGGGAAGAATTTATCTTTATTAAAAACGCCAGCTATACACATTGATTTTACTCCATGAGCTACCGCCAAGTGTTGAGTTGCACTATCATTCCCTATTACTATTTGAGCATATTCAACAATAGCAGACCATTCTTTGAAAGAAGTTTTTCCGACATGATTAAAAATTCTATTTGGATACTTTGAAACTGTAATCATATTATTACAATCCTGTTCTTCGTCAGCACCACCACACACATGAACATTCCAATTATATTTTTCTATAATATAATCAGCAATGATAGCGAACCTTTCAGTTGGCCAACGCTTCATGCTAACAGAAGAGCCTGGACAGATGACACAATAATTCCCATCTACCACTCTTTTTTGTTTCCTTATCCTTGGCAATTTTCCCTTGTAATCCTTTAATCCTAGATACTGAAGCAGTAATCTGTAACGCTGTATCATCATTAAATCAGGCGTGGGGACAACCACTTCAGTATAGGCTCTTTTTTTTATTAAACGAAGAATTAATGGTCTCTTAAGTTTAAAGGCTGCCAGCAAACCTACCTTCCTTTTTATATTAAGCGCCATACTTAATAATTCAGCAGATGGTCCTGTACCAGGAGTCACTAATAACTCTACGGTATTATCTAGTTTATTAACTATACTCTTATAATAAGAAAAAGAGTTTAATAGCTGTTTATAATCTACTAATTCAATATTTATCTCATTGGGGAAATCTGCAATTTCATCCCAGAATTTTTTAATAGAAGGTCTAACCAAAATTGTCACCTTCCAGCCATTCTTGACATATAAATCGATATACCCTTGAAGAGACGATAGTATAACTACCGCGTCCCCAAATATTCCAGGGAACACAATAGCCATACTTTTCTCAACATTCCTCTTTTTGACAAAATGATTTCTCAAATGTCTCCAAAAGGCATAAATAACAATAAAAAATCTTTGCATGTTATTCTATCTTAATATATTGCAAAGTCCTTTGCCAAATGGGTTTGAACATAGTCCGTCACACCCTGCTTCAAATCAGCAAAAGGCTTGTTGTATCCCATATCACGCAAATTCTGCATCTCTGCCTTCGTGTAGTATTGATATTTGCCGCGCAGCTTCTCGGGCATTTCGATATACTTGATGTTAGGCTCTAAGCCAAGTGCTTCGAATGTAGCCTCTGCCAACTCACGGAAACTCTGGGCCCTGCCAGTACCAACATTGAAAAGACCATTTACGTTCTTATGCTCGAGCAGGAACATTATGACAGAGCAGATGTCTTTCACATAAACGAAGTCACGTAACTGCCCACCATCCTCATAGTCGGGGTTGCAAGATTTAAACAGTCTAATTTCACCATCTGCCTTAATCTGATTGAATCCGTGGAATACCATTGAGGCCATACTTCCTTTAAAGTATTCATTGGGACCATAAACATTGAAGAACTTCAGCCCTACATGTTGTTTCGGGTAGGTCGTTGCCTGATGCTTCACCCACTGGTCAAACAACTGCTTGGAATAACCATAGCCGTTCAGCGGACGAAGTTCGTCTATATTCATACGGTCATCGAATCCCAAATTTCCGTCACCATACGTGGCTGCACTGCTGGCATAAATGAAGCTTATCTGTTTCTCTGCGCAATAGTTCCACAATGCCTTGGTATATTCGAAGTTATTCTCCCAGAGATAGTCAAAGTTCCGTTCTGTTGTTGAAGACTGCGCGCCCATGTGGATAATGGCTTCCACACCTTCATACGAAGGCAGTTCCTCTAAGAATTTTGACTTGTGAACATACTTGATGAAATGCTTATTGCGCATATTCATCCACTTGTCTGTCTCTGCGATATTATCAACGATAATAATATCCTTACGTCCTGCGTCATTCAGCGTACGAACGACACAACTGCCTATAAATCCGGCACCTCCTGTTACAATAATCATATCTATAATTTTTTCGTTATTAATTCAGCACATTCTTTTAAATCTGCGGCATACACCACTCTCGGGTACTGACCTTGCTTGACGGCCTCAATAACTGCCTCTTTTTCCGAGTCAGCTACTAAGTAACCCCTACACGGCGTGCTTTCGCAGATGGCACAGTCGCGTATCTTATCTCCTATTGCATAACTCCTTGCCATAGAAATATTGTGGTCTGTCACCGCCTGTTCATACATACCCAACTTGGGCTTCCTGCAATTACACTCCTTGCGGTATTTCTCAATGGTAGCATCTGGCAGGTGAGGACAGAAATACACATCAGTGATATATACACCGTGGTTCTTCAACGTATCTATCATCCAACTGTTCAATTTCTGGAAATCTGCCTCTGTATAATAGCCGCGACCAATCCCAGATTGGTTGGTGATGATAATCAACAGGAAACCCGCACTCTGCAACTGCTTTAGAGCGTCTATCACACCGGGCAAGAACTCAAAATCCTCTGTTTTGTAGAGATAGTTCTTCTCCACATTGATAGTACCGTCTCTGTCTAAAAATACCGCTTTATTCATCTGGCTTCCATTTCTGCTAACTTGGCTTCCGCCAACTCACATAGTATATGAATAATATTGATATGGCATTCTTGCACCCGAGCTGTCATATTACAAGGTACAATAATGGGGAAATCAGCTTCCAGGCCTATTTTACCGCCATCCTTCCCTACCAGACAGGCTGTTTTGGCTCCCAGTTCCTTGGCCTTCTGCTGAGCACGGTACACATTCTCGCTATTGCCACTGGTACTGATACCCACAAATATGTCACCTGCCTTCACGTGCCCTTCTGCCTGACGGGCAAACACGTCCTCATACCCGTAGTCATTTGCGATGGCTGTCATCGTAGCCACATCTGCATTCAGCACAACGGCAGGCCAGGCTTTGCGCTCTTTCACGAAACGGCCCACAATCTCTCCTGCGAAATGAAGAGCATCGGATGCAGAACCGCCATTGCCACAGATTACTAATTTACCACCATTGTGAATACAGTCCACAATGGCATCTGCCAATGTTGATATGGTGTTGATAAGCGTCGCGTTCTCCAGCAAGCCTTGCTTCACAGCTATGCTGTCGCTGATACGTTGTTTGATAAGTTCTATGTTTTCCATGTTATTTCTTGTTTATCTTGTTAATAATATTTGTGGTTGATTTCCCTTCTACAAATGAGATCAGTTCCAACCGCCCACCTCTTGCCTCTACGATGTCCTTGCCCACCACTTCATCAGGTTTGTAGTCACCACCTTTTACCAGCACATCCGGCTGAATCTTTTTTATAAGCTCGTAAGGAGTGTCTTCATTGAAGATGGCCACATAATCTATAAAACCAAGAGCTGAAAGTATTTCAGCTCTATCCATCTCACTGTTAACAGGACGTGAAGGCCCTTTCAGTCTTCGGACAGAATCATCGCTATTGACACCTACAACCAAGATATCTCCTAATGATGCAGCCTGCTGCAGATAACGTTTATGTCCTACGTGTAGAATATCGAAGCAACCGTTCGTAAAAACAATCTTCTTATCCTTATTGTCATTCCGGAAACGTTCCACATCTTCCTTCGACAATATCTTATGGAACATTCCATGATCCTCATTGGAAATCAGGTCTCTTACCTCCTGCCAATAGACTGAGGATGTTCCTACCTTTCCTACCTGAATGCCTGCCGCATAGTTGGCTATATCAATAGATTCCCTAATAGGCATCCCATTGGCCATACAGGTGGCGAGATAGGCTATTGTAGTATCGCCAGCACCCGAGACATCATAGACTTCTCTGGCCAATGATTTCACAAAGTAAGGTTCACCATCACCTACCAGTACCATTCCTCTTGCACCGAGTGTAGTCAGCACATACCGACAATTGCTCCTCTTGCGCAATTCCTCAGATGCATCAATGATTTCCTCGTCAGTCTTTGCTGCACTGCCTGTGAGTAAACGTAACTCATTAAGGTTTGGCTTTAACAGAGTTGCACCGTAATATTTCCCATACTTCGGGTCTTTTACGTCTATCACGACTGGAATATTATGCTCCTTTGCGGCCTTTATAACCCCTTGACAGAACTCATGTGTCAGCAGTCCCTTCATGTAGTCGGACATCAAAACCAAATCAAACCGGTTAAGACATTTCTGAAGTTGCCCTAACATTGAAGAGCAATCCCCTTTTGAGATCGCATCAGTATCTTCAACATCAAGACGAAGTATCTGCTGGTTATTATCTGCAAGGAATCGCGTCTTGATAGTAGTACTGCGCTGCAATTTGTTCACTAAAGAAGAATCAATTTCTTTCTCCTTGAAATGATTCATTAATTTCAGGCCATTCTCGTCATTGCCAATAATAGACATCATTGATACTTGCTGATTTGCAGCCACCAAGTTTGCCGCCACATTTGCAGCACCACCCAACACACTCCTCTCCGTCTTTTTCCTAAAGACTGGAACAGGAGCTTCTGGCGAAATCCGCTTCACATCGCCAACAAAATAGTTATCGAGCATTACGTCACCTACAACAAGGATGTGACGCCTCTTAATTTTACTTAATTGATACATAATTATATCTCATTATTGTTTTCACTTCTATTTTAGGATATTATCGCTCTGTCTCTTTATCCATAATTTGACTCAAAAACTTCCAGAATACGGTTATAAACTTCTGTTACAGAAATTAAACTCATGCATTTCTTATGTTCACATAAGACAGATTGTACTGTCCCAAAACATGGAGAGCAATCTGCACTAGACTGGATGTAAAAACTGTATTCCCCAAAAGGCAAATATTCATTATGATCGGTGCATCCAAAGAGAGTTATAGAAGGTTTTCCTAAAGCTCCCGCACAATGCATAAGGCCTGTGTCTGCACCAACCACCACATCTGCAAGGCTCAATAAAGATATGCTCTGCTCGATCTTATAGCTCCCTGCTAAGTTATATATTGTCTTATCTAATATGTTATTAAATAATTGTTTTATTTCATTTGCTTCTCTTGGACCTCCCAATAAAAGCACATTGAATTGTCCGGACAATTTATCTGCCAATTTAATCCAATTTTCGTATGGCCACCTCTTAGTATCATTTGTTTTAACACCCTCGTCTGTTTTTAAAGAGACAGGAGCTGTACCCAGAACGAGAGCCACTGTTTGCTTTGCTTCATCGATGTTAATATCAGGTATGTTAGCCTTAACTTTATTCGTATCCAGCAAATCCGTATCAACTTTATCAACCTCTATTCCTAATTTACGTAATGCTCTTCGAAAATACTCGTCTCTGCGTACTCCCTTCTCACGTTCAATAAATATATCATACTTAATATTTTTATTGCTAAGAATCTTTGTACCACATGTTTTTTTTGCACATAAACGAACAATGTAAGATGGAATTGAGGAAACGCCTTGGTTGTCGTAATCTTGCACAACTATTCCATAATCAAATCGCTTAATTGAATTTCTAATCGTGAAATAAATAGTATGCAATATTTCTTTCGATGAATAATATTCAAAACGGTCAACAAAGTTCTGCAATTTCATGATGCCACGGTTAATACCAATTTTCTTTTTATTAGAACTGGTAAAAACGACTATCTCAGCATTCGGGTCAACTTTCTTGATAGCCTTTGCTACTGGCAGTATCAGTATGCAATCCCCTATACCGTGCGCATCGCACAATAAGTATTTCATTTCCTTAAATTACTAGCTGACGATATTTTATATATGCTCCTTGTAAAAATCCAGATATTTTTTTGCAGTTTCAGCCCACGTAAATTTTCTTGCATACTGTATCAAGCCCTCAGCATCTTCTTTTCCGCTTCTCGCCACCTCGCTAAACGCTCTTGCCAAATCTTCAGAATCGCGTTCCTTTACAAAAATGGCTTTGTCGCCTCCTATCTCTGTCATTGATGAGTTCTTGCACGTAATACAATTGGTACCGCATGCCATTGATTCAAGTATAGGAAAGCCAAAACCTTCCAAAGAAGAAACGAGAATAGAAGCTAAAGCACCCGTATACAACGTTGCTAAATCTTCGTCAGAAACAAAACTTAAAAAATTAATTCTTCCCTCAGAAATTAAGACTTTATATTTATCTAAATACTCTTGTTTTGGATTACTGAGCGCAAGGACTAGAGTCGTAGAATTATTCTCTTTTGCGTGCAGGCTAAAAGCTTCTAGAATGATATCTAAGTTTTTCCTTGGGTCTTTACATGAACATGAGAAGAAATAATCCCCATTAATACCAAACTTATTTTTAACGCTGTTTACATCTTGGTCAGACCGGGGATAAAACATGTCATCAGAAATACCTAGATGTATTACTCTCACTTTGTCTTCTGGTACGCGGACTCTCCTTACTATATCTTCCTTGGAATAATAAGAATCGGTAATAATACCACGTGCTTTTTCCCCACACTCGATGAAAAGATTCTCGTAAAAGTCGCTCTTATTCATCATATCCGTGTCGTGAATTGTAACTACGAATTTCTCATCCTTTCCCACATAATCCGCATTGGCAGTGAGATGAACCAAATCATGTTTCCCCATCATATTTTGGCGCCACCAAGGCTCTAACTTCCATCCATGCGTTAAACCAGGAAGACCATACCAATAATGCATAACAGGCCAATCCTGACAATAATAAAATGGATGTCGCAATGAAGGACAATATACTGCAAAGTTGACATCTGGGTCATTTAAAGATATCAACCCTTTAAGTATTTCTACATTTGAGCGAGGAATACCAGAACGATATTGATTCTTACCTGGGGGCATTATTCCTGCAGCTCTTATTAATACGGTTTTTGCCATGTCTTTCTACTTTTTATTGAATATAAGTTTAAAAAATTCTTTTCTTTCTGTTTTGTCAAAGTGGTGCACTTTCATATAATATGGAAATTTCATTAAAAGTAACAAGCGGAAAAAAATCACTTTCCACATCTCACTCGTCTTGCTCAAATACAAAATACAACTTCTAAATATAATCAACGCCTTTCTTTTAGTCATCGAAAAACTCTTACCTTCAAGATGAACAATCTGGGGTTTATCATATATATAATTTTGGTATCCATTTTTACTATATCTGAATTCCATTTCCGGATCTTCATAATACATAAAAAAATCCGGGTCAAAAAGTCCACATTTTTCTATTGTTGTACGGCGAATAAACAGATCTGCTCCTGTTGCATACCCCACTTCAAAAAAAGATGGATTATTTCTCATACGCTCTGGTGAATCCATTGACATCTTCTTGAGGCCAAACCAGCGAAAACCGCCCCATATCCTTTCGACCATGAAATTCTGTAACGTTGGTATTTCGGCATATGAATGGACGCGGTTTCCTTCGGCATCATGCAGCAAACAACCCATACAGGCTATACGCTCATCGCACTCCTCCATCTTATCATAGAATAATTTTACCGCATTATTAAGTAAGACCGTATCGGAATTCAATAGAAAAATATATTTCCCACGACTTTTGGAATATCCCAAGTTGTTAGCCTTTCCAAAACCTAGATTAACATTGCTTGCTATAAGTATAATACTTTTATTATCTTTAAATAAATCAACACTACCATCAGTAGAGGCGTTATCAATAAGTATGATTTCATACCCCACCCCCGAGGTATGGTTAATTATTGAATTGATACAATTAGAGGTAATTTCCTTTGTATTATAATTAACAATAATAATTGAAACGTCTAACATTATCTTGAATAAAACATTAAAATTTAATAATACTTTTTGTCATATGCTTTGTCTACATCATAAATCATTTCTCTATCTTTTGATATCTCCCGGTCAAAAATAGTGCAATAAGGAATATATTTTTGATAGCCTCTTAACTCTGTATAAGGGTCTGGCTGTATATACAAACAGAATAATGTCCATAACATAGGAACAAACAATAACGTCCAATGACAAAGTACAATCATTCTTTTTAATTTATTCTTAAAAAGAGTATCTGATAACAATATAGTCACGTAGATAGCAAGATACAACTGGTAAAATCTTACAAATCGGTAACATAACGGGACAAATACTGAAACCAAAACCCAAAATAATCCCAATATGACAAATGGCTGTAATTGTAGAGCATCCAAATAAGCTTTATTATTGAGGCCTTTCTTCTTAATTTTCAAATAAGACAGTATCCCATAAAATAACATTGGACCAATTACATTTATCACTCCAAATATATTTAATTCCTGTGAAAAATATCGTTCTTGTTCCACAAATGCAGTCATTTTGTCCGTGGTTGTTTCGCTAATTTCAAACAAAAATAAATAATCACCAATATAAAGTTTTACGAAAAATCCAAAAACGAAAGCGAAAATAAGGAATAGTATGCCCTTGAAATCGAACTTAAGAAACAAAAGGAAAGGTGTAACTAGTAAAATAATGGCTGAATAATGGAACAAAGTTGCTAACAAATAAAGCGGCAATCCCTTTACCCATTTCTTTTCTAACACATAATCATTAGCAAACAAACATATTGCAACGCTAATGCCTGCTCGCATTTCCTCAAAGTTCAAAAAAACATAAAACCATACAAAGTATAATAACAAACACGAAAACAGATATGGGCAATGTTTTTTATTGTAACGAAAAACGAGAGCATTTACAATTGTTGCTTGTATTAATTGGACAACATAAAAGCCACCCCCCAATGACTTTACACAACTATTTAGTAAAAGGAACAAAGGTTCCTGCCTATTATAAATAAAATCATCTATCGTAATATTCCATAAATACGGAACGTTCTCGTAAAAAGCAGTCAAATAGCTTGCAGTGTCTCCACCTACTCTCCATCTGAAGCCAGCAATAAGAATAAATAACAACAGCGTAATACGATACCACAATTTTTTATTTGATGTTACCTTTCCGCTATCATAACCAATGCTGAGAAATATTAATAAGACAATTATTAATAAATAAATCATTTTGTATACATCTAATTATAAAACTAATGTTTTAGTATTACTTTCTTTACATAGTCTTTCAGATATCCCATACAATTATAATACCACGAACATGTTATTACAAGACGATACTTCCAGTAAGGTTCATCCGAAACAAACCTTAAATACCGAAGATTTTCCGAAGCATCTTTTTTAAATTCTATATCATGAAACCTAAAATGTTCTTTGAACAGCCGTGTAGATACTGCTTCTGTAAATCGGTTATGGTCTTTCATGACTTTATACTTCAATTCCAAAGGTATTTGATATGAAAGTGACATAACAACATGATACCAATTTCGGCCAAAAATAGAAACAGAATGTGAAGTCCAACCTGTTTTACGTTTACTTACATTGTCAATTCTTATTTCTCTTATGATAATTTCTTCCTTTGATATAAATTGAACCTTAAAGGAATCCATATTGCACAACGTCTCAATAAAGTTTCCATAATGGACCATTACGGATCCCATAAATCTATTAAGTATATGCTTATTAACAAATGCTTTAGTCACTATCGTTGCTGACATATTTGTAATATGCCACCCTTGCTCATTTAACAAATCTTCTATATCGGTATATACTTTTGTATCAAGTATCATTTGGGGTGTTGTAGAAAGGATATATGCATCGTAGTCCTTTTTCAGGTAATTCAGCAGACTCGCCATCTCTTGGCTTGAGATGATGCGTGTATCTCCTAACAGCCAGCAATATTTTGTTCTAAACAGTTCGTAACACGCAGTAAAATTACCATCTAAACCAACATTGTTATCTTGTCGGTAATATGTCAAGTTGGAAATTTTCTTCTTCCATTTATCTACAATTTCAGATGTATTGTCGGTTGAAGCATTGTCTGACACAAGAATATCAAACTCATTTCCTTCTTTAAGAAGTTGACAAAGCAATCCAAGCTGTTTGTTCAAGAATTCTGCCCTATTATATGTGGGTATTGCAATAGTTAAAAGATTCATTTTTTTAATCCTTTTTGATTTTATTACAAATAAACGTTTTGATTTGTCTTCTCATCTCTTTATTTACAGACATGAAATAAAAACAAAAAAGGCTGCTGAATATGGAGATTATACAAACAACGACAAATCTAATCCATCCAGAAATCATTAAGTTAAAAATGACGGTGGGTACTAATATGGCTATTAGAGCAGGGAATACACATGGGAGGATCACATTTTTAATATAATCTTTTATAGATATGCTCAATTGTAATTGTTGCAAATATGTAACTATACAAGCCATACAAAAGCTAATAATTATTTGCACCATGAATATTGTATATGGTGGAAGGAAGATCAATTTCCACAGTAAATACACAATGATGATATTCAACAAATTAACTATTCCTGTTGAGACGTGCATCTTCCCAACATCGCCTGATGATTGTATACCTATCATAGATGGTGTAGTAAAATAAAAAACAATCGAATTGATTAAAACCAATCGAACAAATGTATTTGTGAATTCAGGAACCTCCTTAAGCCACAATCCTAAAACAAAATCTATCTCCAAAAATAATGGTAGTGTAACTGTGAAAATTAAAGCAAACGTAAGTATTGTAGAATAGTAAATAAGTTTGAGTAAATATTCCCTATCATTTTGTGCATACGTTTTTGTGATTTGAGGCGTTACTGCCGTGTAAATACCATTGATGAATTGGCATACAGCACTGTTCACTTGCAGAGATAAGCCTCGAACAGCATTCAAAGATGGACCATAAAATATATTAATTAGGATGCTTTGTCCCTGATTCACTACAGCTGTAGCCATATTCCCAAATGTGCTATATCCTGCATACTTGGTCATATTTTTAATAAGTTGAGCATCCCACGACAGTATATATTTTGATTCTTCAAAATTAATTTTCACGAATACGATTGAAAGCAAAGAGCATAACACCGATGAAAGACACAACAAAATAGCAAATATAATAAGTTTATCATACATTAACAAAGGAAGGACGAGAACTATCAATAATTTTAGAACTCCAGAAAGAATTCCCGTAAAAGCATAGAAATTCATTCGCTCATGGGCTATAATATCTGCCTGATATGGAGTTGTCAAGATACTCGAAACGAATGTTATGATAGAAGCTTGATATATCCAATTAGCTGCATCCATTCGTTCAGCAGGGATTACTAAATGTGTGTTGATAAACCACAAGCCAACGGTCTCACCAAGGAATAAAACAATAGCAGCTATTATCATATGAAGATTGAGCGACATTGAGAAGACTCTCTTCATTTCAACAAAGTCGTTTTTCCCCATTGCATAGGCAAGATATCGGTTCACTGCTAATGCCATTGCATTATTAATGAAAGCTGTTAATGTTATAATGCCACCCACAAGATTATAGATACCGAAATCTTCAACCCCCAGGACATCTAGAGTCACGCGAGAAGTATAAAGACCGATAAGCATAAGTGCAAACATTCGGATATACATATATACCGAATTTTTTGCAACTCTCTTAGTTTTATCTTTTTGGGTTTCCATATAAGTTTAATGCCAGCAATAGGTGCTATTGATGCTACCAAAGACAACATCACATATAAGTATCTATTACATCCTTTATTAATATTTCTGATTTAAAACCTATTGTGTCATATAGTTTTTGCCCATCTAACGCAAGAAACTTCATTCCAACATCAGTTCGCATTTCCGTACCAAAGCATCCTTCTGGTACAGATTTTCCCAAATACTGATGAATTAAATTTACAATTTCTTTTACAGTCAATGTTTCTTTTCCTTCTATGTTATATATTCCAGAGGAAAGTTTCTTCCTATAAGCCATATCTAGCATGCGTGGTATCTCTGACACGTGAACATACTGACGTGTTTGATCTCCAGCTGTAAAATGCAAATTATCATTATTTCTAATTGCATTTATTATATAGGGAATCAGTCGCTTAGGGTTCTCCCCCGCTCCATAGATAGTTGGGATGTAAAAATGCCAGTGAGAAAAATTATGCTTATAACTCGATACAAAACGTGATAACATACGTTTTGACACCACATAATCACTTGGGGCAGAAGCTGTGGATATTAAAACTTCTTCTTCTTTATAAATTTTCTCTTCTGTTGTTTCACCTATCTCAAAGTAACTACCAAAGGTCACAATAACTCCCTTATAATCTAGCTCCTTCATCTTGTTGCAAATTGTTACTGGAGCTGTTACATTGAGATTATATACAAGATTAAAGCCTTCTTTCAGGTTGGCCTGGATACCTGCTCCAATTGCATAAACAATAATATCAGAATCAAGAAGTGGAGAACAATCCAATTCAGAATCCATCAGATTACACTGAACAAACTTGTCATATTTATGACCCTGTGGTTCATCAAGGCCATACATATCTAACCCCCATTTCTTTTGATTTGCATATTTTGCTATGGCTGTTGACAAGAAACCGTTACAGCCAAGAATACTTATTTTCATACTATCCTACGAATTGATTAATCTCGTCAATACAAATCACATATGCATCTTCCTTCTGATATCGTTTGTACCAATCTGCCACCAGATCTATAGTCTGCAAAGCATCCAGCCTAGGTTTCCAACTCAAACGGGTCTTTGCCTTGGTAATATCAAGCATCAGAAGATTAGCCTCATGCAAAGCATTTGGATCAGAAACATCTTTGAGCACTCCCTTACCAAAGCTCTGAACCAACTTGGTAGCCACTTCCCAAACGGTAGATACAGAATCTGCTTCCGGTCCAAAGTTCCAACCCTCACAATACTCTGTAGGATGCTCCCACATCTTCTGAGCAAGCAGCATATAACCGCTTAGGGGTTCAAGAACATGTTCCCATGGACGCACAGCCTTAGGACTGCGAATGTCAATGGGCTTGCCTGCCTCCAATGCACGGATACAATCAGGGATAATACGGTCTTTAGCCCAATCACCACCACCAATCACATTACCGGCCCGTACACTGGCTAGACTCACATGGTGTTTCTTACCATAGTCATCTGGATTAAAGAAACTCCTGCGCCAGCTTTGGATAGCTATCTCACAAGCGCCTTTGCTGGAGCTATAAGGGTCGTAACCTCCAAACGGATCGTCTTCCTTATAGCCTCGCATTTGTTCCTTATTATCGTAACACTTATCGGTGGTAATCATCACACCAACCTTGACACTATCAGTTGCTCGGATAGCTTCCATGATGTTGATGGTACCCATCACGTTAGTTTGGTAGGTCTCAACAGGGATTTCATAACTGAGACGTACCAATGGTTGAGCGGCCAGGTGGAAGACAATCTCAGGCTGGTACTGCTTAAAGATTTCCTTCATCTTCTCTCCATCACGGATGTCTGCACGGATGTCAGCCTTAATCTTCTTGCCAATACCGGAGAGAACGAAGTTATCTTTATCGCTATAGGGTTCAAGACCAACACCTACTACCTCTGCACCTAACTCATGGAGCCAGATGGAGAGCCAACTGCCCTTGAAACCGGTGTGACCGGTTACAAGGACTTTTTTGCCTTTATAAAAATTATTGAATATATCAATCATGTTATTTGGTTTTGCTTGCAACAAAATCCTTGATGGTCATAATCATATACTGCAACTTCTCAGGGGTCATGCCAGGATATACGCCCAACCAGAAGCAGTTCTTCATGATGCTGGTGGTCACGGGCAAGTCGCCAACAGTGCGATAATCCTTGCCCTCTACATACTCCTCAAAAGCAGGATGCATCAACAGATTACCAGCAAAGAGATTACGAGTCTGAACCTGATGTTCTTCCAGATAGCTGGTCAGTTCGTTACGGGTGTAACCAGCATCTTCCTTCACAGTAATGAAGAAACCAAACCAAGAGGGCTTGCTATTCTTCTGCGGTTCAGGGAGCAACAACCCCGGAGTGCCTTTCAAACCATCATACATAGTTTGGTAATTCTCACGACGACGGCTTACGATGAAGTCAAGCTTCTCCAACTGTGCACAACCAATGGCAGCCTGCATATCAGTAGCCTTCAGATTGTAACCCAGATGACTGTAAACATACTTGTGGTCGTAACCCTGGGGCAGTTTACCAAACTGACCAGTAAAGCGGCAACCGCAAGTGTTATCTACACCACCTACACACCAGCAATCACGTCCCCAGTCACGGAAACTCTTCACGTATTTATCCAGTTCCTTGTTGTTGGTATATACGGCACCACCCTCACCCATTGTCATATGGTGGGGAGGATAGAATGAAGATGTACCAATGTCACCGATGGTACCGGTCTTCTTCCACTCGCCATCAATGAAGTATTCAGAGCCCAAAGCATCGCAGTTGTCCTCAACCAGCCACAGATTATGCTTCTTACAGAAAGCAACAACAGCTTCAAGGTTGAAAGGATTACCCAAGGAGTGAGCTACCATCACAGCCTTTGTCTTGGGGCTAAATGCTGCCTCCAATTGAGTGGTATCAAGGTTGCTCTCCTCAATGCTCATATCCACAAACACAGGAACTGCACCAAACTGAACAATGCAAGCAACGGTGGTCGGGAAACCAGCTGCAACGGTAATTACCTCATCACCACGTTTGATGCGTCTGTCACCCAGTTCATGAGCGGTCAATGCACTGAATGCAAGCAGATTGGCACTGGAGCCACTGTTGCACAGTGAGCAATACTTAACGCCTAACCATTTGGCGAAGCGGGTTTCAAACTTGTGCGCCCATGGACCAGCTGTCAACCAGAAATCCAATGATGAATCCACCAGATTTACTATCTCAGCATCGTCAAAATATCGACCGCCATAGTTAACTTTGGTCTTGCCTGGGATAAACTCCTTGGGTTGTCCATGTACTTCCTTATAATACTCACGCGTAAGCTCTAAGATCTGAGCTTTTAATTCTTCGCGGCGCGAAGCGTTTTCAACGATTACTTCTTTTCTTGCCATATTTTACTCTTTTTTACAATCTAGTTTACAAATTACCTGTTGCCTTTCTAGCCTCAATACTTGGAACTTGCCTATCCCAGCGCTTCCAAGGTGCTTTGTTTTGTGCCAGTAAGTTCTCAAGCATATTCTTTTCACGGATATTGTCCATACACTGCCAGAAGCCTTCATGGACATAGGACATCAGCTCACCTTTACTAGCAAGCTCTACCAAAGCTGTTTTCTCAAACACGCATGAATCTCCGTCAAGCATATCAAACACCTCAGGCTGTAATACCATATATCCCGCATTGATTGGTGCTCCATCACTGGCATTTTTTTCACGGAACGAGCGTACCGAATTATTCTCACTAATATCAAGCACACCTTTATCCTGCGCCATCTTTACGGCGGTTAATGTTGCAAGCTTTCCGTGTTTCTTATGAAATTCAACTAGTTTATCTATCTCCACGTCACAGACACCATCTCCATATGTCAGCATAAATGGCTCATTACCGACATATTTCTGAATACGTTTAATACGACCACCTGTCATTGTATTATATCCAGTGTCCACAACGGTAACCTTCCAAGGCTCCATATTTGTCTGATGGACAATCATTTCATTCTTACCATTGCGATAGTCAAAAGTCACATCACTATTATGTAAGAAGTAGTTTGCGAACCATTCCTTAATATATTCTTGTTTATAGCCAGCACAAACAATAAACTCGGTATATCCGTAATACGCATACTCTTTCATAATATGCCAAAGTATTGGCATGCCGCCAATTTCAATCATTGGCTTCGGCTTAAACTGGCTTTCCTCGCTAATTCGCGAGCCAAATCCTCCTGCTAATAACACTACTTTCATACTACTTATATAAATTAATGTTAATATCAAATGGGGTATCAAAATCCTTTAAAAGAGAATGTTTAGTATCTTTATCCGACAAAATGGTCTTTTCTGTTGGAATACGCCAATCAATGCCAAGGCTATCATCAAGAATACTGATACCGCCATCTGCCTCTGGATGATAGAACTCATCACACTTGTACTGAAATACAGCAACATTACTAAGAACTGCAAAACCATGAGCAAATCCTTTGGGAATAAAGAACTGGAGGCCCACTTGGGCGGTTAGCGTTGAGCGGTTAGCGGTTAGCGATTCTTTTGCATACTGCTCTGCAATCCTTACGCCCTCTTCATCACGACCACATAAAAGACACTCAACATGTTGACCATATGTAGGACTACCTTTACGAATATCAACAGCCACATCTAAAACAGAACCTTTCACGCAACGTACAAGTTTGCTCTGCGTATAGGGAGGTCTTTGAAAATGTAGACCTCGCATCACGCCATAAGTGGACAAACTTTCATTGTCCTGAACAAAGTTGATGGTATGGCCCAGAATGGGGACAACCTTCTCATCGAACTCACGCTGAGAGAAGCTCTCAAAGAAATATCCTCGCTTATCACCAAAAACTTTAGGTTCAATAATAAGAACTCCTTCTATCGATGTTTTTATTACTTCCATAAAACATATCTATCTAAATTGTACATCCTACATCTTTCCACGTCTGATATACACTTCGACAGCTCCAGAAGGGAAAGCCATTCGTGACTGACAAACCAACACAAGATAGCCACCACCTCCAGCACCTGATAATTTCCATGCTAACACACCTGGTATTTTAGAGTATTTGTCAATAAACTCTTGAACACCAGGCTGAATCATACCGGGGAAGATGGCAATCTGCGCCTCAAACGAAGCAAGGAACGAAGATGCAAAGCCTTTCAAATCGCGATCAATAATGTACTTCCAGCAATTATCAGCAGCTCTCGCTAAGGACTCAACTCCCTCTTTGCTAACATTCTTTCCAGCCATCAAGTTGCAGTTAGGACGGCGGGGAAACATTGGAATCATACAAAGATGATCTTCCAACCATGTGAGAATACCCTCATCGTCATTTGACTCTATTCGCTCCGGCCAGAAATGCTGATTATAATAATGGCGTGCCAAGCCTGGCATACAAATACCTATTGCATCCTGCGCACCCGAGAGCATTCCGTCATTCTTCTCTGGATTATTCTCAAAACAGAACACGAGCCGTGCGAGCATTTCTGGATCCATATCTGGCACCTGCTTTGGCCAGATTTTCTTGATAGCATTACGAATACTTGTACCAAGACCATAGCGTGGTTTCACTTCGAAAGTTGGTTCCAGCGATATAGTGATAGCCCAACCTGGAGCAAATTTACTAACAAAGGGCTGGTCAATCCACGTTCCCGCCAAGTCAAGACGGGCAGGAAGTTCCTCAGAAAGCCTTCTGTTCGCAGCTATTTGCTTGCGAATAGCCTTCATTTGCTGCCTTACCATTGTCTGAACCAGTTGTTCAAAAGTTGTCTTTCGCGGATTCCAACCTAATACCTTCTTAGCCTTTGATGGGTCTCCATACATTTGATTAGCCTCAGTGGGGCGGAAGAATTTAGAATCAACCTCTACTACTGTTTTACCAGTTTCCTTGTCGATCCCTTTTTCATCTAAACCTTCTCCCTGCCAATCTAACTCCATCCCAGCCTCCTTAAAAGCCAGTGTGCAGAACTCTCGCACAGAATGCTGCTCGCCTGTTGCTATAACATAGTCATCCGCCTCTTCTTGTTGGAGCATCAGCCACATACATTCCACATAATTTTTGGCGTACCCCCAGTCTCTCAAAGCATTTAGATTGCCTAGAGAAAGTTTGTCTTGAAGTCCCTGTGCAATACGTGCTGCAGCTGAAGCGATTTTACATGTAACAAATACTTCAGGTCTGCGTTCGCTCTCATGATTAAAGAGAATGCCATTGCAGACAAACATATTGTAGGCCTTGCGGTACATTTGCGTCATCCAATAACCATATACCTTAGATATGGCGTATGGATCATTGGGATGAAGTGGAGTATTCTCGTTCTCGGGGATCTCTGTAGCATTACCGAACATTGCCGCTGTGGATGCCTGAAAGAAACGGCAAGTTTCCGTCAAGCCTGCCTGACGGATAGCCTCAAGAATACGTAATACACCTAACGCATCAATATTGGAGGTCAACTCCGGTTTATCGAAACTGACCTTGACATTACTTTGAGCTGCAAAGTTATAAATCTCATCTGGACACACTTCCATCACGAGATTGAGCACACTTTGCGTATCCGTCAAATCTACGGTCTGGGTATGGAAGTTAGGATTGGCAAAGAGTTTAACAAAGTAGTCTGGCGGATTATCCATAATTCGCACATCTGCCCCATATACCTCATAGCCTTTCTCTAATAGCAACTCAGAGAGAAAGCTGCCATCCTGACCAAATACGCCAGTTATTAACGCTTTCTTCATGAACAGATTATTCCTTTGATACTTTCTGCATGTCGCTCTCTACCATGATACGTACAAGATCCTCAAAACAGGTTTGTTTAGCAGGGTCCCAACCCAGCTGACGTTTAGCCTTTGATGCATCACCCCAAAGGTTTACGACATCGGTCGGACGATAGAATTGTTCACTTACAGCTACTACTGTCTTACCTATCAGGTTTGTAGGTCCGCTAACGACAACACCCTTTTCGTTGATGCCTTCACCCTCGAATTTGAGTTTAATACCAGCGTGCTTAAATGCCAAATCCGTAAACTCACGGACTGAGTGCTGGACACCAGTTGCAATCACGAAATCTTCTGGCTTATCCTGCTGGAGAATCAACCACATGCACTTCACATAGTCCTTGGCATACCCCCAGTCACGCAGCGAAGACAGATTACCCAAATATAGGCAATCTTGTTTGCCTTGAGCAATACGAGCTGCTGCAAGTGTAATCTTACGTGTTACGAAAGTTTCACCACGACGCTCAGATTCATGATTGAAAAGAATACCATTGCAACAAAACATGTTATATGCCTCACGATACTCCTTCGTAATCCAGAAACCATACTGCTTAGCTACAGCATATGGGCTGAAAGGATGGAAAGGAGTGTTCTCATTCTGGGGAACCTCTTCTACTTTACCATAAAGTTCTGATGTTGATGCCTGATAGAACCTACATTTGCTGGCAAGACCACTTAGGCGGATTGCCTCCAACACGCGAAGCACACCTGTTGCATCAATATCAGCCGTGTACTCAGCAGAAGCAAAGGACACCCCTACATGACTTTGAGCAGCAAGATTATAAACTTCATTAGGCTCAATCTCGCGTATAATCTGGATGACTGACATTGAGTCTCCTAAATGTCCATAATGAAGATGAAAATTAGGATTACTCTCAATGTGATTAATTCTCTCGCGATATTCTGTTGAAGAACGGCGAATCATTCCATGTACCTCATACCCCTTCTCGAGCAAGAATTCTGCCAAAAAAGAGCCATCTTGTCCTGTGACTCCTGTGATAAATGCTACTTTTTTACTCATAACTAAATATATTGGAAATTCCTATTATTTTCTATTATTAGATTTTACTATTCAAAAACATTTTTTGACACAAAATGTGGCAACCATTGGTCTGTGATCAGAGAAATTTGAGTTAAGCACTTTTATTGAATTAGGGCTTATACTTTTACCTCTATATAAGATATGGTCCAAACGGAACCTCATGTTCATGCCCCAATAGGTGAAGCCCAAACCGTTTCCTAACTGCCACCAGGCATCTTTAAATCCTGCTTTTTTAAAAGACCGTAAAACCCTGGATCCACAAACATCATTCAGGTCACCACACAAAAAAACTGGCTGTTCTGAATTAACTATCTCGTTCAGAATCATCCTTGTCTGATACTGGCGAGTCTTATAACCTCTCATAATCGAAGATATAGATTTGGGAACTCCAGATAATAGGTTTTTGTGACTATTCTTCACCGCCCTATACACTGTTGAGAACTCGTTAGACTTTAGATGGCAATTGAAAACAAGTATATTAACGCCATTTACACATACCTCCATTGAACATACTGGAAGCACTTCCTTTTCAGTCGTTAACTGTTTGTATTCCTTAATGACATATCGGCTATAAACGGACTTAAAACGATTACCCTCGTCATCATCAATTCCATAAGGATACGAGTTACGAAGTATATCATCTATCTGCTTATATATTAACGGATTGAATTCCTGTAATAGGACGACATCCGCTTCTTGTTTCCTTATGAAATCGGCAACTTCTTGTTCTGTACCATTGTTTTCCGATGTGGTATATGCTCGATTCAGGTTACATGTAAGTATCTTTATGTTACTTTTATTAGCGTCCCTATCGGATTTTATATTAAAACTGAATGGGAAAGCCTCCATTTGCCAATTTACAGCCATCGCTATCCCCATTAAAACAAATGATATTACCCAATGCCCTAATGCTAACACAATAACAGCAGAAACTGCTAAAATTGCCACTACTATGGGGGATGCTAAAATTAAGAAATACAAAATCCGTTCTTTTATGGATTTAACTTGGAAGACACTTCCTGTGAATTTATTGCATCATATTGCAAATACACTTTCTTAATGAATCTGTCCAATAGGGAATCTTTATGTCAAAAGATTCCTTAATCTTCGTTTTATCTAAGACAGAATAGCTCGGACGAGTGACTGGAGAAGGAAATTCATCTGAATGACAAGGTTGAATGACACAAGAAATGTTTCCAGCAATCTCAGCTATCATCTTTGTGAAATCATACCAGCTACAAACTCCTTCGTTCGAAAAATGGTATATTCCCGAATGGGAATAGGTTAGCGGTGAGAGATTAGCGGTTAGCGAGTTCTTGTAATCTTCAAGTATTACCGTAATTGCTTGAGCTAGGTCGTAGGCATAGGTAGGGGTACCGACCTGATCAAAGACAACCTTCAATTGAGGCTTTGTTGCAGTCAAATTAAGCATGGTCTTCACAAAATTCTTTCCGAATTCGCTATAAAGCCAAGCAGTGCGGATGATAATGTGGTTGCAACCGACCTTCTGGATAGCCTGTTCGCCGTGGAGTTTTGTCAAGCCATATACACCAGTTGGCGTTCCCTTCTGGTCTTCCTTACAAGGAGTGTTGTAAGGATCACCTCCAAAGACATAATCGGTACTGATATGCACCAATAAGCCATCCACCTCCTTCATGGCAACAGCAAGGTTCTCTGGTGCTTTTGCATTGAGCAATTCTACAAGGTCATATTTATCTGGATCTTCTGCTCCATCCACGTTAGTCCATGCTGCACAGTTGACGATTACATTGACACCGTACTCCCTAACGATGTATCTAACAGCATCAAGGTTGGTAATGTCAAGAATAGTAGTTTCTTGACCTTCAACCTCTACAACATCAGTAAAGATATATTTGTCTTTGGAGTCTTTGGCCACGATTCTCATTTCGTTGCCTAGCTGACCATTCGCTCCTGTTACAAGAATGTTCATTTCTTTAATCGTTTAGCGGTTATTGATTAGCGGTTAGCGTCTTCAAGCTGTTTTTGAAACGATGACCGTAAACCAGATAACTGTTTTCCTATTACTTCTATTCTTTTTCTTCTGTAACCGTTTATCTCAGAATTCATCTATTTTACCAGCTCCGTTCTTCTCGAATTCGTCAGCCATCTTCATCAGATATTGGCCATACTGGTTTTTCTGCATCGGTTGAGCTAACTCACGCATCTTTTCTGGGGTTATCCATCCTTTACGGAGTGCGATGCCTTCCAGACAAGCTACTTTAAGGCCTTGACGCTTTTCAATGACTTCAATATAAGTAGATGCTTCTGCCAGTGAATCATGAGTACCTGTATCAAGCCATGCAAAGCCACGTCCAAGGGTCTGTACTTTCAGTTCTCCGTCTTCCAAAAACCTTTGGTTGACAGTAGTTATCTCCAATTCGCCACGAGCAGAGGGCTTTATGTTCTTTGCCACTTCTACCACTTTATTCGGATAGAAGTAAAGACCTACTACAGCATAGTTACTCTTAGGCTTAGCAGGTTTCTCCTCTATCGAAAGGCAGTTTCCTTGCTTATCAAATTCAGCAACTCCATATCTCTCAGGATCATTCACCCAATAGCCGAAGACGGTTGCCTTCTTATCCACTTCGGCAGTTCTTACAGATTCACGGAGCATGTGACTAAAACCAGCACCATGAAAGATATTATCGCCTAACACAAGACAGGCAGAATCATTACCAATGAACTTCTCACCAATGATAAATGCCTGAGCAAGTCCGTCTGGAGAAGGTTGTTCTGCATATTCAAAGTTGACTCCATAATTACTACCATCGCCAAGTAGCCGTTTGAATCCAGGAAGGTCATCAGGCGTAGAGATAATAAGGATATCCCTGATACCTGCAAGCATTAACACCGAGATGGGATAATATACCATCGGTTTGTCGAAAATAGGAATCAACTGTTTGGAGATTCCTTTGGTGATAGGGTACAGTCTGGTACCACTGCCACCAGCTAAAACTATGCCTTTCATAAATTCAATATTTTTTAAAAGGGACAAGCAGGTCGCTAATAACCTTTTAACATACTTACGAGAGAGTGACCCGCTTTCCCTTTTTTAGTTTAAATCTATACGGATATCAAAATGGACTATCGAAATCTTTTAATAATGGATGCTTCGTGTCCTTTTCTGATAGGATAGCATGGTCGGTGGGTATTCGCCAATCTATGCCCAGTGAATCATCCAAGATGCTAATGCCACCATCAGCCTCTGGATGATAGAACTCATCACACTTGTACTGGAAGACTGCCGTCTCACTAAGGACGGCAAAGCCATGGGCAAAGCCCTTAGGGATGAAGAACTGCCGATGGTTATCCTCCGTCAGCTCCACTGCTACATGCTGACCGTATGTCGGGCTGCCCTTACGAATATCCACTGCGACATCCAGCACTGCACCTTTCACGCAGCGCACCAATTTGCTCTGGGTAAAAGGAGGGCGTTGGAAATGAAGACCACGCATCACACCATAAGATGATTTACTCTCGTTGTCCTGGACGAAGGTTACCGTATGTCCAAGGATGGGTGCTACATTCTCGTCGAACTCCCGCTGGGAGAAGGATTCAAAGAAGTAGCCACGAGTATCTATGAACACTTTGGGTTCAAGGATGAGGATGCCAGGAATAGGGGTCATGATTACGTTCATGTGTCTATTTTGTATTAACTTTTTTATTATAAGAACTATCTTACTCAGCTGAAAAATCTCGAATGCGTTGTTCTTCACTGCGTTTGCACACAAGTATCTGGCCATTTTTCTCACTAAATATATAACCATCAAGGCCTTGAAGGACTACTTTTTTTGCATCCTCTACATGAACCACACAATCCTTACACTCATACAACTTAATGTTGCCTACTGCACCGTTGTTATTCTCATCTTTAGGTAGCTTGTCATGCAGAGAAGCCCAGTTTCCAAGGTCGCTCCAACCAAAGTCTGCCGGATGAGTAAACACCATTCCATCATTGGATGCCGGCTCCATAACAGCATAGTCAATGGAGATTTTCTCGCATAGTGGGAAAACTTCGTTGAGTTGAGAGTTGAAAGTTGAAAGTTGAGAGTCAGTGGGAAGTTCCGATGACACGATTTCATCCATCTGAGATGCAAGCAGTGGTTTATATTTCTTTATGCTGTCAGTAATGGTATCAATATTCCATACGAAAATGCCTGCATTCCATAAGTAGTTACCTGCTTTCAGATATTTCTCTGCCGTTTCGTGATCTGGTTTTTCCTTGAAAGCTTCCACACCACAGATTTCACCTTCAACAGCATCTTTGGCTTCAACGTAGCCATA
>ODAJ014757946.1_pt1 | contig 47068 bp, 36 predicted proteins | sample 1539241 | NCBI WGS metagenome assembly ODAJ01 (sample SAMN02144231, study PRJEB22623) | gut metagenome | biome: sheep rumen | host: Ovis aries | place: New Zealand
ACAGGTGCAGAACGGAGGCATCGTGCTGAATGGTACCAATGCCCTGCTGAGCAAGGTGGAACTGCTGACTTTCGCCTCCAGTTACGATGCAGTTCCCCTGTCCATCGGAAGTGATGGCATTTGCACTTACGGCAGCAGCAAGAGCCTGGACTTTTCGGGCTTTGCTGGCGTGGCCGTACCTTATTACGTCTCGAGTGTTGCAGAGGGGACTGTCAATTTGACCTCTGTCTCAGTTACTCGTGGCTGGGCTGGCTACATCGTTCAGGGAACACCGGGGACATACGATATTCCTGTTGCGGGCGCAGAACCAGACTGGACAGATGCCTTCCAATATCTTCGTTATGCAGGTGACTATAATGGTAATTGGGTGTATCGCTCATGTTACTCGGACTACTCAGACGGAGGCGGCGACGAAACGAAGATTAAGACGTATTATCGTTACATCTTTGCAAAGGATGGTTCCGACAATATAGCCTTCTATAAGTTGGCTGAAGATTATGATAATGAAGGAAAGGCATATCATATACTCAATGCACACAAGGCATATCTGGAGACACCCAAGGACATAACTCCCACTGGTGGAGCAAGAGGCATCAACCTTGTTTTCGAAGACGAGACTACGGGCATCAGCTCCGCAGAACTGGTGCAACCCAGGGACGAGGCCATCTACACACTGAGTGGCATGCGCGTGAACAAACCCGTACGGGGATTGTACATCAAGGGCGGACGCAAGGTGTTTGTGAAGTGAGATAAGAGTAACAGTCGTATTTATTCCTAAATACAGAATAGAAAACATGAAACAGATATATATTTCTCCTTCAATGAAGGTGGTGAACATTCAAAATGTGAAGTCGGTGATGGCGACAAGCACGCTCGGTGTTTCTTCGCAGAACTACAGCGAAGGCAGCATGACCGACCTTGCCCGCGAAGATGCCTGGAACATCTGGGGCACCGACAATGATGATTAATCACGACAAATACATGATGTATGTATAGAGGAAAGACTGTTGGTTAGTTAGTTTTGTATGAGAGAGGAAGCATCAGATGGCGCAAGCGTTTGGTGCTTCCGATTTTATTTCGTAACTTAGCACCGACTTTATTAACCCTAAAGCTGAATGGGCCATGAATAATAGTGGAGAACGCGCGCACGAGCACGCCCCGCACATCATGCGCGAGATTACGCCCCTCTCGGAGGGCGACTGCTTCTACATCGCCGACCGCCACAAGTCGGCCTTCGACTACCCCATACACTGCCATCCGGAGTACGAACTCAACTTCACGCAGAACGCCATCGGCGTGCATCGCATCGTGGGCGACTCGGAGGAGACGGTGGGCGAGTACGACCTGGTGCTCATCACCAGCAGCGACCTGGAGCACGTCTGGGAACAAGGGGAATGCCAGCGCGGAGACATCCGCGAGATAACCATCCAGTTCGACAAGGGGCTGTTGCCCGACTCGCTGCTCCGCAAGAATCAGTTCGACAGCATCCGCCGCATGCTGGAACGGGCCCAGTGCGGACTGGCATTCCCCCTGACGGCCATCATGCGCGTCTATGCCAAGCTGGACAACCTGGCCCACCACCGGACGGGCTTCCACGCTGTGCTCGACCTGCTGGAGGTGCTCTACGAACTGTCGACCTGCGACGATGCCCGCCAACTGAGCAGTTCGGCCTTTGCACGCATCGAGACGCAGAGCGACAGCCGACGGGTGGACAAGGTGCAGAAGTACATTGCCCGTCACTTCGGCGAAAACATCCGACTGGAGGACATGGCCCAGATGGTGGGCATGACGCCCGAGTCCTTCAGCCGATACTTCCGCCAGCGGGCGGGGCGAACGCTCTCGGAGTACATCATCGACATACGTATCGGGTCGGCGGCGCGCATGCTGGTGGATTCGGCCAACACGGTGGCGGAGATTTGCTACGACTGCGGATTCAACACGCTCTCCAACTTCAACCGCCTCTTCAAGCGCAAGAAAGGCTGTACGCCCAAGGAGTTCCGCGAGAACTATCAGAAGAAAAAGGTCTTCGTGTGAGGCATGGAAGTGGCGGGTGTGCAATTTTTTGCTAAAATTGTGTCAGTGTTATAGGATATGTAGTTGTAATTTTGCAGACGAAACATTGTAGAACCTTAAAAACGAATGGTTATGAGAAGAATCTTTACATGTTTGTTTGCAATGTTCCTGACCTTGGCTGCCGGAGCCAAGGTGGACATCGACTATTCCTCGCGATTCGAGGAGGGTACCAACACCATCCGCTGTGCCGAGGCCTGGGGATGGTATAGCGTCATGCTGGGCAGCACCTACCAGGTGGCCGAGGCCGAGTACCTCTACATCCAGTACGAGGCTTCGTGCAACTTCAACCTCATCCTGCAGGACCAAAACTGGCAGAATTGCTACGCCGCGACCTGCAGCGCCGACGCCAAGGAGGCGTACATCAAGTTGACGCCAGGGGCCTATCCCGAGTACAGCTGTGTGGTCATACAGAACCACGCTGCGGGTGAAATCACCATCAAGAAAATCTACTTCTGCTCGGAGGAGGAGTTCTTCAACCCCGCCCCAGACGACCCCGACGAGGCAAGGCAGAACTTGGTGGACATCTACATGCGCTACCAGCCGTTGCTCGACACCTTCCCCCTGGGCACTGACTATGGGCAGTATCCGGTCGAACTCTATCAAGCCTTCGTAGAGGCCATGAATGCGGCACTCATCCTGGACACCGACGAGGGACGGAATCTGACCGTAGAGCAGCTGAACGCCATGTCGCAGAAGATTGTGGACAGCTACAAGGCCTTGCTGGCCGGCAAACGACTCTACCTGCCTGCTGACGGATATTATAGATTCGTGTGCGCGCGACAGTTCAGCGAGGGCGACGATGAAATAGGCTGGACACCCGTGGCGAAGGCCATGTACAGCGACAACACCGGCGCCAACCAGTGGAAGAGCATCGACCGCGAAGACCCCGCCTTCCTGTGGACGCTGATCCGCCAGCCTGACAATAGTTACCTGTTGCGGAATGCCTCGAACAACCTGGTGATGACCAGCGCCGAGCGGTCGACCGACCAAGAGAAGTTTATCGCCATCGACGCAGTGCCCAAGGTGGACGGCGCCTACCAACTGAGTTGGCCCGTGAGCACGGAGGACAGTGTCGTCATCTTCAACTTCCGCTTCAGCACCGACCCCGCCAACGACTATAAGTACATCCATATGAACTGGCACAACGGCGGCACCGGTTGGGGAGGCCCCATGACACAGTGGTGCAATACCACCAACGACAGCGGTGCCAGCGAGTGGTACCTGGAACCCGTGGACGAAAGCGTGGCTGAGGAACTGCTGAATGCCAACAACTACGGATTCAAATTTGCCCAGATGCTGGCCGATGCCAAGGCGAAGTCGGCCATTGCCAACGACAAGATTCGCGAACGGCTCATTACCGAGGCCTCCCAGTTCAGCAGTCCCTTCAGCCAGAACGACTTGGGCAACCGTGACGGAGGAAACCTGAGCGAGGGCGTGCTTCTGGACAACGACAAAAGCACCTACTGGCACTCATACTGGGAGGGTGGCAATGCCGAATCCGGCTCGCACTATCTGCAGGTGGAGATGCCCGAGGAGATTAGCGGTGAACTGGAATTCACCTTCTCGCGCCGCATGTGGGCCAGCGACGACCACGTGACCCAGTGGGGCGTGTATGGCGGCAACCAGTTCTCCGGAGAAAAGTATGACTACGAATGGATTGCCGACCTGGAGACCCCCTACGGCTCGAACGACGAAACCCTGACTGCACGCTTCACCATCGAGGAAGGCAAGCAGTATCAGTACCTGCGGTTCTATGCCGAAAGCACCACCTCCGGACGCGGCTACTGGCACGTCAGCGAGTTCCAACTTTACAGCCTCTCGGAGAATCCCACCAACCAGGCTCGCAACATGGGCGACGTCTACACACGCCTCGTCGAGGCCATTGCCAAGGCAGAGACCGTTGACGCCAACGCAGTCAGCAAGGCCGACTACGATGCCCTCAAGGCTGCCTATGACCCCTTTATCGAGATGTTTGTCGACCCGACGCCCCTACGCCAGGCACTCGACGTGGCCGAACCTGCCATCGAACTCTGCGATATCGGCACGAATCCCGGACAGTGGAGTCAGGAGAACTATGACGCATGCGTGAAGCTGATAGAAGAAGCCCGCGCCTACGACCAAGCAGGCAAGTACACCCAGGCACAGACGGATGCCTACGTAGCCCAGTTGGGTGACGGCAAGTCGATGGTGCTGGCTGCCGCCAACAAGGTTTCGCCCGACAAGTTTTACACCCTGCGCTTTGCCAGCGAAGACCTCTACGTAGAACAGGGCTGGAGCACCAGCAACGTCGTGAGCGAGGAGTGGGGCGACCTCTACGACACCTATCTCTGTGCCGCCGATGCCGAAACGCTGGAGACCATGCCTGCGACCGACATCCGTCAGGGCAGTTCCATCTTCTTTACCACCGACAACAAGGCTGACATCGCCTTCCGCTTCGTCCCCGTTGGCGACGGCAAGTTCATCATCCAGCACCAGGCCAGCGGACTCTTCATCCACTGCTACGGACGCAACAGCTGGACGGGCCTCACGCTCACGCCCACCTTCTTCACCGTAGAGGCCGTGGGGCATGGTGAGAACATCATCCGAGCCACCGACTATGCCGGTAAGGACCTTGCCTGCCTGCATGCGCAGCTCAACAACCACCGCCTCGTGACTTGGCAGGATGACTATGCAGGGTGCAACTCCGCACTCATCATCGAGGAAGTGGATGTAGACGCCACAATCGGACAGCCTCTGGCCGACTACCAGGCTGGAGAAATCACCACGATGTGCTATCCCATAAGTGTACAGCCTCGCGTGGGCACGTTGTATACCGTTGCTGGCACCTACGCCGCTGGAGAGAAGACCTACGTGGCCCTGAATAAGGTGGACAAGGCCGACGCCGGACAGCCAGTTGTCTATGTTGCCGAAGGCACCTTCGACGCTGAGAACGAGGCCGACGTTCAGACCATCAGCCTTACGATAGGGACGGATGTTGTCCTCGAACCCATGAACCAGGGCGCACTGCAGGGAACCTACGAAGACCTCGACCTGGAGCAGTCGGCCATCATCTTCGACGGAAACAAGTGCGAGATGAGCACCGAGGAGAAAGCACGCGTATGGGCCAACCATGCCTACGTGGTGCCCGGTATGGCGGAGGCTGACGCCCAGGCTAAGTACGACCTCGTGCTGGAGGTGGGCAGCGAGTTTACGGGCATTGCCGACGTCGTGAAGCGCCTGTCAGAGCGTGGTGACCTCTACAATGCAGCCGGACAACTCCTGCGCCGCAATGCTACGCTCAACGAAGTGCATGCACAGCCTCGCGGATTGTATATTCTGAACGGTATTAAAATTCTGGTGAAATGATAAAGACTAATCGTAAACGTTTCTTTTCAACTTCATTGCAGGCTCTCTTCGGAGGGCTTGCAATGTTGCTTTCTGTCGCACCGGCCAAGGCACAGGTGCAAAACATGGTCATCCACACGGCCGACGGTGCCAAGATTCGGTACAATGTGGCACAGATTGACAGCATCACAATTGAGAACATTCCGCAGTGGGCCAACCGCTCGGAGGAGGCACGCAAGTTGCTCGCATACCTGGAGGAGGGAGTGGGCAAGCGCATGCTCTCAGGCGTGCATGCCAGCGTCAACTACAACACCAACGAGGCCGACTGGGTGTACAAGCATACCAAAAAGTACCCGGCCATCAACTGCATCGACTACATCCACGACATCTACTCTACGTCGGGCGGATGGATAGACTACAGCAACGGCGGCGTCTGGCGCAATTGGACCAACAAGCGAGGCATCATGGCGGCAATGTGGCACTGGGGTATGCCTACCAATGACGGTACCACATATACCTGCACCCCCGGTTCGGCCGATAATGAGACGGGATTCCGTCCGTCGGCCATCTTCGACCCCTCGAGTGAGGGCTACAAGACCATGATCAGCCGCATCGACCAGATAGCCCTCTGGATGAAACCTTTGGCTGCCGCTCGCGTGCCCATCCTCTGGCGCCCCCTCCACGAGGCACAGGGCAACTGGTCGGAGCAATATCCTGGCACCAGTTGGCACAAGGCGTGGTTCTGGTGGGGCATTGATGGGCCTGAAGCCTTTGTCGAACTATGGCGGGTGATGTACGACCGCATGGTGAACCACCACGGACTCACGAATCTCATCTGGGTCTATAACTCGGGTGATTCGATGAAGTGGTACCCCGGCGACGAGTATGTCGACATCGTGGCCTACGACTTCTACAATGCATCTTTGACTGATATGCGCAAGTGGTACAACTTCTTCAAGAAGAACTTCCCAGACAAACTCTATGCCATCAGTGAATTCGGCAACATCCCCAAAATATCCAAGTTGTGGGCTGACGGACAATACTGGAGTTACATGATTCCCTGGTGGGACAATGGCCGCACGGGACAGCCCTCCAGCGAGGCCTTCAACAGTACCGACCACAACAATGCCAACATCGAATACTGGCAGGATGCCCTCGACCAGGAATGCATCATCACCCGAGACGAACTGCCCAACTTCAGATAATACAAGAATATGAAGCGAACATTTCTCCTCTCCCTCATTGCCCTTCTCGCTGTTGCCGGGAGGGCACAAGGCTTCCCCGATTTCTCGAAGATGAACTTCGGGTGTGACGGCAACAGCATCACCTCGGGCAACCAGTGGTCGGCCACCGTCGTCAGTCAATTGGGATTTGCCACACACCACAATGTGGCAGTGGGGTCGGCCACATGGGCTTGCTACCCCGACACACAGGATTATGGATGCGAGGGCTTCTTGGGCATTTCGGGCGGGTGGCAACCTACCGAGGATGCCCGCGAGATGAGGATGCGGCACAACAATACCTCGAAGGTGCACATCCAGAAGTTCATTGCCGAGGTGGACGAGGGGCTCTTTCCCGAACCCGACGTCTTTGTTTTCTCCATGGGCACCAACGACGGCAACCTGGGCTCTGCAGTGGAAGCACTGAGGGGAAAATCCTTGGCCGACGTGGACGTGACCACGATGGCTGGCGGTGCACGATGGGCCATACAGACCATCATCGAACGCTTCCCCAAGTGCCGTGTCTTCGTCTGTACACCCATACAGACAGCCAATGTTGGCCATAACGAATTTAACCAGAAGAAAATAGAGATTCTGCGAGAGATTTGCCGTGCACTGTCGGTGCAACTGATTGACTGCTATGGTGAGTGCGGCATCACCGAAAAACTGGAGAACGGTCACGGTCAGCGCTACCTGCGCGACGGCCTCCATCCTGCCGAGGAAGGCCAACAACTGATGGGGCGCTACATCGCCAAGGAGATACGAAACAACTATTTTTAATCACACCGTCTTCTACTGCCGAGCACCCTAAAACTGAGTCACCATGAAACGTATCCTCCTTTCCCTGCTGCTGTTGGCCACGCTGCCTGTGACAGGCAATTGCGAGATAACCTCTCAACTCATAGATAAAGAGGCAACAGGCCCCACACGTCAACTCTACCGCTATCTTCGCAACAAGGTCTGGGGCAAGCAGGTGCTCTCGGGATGTCAGGCACGGTGGGATTATAATACGACCGATGCCGACGGCATCTACCAGCGGGCAGGCAAGTATCCTGCCATCAACATCTTCGACTTCCAGCACTTCCGGCAGCGCAACCTTAATTACCTCGGACCTACGGCTAAGGCCTGGCACGAAGCGGGCGGTATCGTAGGATTCATCTGGCACTGGAGTGTGCCCATCAGCACAGACCTGTCGCCCAAGGAGGGCTTTGCATTCTATTCCCCATCGGGTGCACAGGGACGTCGTGGCACAAACTTCTCGCCGCGTCGTGCGGTACAATCGGGAACACTCGAGAACCGCATCATCAACGAGAATCTAGACACCATCGTCAGCTATCTCCTGCACTATCAGCAGCAGGGAATACCCATCCTCTGGCGCCCCTTCCATGAGGCCGCAGGCAACAGCAACCGCGGTGGCAAGGCCTGGTTCTGGTGGGGCAACGATGGTGCTGAGGCCTTCAAGCAACTGTATCTCTATGCCCAGCGCTACCTCATGGATCGAGGGGTGCACAATCTCATCTACATCTGGACGTCGGAACTGGACGACGACGATTGGTATCCGGGCGACCAGTACGTCGACATCGTGGCGCGCGACCAGTATCAACAGGCTTCGCCCCACGGTTCGTTCAAGAAGCAGTTCGACCTTCTGCGCCAAAAGTATCCCACAAAGATGTGCGCACTGGCCGAGTGCGACTGTGTGCCCAGTGCCGAAACCATGCAAGCCGACGATGCCCGTTGGCTCTTTGTGGCTCCATGGACGGTGCCCTTCGTTTTCAGCGAGCAGAACAACAATGCCTTCTGGCGCAAGTTCCTCTCCGAGAGGCTCGTCTTGACGCGCGACGAAGTCAATCGCAGTGCCGACTACCGGCTCGAAATCGACAACTCGAGCGGTGTGTACGGGAAAGGTCAGCGAGTCGTTGTCAGTGGCCATACTAATGCGTTGCCGTTCGACTCGCTACTCGTACGCGTTCATTATAATAATAGCTTGAGGCGCGAGTTCCGCATCCTTCCTTCCTCCCACGATTTCGTCGTTCTGGACGAAAAGTTGGATACCACCTGTGCCGTCATGGTGGAGATGAAGGAGAATGCAGGACGTCCTGAGAGTATCGGGTTTGTGGTGTCTCCCGAGGGCTTCCGTCCTGGATACGACGAACCAGCCGACCTGATGTCGTACTGGGAAGTTCAGAAGCGATTGCTCAAGGCCTTACCCATGCAGGTGAAGACCACACCTTTGGATGTTCCTGCTCAGCACCAAGGCAAATACGTTTGTCAGGATGTGGAGATCAACTGCCTCGGCCCTGCCCCCGTTCGTGCCTATATGGCCAAACCGGCTAAGGCCAAGAAGCGCTCCTTGCCCATCATCATCCTATGTCGGGCCGCTGGCGTCAGCGGGCAGTGGTGCCGTTGCCAGGTGGACGAATGTGTGCGCAATGCTGCCCTTGGCAACGGTGCCCTGAGCCTCGACATCAATGCACACGGCATGCTCAATGGACAGACGGACGACTACTACAGAATGCTTGAAGGCGGCATGCTTTGTAACTACTACGACCACAATGCCGCCGATCGCGAGACCTATTATTTCCGGGGGATGTACCTGCGTCTCTTGCGAGCCATCGAATATATGACCCGCCAACCCGAATGGGACGGCCGACGCATCATGGTCATCGGCGAGAGCCAGGGTGGGGGACAGGCCGTTGCCGCAGCAGGATTGGACAACCGCGTAACGGCCATCGTGCTCAATGTGCCAGCCATGCAGGACTTGGGTGGAGCACGCGCAGGCAGGCGCAGTGGGTGGCCGCAACCCATCGAGAGCCACCAGAACCTGAGCCAGGAGATGCTGGATGCCACACTGCCATACTTCGATGGGGCGCTGCTCATCCGCCACTCCCGGGCAGAGATATACTGCGAGATGGGACTCATCGATACCACCTGTCCGCCATCATCCGTTTGGGCTTCGCTCAATGGTGCACACGGGCGGAAGACTGTCAACTGTGTGCCCTATCGCACGCATGCCTGGCCATCAGGCACCTGGCGGCAGCACTGGGAAAAGAATTACTATTATCCCCGCCTGGCTTTTATCGAAAATTATCTGAAGTAAATAACCATCAGGTTAATGAACATAATAACAAACATCTCTCCCTATGAAAAAGACCCTTATGACCAGCCTCTTAGCAACCGGCCTGATTGTAGGCAATGCCCAACAACCGGCCATTCCGCGTGACGAGAAAGTAGAACGACAGGTGGAACAAACCTTGGCGCGCCTCTCCCTTGACGAGAAGATAGGCCAGATGTGCGAACTTACCATCGATGTCATTACGGACGGGCAGAGCCCCGAATTCCGCCTCAACGAGGATGCCCTAAAAAAGGTCTTCGGCCGATACCACGTGGGCAGCATACTGAACGTGCCAAAGGGCGTGGCACAGCGTCCCGAGGTGTGGAGCTCGCTCATCCGTCGGTTGAATCAAATCTCTACAGAGACATCCTCCGGCGTGCCGCAGATTTATGGCGTCGACCAGATACACGGTGCTTCGTACACCTGGGGGGCAACCCTCTTTCCGCAAGAGATTGGTCAGGCGGCATCCTTCAACCGCCAGATACCCCGGCGAGTCAGCGAGATAGGTGCCTACGAAAGCCGTGCCTGCCTCATACCCTGGGTATATTCGCCCGTCATGGACCTCGGAAGGCAGCCTCTCTGGAGCCGCATGTGGGAGAGTTACGGTGAGGATGTATATCTCAGTTGCGAGATGGCTCGCCAAGCAGTTCTCGGCTATCAGGGCGACGACCCTAACCACATACCGCCCCACCGTGTGGCTGCTTGCATCAAGCACTATATGGCCTATGGCGTACCCGTGAGCGGCAAGGACCGCACACCCAGCAGCGTCACCGATCGTGACATGCGCGAGAAGTACTTCCAACCCTTCCGAAGTGCCATCCTGGCAGGTGCCCTGTCGCTGATGGTCAATTCCGGAGTGAACAACGGTGTGCCGTTCCATGCCAATCATAAGTATCTGACAAACTGGCTGAAGGAGGAACTCGCCTGGGACGGCATGATTGTGACCGACTGGGCAGACATCAACAATCTCTGCACGCGCGACCACGTGGCAGCTACCAAGAAGGACGCCATACGCCTGGCTATCAATGCTGGCATCGATATGTCGATGGTTCCCTATGAGGTGGAATTCTGCGACCTGCTGAGGGAACTGGTTGACGAGGGACTCGTCTCTCAGTCGCGCATCGACGATGCCGTGCGTCGCATTCTCCGACTGAAGATTCGCCTGGGGCTTCTGGACAAGAAGACGTGGGACAAGGATGCCCGCCTACTGGCCAAGGAGTTTCCCGACTTTGCCAGCCAGCGCTTTGCCAAAGAGGCCGTGCAGATGGCTGAGGAGTGCATGGTGCTGTTGAAGAATGAAGGGCTAAGGGTGAAAGAGGAAAAAGTTTTGCCTCTGAAGAAGGGAACGAAGATACTTGTTTGTGGCCCCAATGCCTACAATTTGCGTGGTATGAACGGCGGATGGAGCTACACCTGGCAGGGCGAACGCACCAACGAACTGGCACCCCAGATGGGGCACTATCCCACCTTCCAGGAGGCTTTGAAGGAGCACTTCGGTGCAGATAACGTCCGATACCTGCAGGGGGTGCGATGGGACAGCCGCAATTTCGACCTCGACCATCGGGCTGAAGACTGGAACCAACTGATACAGGCAGCACGCGAGGCCGATGTCGTCGTCAGCTGTGTGGGCGAAAACTCGTATTGCGAGACACCGGGAAACATCAACGATCTCACCCTGAGCGACAACCAGCGCGAGATGGTGCGCCGTCTGGCTGAGGCGGGCAAGCCCATTGTGCTCGTCCTGACCGAGGGGCGTCCTCGCATCGTGCGCGACATCGCCCCACTTTGTGCCGCAGTCGTACACACCTTCCTGCCCAGCAATTACGGAGGCACGGCTCTGGCACGCCTGCTGGCCGGCGACACCGACTTCACAGGTCGCATGCCCTACACCTATCCCAAGTACACGGGAGCTTTTGTCACTTACGACTACAAGCCCTGCGAGAACATGGGACAGATGGCCGGCAACTACAATTACGATGCCGTGATGGACGTGCAGTGGCCCTTCGGCTACGGCCTCCACTACACTACGGTGGAATACAGCAACATGCGTGTGGACAAAACCACCTTTAGTGAGGGCGATGTGCTCAACGTCAGTGTGGACGTTTGCAACACTGGTCACATGGCCACTAAGGAGAGCGTGCTTCTCTACGCGAGCGACCTGGTGGCCTCGCTGACACCCGATAACCGCCGCCTGCGCGCGTTTGAGCAGGTGCCCTTAGCGCCAGGCGAGAAGCGCACTGTGAGGTTGCAATTGAAAGCCCATGACCTCTCGTTTGTCGACCTCGACGGACGCTGGGTGCTGGAGCCTGGCGACTTCCGCCTGTCCGTTGCCAACCAACATGTGATGGTGAAGAAGATAAATTAATAAAACGACATAAATCATATGAAAATCAGATTACTATCCCTTTTTGTATTGGCCGTCGGGTGGGGCAGTGCCTCGGCACAGACGGTCTGCCTAAGCGCAAAGTCTACAGGCAAACAGTTCGACGGCATCGGAGCCGTCAATGGTGGTGGAGCTACCTCCGTCCTTCTGAAGGACTATCCCGAACCCCAGCGCTCACAAATCATGGATATGGTGTACCGTCCCATGTTCGGAGCATCAGTGAGTGCCCTGCTCGTGGAGGTGCCGGGCGATGGCAATTCCACCCAGGGCAGCATGCCCAGCCACAGCCACTATCGTGGCGATGCCAACTTCCTGCGTGGCTACATGTGGTGGGTGATGCAGGAGGCCAGGCGCAGGAATGCTGCCCTCTCGTTGGATGCCACCAGTTGGAGCGCACCTGCCTGGGTGGGCAACTTCTGGTCGGATGACATGGTCGACTACTACATTGCCTGGATGCAAGGCCTTCGTCAAGTGCACGGCTTGGAGTTGGACGCTCTGGGATGTCACAATGAGAAGGGCTGGAGCGGCGACTTTGCCAAACACTTGCGGCATGCCATGAACGAGCGTGGATTTCGCAATGTCATGCTTCACGGCTTCGGCAACTGGGGCAATCAGAAGATGGACTTCTTACGACAAATGCAGGAAGACCCCGAACTGGCCGCCGCGCTGGATGCCGTGTGTGCCCACACCTTCAGCGAGATACAACTCACGCCCGAACAACGTCGCGCTGCAGAGGAACTGGGCAAGCCTATCTGGAACAGTGAGGATCATGTCTATCGGCCCGGCTTCGACTGCCTGATCAGCATCGTCAAGTGCTTCAATGCCAACTACATCGTCAGCGGTGCTACGAAGGTTGTCAACTGGTACGACATCGGTGCCACCTACCCTCTGGAACCCTACAGCAAGGAACCGCCCATGCTGCTGGCTCAGGAGCCCTGGAGCGGCCACTACTCCGTGAGAGAGGCCCTGTGGGGCTATGCCCACTACGGACAATTCACCCGCGTTGGATGGCGATACATTGACGACGGTTGTCTCAATCTGCCCCAAGGAGGTTCAGTGGTGAGCCTGCGCGACCCCCTGTCGGGTGACTACAGCATTATAGCCGAGACGAAGGGCGCAAGCAAGGCACAAACCATCAAGGTGCGCGTGGGAGAAGGCCTTTCCCACGGGCAACTCTGCGTCTGGTACAGCGATGCCCGGCAACAGTTTGTGCGTCTCCAGGATGTAAAGCTCCGTGGCGGCAGCTTCTCCATCACGCTGAAGCCCGATGCCGTATATTCCCTCTCCACAACGACCGGACAACAGAAAGGCTCCTTTGCTGACATACCAGCTTCCCAGCCGTTCCCCATACCCTATGGTGAGGACTTCGAGCAATACCGCAATCCCGCAGAGTGGGGCTATCTGCCGCACTATCTGGCTGACCTCATCGGATGCTTCGAACTGGTGGATCAGCCCGTCTATAACCCAAGAACACCGACCGCAGGCAAAGCCTCGGTGCCGATGACCGCAAGCCCCTCCAGACGATGCATCCGTCAGACGGTGGGGACGCACACCCTCAGTTGGGCTCCCGAGTGGCATCACTATACCATCCTGGGCGATGCCGCGTGGGAGAACTATGAGGTCAGTGCCGACGTCTGCCTAAATCCCGGCGACGAAGCCGGTGTGATGGGGCGTCTCTGCGACGTGGGCACGGGCTATGGCATTTGGGCCAAAGGCTACTATCTGAAAATTGATGATCATGGGCACTGCTACCTTATCCTGACCCGCGGCAAGCGCGACCAGAAGGAACTCATCGGTGACAAGGAACAGCAAGCCCTCATTCTGGCAAGGAAGGACGTTGAAGTGGGAGGTGAATACACGCTGGCCGAGGCCTGTGTTGAAGGCGTAAAGGCCATGCAATGGCACAACCTGAAGCTGCGCTTCCTGGGCAACGAGATAACAGGCTTCATTGATGGCGTGGAGGTGGTGCGTGCCACATCCGACCACTACGGCCGTGGCATGGCCGGCCTCATAGCTCCGCTGCATGGGCGATACGTCTCAACGCCCTACTTCGACAACCTGCTGATTACCCCCTTGGGCCGTACCTCTGCCACATCGACAACTATCCCCCCTGTGCAACCCCTCTATCCCATGCAGAACATCAAGGAGACAGACCGACAGAAGCTGATGGACCGACTCCAGCAACTGAGCAAAAGAGGCATCATGTTTGGTCACCAAGACGATCCCTTCTACGGCCTCGGATGGCAGTGGGACCGCGGGCGGTCGGATGTCTTGGCTGTCAGCGGCGACTATCCGGCCGTGATGGGCTTTGAACTCGGAGGCATAGAGATGGGCGATGAGAAGAATCTGGACAGTGTGCCCTTCCAGCGTCTGCGCGAGGAACTGCTCGCCCACGTACGTCGTGGCGGTATAGCAACCCTCTCGTGGCATCCGCGCAATCCACTGACGGGCGGAACGGCGTGGGACAATAAAAGTCGCGAAGTAGTGCGCAGCATACTGCCTGGTGGGGTGCAGCACCAGAAGTTCGAGCTCTGGATACAACGTCTGTCACACTTCCTTCAGTCGCTCCGTGACGAACACGGACGCCCCGTGCCCTTTATCTTCCGTCCCTGGCACGAGAACAGCGGCGGATGGTTCTGGTGGGGGTGGGGGCTGTGCACACCGCAGGAGTTCAAGGCCCTGTGGAACCAGTTGCAGGACCGCCTCCTGGCCGACGGTCTTACGAACATCGTCTGGAGCTGGAGTCCCAACTACGGCTATCCCAGCCAGATATTCGACACCTATCCGGGCGACGACCGTGTGGACATCATCGGCCTCGATGCCTATCAGCAGAAGGGCGGTGAGCAGAACTTCGTGCGCACGCTCAACCACGACCTGACCGAGCTCTCCGCCTATGCCCGCAAGACCAACCGCCTGTTGGCCCTCACGGAATGTGGTTATCAGAATCTGCCCGACCCCACGTGGTGGACGCGTGTCCTCCTGCCGCAACTGCGTCAGTATCCGCTCTGCTACTTCCTCGTCTGGCGCAATGCCGACCGCCATCAGTACTTTGCGCCTGCGCCAGGTACAGCGGATGCTCCGGATTTCCAGCGCATGGTGGCCGATCCGCAAACGCTGATGCTACGGGATATCGAGAACACGAAATGATGATTTTCTACCACGAATCTCACAAATTAATAATGTAAGTGTATAACGTAAAAATATTATTTAAGTCATGAAATCGAAAATCTGTCTATTGTTGCTGTCGCTCGCAGCGCTGGCGGCACATGCCTGGGAGGGCGACGTGGCCGTGGAGACTCCCAACAATATGCTAATCCTGCATGCCCGCGAGGGACAGGACCTGCGCATGGCGTATTATGGGATGCGAGTCACCGACCTACGCCAACTTCGTGATGCTGGCGCCGACCTCAACTCTTCCCTATTGCCTGCCTTTGGCACGGTGGACATGGTGCAACTGCCTGCCCTGCAGGTGATGCATGCCGATGGCGACCTGAACCTTGAGCTCACCACCACTGACTACACCTCGCGCACAGAGGGCGATGCCGTGCTACACACATTCACGATGCGCGACCGTCTGCAACCTGTTACCGTGCGCCTGCACCTGAAAGCCTACCAGCGGGTGGACATCATCGAGATGTGGACGGAGATAGAAAACGGCGAGAAACGCCCCATCACGCTGAAACGCTACGACTCGGGTCACCTCACACTGCGACAGGGCGAAGTTTGGATAACCCACATGCATGGCAACTGGGCAGCCGAGGCCGAACCCACGCAGGAGGCGCTGACACAGGGTGTGAAGATAATTCGCAACACCGACGGCGCCCGCAATGCCCACCTGGATGCTCCGGAAGTGATGATATCGCTGGACGGACGTCCGCAGGAACTTACTGGGCGCACCATCGGCGCAGCCCTCTGTTGGAGTGGCAACTTCGAACTCCGATTCAATACACAGTCGCATCGCGAGCACCACTTCTATGCAGGTATCGACCCGCAATCCTCCGAGTACATCCTCGACCCGCGACAGCGACTGGAGACGCCCCACTTGGCGCTCACCTTCTCCCAGGAGGGCCTGAGCGGTGCCAGCCGTAACTTCCACCGCTGGGCACGCACCGAAGGCATGCTGCATCGTGGCATGAAGACGGGCGACATACTCCTCAATTCGTGGGAGGGCCTCTACTTCGACATCAACGAGGAACGCATGCTCAGGATGATGGATGACATCTCCAGTTTCGGAGGCGAACTCTTCGTCATGGACGACGGATGGTTTGGCGACAAATACCCCCGTCGCGACGACACATCGAGCCTGGGCGACTGGGTGGTGGACAAGCGTAAACTTCCCAACGGTCTGAAGGCACTGACCGATGGTGCACGCCAGCGTGGCATCAAGTTCGGCATCTGGATAGAGCCGGAGTGTGTCAACACAACGTCTGAACTCTACGAGCGCCACCCCGAATGGGCACTGCAGGCCAAGGGACGCCAGCTGAAACTCGGCCGAGGTGGCACGCAACTGGTGCTCGACATGACCAACCCCGAGGTGCAGGACTTCGTGTTCGGAGTCGTAGACAACCTGCTTACCCAGAACCCCGACATCGCCTACATCAAGTGGGACGCCAACGCCAGCATCCAGAACTTTGGTTCCACCTATCTGCCCCGCAATCGCCAGCAGAACCTCTACGTCGACTACCACCTGGGCCTTGTGAAGACCCTCCAGCGCATACGCCAGAAGTATCCTGACATCGTCATCCAGGACTGTGCCTCGGGTGGCGGCCGTGCCAACTATGGCCTCTTGCCCTACTTTGACGAGTTCTGGACCTCGGACAACACCGACGCCCTTCAGCGCGTCTACATCCAGTGGGGCACCAGCCTCTTCTTCCCTGCCAACGCTATGGCCTGCCACATCAACCACTGCCCCTACTGGAATACGGGTGGGCGCGTCGTCCCCATCAAGTTCCGCTGCGACGTGGCCATGTCGGGTCGCCTGGGCATCGAACTGCAACCCCGCGACATGACTGACGAGGAACGCCAGCAGACAACCACCTGCGTCCGCGACTACAAGCAGTTGCGCCCCATCGTGCAGGCGGGCAACGTGTATCGCCTCCTCTCGCCCTACGAACGCCGTGGCGTGGCCTCGCTGATGTATGTCGATGACCATCGTCGTCAGGGCGTGCTCTTCGTCTACAAGGTCGACAATTACTATGACCAGCCTCTGCCTCGCATCCGCCTGGCCGGACTTGATGCCGATGCCACGTATACCCTGACGGAGAAAAACGTCCGTGTGGGTCAGAAGCCCTGTTGGCTCTCAGGTAAGCGCTTCACGGGGCGCACGCTGATGGAGGTGGGCATCGAAGTGCCCCTGCGCGAGGACTACGCCAGTCGCGTCTTTGTTCTGGAGTAGCCAGTGCTCCGCTGAAAAATGGAATCATCGGAGTTTCGGAGAAACACATTGGGCGACCATCGTAATGATGGTCGCCCAAGTTTTTTAATGGCCTTAAGGGCTTTAGATACTTTAAGGGCTTTAGAGGCATTATAGGCTTTAGATACTTTTATGGCCTTAAGTTTTTTAGGGGATACTGTAAAACATGGGAGTCCAGGATAGTCCTTCCAGTCTACCTTGCCGACCACCTCAGACGGTGTTCACAGGGTGGCCGTCGACGAACGCCTGCAGGTTGTCCACTGCCGTGGTTATGAGGCGCTTGCGGGCCTCACGGCTGGCCCATGCGATGTGGGGCGTCAGGTAGCAGCGCGGAGCCGTGAGCAGGGGATTGGAGGGCTGAGGCGGTTCCTCGGAAAGTACGTCGGCACAGTAGGCACCCAACTGGCCCTTGTGGAGGGCCTGGGCCACGGCGGTCTCGTCCACCAGGGGGCCTCGGCCCGTGTTGATGAGTATGGCTGTGGGCTTCATCTGGCTGAGAGATTGGGCATTGATGATGTGGTGTGTATCAGGCGTGAGCGGACAGTGCAGCGAGAGGACGTCGGCCTGGCTGAGCGCCTCTGCCCACGACATGCGGCTGACGCCCTCGGGCAGGTCCGTGCGCCCAGTGACGGCCACCACGTGCATCCCCAGTGCCTGTGCTACACGCGCCACTCCCGTGCCTATGTTGCCCATGCCGCGTATGACCATCGTCTTGCCAGAGAGTTCCGTCACAGGGGTGTCCATCCACAGGAAGTCGGGGCTCTGGCTCCAGCGTCCCTTTTGGTTTTCGTGGGCATAGTGCGCCACGCTGTTGGTGGCGTTGAGCAGATGGGCCATCGTCAGTTGCACCACGGAGGGCGTGCTGTAGGCCGGAATGTTGGTGACCACGATGCCACGTCTGTGCGCCTCCAAGGTGTCCACCACGTTGTATCCCGTGGCCAGCACGCCGATGTAACGCAGTCGGGGCAACTGGGCCAGGGTTTCGGCTGTGAACACAACCTTATTGGTCAGTACGGCTTCAGCATCCTGGCATCGCGCCGTGGTTAGTGTGGCAGGCGTACGGTCGAAGATGTTGACTTCGAGGTTGGGCGTCTCGCTCAGCTGCTGCCAGTCGAGATCGTTCTGCGTGACGGAGAATCCGTCGAGGATGGTGACTTTCATATGATGTTGACTTCGGGGTGTATGTCGATACCGAACTGTCGGGCTACGTCGTCGCGGACTGCGTGGCACAGTTGCAGGATGTCATGGCCAGTGGCTCCACCGAGGTTTACGAGCACCAGTGCCTGGCGGTCGTGGACAGCGGCAGGTCCGAGCCGACGCCCCTTCCATCCACATTGCTCTATCATCCATCCGGCCGGAATCTTCACTCCACCGTCGGGGGCGTCGTAGTGGGGCATGTCGGGGTAGAGGCGTGCGAGGGCTTCGTATTTCTCTCGAGGCACGACGGGGTTCATGAAGAAGCTGCCGGCGTTGCCCTGCACCTTGGGATCGGGCAACTTTGCCTGGCGGATGTCGATTATCGTCTGTCGCAACTGGCTGGCTGTGACCGTCTCGGCTGGGATGCCGAGCTGCTGCAGTTGGAGGCGGATGCCGCCATAGTCGAGCCGTGGTGTGAAAGTGAGCGAGAGGCGATAGTGGACGTAGAGCACAGCCCAGTGTCCGCGTTCCTCAGGAGTCTTGAAGATGCTGCGCCGATAGCCGTAGTGGCACTCCTCGTTGCTGAACGTGCGCAACTGGCCCGTCTCGAGGTTCATGCACTCCACCTGGGTAATGTAGTCCTTGGCCTCGGAGCCGTAGGCGCCGATGTTCTGCACGGCCGAGGCACCCACTTCGCCAGGGATGAGCGAGAGGTTCTCCAGACCATACCAGCCGTGGGCGATGCTTTGGGCCACCAGGTCGTCCCACACCATGCCGCTGCCCACGCGCAGGAGAACGTCGTCCCCCTGGGTGCTGTGTTCCAGGGTTTGTATGGCCGAGTGCAAGACGGTGCCCTCGTAGTCGCCCAGGAAGAGCAGGTTGCTGCCTCCGCCTATGTGTAGCAGAGGCCGTTGTCCCAGGATGGTGCGGAGTTCGTCGGCCGAGGTGTATTCGACAAACTTACGGCAATGGGCTTCGATGCCGAAGGTGTTGTGCCGCAGGAGGTTATAGTTATTCTCAATTCTCATACGCTGTCAGTTTCCATCGCCCGTCCTCGTGGCGGAACGTGAAGATGTCGAGCATGCCGTTGGACAGACCACACTGCAGGAAGTAGATGCGATGGGGGTGGGGGAAAGTCTGTCCGAAGTCGATGTTCACAAACTCCTCGGTAGGCATGACCGGTCGGAAGCTGGGCCACTGGTCGGGTTCGATGATGCCCTCAATGCCACCCATGTCAGGGTCGTCCATAGAAAAGAAGAGTTCGCGCGCAAGGCTCTCCTGCTGGAAGAGTGAGTCGGTGGAGAAATGGTTGTAGAAGGTGAGGAAGTCGTTGACGTAGGGCTGCAGGGCCTCGCATCTGCGGCTGGCGAGATACCAGCGTCCGTCGGTGCGCGTGAAGTGGTAGTTGACGGCCTTGTGGTGTCCCAGTCGTATGTGCTGTAGGGTGACGGCGTGCAGCGCAGAGTCGTCCTGCAGCACGTCCATCTGGCTCTTGTCGCCCAGGATGAGGGTGTAGTAGTCGTTTCCAGGGAGGTTAAATTCCTCACGGAACTGGCGTCCGCTGCGTATGGTGCTCTCCTGGCCCTCGGCGTCGGTCACGGGCAGCGGGAAGCGTATGCGCTCGGCCTGGAAACGGCCGCTGTGTGTGAAGGCGAAGATGAAGTCGGCAAAGGCCTCTGTCTTCTGCCTTTCGAGCGAGAGACCTTCGTCCTCCTCCTCGAAGAAGAGGACGCTGTCCTCCTCCACGCTGTCTTCCACCGCTACGCTGTCGCTGGAACCCAGGTCGGACAGCGTGCGTCCTCGTCCGCACGATATGCACGTCACCATTGCCACCATCAGGGGCAAAAGACTCACAGACTTGCTCTTCATTGTCAGTGTTGCTCAGAAAAGTTTCGCAAAATTACCATTTAATTATGAATTATGAATAATGAATTGAGAAATATTTTGTACCTTTGCGTGAATTTTATCGAAAACCACTATGATTGAAAGGATTCAGAAACTGATAGAAGAGGTGAATGCGCTGCACGCACAGAACGCCGAGGAGGTGGAGGCACTGCGCATCAAGTACCTGAGCAAGAAGGGAGAAGTGAACGCCCTGATGAACGACTTCCGCACTGTGCCGGCTGAAATGAAGAAGGAACTGGGCATGCGCATCAACGAACTGAAGGCTTGCGCGCTGGAGAAGATAAACAGCCTGCGCGATGCACTGCAGGTGGCTGAGGTGGCTGGTGGCGACATCGACCTCACTCGCACGCCCTATCCCGTACGTCTGGGCACGCGCCATCCGCTTACGCTGGTGAAGAACGAAATCGTGGACATCTTCTCGCGTCTGGGCTTTACGCTGGCCGAAGGGCCTGAGGTGGAGGACGACTGGCACGTCTATTCCTCCATGAACTTTGCCGACGACCATCCTGCTCGCGACATGCAGGACACCTTCTTCGTGGAGGCTCACCCCGACATCATCCTGCGCTCGCATACGAGCAGCGTGCAGGCACGCACGATGGAGCGCCAGCAGCCTCCCATACGTGTCATCTGCCCTGGCCGCGTCTATCGCAACGAGGCCATCTCGGCACGTGCCCATTGTTTCTTCCACCAGGTGGAGGGCTTGTACATCGACAAGAATGTCAGCTTTGCCGACCTCAAGCAGGTGCTTCTGCTCTTTGCCCAGGAGATGTTCGGCACGGACACGAAGATTCGTCTGCGTCCGTCGTACTTCCCCTTCACGGAGCCTTCGGCCGAGATGGACGTCTCGTGCACCATCTGTGGCGGCAAGGGCTGCTCCATGTGCAAGGGGGCAGGCTGGCTCGAGATTCTGGGTTGTGGCATGGTGGACCCCGCAGTGCTGGAGGCCAATGGCATCGACAGCACACAATACACGGGCTACGCCTTCGGCATGGGCATCGAGCGCATCGCCAACCTGAAGTATCAGGTGAAGGACCTGCGCCTATTCTCAGAGAACGACGTCCGATTCCTCGACGAGTTCCAGAGTGCCAACTGACGCCTATTTGCCCCATTTTTAGCCTTTGGACAATACATATTTTGACATACATCAAGAAAAGAGCGCATCTCTGCAAAAAGAGGTGCGCTTTTTTTGTCAGTCTCGGAAAAGGCAGTACCTTTGCATCGAAATCAAAGAAAGGTTAGTTAGTTTTTAAGGTAAGTTAAGATTGTTTTCATGATTCAGCCATCCGTCGTCGCGAGGACGATGGATGGTTTTTTAATCCCTAATCTCTAATCTCTAATCAATCCCTAATCTCCTGTTCCCCCAATCCTTCCTTCGATGATGTCGTGCATCAGGGCGATGTCGCTGTCACTCTTGCCCAGCGAGGCGAGCACAGGCGCGTCCTGGTCGAAGGGGGAGAGGGCATCCTTAGCCTCGCGGTTGGCCATGAGGTAGCGAGTGGTGTATTCGTGATAGAGTGGCAGGGCCTCACGGATGTTGCCGCTGCACCACAGGGCGTGGGCAGCATTCAGGTAGTCCTCCCATCGGGCCTCCTGACGGTGTTCGTTCAGAATACGTTTGTAGTAGGTGGTGGCCTGGGCGATGTCGCCCTGCCGCAGGGCACACCAGGCGATGGAGCGCATCGAGGGCAGTACGCGCTGTCCGTGGAACTCCATCTTGTAGAATCGCTTCTGGGCCTCCGACCAATGCTCCATCTGCATGAGGCAGAGCCCCACTTCGGTCAGCACCTTGGGTTCGTCGGGGTGCCACCCTTCCAACTTCAGCAGACAATCCAGCTGCTCCTTGTAGCGCCCCTTCTGGGCATAGCAGTACTGCATGCGGTAGATGAGTGTCTCCTGGTCCTCCACGCCCAGCATGTCGGCCTGCCGATAGTAGTCGATGGCACGTGCGTAGCGCCCCTGTCCCTGCATGCACAGGGCCAGATGGAGCAGGAGCTGGCTGTCGCTGCCCTCCCGCTGGGCCAACCATTGCAGGTGTCGTTCGGCCTCGTCGTAGTGCTGATTGCGCAGCAGCATGTCCGACATTTTGCGCAGATACTGCGTGTGTGTCCGCAGGGCCTTTCCGAGGAAGGGATTCTCGGCCAGCATCATGTTGGAGAAGACGTCTGTCCAGAGGCCGTTCCAGGGCGAACGCTTCAGCAGTCGGTAGAACTTCTGCACTACGTTCTGGCAGTCGTCCATGATGCGGTTTTCGTCCATCATGAAGAGTTCGTCGTGGTTCTCGAGCATCTGGGTCAACTGTTTCCGCTGTTCCTCGGAGACGTGTTTCAGCAGGAAGGCCACGGAGTATTTGTCGCTGTCGCACAGCGGCAGGTGGTTGATGGGTTCAAAGTTGGGCAGTTCGGCTTGCGTGGGGTCGTAGGGTGCCAGCCAGTTGCCCACCTCGCGGAAGAAGGGGAACGACTTCAGTGAGGTGAAGGTCTGCAGGTTGAGGTCCATGCCCTGGCGATAGAGGCGTTCCATCTGGAACATGCCCTCGACCAACTTGCGTCGGACCTGCTTGCTGATGTTGGGTGTAGAATCAGGGTCGCTCAGGTCGATGTCCATGTCCTCGAAGCCCATTTTGATGCGTTGGCGCGTCATTTTCAGCAGTGTAGGCAGAATTTCCTGCTCCATCTTGCGCTGCATTTTCTCGCTTTCGCGATACATCGACACGTGGTATTGTATGCGGGTCAGAACCTCCAGCATGGCCTCCGTCGAAGTGCAGCGCTCGGCTATCTGCCTGCTGAGGTTGCCGTACAGGGGCAGCACCTTCTGGTGGAGGTGTACGGCCACGGCGATGCCAAAGAGGGCGCATGCGGAGAGTTTTCCCCTGGCATCGTCGACCTGTGTGAGCAGCAGCCGCACCTTGGCCACGTCGAAGTAGTGGAACAGGGCCAGCGTGAGTGCGCAGAGCATGTGGCTGACCGTGAGTTTGCCGTGTGCCGCCATGGCCAGGCGCAGTTCCTGCTCGGCGTCGGCACTCAGTTGGGGCGACGTCCAGATGTGGTTGAAGAGTCCGTTTCCGCTTTTCTCCTCCAGCGAAGTGTCTGGCATCTGGTGCGCCGTCTTCGTATAGATGTTGTCCAGGGTGGACAGGTCGTAGTCGCGCTGGATGTCGAGCAGCAGGCGATGGGCCTTCTCCACCAGTCGGCGATAGACCTTCTCGCGCATGGGGTCGTCCATTCCCTGACTCATGTAGTGGAGCAGGCGGGTGTAGTTCTCGCGGATGTCGGTGAGTTCGGCGGCAGTGCCTTCGTGCCAGATGGAGCGCACGGGCGATTCCACGATGTGCGAAACGACGTCCAGCGCCACGGACAGGTGGCCGCCGATGAGTTCCGCCTCGGCGTGTGCCGAGAGCTGCTGCATTGTATTACGGTCTATGGGAATGGGGGTGTTCATCGTATGATGGGTAGGTTCGACAAAAGGTTAGGTAGGCTTTCGCCAGGCAGGTTCTGCCTAAAACAGGCTCAGGAAGAGCGAGTCGCGTTGTGCCTTGCGGATGCGGCGTTCGCGCTGTATGAGCCAGCGCATGGCCAGGTCGGCATCCTTGGCTTGCGGCAGGGTGGCCTTGGGGAACTGGGGCAGGCTGACGGAGTCGGCAACCTCGCGCGGCAGTTTGTAGACGCGTGTCCAGATGGCGGACAGTGTGTCCGCTGGGTAGGTCTTGCCGTTCAGGGCCTCCGCGGCTTTGTCGTAGGCCTTCAGGAGGGCCTTCAGTTGCTGGTTGCGGTGGGCGTCGGTGACTGTCTCCTTGCGGATGGCCAGGCAAGCCCATGCGGTGGCCGAGTCGGAGGGCGTGAAGATGCAGTTGTGCCCTTCGAGCTTAGCCTGTGTGACGTAGGGTTCGGGCAGAATGGCTCCGTCCACCAATTGGTCGTGCAGCATCGTCCAGCGGAGTTGGACGTCGTTGATTTGCGGCCGGTAGATGGCCGTTCGCTCCAGTCCTGCCTGTCGCATGATCTCGTCGCTCCAGTAGTCGGATTCGCTCAGACGGTTCAGGGCAATCATGCGTTCGTCGAGGTGCTTCAGCGCGCGTATGCGCTTTTTCTTTGTCGTCAGCAGGCTGAGCTTGCCCCTCATGCCGGCCACCACGCGCACGGGCAGGCTGTCGCCCTGCATCTCCAGGGCATGGGCCAAGTCGGTGTAGACGATTTCCATGCGTCGGCTGAGCAATGCCGTGTCGGCATCCATCTGTGCGCCATAGAGGTGCAGGCGCACGTCGACCCCTTCGGCATCGAAGAAGCCCATGCGCTGTGCGTAGAAGAATGGCAGGCAATCCATCACGGGCATCACGCCGACGTGCAGCGCCAGCGAGTCGATGCGTGCCGTCTCCTCTGGCGACTGGGTCACCTGTTCCTTGCGGCAGGATGTGGGCAAGGCCAACAGGAGGAATAGGGCCAGGGATGGGGCCAGAGATGAAAAAAATAACCCCTTCCCCAGACCTCTTCCGAGGGAGGGGAGTATATAATCCGTCCACGTATGCTTCTTTTTCATGCCTTAAGTGTAAAATCTATATACTCCCTCCCCTCGGGGAGGGCTGGGGTAGGGGTCTCTCCGGGTAGGGTCTTAGCCCTTAATAGCAGCTACGCCAGGCAGAACCTTGCCCTCGATGGCCTCGAGCAGTGCGCCGCCGCCGGTGGAGATGTAGCTGACCTTGTCCTCAAGGCCGAACTTGTGGACGCAAGCCACAGAGTCGCCACCGCCGATGAGCGAGAAGGCACCTTCGGCAGTTGCCTTGGCCACAGCCTCGCCTACGGCGCGGCTACCAGCCGTGAACTCGTCGCACTCGAAGCAGCCGGCAGGACCGTTCCACAGGATGGTCTTGGCGCCCTCGATGGCCTTGGCAAAGGCCTCGCGGCTCTTGGGCCCGGCATCCAGGCCGTCCCATCCGTTCTCGATGGCGTTGGAGGGGAACACCTTGATTTCGGCACCGGGCTTCACGCTGAAGGTGGAGAAGTCGTAGCCTGTGCAGCATACAGAGTCGGTGCCCAGCACCAGTTCCACGCCGTTCTTCTTGGCCATTTCCTCAACGCCCAGGGCTACGTCCAGCTTGTCCAGCTCTACGATGGAGTCGCCGATTTCGCCGCCATGAGCCTTAGAGAATGTGTAGGTCATGCCACCGCAGAGGATGAGCTTGTCCACCTTGCCCAGCAGGTTCTCGATGATGCCGATCTTGGTGCTCACCTTCGAACCGCCCATGATGGCTACGAAGGGGCGCTGGATGTTGTTCAGTACGTTGTCCACGGCCTTCACTTCCTTCTCCATCAGGAAGCCCAGCATCTTGTGGTCGGCGTCGAAGTAGTCGGCAATGACGGCCGTCGAGGCATGCTTGCGGTGAGCCGTGCCGAAGGCGTCCATGACGTAGCAGTCGGCATACGAAGCCAGCGTCTTGGCAAATTCCTTCTGGGTCTCCTTCAGGGCCTTCTTGGCCTCGTCGTATTCGGGTGTGCCCTTCTCCAGGCCCACGGGCTTGCCTTCCTCCTCGGGATAGAAGCGGAGGTTCTCCAGCAGCAGCACTTCGCCCATCTTCAGTGCGTCGGCCTCAGCCTTAGCCTTGGCGCAGTCGGGGGCAAACTTCACGTCGGTGCCCAGAGCCTTTGCCACGGCGTCCTTGATCTGGCCCAGCGACATCTTGGGGTTGACCTTGCCCTTGGGCTTGCCCATGTGCGACATGATGATAAGTGCGCCGCCCTGCTCCAGGATATGCTTCAGCGTGGGCAGAGCACCGCGGATGCGGGTGTCGTCGGTGATGTTACCGTTACCGTCCAGGGGCACGTTGAAGTCAACGCGCACGATTGCCTTCTTACCGGCAAAGTTGAAATCTTTGATTGTCATAATGAACTTGTTTTTAGATGTTGAATTTATGTGTATCTTGAATTTGTTGCAAAGATACAAAAAAATGGCCACATAGTAAACCTAAAGGGCACAATTTTTTATATTTTCTGTCGGCAGATGCCCAGCAGGCCGCATCCTTCGCACTTCGGACGGCGTGCCTGGCACACATATCGGCCGTGCAGGATGAGCCAATGGTGGGCCTTGGGGATGAGGGCCTCGGGTATGTGCTTCACCAGATGGCGCTCCACGGCGTAGGGCGTGGTGCAACTTTTGGGCACCAGGCCTATGCGGTGACAGACGCGGAAGACGTGGGTGTCTACGGCCATTGCCGCCTTGCGATAGACGACGGCCTGCACCACGTTGGCCGTCTTGCGGCCCACGCCGGGCAACTTCACCAGTTGCTCCAATGTGTCGGGCACTTCGCCCTGGTACTCAGCGAGTAACATCCGCGCCATGCCCACCAGGTGGCGTGCCTTGCTGTTGGGGTAGGAGACCGTGCGTATGTACTCGAAGATGACCTCCGGCGTGGCCAGTGCCATGGCCTCGGCCGTGGGGTAGTCGTCGAAGAGGCGTGGCGTCACCATGTTCACGCGTTTGTCGGTGCACTGCGCGCTCAGTATAACGGCCACCAGCAGCTGGAAGGGGCTGCCGAACTTCAGTTCCGTGTCTGCCTCGGGCATCATTTCCGCCAGGCGCTCCAGCACCTGGCGGTATAATTCGCTTTTCTTCATGCTTTTCAATATCTCGCTTAGAAGTCTCGTTATGGTATTCGCTGTGCAAAGATACGACTAAGGAGGCAATTTTCCAAATTTTGAAGCAGCTAACCCTACCGTCTCCGTACTGAGTACGATATATCTTTGTAGTGAAGGTACAAATCGGGGACTATTAATAAAGAAAATGTAGAAATAATAATGCGAGTGCACGTGCGTTACAAAGAAGAGGCTGTGTCATTTGTCTGACACAGCCTCTTTTGCTTGTTTGTCCTCTGGCTTACTCCTCGCACAGCTCGGTGAGGATGCCGCAGGTCGACTTCGGATGCAGGAAGGCGATGTGCAGGCCGTCGGCGCCCTTGCGGGGAGCCTTGTCGATGAGGCGGATGCCCTTCTCGTCGCACATGGCGAGGGCTTCGCTTACGCCGTCCTCAACCTTGAAGGCTACGTGGTGGACCCCACGGCCGCCGTTGTCGAGGAACTTCTGCACGGTGCTCTCGGGGCAGGTGGGCTCCAAGAGTTCCAGCTTCACTTCGCCCACCTTCAGGAAGGCGGTCTTGACCTTCTGGTCTTCCACCACTTCGGTCTTGTACACTTCCAGGCCCAAGACGTCCTGGAAATAGGGCAGTACGGCGTCGATGCTCTGTACGGCAATGCCCAGATGTTCGATTCTTGAAATCTTCATGGTTAGTTGAAAATGATTTATTAAAAGTAGTTTTTAATGTTTAAGTGGTGCAAAGATACAAATTAGTGGGCGAATAAACAAACAGAAATGGGCAAAATACCATCGGACTTGCATAAAGTGGCGGCGCATTTTTGTTTTTACGGCAAAAACATGTAATTTTGCAGGCAGTAAAACCATATACACGATATATTATGAAGATGAAGAATTTCAGAACACCCGTACTGGTGGCCCTGGCCATGCTCTCGGCTGCCTGCGGCACCACCAACACCGTGCCCATCACGGGGCGCAAGACGCACCTGCTGGTCGACGATGCCCAGATACTCAGCCTCAGTTCGCAGCAGTATCAGGACTACATGAGGGGGGCACAGCTCTCCACCAATGCCTCCAACGCTGCCATGGTGAAGCGTGTTGGGCAGCGCCTGGCGACGGCCGTAGAGACGTATCTCAGGAACAATGGGTTTGCCAACCAGTTGCAGAACTACCAGTGGGAGTTCAACCTCGTTGCCAGCAAGCAGGCCAATGCCTTCTGCATGCCTGGCGGCAAGATTGTGGTCTATGAGGGCATCCTGCCCCTGACGCAGGACGAGAACGGGCTGGCCATCGTGATGGGGCACGAGATTGCCCATGCCGTGGCCAAGCATTCGGCCGAGCAGCTCTCGAAGCAGATGCGCCAGCAATATGCCGCGCAGATAGGCGGCACCATGCTCAGCCAGGCTGCACAGGCTGGGGGCTGGGGCAACACGGCCTCGCTCATCAACCTGGCCGGTCAGTTGGGCTTCAACTTTGCCAACCTCAAGTATTCGCGCGACAACGAGACGGAGGCCGACCACCTGGGGCTCATCTTTGCTGCCATGGCTGGCTACGACCCGCAGTTGGCCATCCCCTTCTGGCAGCGCATGTCGCAGCTGGGGGGCAGCAAGAAGAGCGAAATCTTCAGCGACCATCCCTCCGACGCCAAGCGCCTGGCTGCCCTGCAGAAACTCATGCCCGAGGCACTAAAGTACTACAAGCCCGTGGCCTCTGCCTCGACGCAGAAGAAGGCTGCCACGACAAAGAAGAAGAGCACTACCACAAAGAAGAGGTAATTGCCTCTCGATATTATTTTTATTTTCCTCAGCGGCTGTTTGCTGCTATTGTTCCAACCGGTAATCAGTCGGGTCGGGTGATCAGAACTCGATGAGGAAGCGACCGTTGATCATGCGGCCCGTCAGATAGTTGGGGACGGCAAACTGGCTGCCCTGGATGTCGGTGACCCAGTAGTAGCCGGAGACGTTGGAGAAGCCGAAGATGTTGAAGCAGTCGAGCCCCAGCCAGATGTTCCGGACGGCATTGTGGCGCAGGTGGCGGTCTTCGTTGTTGAGGGCGCGGAAGTTCATGCCGATGTCGATGCGCTTGTAGGCTGGCGCACGAAACACCTGCTTCTCCAATCCCGTGTGCGGAGGTCCGAAGGGCAGTCCGTCGGCAAAGGATGCCTTCAGGTTCATGCGCCATCGCGTGGTGCCGGGGAAGAAGTCGGAGAAGAAGAAGTTGAGGTTCCATCGTTGGTCGGTGGGCTGGGGTATCTTCTTGCCGTCGATGTTCATCTGTGCCTTCATGAGGCCCAGGCTTATCCAGCTGTCGGTGCCCTCGGTCAGTTGTCCGTATATCTTCAGGTCGATGCCGGTGACGTATCCCTTGGCCATGTTTTGTCCGTAGTAGACAATCTTCACGTTGTCCACGTTGTAGGGGATGATGTTGCCCTGTGCCTTATAGTAGACCTCGGTGGAGAACTTGAAGGGGCGCTTCAGGATGCGGAACTTGTACTCCATGGCCCCCAGGAGCTGGAAGGAGCGCTGCGAACGTATGTCGCGGTTGAGGCGCACGCGTGTGTTGCCCTGTGTGGTGATGGTGTCGCGCAGTTCCTTGTAGAAGGGTCGCTGGTAGTAGAGACCCGTGGCCAGGCGGAAGGTGAAGTTGTCGTTCTTCTCTGGCACGTAGCCCATGCTGACGCGTGGCGAGAAGAGCCACTCCGAGTTCCACGACCAGTAGGAGAGGCGTGCACCGTAGTTGACGCTCAGAATGCCCAGTTTCGACTCCTTTCGCCAGGTGTCCTGGAGATACATCTCCATGTGGTTGGTGGAGATTTCGTTCACGCTCTTCAGGTTGTAGATGAGCATGAGGTCGCGCCCCGTGTGGGGGATGCTGTAGCCGCTGGAGTCGCGGCTTTCCCATTCGCGGCTGTTCTCCCAGATGCGGTCGTGGCTCCAGGAGAGGCCTGCCAGCATGGTGTGTCCGCGTCGGCGCAGGTCGTACTCCAGCTTCAGGGTCTGCGTGCTGCTGGTCAGCAGGTTGCGGGCGTGTTCCATGTATGTGCCCACGGCCAGCTGGCTGCCCACGATGGCGTCGTCCAGCCAGTATTGTCCCTGTATGTCGTAGGTCTCGCGTTCCTTGGTGCTGAAGGCGCTGAAGGAGAGGCTCAGGGCCGACCGTGCATTCAGTCGGCGTGTCAGTTTGGCGGTGCCGAAGAGGGTGCGGAAGAGGTCTTCCTCCTTGCCGTCGAAATATACGCGGAACGACTTGATGTCCTCCATCGTGCCGAAGCGCGTCTCGCGGTCCTTGGGCACAAAGCGGTAGCTGTTCTTCGAGATGTAGCCGATGACGTCCAGCGACCAGTTCTTCGACGGCGTCCACGAGAGATAGGCCTGGTAGTCGAGGAATCGCGGACGGTATTCGCCCTTCGTCTCCAGTGCGCCCAGCATGTATTGCATGGTCTTGTAGCGCAGGCCGTTGGAGAAGGCGAACCGCTTGTTGCCATATCCGGCATAGGCGTTGGCGCCAAGCAGCGAGCCCTGCAGCGAGCCTTCCCATCCGCGTGGCTTGCGGTAGGTGATGTCCAGCACACTCGACATCTTGTCGCCGTACTTGGCCTCGAATCCGCCTGCCGAGAAGTCGACACGCTCCACCATGTCGCTGTTGATGACCGAAAGGCCCTCCTGCTGACCTGAGCTGATGAGTAGCGGGCGATAGACCTCGGCTCCGTTGATGTAGACGCAGTTTTCGTCGAACGAGCCGCCTCGCACGTTGTACTGGCTGGAGAGTTCGTTGTGCGTGGAGACGCCTGCCTGTGTGGCCACCAGTTCCTCCACGGCGTTTCCTGTCGTCGAGGGCAGTCGCTTCATTTCCTCGGTGTTGAGTGTCTGCGTCTGCGACATTTGTCGGCGCATTTCCACCACCTCCACATCGTCCAGCTGTCGGTCGGTGCTCTTCATGACGATGTTCAGCACCAGTTCGCCCTTGGGCTTCTTCAGCACGCGTGTGCGCTTCTGGAATCCGATCATCTGGTACACCACCACGACGCTGTCGGCAGGGCGGAACTGTATATTGTACTTGCCGTCCACGTTGGCCGTAGTGGCTATGCCCTGTCCCTCGATGCGCACGACGACCATGGGTATGGGCTCCTGGTTCTCGTCGACGACGGAGCCGCACAGGCGGACGTGCGTGGTGTCGGACACTTCCTGGGCGAGGAGAAGTTGAGAAAATGAGAAAATGAGAAAATGAGAAAGCAGGATTGCCCACATTCTTCCCCATCTGCTGTATGTCGAAGTCTTTCCCATCTTCTCAATAACGCTCCCGAGGGACGATTTATTATGTCGCAGGTCAGGGTTTTTCGCCCACGATGATTTGGAATTTGCCGTTGGCCTGGCTGTAGAGGGTGTAGCTGTAGGACGTAATCGTGCCCACGCATCCCTGGCCAGTGCCGCCGTTGTAGGCTTGTCCGTTGCCGTCGGCCGAGTTGCTCCAGCGGGCGTCGAAACTGCAGGTGTAGCGCCCAGGCACGGTGTTCTGCGGCAGGTAGAAGCCCCACGTCGGGTCGCTGCTGTCCAGGCCCCCGTAGTTGGTGCTCTTGGAGGTGTAGAGTTCCTCTTTTGCTATGGTGCCGTCGGGCTGGGTGACGTCCACGGTCATTGTCCATGAGTAGGTGGTGGCGTTCAGATAGTGCCCCTTGCGCTGCTGCACGGCAGTGATGTGCACGCTGTCGCCAGGATACACCACGCTGGGCTCCATGCGGAATCCTTCGTAGGTGGGTGGGTAACTGTAGTCGTCCTCATTGTTGCCGCATGCTGCGCAGGCGAGTGCCAGTATGCTGATAAACAGGTAAGTTAACTTTTTCATATTGCTTTTAACTTTTTAACCTTTTAACATTTTAACCTTTTAACATTTTAACCTTTTAACCTTTTAACCTTTTAACATTTTCAGTTGTTTCAGAGTCTGGTAGAGCCGTTGCACGGGCAGGCCCATGACGTTGAAGTACGAGCCCTCGATGCGCTCCACGCCGATGTAGCCAATCCACTCCTGTATGCCATAGGCTCCGGCCTTGTCCAGGGGGTGATAGTGGCGAACGTAGTGGTCTATCTCCTCCTCTGAGAGTTTGGCAAAGGTGACTCGGCTGACGCAGTCGAAGGTGTGCTCCAGGTCCTGGGTCAGGAGCGTCAGGAGCGTCACGCCCGTGATGACCTCGTGGGTGCGTCCGCTCAGCTGGCGTATCATGCGATGTGCGTCGGCCTCGTCGTGGGGCTTGCCCAGCACCTCGCCGTCCAGGTAGACGATGGTGTCCGCCGTGATGATGAGTTCATCGGGGGCCAGGGTGGGGCGATAGGCCTGGGCCTTCTGGCGCGATATGGTACGAGCTATCTCCTCTCCGCTGAGGCCCTGGGGGTACGACTCGTCGATGCCTGGCAACAGCCGCACCTCGAAGTCCAGCCCCAGGCCTGCAAGCAGTTCCCTGCGTCGCGGGCTTCCGCTTGCCAGTATGTAACGAATGCTTTCCATCTTCATCATTTAGTAACGAATGTGAACAATCGGCTTACCATCCGAAGGCATGCCGGTCGGCCATCCACTTGCCCTGGGCACGCAGCACCTGCTCGATGACGTCGCGCCCACAGCCGTAGCCACCCTGCTGGGGGCTGACGTAGGTGCTGATTTGCTTTATCTCCGCTGCGGCATCGGCAGGGCAGCAGGGGCAGCCACAGCGCTGCATCACCTCGTAGTCGGGGATGTCGTCGCCCATGAAGATGATCTCCTCGTCCTGCAGGCCGTATTTCCGTATCAGTTCGTCGTACACCTGCATCTTCACGGAGGCGCCGATGAAGATGTCCTTCACGCCCAGACCTTCGTATCTGACCCGTATGGCATCCACGCGGGCCCCAGTGATGATGGCGATGTGCAGCCCCATCTTCACGGCCAGCTGTATGGCATATCCGTCCTTGATGTTCACGGTCCGGCAGGGCGTACCCTCTGTGTCCATCGGTATCGTCTCGGCACTCAGCACGCCGTCGATGTCGAACACGATGGCCCGTATCTTTTTCAGTTCGTAGTTTATCATGCTTATTTCTTCATTTCGTGTATGCTTTGGCTCATCAGGTGGTAGATGTCCCTGGGCGTACCGCTGAGCATCTCCTCGTGTCGGCTGATGACCCCTTCGTCGTATCGGACGGCCGGGCCCGTCTGTGCCTCGCGGGGCGACAGCGTGTGCACCTTGCGAGCCGTCTCGTCGATGAGGGGCAGCATCACCTCGAAGGGCAATCCCACCTGCTGCAACACCTGGGCCGAGAGGTCGTAGCAGTGGTTGGTGAAGTTGCAGGCAAAGACGGCAGCCAAGTGCAGACTGCGGCGTCGCTTGCTGTCGAGCTGGCGCACGTTCCTGCTGATGCTCTGGGCCAAATGTACCAATAATTTCATGTCTTCGTCGTCGGCCGTCTCCAGGAAGAGGGGAATCTCTGCGAAGTCCACCAGCCTGTCGCGCGAGAAGGTCTGCATGGGATAGAGCACGCCACGGCGGCGATGGGGCAGGGCATCGATGTCCGTAGACCCTGAGGTGTGCACCACCAGGGCCTCCACGTCGCCCAGCCGTTCGGCCACGGAGGCTATGGCATCGTCCTTGACACAGATGATGACCACCTCGCCACGTACCTCGCAGGGACGGAAGCGTCGCCCTTCGAGCCACACCACCTCGTGCCCTGCCTCGTGGAGCGCATGGTGCAGGTTGGTGCCCAGTCGGCCCGTACCTATCAGCGTCACTACCATTGCTCTCCGTGCACGCGTTCCCACTTCAGCCGGTCCTCGTTCTGCGGCTTGCGTTCGCTGCCCTTGTGACCCAGGGCCACGATGCACAGCACACGCATGTCCTCAGGTATGCCCAGCAGCTGGCGCACGTTGTCCTCGGCCAGTCGGCCCTCGCGGTCCTTCCGTTCGCGCACCTGCACCCAGCATGCGCCCAGCCCCAGGTCCTCAGCCTGCAGCAGCATCATGGTGGCAGCCACGGAGCCATCCTCTATCCAGGCATCGCTGACGGCCGGTTCGCCCAGCACCACGATGGCCGCTGCGGCTCCGGCTATGAGTTCGGCCCCCATGTCCTTACACTGTGCCAGGGCCTCCAACTTTGCCCTGTCGGTGACACATGCGAAGGCATAACTGTGCATACCCTTGCTCGACGGAGCCATCAGTGCACTGCGCAGAATCCGCTTCAGGTCGTCCTGGCCGACGGGTTCCTCCGTAAACTTCCTGTGGCTGCGTCGCACACTTATCAGTTCGCTAAAATCTTTCATACTATAATTGTTACGTTCCCTTATGCTTATTTCCCCGCAAAAGTAGCGATTCACTGCGACATGGCAAAGAGCGCCCGTCGCAAAATGCAAGGCTCACTTCAGATGCTTGTTGAAAAAGTCAGCCAGCTTGTCCCAGGGGATGAGGTTCTTGGGTTCGCCCTTGCCGACGAGTTCGGTGTAGCCTCCGTCGTAGAGGTCGCAATGCGAAGCGCCAGGGATGATCAGCAACTCCTTGTTCTCCGGGTTGGGATTGGGCTTGCCCACGACGTTGTAGCCCTCGGCCTTGCCCTCCACCATGTAGTGATAGGCAGCCTCGCCGAAGTAGCGCGAGTGGGCCTTCTCGCCGTGCATCACCAGTACGGCCGAGCGTATCTCGTTGATGTAGTAGAGGAAGCGGGCGTTGGCAAAGGCCTGTGTGCCGACGACGCGCCATCCGTCGTTAGAGTTGCCGCTGCGCTTGTGGTAGCCGCGTGGGGTGATGTAGTAGTCGTAGTAGTCCCTGACAAACTGCGGGGCATCGTCGGGCAGGGGATTCACCACGCCGCCAGCCATTGCCGCAGGGTCGGTCAGTCGCTGCCTGGCCATGGCCTCGCGGGCCGCATGTCGCGACTCCTCCTTGTCCTCGGCGTCGAAGTAGCCATTGCCGCTGACACGCGTCATGTCGTACATCGTCGAGGCCACCGTAGCCTTGATGCGCGTGTCGGCCGCAGCCGCGTTCAGGGCAATGCCGCCCCATCCGCAGATGCCGATGATGCCGATGCGCTCGGCGTCCACATTGTCCTGTTTCGACAGGAAGTCGACAGCCGCCATGAAGTCCTCCGTGTTGATGTCGGGCGAAGCCGTACGTCGCGGCTCGCCGCTGCTCTCGCCGGTGTATGAGGGGTCGAAGGCCAGCGTCACGAATCCGCGCTCCGCCATGCGCATGGCATACAGTCCGCTCGACTGCTCCTTGCAGGCTCCGAACGGTCCGCTGACGGCTATGGCCGCCAGTTTGCCCTGCGCCCCCTTTGGCGTATAGAGGTCTGCCGCCAGTGTCAGACCATACTGTGTTGCAAACGTCACCTTCTGGTGCTCCACCTTCTCACTCAGCGGGAACACCTTGTCCCACTCCTGTGTCAGTTCCAGTTTCTGCATATTCTCTTCTGTTTTGGTTTCATTGCCATTCTGGTTGCAGCCCGTCAGCACCCCGGCTGACAGCATTGCTGCCAATAATACTCTCTTCATAGCGTTCTCTCTTAACGTAGTCGCGAGCCCCTTTATTATATATTTCTCACAGGCTCACGATTGCAAAGTTACGAAAAGTCGAGCGAAATACCAAACTTTGGGGCATCGAATGCAGCGAATGCAGCGATATGCAGGCACAATCTCAGCTGAGTCGCGACAAAGTAAGACCGAAGGTCAAATGTTCGTCCCAGATATTTGAGATATCGGCAAAAAATTCTTATCTTTGCAGGCGGAAAGTATAATGACTTGACCATGTTCTTCGAGACTTTCTGCATAATATGCTTGATATTCATGGTCGGGTACTTCATCATCGTACCCGCTAAGGATGCATGGGACAAACTGCCTTCGCCTCCAAGTAAGGATAAATATATTGTCAAACTTGGCAAAGATGGCATTGGCTACGATTTGTGTAAATGTACCAAGGAAGGAAGAATTATACGATGTGCCCATGTGAAATACAGCTTCCGAAACGAAGTGCTGTCGCTTGATTGTAAAGACGGGGTCTTCGTATCAGAGATAAGGCTCGTGGGCTTTCCTGGACTCGGCCCTGAATTGAAGAGATGTTCCGTGATGGCTGATAATCTCGAAGAACTGGCAGCCAAGATTGAGAAGATATTTCAGGACTGGGAAAGAGAGGTTTCTGTTGTGAATAGCTGACAAAATCGTATCGCATACTAATCATAAACAACAATCTGCCTGATATGTGATGTATGAATTGTGTTGTGAATAGCTGACAAAATCGTATCGCATACTAATCATAAACAACGTGCGTGAGCATCGGGGGCTTTTTTGGTGTGAAAACAAAGAAATTTCATAAAAGTAGCAAAAAAGTTATATAAATATTTGGTGGTTTATAGCAAAATTGCTACCTTTGTAGTGTCGAAAGACAAAAAGTTCTTTTATTTCATGAAAAAAGTGAATTAGAAAAGAGGCTGAAAAGCCTGGGCTGCTACTTAGCAAGCCATGGGAAAAAGCACGACAAATGGGTCAATCGAAAGACTGGAACATTTCAGTTCGTGCCAAGGCACGCCGATGAAGTTGCTTCGGGAACTGCATCGAAGATTCTAAAAAAGTTGGCTGGGGAGTAATTCCCAGCCGACTTAACACTTCATTTCGTGATGAGAAGAACTTTTTATTGAGGATATAATGCTTTATGCTAAATAGAATTGATATGAAAGTCTTGGTTACTATTGAAAGGGCAAAGGATGGCAGCTATTGGTGCCAGACGGAGAATGACATTCTTGGTGGCTATCTCTCTGCAACGGGTAAGACCGTCCAAGAGGCCAAGGAAGATTTGGCCGAGTGTCTGGAAGAGGCACGAGAAGACTTAAGGTCAGAAGGAAAAACATTTCCAGAGGTAGAGTTCACGTATAAGTACGACCTGCAGTCGTTCTTCAACTATTTTTCCTTCCTGAATGTTTCCGATATCGCGAAGCGCTCCGGAGTCAACCCATCCCTGATGCGCCAGTATGCAAGTGGCGTGAAGAACGCCGGAGAAAGAACCTACCAGCGTCTGTCTGCATGCGTGCAGAGTATTACCCGTGAATTGGAGACTGCTACGTTTTAACTAAGGAAATTCAGTGTGCCGGCGTTCCCGCCTGACTCACTATTTTTCATAAATAAAAGAACTTTTTGGAAGCCCTGAGCCGTGAGGTTCGGGGCTTTTCTTATTCCTACATTGCATGCTTATTTGCATATTTACTTGCAATTTTTTCAGATTTCTCCCCATGTATAGTGCATTATTTTGAATTATTTCTTAACTTTGTGCAAAAGAAATAAGAAATGACTGCAATTGTTGGTGTCCTGAGTTGTGAATAGCTGACAAAATCGTATCGCATACTAATCATAAACAACAAATCAGTTCCAAGCGTGGAGGGTATGCTGAAGAACATATCTTCCACGCTTGGCCGGTTAGAGGAAAATGTGTAATTTTGCAGGAAAGAAAGGAGAAAATTATGGATATTCTGGTTGTCATATTTGCACTGATGGGACTTGTTATGATAGCAAGTCTTATAGTACGTGGAAGTATGTCGTTTTTCTCATTCATAACGGATACTCCGCCAAAGCTTTCACCTGTCGACCTTTCTACAAAGCAGAGCGCAACAGGAAAGTGTTTTATTAAAAATTATGGATACTACGCCCCCACGAAAAAATATGTTGCAGACGTCGTTTGCCCCGACCTCGATTATTGCATGATGGAGGTGTCAGACTCTAAAGCTGGTCTTGAAAAGAACATTACATGGAGATTTGAAAGGCTTGAAGAAAGAATAAGAGAAGAAAGGAATAAGGCTTTTTTAGAAAGACAAGAGAAAAAAAAGGTATTTTTAATAAAGACATAATCTTTATACCTTTGCGTGTTGTGAATATCCGACAAAATCGTATCGCATACTCATCATAAACAACAAGAGTTGTACTGGCAAACATTGCCCCAAGTTGGGGACGGCGCAGGCATGGTGCAACCTTGAACTTGCTGTGCAAGGGCAGTCATTGCCGATGATGCCGCTACTCTATGCTCCTAAAATATACCGGGTGCGTTCGTCTTCAGCCTCTTCAGCCGTTAGCCGTGTCTGTTCAATTAATTCCTTTATCCGTGGTGAAATCTCAAACTCTGCCATTTTCTTGGCTAAGAACTCGTCCTCCGTCTTACGTTTGGCATCCTCTGCCTCGCGAATGGATTCATTCATAAAATCCACAACAGCGTGCATCACATTGATGTCAACACTTCTCAGCAGCCCCATATATGGGGCTAATGGAGATGCCTGGATAGTTCTTGCTGCGAGAGTCATGACGTAATCTTATTTGGTTTCTGTGTGCAAATGTACAAAAAAATATTCATAAACAAATAAAATAGATATAAAAATGAATTTGAGATATGTAGATATATTTTTTCAACTAACTATTTTCATCTTTCAACTTAAAGTTGTAACATCCCCTTATCCGCGTCTCCGTTCCGCTGGCGCGGATATTTTTATTTATCCAAGATATTTGACTTTTTATCTACAATAGTAGAAATTAATCAGGCCATATAGACCCGCACCACGAGACCATTCCTTTCCCTTATCTACAATAGTAGAAATTAATCAGGCCATATAGACCGACGTAACTTTCATCACACCACGGGGCATCTACAATAGTAGAAATTAATCAGGCCATATAGACCTATAAAAATAACCGCGCAAATCGCTCAATCTACAATAGTAGAAATTAATCAGGCCATATAGACACTGACCCATGAAACAATGCGAACCACTATCTACAATAGTAGAAATTAATCAGGCCATATAGACCTTCTGTAGTTGTTCGTTCATATCGCCATCTACAATAGTAGAAATTAATCAGGCCATATAGACGTTGTAGATTTCCGTGTCCGGCTCCTTGGATCTACAATAGTAGAAATTAATCAGGCCATATAGACACAACAATCTTACCCCCATCGAAGCAACAATCTACAATAGTAGAAATTAATCAGGCCATATAGACCAATCAGTATGATTATGTGTCCAATAAGTATCTACAATAGTAGAAATTAATCAGGCCATATAGACCATTATTAGTGTCTGTACAAATGCCATTTTATCTACAATAGTAGAAATTAATCAGGCCATATAGACATTAAGCGAGAGCAGACGAACCGACGAATCTACAATAGTAGAAATTAATCAGGCCATATAGACAGGTGTGTGGAACGAACCGCCATTCTAAATCTACAATAGTAGAAATTAATCAGGCCATATAGACAAGGGGCAAGGCCCGCAAGTCTAACAACATCTACAATAGTAGAAATTAATCAGGCCATATAGACCAAGGCACGCGAGGCTGAGGAGTTCCGAAATCTACAATAGTAGAAATTAATCAGGCCATATAGACATACCAGATAGGTGTAAACACCGAAGGCATCTACAATAGTAGAAATTAATCAGGCCATATAGACGAGTTTTGTCATCCGCACGCGGAGCTTCATCTACAATAGTAGAAATTAATCAGGCCATATAGACCCGGTCGGGCAAGAAAGGAGGCGAGGCATATCTACAATAGTAGAAATTAATCAGGCCATATAGACGTCAGGATGAATGGATGCACTTCTCGGAATCTACAATAGTAGAAATTAATCAGGCCATATAGACTTATCGGGCTTTTTACCCCAACATTTTAGATCTACAATAGTAGAAATTAATCAGGCCATATAGACAACGAATATATTCCGCCATGAATGTATATCTACAATAGTAGAAATTAATCAGGCCATATAGACGATAATGATGTAAATTCGTGGTAAAAAAATCTACAATAGTAGAAATTAATCAGGCCATATAGACTACCTTGGGGCGACTCCGATGTAAGCGATCTACAATAGTAGAAATTAATCAGGCCATATAGACCCTACATTATTGAATGCTCTGCAAAGGTAGAGATAATTTGCTAATTATGAAAGGATTTGAAGTGACATTTTTTGTTTAAAAATGTTAAAGGATGCCCCCCCTGTATCTTCTAACGAACGGAAGCACTTGATATTCAGGGAGAACAAAAGCCCCAGCCAAAAATATGGTTAGAGATTTGTTTAGAAGAATACAACGTCTTGATCTCGATGGATGGCATTGCCGTATTTTTTCAGTTTGATAGCATTCCCTTCCAAAATCATTACGCTGTCAGCTCCTGTAAATGCTTTGGCAAATTGTTCTATCTTCAGAAGAAGTGTGTCGGAGATGCGTTTGGTGTTGTTAAACTCATAAACGGAGTATTGGAGGCGAATGGCTCCGTTTTTCTCCAATAACTTTGCAAACTTAGTGCGGATTTTGTCATCCTTGATGTCATAACTTACAATTATCATGATGAAATGCTGAATTGTGGATAAGAGCAGGTGGGCGCATTGCGCATGAAAGCACGATAATAGGCCTGCACGAAAAAGAATATATCCATTTTGTGTTTTATCAGTGCCTCCACAAATACCTTATAATATTCCTGCGATAATTCTCTCTTTAGTCGATATTCTCCTTTCTCGATGGTAAAGTCCTTAGCTGTGAATTGCTTACGATGAAAGGCTGTCCTGACAGTTCGGTCGATAATGCACCTGAAGGGTTCCATAACATCGCACACGAGGGATTTCCGTTTGAACCACAGCCGATGGAAAACTCCGACATATAGGTCGAAGCCAAACATCCGCAGGAAGCATTCAATGAAGTTGAACAAAATGGTATAGCCAATGTCCAATGTTACGTTGAGAACATCACATTTTGCTCGAGGGCAACGGGCTTTCCAACCCAAATCTTGGAAATATGCCGTAAAGAAGGCTTTTGAGGCCAGACCTTCATAACCCATCAAGGCGTGATACTGCGGCTCTTCTGGAAGGAGTCTCAAGCATTCCTTACAAGCCTGTATTGCCTGTTCTGTGAGTTCGTCTTTCCGTCGGGTATTATTGAGCAGTGCTATTTGATTCTGAATCTTATTGTATAGCAAAGCCTTGGCTATATGCAAATCGAATTTTGATAGTAGATGTTGCTTTTGGCGAAGCAAGAAGTTTGCCTCCGCGCTGTCTGCCCAATAGAAAACGGGGCGCAGGTTGGGTTTGACAACAATCAGTGCCACGTTAAACTTCTTGCATTTCTCTATCAACGGAGTAGTCACTGAGATGTGCCCGATGATGAACAGGGCCAGAATTTTCTGGAAAGGCATTTTGGTGAGTGTCCTTTTCTCTTCCGCTTCTTCAAGCAGAAGTTCGCCATTGCTCACGCGCAAGTTTCGGTCTTTGATGCAATTGATGACAAAGATGGTTCTGTATTGTATATCTTTACTAGTAAACATTTTCTTCTGAGGTTTTGTCGCAGAGATTGCAATAGACACAATGCCGGCATTTGTTTGGGTTCGGCTGAAAGGGTTGAATCGGGTCGTAGTTTCGGAATGAGGATAGAAAGTTTTCAAGACTGCGGATATCTTCAGATGTCGGTAAGTTCATAGGGATTGTTCGTTTGGACGAAATCTCGTAGAAGGCTATGTGTTCCACTTCATAGCCCATTTCTTGAAGGCAAAGCATCTGCGCCCAAAGTTGATATATCTGCCCTTGATAGATTTGGCGCAGTTGGAATTTTCTTTCAATCAAGTATTTTTCTTTTATCTTATAGACATCTATCTTACCCATCAATCCATACTTCTCTGAATATATGGGAAGTGCCTGCAGGATGTCTTTTCGTGTACTGCTTTTCTTCTCGTCCACTGCTTCGTGTGCAATGCGTCCTTGGGTCTGAGGTACAGCATGGAAGAGACTTTCGTCCGTATTCTCATATACATTGTGAAGGTATATGGAATACGGACAAAAGATGAAGTCATTAAGGGTGGATATGGGAATGTAGTCTTCTTCCATCAATCACGGAGGTAAGGCTTAGCCTGGGCAAACTGTAGCCATTCCTTATTTGAGATTGCCAGCGAAAGTTTTTCACCCTCTGGTGTCTCTTGGATTCTGCGAATCACCCATAACCCCTTTCGAGCAATGTTATATGCGCCGTTGGCATCGGCGTTGTCTGGCAGATTAAGTTTTCCATCTCGGCTGTCGAAGAAATGATTGTTTCCGTCAGCTACAGGGGAAAGCAGATAGTCTACCTCAGAGTTAGTCTTACTATTTCGCATCTGCAACAATAGCTTCATAAGCCCCATCAGATCCTTAAAGAATTGGGCATCCGTCTGGGCATTGATGCTTTCTTTCAGATTACCTTGGAGATCCAGGCCATATTTGTCAAATAGTTGTTTGAATTCATCAGTAAGAACGATTTCCTCATCATCCCATTGATTGTTTAGGAGCGGATTACGGAAATTGCGGATTCTCGTTCCATAAGAGCACAGCGTCCATAGCGTGCACGTCCCCTCAGCTTTGGTGGTAAAATCATTGTAATCGAAAGTGAATTCAAACCAATCCTTATCCTTATTAAACTTAATGCGTTGGAAGCGGGAAAAGAAGAGCCTTGCCTTTTCTCGGGTCTCATAGCGAGTGTCAAACAAGTTGACAAATCCTGTAACAGGGTCTATCTTGCTCGTGTTCCATGCTGGAATATAGAATAGGCAGCCACATTGCTTACCTAACTTGCGGAAGCTCTCGAACTTGTTGGCCAACTGGATAGGATGTAATAGGCCACCGATACTTTGCGGGTCAGCCTGTTTGTCAATATAACAGTTGAGTTTGTCGATAAGCATTTTTTCAAATTTCTCATAAACCTGACGTTCAATCTTCTGGCGTCCTCGCATAAATCCCATGTTCAAATCTTCAAGGACAACAATAGCATTATACTCCACCATCAACTTAGAAATGATGTGAATGACTTGACTTAGGTAGCCCTCTTTCAGTTCCTTGATGCTCTCTATTGTATCCCAACTACGGCGAGCAGCAGTACGTTCTCCTTCACGCCGGACAAGCAGGCTGTGGTAATTGGTCTTATGCTCCTGCCCGTTGTATTCATTGATGATTTCATTGAGTGTCATCTGCTTGACAATATTTCCATGCAGGTCTATCAACGAGAGATAGAGAAGATGGCGTTCACCACGATCAATGCCAATAACATGTGTGAACCCTCCACGACGGATTGTTTCTTGAACAATGGGGTTGATGTTGGTCCGTCCCATTGCCTTAAAGTTAATCGTAATGGGAACGTGAAATTGAAATTTGTCAACGGTATAGCGTCTGTCCTTTATGATATCGTATTCGAAGGTACTCGTTTGTTTCTTGTTTAATGCATTTTTATTATCGATGGCCTTGTGAGCCGGATGGACAATTCTGTTTTCATCTTTAATGCTGGACTTACGGTAGAATACCTCAGCCTGTCCATTAAGTTTATAAACAACGTCGGCGAGATTACGCTTATCGAAGAGCATACGCCAATAGAGCGTGTGCAGGTTGGGCGTGCCTTTGCTGTACTCTGAGAAGTCCTTGTTCCAGATGCGGAAAAGAAAGAGTTTACCTTCATCGACAAGTTTATTGATGTAGTTGACAGAAACCTTTTTATAAGAGAGGTTGTACAAAAGAAGGTTTACTGCACCGTAGAACGAATTGAGATCATGGTAGTTATCAATATTCTGCTCTACTGACGAGAGATCATAAATAGAAGTGCTGATATAGGCCTTCAGGAACTGTATGCAAAATTTCTTCCAAGTTGCGACCGCATGTTCATACCCAGCAGTATCTCCTGTGGTTCGCAGATATTCTATTTGAAACTTCTTTGCTCCTTTGTACAATACATTATTTAGTTCGTATATCTCTTTTGTTATGATTACAGGCTCATGATATTTCTTCTTGTCAAATAATATATAATCAATAGAGCTCTGCTTGAAATGTTCTGAAACTGCCTTCATCTGTGTAGTACACTTGGGCACCATGGTTGTAATATCTTTGAAGAACTTATATACAACTTTGTCATAGCAATCTCCATCCGTAGGCATGGGATTAGCCAGAAGTTTCCGGTCTTCTTTATTCATAATGCCTAAGTAGAACATAGCATCCTTTCTCAATATGATAGCAGCATTGGCTGTTTCCTTATTTTCGTCCCAGCCATCCAACAACTGAGCATTGTCAAAATTGAGTTTTATCTTTTCTATGCTATATGGCTTTCTTGTGAGCCAATTCCTTACCTTATTATATAGGGGCGTTATGGTATCTAACTCATCCCATATCATTTGGAATGCGCCATAAAAGAGTTCGTCTTTCTCGTTCTCTTCTCCACTGCCAAGCAATGGTTTGATAAAATGTTGCAAATCCTTGAACGCATCGAGCAATGTCTTTATTTTCGCTACAGCGGATTTGTTCTGAGAAAGAGTTTCTGAGGTGCCCGTCAATTGCAAGATGGGGCGTACGGCCTCATATGCGTTTTCGATTTGTGCAAAGAGATTTTCTTTTTGTGTGGTTTCAGTATCGATTGCTCCCAGGGACATGAAGTAGTCTTCAACTTTCCTCGGCCTGCCGTCATCCATGACGGGTTGGGGCAAGTGATTAAGCAAGTCGATGCTAAAACTTTTTTGTGTCTTGAATATCTTGGAAACTCGCTCGTCGAGTTCCTCCTCAGTTTCCCCATTCTTCCTTCGCGTAATTAGTTTTAGTTCTTCCTTGATGCCTTTTGTGAAAACATCATACTGGCCAAACAAGTGCTGCGAGATATCGGTGATGGAAAGGTCATTGGAGATATTGATTTGAGTGAGATCAAAGTCTTTCAGATGGATGAGCAATGACCGTAACGATTCATTTTCGTCCCCTACAAGCAAGTCGTGCAAATGGTCATACGATTCATTGATGGCTGCAAGCATCTTCTCGTCGGAATCAAATTCTTCTGCCATCCATGACAGCTTCTCACGGTCACTTAGGATTTGTTTGTAAAGAGGAACGAGCAAGGGCAGACGCTGTTCCTTGTCTTTCAGCTGTTGGTTATAGAGGTTTACATACTCGTTGATACCCTTAATCTCAGTTCCATCTTCTAATACCTTCTTGCCAATAATGTAGTTGTAGACCTCAATGTGTGGCTGTGTAAGGGTCTCAGAGAAATAACTGAGTTTAAAGACGTCTTCAAGGTTTTCCACATTGAGGTATTCCTCCCACCCCTTATAGATGTCCATGAAATGTTCTGCAACCGGAGTTTGTAAAATTTTGGCAAAAGACTTCATGTTGTCCATGAACTTAGGAAGATTCTGATGAATGAGCCTGTAAGCAATAGCTGTTGACTTTTCTTCATCGGAATACATGTTCATTCTATTCTCATTAAAACCAGTGAAATAGGTTGTAAAATCTGCAAATTGGCGAACGACATCTTTGTCTTCCTCTTTTTCAAGAAAGTCTATCAAATCCTCGCGAATAAGTTCTTTCTTGAATATACGGTCATAGGCCGAGCCTCTTTCGGTCAGACGCTTGGCAATGATACTCCGCAAATTGTCCTTGATCTCGGTAAAAATCTTTTCTTGAGCATCGTCTCGTTTTGGCAATTCATAGAGTTCCTGATATTCTTCAAGTGAATTTCGTTGGCCCTCATTCGCCAAAGGAAGTTGAAAATTCCAAAGTCGGTCCTTGATAAACTGCTTATGGTAATCATCAATCAGTTGTTTCACCTTTTTGTAATCTTCGGCTCGCTGTTCGTCACGCTGAAGGATTCCATTCCTTTCAATATGCTCTTTTGTTCTGCCAATAGGCTGCAGTTCAAAGCGAGGTGTTTTAGTTACTTGGTACAAGTTTGTAAACTGTTTCATAGTATATTATCTTTTAATCTTTAATTATCAACTCTTCTCCCCACTTCCTCAGTTCACCTGTGAAATCGGGAGTGGGCGAGATATGATATTGGAAGCTGTACCATCCTTCTTCACCTTCCCTGAACGGAGATTCCTTTTGACTTTGGTGAAGGGGCAGGGTGCGCAAATATTGGGCCACTCCAGGGGAACAACTGATGGTGATGTCGCGGACGGGATAACTCTCGAAATCGCGCCAAATGCCGAAGCAGTCACGGAAATAGGTGGAGACATCGATGTCGGGGTCGGGGACAAAGGTTTCAGAGGTGAGAGCAAGATCCTGCGTTCTGTCGTCTAATGCGAAAGTTTGCAAAGGGTTGCTGTGCGTACTGCTTTCCTTACAGGCAAGGATGTACCAACGGCCTTGGTGGGCCTTCAGGCAATAGGGGCGTATGATGGCATCATAGGGTTCGGTGTCGGCGAATTTCTGATATCTAATGCGCAACTTCCGTTTATCGCGCAGGGCTTGGCCTACCAGTTGCAGGTAGCGCGCCCCGTTTTCTATTTGTTCTGGCTGTATGAGGTCGCCCAGATCCTTGTATTCCTGCAGGAAGGCATAGTTCTGTATGCTCTTCAGCAGGTCGTTGGCCAGAGAGGCAAGGTGCAGTTTCTCGGGATTTGTGATGCTATAGTGCTTGCGATCCCTTGCCTCGATGTTTACACCAAGGAACTTGCTGATGTTCTGCCTATGCCTGGTGAGTTTATCACGGGATAGTCCGCCCACATGCCCTGGTACAGCCGCCCACCGCTGTTTCAGTTCTTCGAGTGTCAACCCCGGGGCGGGCATATTTTGTAATTGCTCGATGAGCCATACGTCGAATTTCAGTTGTGCCATCGATAGTTCGTTCTTCATGGTTTTAGATCGTTAATTATGTCTTTCTGCCTGCTAATTTACAAAAAAACGATGTATCGCAATAGCTTTGGGAACGAAAAATCCTGGCAGTTGTAGTATTTTGACCTACAACTGACACATTTTATTCGTTTCCTCCCTTAATCGGTGGCATGAAAGAAGGGAAACGAGCTTAGCCTGCTGCCCATTTCGACGTATTTCATGATTATAGTGTTAAGGCGAATTACCAGCCTTTTCCTCGCCTGGTAATTCGTTTACCTAAGGAGAAAATCCGTTTACCTGGCGAGGTAAACCGTTTGGTAATATTAGGTAAAACTCGGGGCAATACGTCG
>ODAJ012193092.1_pt1 | contig 47020 bp, 40 predicted proteins | sample 1539241 | NCBI WGS metagenome assembly ODAJ01 (sample SAMN02144231, study PRJEB22623) | gut metagenome | biome: sheep rumen | host: Ovis aries | place: New Zealand
TTTTCTTCTGCCCTCGTTCTTATTGACAGAAATCAAAGCAAAAAGCCCGTCTCAGATTATTCCAAAACGGGCTTTGTCTACAGTCTGAGAGCGGGTAATTTTACATTACTCGCTCTTTTTTTATGTAAATCAATTTTTTTATTGTTCTTCGGTCGATTCTTCCGTTTTAGGCGTCTCTTCAGTCTTAGGTGCCTCTTCTGGTTCGACGGCGGGCTGATAACGCCTAAAAGTTGCGCGGGCACCTTCGCGGCGTGCGCGGTTAATGGAAAGGGAAATGCGTTTGCGTTTGAGGTCGATGCGCAAGATTTTAACCTTAACGATGTCGCCGACGGCAACTGCATCTTCCGCGTTGTCAATGCGGTGGTCGCTGAGTTCGCCCATCGGAATTAAACCATCAAATCCCGGCTCAATCTCCATAAATGCGCCGAATTTCGCAAGCTTAACGATTTTGCCCTCGATAAATTCGCCCTCGTGATAATTTTCTGCCCTATCAAGCCAGGGGTCGCGTTGAGTCTGCTTAATGGAAAGAGAAATCCTGCGGGCTTCGGGGTCGACGTTTTTAACGTAAACATCGGTCTCTTCGCCGACTTTGAGCACGTCTGAAGGGTGATTGACGCGTTCCCAGGACAAATCCGAGATATGAGCCAATCCATCGACGCCGCCCACGTCAATAAATGCCCCGTAATCGACAATGCGCTTGACTGTCCCTTTAAGAATATCTCCTTCGTGCAGTGTGCTGAAAATTTCTTTTTGTTTAATGTCGCGTTCGCGTTCAAGGAGCTGACGACGGCTGAGGACGAGGCGACGCTTATACGATTCAATTTCAATCGGCAACGCCTTAACCGTCTGCCCGACATAAACGCCCAAATCTTTGACGAAGTGCAATTCCATTTGAGACGCCGGGATAAAACCGCGCAATCCGTTTACAGTTGCCGACAAGCCGCCTTTGACAACGCTATTAATGCGTGCGTCGACCGTTTGCAATTCCGTAGCTTCGGGGTCGTCGTTGTGAGCTTTAATCGCCCGCAACTCGTCCCAAACGACTTCGGCATCGGCTTTGACCTTCGAGAGGACGCCGCCATTTTCGCCGCCAAGACTTTGGATATAAACTTTGATAACGTCGCCTTGCTTAACGACCTCTTCCGCCGATTCAGGTTCAGGCACCGCTAATTCCCGTTTCGGAATGGCAATTTCCTGCTTATAACCGATGTCGACGTAAGCCTCGTCGCGATTGACCAAGACGACTGTGCCTTCCACTACCATGCCCGGCTGAAGGTCTTTTAAACTCTCCGCATCATCAAGCCAATTACCCATCTCTTCGTTCTTCAAATCCTCTGACACTTTTTATAAACCTCCCCGATAATCCAGTCCGGCGTTGAGGCTCCGGCTGTTATACCAACTGTGTTGGCTTTGTCTAACCAGTCAGGCGATAACTCCTGCGCTGTTTCTATGTGGTAAGTCCGGCATTTCTCTTCGCAGAGCTGAGCAAGCCGCGTGGTATTTGCGCTGTTGCGTCCGCCGATTACCAGCATGACATCAACCTTGCTTGCCAGCTCTAGTGCTGCCGATTGTCTTTGATCCGTTGCTGTGCAGATAGTTCGTAAAATTCTTATGTCGTGTGACTTACTAAGCAGGTGCGCTACCATTTTTACAAAGTTCTCGCCGCTCACGGTTGTTTGAGAAACTATCCCGAGCTTTGGGCAGGGCGCGAAGTTTTTAGCGTCCTCTTCCGTCTCCAGAATAACTGCTCGCTTGTCCGACCACTCGAAGATACTTTTAACTTCGGGATGATTCCTCTCGCCGATGATTATGACTTGTCGAGCGTCTTCTAAGAGTTCCTTGGCGGATAGTTGCGCCTTCTTTACGTGTGGACAAGTCGCGTCGACGATTGTCAATCCCTTTGCCTCAGCGTCCTTGTAAACTTGTGGCCCTACGCCGTGTGAGCGAATTATTATCGTGCCCTCCTTCATCGCCGTCAAATCTTCGACTGAGCCAACGCCTTCAGCTTTCAGTCGCTCTACCATCTGCGGATTATGGATTATCGGTCCCAACGTGCAACTCTTCCCATCCGCGTGTTCCCTGGCAATTTTTATCGCCCGCTTGACGCCGTAACAAAATCCCAAATACTCCGACAAGATTACTTTCATTCTCTACCACCTGTCTGATTGACCCCGGCAAATGTAAATCCTCAACCTGCCGATAATCAATAGTTAATTTATCATTGTCTTTAGATATTGGCAATACCTTTGAGAAATTTTTTTCAAAGTTTTAATTAACTTCCCCTTTAAGTAGCCATGTTTGCGCCTGAGTGATTCGCACGTTGACTAAGTCTCCTGCCTGTTCGCTACCGTGAGCAAAGAGAATTAATTTGTTTGAACGTGTCCGCCCCGTGAAAATTTTGTCGTCAGTTTTGCTTGCGCCCTCGACCAAGGCTTCAACGACCGAATCAATCAAAGCACGGTTCTTATCTAGGCTGATTGCGTTCTGAACTTTCATCAGCTCGTTAAGGCGGCGGTGCTTAGTCTCGTCGTCAATCTGATTCGCGAACGTTGCGGCGGGCGTTCCTGAACGTCTGGAATAAATGAACGTGAACGCCGCATCGAACTCAACCGCTCGGATAAAGTCAAGCGTCTCTTTGAAGTCTTCGTCCGTCTCGCCTGGGAAGCCAACAATTAAATCAGTTGTCAAGCTAACGTTCGGCAGGGCGGCACGAATCTTTTCCACGAGCCTAAGATAACTCGCCACGCTGTAAACGCGATTCATGCGCCGCAAGATTTTGTCGGAGCCGTATTGCACGGGCAAATGAATATGTTCGCAGATGTGCTCGCCGCCCGCGATAGCCGATATGAGTTCATCGGATAAATCTTTCGGGTGACTGGTCATGAAGCGCAATCGTTCGACGCCCGCGACCTTATCGACAGCCGCTAACAGCTCAGCAAAGGTCATACCGCCCGCGTAAGAGTTCACGTTCTGCCCAAGCAAAGTTATCTCCTTGAAACCTTCGGCGACTGCTTGCCTGACCTCCGCGATAATCTCATCTGGCTTGCGACTGCGCTCACGACCTCTGACATAAGGAACGATGCAATACGAACAGAAATTGTTGCAACCGTACATAATCGGAACGAACGTTGACACTTGCCCGCCTCTTAACGGATAAACTTCGCTTGGAATATTTCCGCTGACGTTTGAGGTATCGACGATATGTTTGCGTTCGAGTTCGATACTTTGAACGACACGAGCGACTTCTGAGCTTTGACCCGTGCCCAAGACGAAATCGACATGCGGCGCACGCTTTATGAGGTCGGCTCCTTCCTTTTGCGCCATGCAACCCGTTACGCCGAGAATCAACGCGGGCTTTTGTCGCTTGAGAGTCTTGAACCTGCCGATTTGCCCGAAGACTTTATCCTCCGCCGTGGCACGCACGCAACAGGTATTAATCAGCACCAAGTCCGCCGCGTCAAGGTCGTCCGTCAAGCTGTATCCGATTGTCTTTAGCAGTCCCGCCATACGCTCGGAATCTGCGACGTTCATTTGGCAACCGTAGGTTATGAGTTTAAGTTTTTTATCCATGCCGCGCCTTATTCCACACGCACAAAAAAAATCCCGCCGAGTTATCGACGAGATTAAAAATTTTTAAGCCGTGAGGAATTCCCAATGGTAGCCGCAAGATTTTTCATTACGTCCACTTAAGACGTTTCTAATCGCAGAATTCGTGACGCCGAATGCTTCAGCCGCCGCACTTATGCTTGAGTAGATAATACCCGTATCAATGCAACGAACAGGCTTACCGATTTTATTGCGGAACTCTTCGGAACGAGCTTGAGGCGGTTGCCCGTCGACGTATTCCCAATGAAATCCGCCGTAAGTTTTCTTTTTGCCAGTCAACACGCCAGAGATATTCGGAAGGTTTAAGCCGTAATGTTCGGCGGCGGCTTTTATGCTTGGAAAGACTTCGCCAGTTTCGACGCAGAGAACTTTTCGGCAAAGCTTTTCATAAGTCGAAGGCTTCCAACCCTGCCCAATATGAGATTGGCGGATTTTATCGCAGTGTTCAGGCGTATGCTTCCTGCCAGTCATGGCTTTACGTTGTTTTTCTTTAGATTCTTCCGTACGTTGCCGACCTTCGGGCATTTGGCGAATTCTTTCGAGAGCCGCCTCCTCGTCTTCGTCAGCGTAAATCCAATGATAGCCTCCTAAAGTTCGTCCCTTGCCCTTGAGCAACATAACAAGATTAGAGGCAGGAACATTACACCATTTAGCGGCGGCAGTAATACTCTCAAATACCTCGCCCGTCTCAACGCATTTGACTTGACGGCTTATAGTTGGATGTTTTCTTCCCGTTTGAAGTTTGCGGAGCTTTTCGCGAGCCTCATCGGATATGCCGTGCCCTTCAGACCTTATTTTGTATTAGGGCTGTAGCTCGTTCATGTAAGCCGTTTCTTTTTTGTCGAGTTCATTAGCGGCGCACTCTTCGAGGATTTCAAACTTGAAAGCGTCCAAGCCGTATTGTTCAAAATCCGCCAGCATTTGATTGGGCGGCTTGCGTCTATGCTGAGAAAATCGCCGCTTGATGTCGATACTCTGCCCGATGTACTTTTTGCTGTTCGCTAGGCAAGTAATCATGTAAATGCCGATAATCTTCTTAGCCATTGCTTAAGCCCTCTGAACTATAACAATTATTATTACGTCGTGTAATCTGCGTTCAGCTTGATATAAGCGAACGTGTAGTCACAAGTATAAATCGTCGCTTGTGCGGAGCCTAGCCCAAGTTCAATGTCAACGGTGATGTCGTGCTCCGTTAGGACTTTGCGCATTTCGTCCGAGTCAAACTTCGTCACGAGTCCTTTATCGTAGACAGTCAGCCCGCCGAACTTGATAGAAATCTTTTCCGGGACGACATGCACGCCCGAATAGCCGACGGCACAGATTGTCCTGCCGGGGTTGGCGTCTTGCCCAAAGAAGGCAGTTTTAACGAGCGGGGAATTGGCAACGCTCATTCCGACCTTTTTAGCGTCCGCGAAACTCTCCGCACCCGTAACGTTAATCGTAAGGAACTTCGACGCGCCCTCGCCGTCAGCGGCAATGCGTTTGGCAAGTTCAATGCAAATCGTCTTCAAGGTCTCGTAGAAGGTCTGATAGTCCGCGCCCTTGTCGACGATTTTTTTATTGCCCGCCGCGCCATTAGCCAAGACCACGACTGAATCATTGGTGCTCATGTCGCCATCAACCGTCATGCAGTTAAAGCTAACCTCGGTAGCGTCGCGCAAAGCCTCCTGTAAAAGTTTCTGGTCAATGTCGGCGTCGGTCGTGATAAAGCAAAGCATCGTCGCCATATCGGGTCGAATCATGCCTGAACCCTTAGCAATAGCACCGAAACGAACTTCCACGCCGCCAATCATGACTTCAGTCGCGCACGCTTTGGAATAGGTGTCCGTCGTGATGATTGCGTTGCCGGCATTAACGGAGCCTTCGCGGGAGAGTTGCTTAACGGCGTCTTTAATACCTGCTTCCATCTTGTCCATTGGGATATTAGAACCGATAAGCCCCGTGGACGCAACGATAACATCATCTTGACGACAGCCGAGCTCGTTCGCAGTAATGGACGCCATAGCCTCGGCATCGCGGATTCCCTGTTCGCCCGTGCAAGCATTAGCACAGCCCGCATTGGCAACGACTGCATGAGCCGTGCCCGTGCCGACGACTATCTTGCTCAAGTGAACCGGAGCCGCCGCAACTAAATTCTTCGTGAAGACACCCGCAACCGCCGCTTCCTTTTGCGTGTAGATAACAGCCACGTCGAGATTGCCATTCTTCTTGATACCTGCGCGAACACCCGCCGCCGTGAAACCTTGAGGATAACAGACGCCCGCCGCCTTGTGTTTATCGCTGAACATATTTTTGCCGTTACTGAAAACTTACAAAGCTTTCGCTTAAGTTTCATTCCTGCTTCAACGAATCCGCTTTTGCCGTCATTGCTGACAGGCTACTAACGTTTGCTGTAACTCTCCACAGGCGTAAATTCCCCGCTAACGAACGGGTACATATTGCAAGCGTCTTTTATGTGACTGCCTTGCAATACCAGCAACATTTTGTCCTTTCATGATATTTAGCAAAAAGTCTTACTGTCCAATGTGCAAATTGTCATTGCTTGGTTCTCGCTCGATTTACACGGGGTCACGGTGGCAGTTCCCGTTCTCGTCAACTTAATTGACCGCAGCGACATCTTATGAACTACTACTTGAAGCACCGACCTTGCCACCTGACAAGGCTTTTAATCCTATCACCTTCTTTTTATAACTTTTCTTCAGCTGTTAAAAGCCTCCTTAGGGATAGAGTGGTACAACGTCTAGGGCAACGCCTTCATAGAAGCCCGCCGCTATGTTGAAGTTCTGGACGGCTTGCCCCGCCGCGCCCTTAACTAGGTTGTCAATCGCGGAGAGAATTATAACACGTTGCGTCCGCTCGTCAATGTGCCAGCCTAGGTCGCAGTAGTTGGAGCCGCGAACGAATTTAGTTTCAGGGTATGCGCCGCGTCCGAGCAGTCGGATAAACTTTTCTGCGCTGAACATCTTCTGAAACGCGGCGTCAATCATCTCCGCTGAAACGTTCTCTTTAATCGTCGCGTAGCATGTCGCTAGAATTCCGCGGGACATTGGCACTAAGTGCGGCGTGAAGTTAATGATAGTCTCCTCTCCGCTTAGGTCTTTAAGAGCCTGTTCAATTTCTGGCGTGTGACGATGATGAGCCACGTTGTAAGCCTTGAAGTTGTCGTAGAGTTCGGGGAAGTGATTGCCGAGCTTAAGACCTCTGCCCGCGCCCGATACGCCGCTTGCCGCGTCTACGATGATTGAGTTGCTGTCGATTAGATGATGCTTGACCAGAGGAGCCAACGCGAGGATTGAAGCCGTCGTGAAACAGCCAGCATTGCCGATAATCTTTGCGTCGCGGATTTCGTTGCGGTAAATCTCCGCCAGCCCGTAAACCCTCTTAGCGTCCTTGTGCTTGTGCGGCACGTTATACCACGCCTCGTAAATGTCGGTGTCGCTGAACCGATAATCCGCGCCCAAGTCGATAATCCTGACGGGCAACGCCTCAAGCTTTAATCCAACGTCCATTGCGTGTCCGTGCGGCAGGGCTATAAAGATGAAGTCGCTGTCCTTGCCGATTTCCTCAATGTCCGCGAGTGATTCTAACGTTAAGTCGCATATGCCGCGCAGGTGCGGATACAGTTCCGAGATTTTCTTGCCCGTATGACTTTCGGACGTTATGTGCGCCAGTTGAGCTTGCGGGTGCCGATTGAGTATCGAGAGCAACTCTGCCCCCGCGTAGCCCGTCGCCCCGATTACACTTACTTTTACCAATTACTTTGCCTCCTTTAATTTGGAACGCGTGCATAAACAGCGTCAAAGATTTTTTCGCCAACACTGCCTGGTGTAATAACCGACCAATCAAATTCATTCTTAGAATAACTCAATTTAGGAATAATATTACCTTTACTATCATAAGAAGTTAATTTCATGGTACAAATATACTTTAATCCATTGATTTCGTTAAAATATTCTAAGTAAATTTGACTTGAGAGATTATAGCATTCTTTGGATAAATACATACCAAGTGAACGATATTGTTCAAGTTCTTTTTGTCGTCCTGTTTCAGTAAAAACCCATCTAACAAAAGCGTGAAAGACGTAACCATTATAATTGTAGTCGCGACGAATTGATTTGGTATAGATGTGAATTGCATAATTATCGTCTGAGTAAATACAACGCCATCCTGTATACCTTTCAAATAATTCCTCTATTGTTTCTGCCGCCGAAGACGTCGAGGAAATCATCATGGCGCAAAACACGACGACCAACGCGACAAATTTTTTCACGACAAACGCCTCCTTAAGAATTTCTTTCGAGCCAATCCCAAGCTCGTTCCTTACTCAGCCAATAATCGCTAATCCAAACGTAAAAGCTTTCGTCTTCGGTGATGTTGTACAGTTCATGGCGACCAGTGTTTTCCAATTCGCCCGCAACCTCATCGCCGCGCCTCAATCGAAATGGCAAGCCTGAAACCTCACCGCAAGTGTAGTGTCCGCTGTCCGTCTCGATGATAATCTTGTTCGAGCGTTCGCCATAAAACACGACGATACCTTTAGCCGCCGACGCCGAAGACGTAATCATCACGGCGCACAGCACGACGACCAACGCGATAAATTTTTTCATGACGTGCCCTCCTCAATGGCGGCGCAGATGCTCGGTGCTGTTCATGAGTTCAACTGTAAATTCCCCGTCGTCGACGCGTAAAATGTTTAACGCCATGTTGAATTGCCCAATCGCCCACATTTTGTGAATCGGCATATCCAAAGCCGCGCCGAGTATCAATCGAATTGCCGCGCCGTGTGAAACAACTACAACGTTCTGATTTTCGTGATTCGCGATGATTTCCCGAATTCCAATCATCACGCGGGCTTGACACTCCAAAAAAGTTTCTCCGTGCGGCGGATGGCATCTTTCCGGGTCAGTGAAGAACTTTCCGAAGGCTTTAGGCGATTCCATTGCCAATTCGGCTATCTCGCGCCCTTCCCAGTCGCCAAAATTCGTTTCGCGCAGCTCCGGCATCAATTTTACGCCCAGATTGAATCTTTCCGCTATAACTCCCGCCGTTTCAATTGCCCGCGACAAATCACTTGAATAAATCGCGTCAATGTGTTGAAAAGGCGGGTGGTCAGCCAAAGTTATCGCTTGATGATAGCCTTCGGGCGATAAATGAATGTTTGAATTGCCTTGCAAGCGATTTTGTTTGTTCCATTCCGTCTCGCCGTGCCTGATTAAAAAAATTCTTAACATATTATCCGCTCCTCGACGTTTTGAACTAAGATAGCAAAAAAATTTTCTAAAAGCAACCGTGAAAATAGCTTGCGGGTGTGTTATCATGTGCTAAACGATTTTTTATAGGAGAATTGATATGGAAACGACTTTGGAACTCACGACCGCTGAAAAAAATATCTTGGAAAGCGTTTATGGGCGTCAAGTGGAGGGCGTCGGCTATAATCCTCGCAAACTCGAAGCGATTAAGGATTTGGACGCCCAAGAAAAGAAATTCTTCACGGAAAAGAACTTTGTATCGCCGCATTTCTTCGTTCAGACGCTTTATAAGGTTCGCGGCACCGTCAGCCCGATGAAATTCAATATGGCGGTTGCTCGGTTGATGAATCACAACGAAAACCTCCGCGCAAACTTCTGCAACGTCGGCACGCGCACGATTAAAGTTATCCGCGCCGCCACGACCGTTAAACCCGAAGTCATCTTCCGAAATCTTACTCAATCAGACGCCGATGAGCTTGATGACGAGTTCAGAAAGATTTTGGAAGCCGATATGCGCCGCGATTGCGACTTTAGGCACGATTCATTGATTAGATTCGCGGTTTATAAGACGAGTCCGAGTGAATTCGCCGTGCTCGTGACTTTTCCTCAATTAATCGCGGACAATTTCGTTGCCGAGAAGTTTTTTGCCGATGTCTTGGAAATTCCAGACGAATTCAAGACGGAGAAGCCTCAAGACGACTTGCCGCCGAAGAATCAGGACGCAATCCGCGATTATTGGGCTAAAGTCCTCGACAAAGCTCCGCCGCCCGATAGATTGCCCTATGAACGCGACGGATTGGGCGCATATCGTCAAAGGGCGTTGCATATGAACATTCCCGCCGATATTCTCTCCGATTTGCGCTGGCACGCTCAATCTAACCGCGTCATGCTCACTGCGATTTTGCAAAGCGCGTGGGGTTTCATGTTGCAACACGTCAACGGGCGCAATGATTCCCTCTTCTGCCAAATTATTTCTGCTGGAGGGTCGTCGCTCAATGTCATTCCCGTCCGCCTGACCAGTAGCAACAATTTGACCGTCGAACAAATCGTTCGCGGGCAATTTCGGCAGCTCGTAGTCTCTCAACCGTATAGTTGCGTTGATTGGACAACTCTTGAGGGCTTGACCGGCAGAAAATACTTCGGGCACTTCCTCAGCTTTAAAGAATTTCAATCGAGTAAACTTAATTACGTCGAGACGCCCGCCACGTCGCAAGGCAAAATCATTTATCGTAATTCTTGGGACGCTCAAGGCATGAAGTTAGGCGTTTACTTCCGCTACTCCGAAAAAAATTTGTCGATAACCTTTCTTTATGACGAGCGGCACTTCATGAAGTCGGGCGTTGAACGTCTTTGCTCAATTTATGAAGCCGTCCTTAAGCAAGTGCTCACGGATTGGAATGCAAAGTATCCCGCGTTCCGTGAAAGCCTTGCCAAACGAATCCAAATCCTTTCTGACGTTCAAAAGCCTACCGACGAGCGCAAAAGGATTCGCGACTTCCTATCACAGCTACCGATTTTGCAGGGACGCTATGAAGGGACAATCGGTTTATTCGAGGGCAATGCGGAACTCATCACGTGCTACGAGGGCGATAGGATTTCCGGCGACATGCTCAAGGAAGATTTTATCTTCGTGGTGGCTGGCAAGCTCGTTCGCAACGTGGATACTGGCGACGGCTGGTATAATCCGCTTGATGTCGTCGGCAAAAATTCTTTCGTCAATCCCGCAAACCTTTTGGACAAGCAACGGCTCACACTTTCCGCCGAAGTCTTAACCGAACAAGTCGACCTGCTACTGATTCCGCGTGACGTGCTGATTGAGGCGATTCGCAAAAATACCGAGGTCGCGGCGGCTGTGATGAATTTCGCTCTGCAACAAATGGAACGTTATCAATCTCTCTGGCTCCAGTCGTGAAAGTTTGAGGTGCTTTTATGTCTAGGCTCGAAACGAAATTTGTTAATGAAATCGCCGGGAATTTTTTTGTGCCCGCATATCAGCGCGGCTATCGTTGGGGGCAATCGGAAGTGCGGCGGCTCCTTGAGGACGTTTACAATCTGAGCAAATACACTGAACGACACGGCTATTGTCTTCAACCAATCGTAGTAAGAAATTTAAGCGATAATCACTTTGAGCTTATCGACGGACAGCAACGCTTGACGACGATTTTTCTTGTCTATAAGTACATGTTCGAGGAAGGCGGCAGGTTTTTTGGCGAGCCGAAGTTTTCTTTGGACTATGAGACGCGCAAGGGTTCAAAACATTTTCTGGCTAATATCAATCCCGATTTGCGCAACGACAACATTGACTATTGCTTTATTGCCGACGCCTATGAATACATCAAGGCTTGGTTTGCTGAGAATGGTGAACTGTCTGTGACAATGCCTAAGCTAAAAACCTTGTTCGCCGATAATGTGAAAATCATTTGGTACGAGGTCGACGAGACCGAAAACGCAACGGCAATGTTCACACGTCTTAATATCGGCAAGATTCCCTTGACAAGTGCCGAGCTAGTCAAAGCCATGTTCCTTAGCCGCGATAATCCAAACATGGACAGGCGGCGGCAAGATGAAATTGCTTTGCAGTGGGATAATCTCGAAAAGGATTTGCATAAGGATTCGCTGTGGTATTTCCTAACGAACAACTCGGCGAGCAAATATCAGACGCGCATCGATTTGGTTCTGGATTTGATGTCGGGCAAGAAGATTGGCGGCAAGGACAAGTACGCGACCTTTTTTTATTTCGACGAACTGAAGCGACGCGGCGAAGACTTGAACGACGTTTGGCAAAGTATCGTCCGGAATTTTCTTTTGCTAAGGGATTGGTACGAGAATCACGACTTCTATCACAAAATCGGTTATCTCATCGCCGCTGATTATAAAAGTCTTGCTGACATTTATGTGGAGGCTAAGGGCAAATCCAAGCGTGAATTTTCTGCACGGCTTAACGAACTCATCAAGGCGAGTGTCCGCTTGAGAGGCGACGAAAATTATTCGGATTGGAATTACAACGAAGACGCCGAGAGGATTCGCAGGTTGCTTTTGCTGTTTAATGTCGAGTCGGTGCGGCAAAATGGCGAGCAATCCCAATGGTTTCCGTTTGATAAGTACAAGTTCGGCGGCAATGGAAAAGTTTCGTGGAGCTTGGAACATATTCACGCGGTCAATTCTCAGGACAGAGGCAATCAAAAGCAGTGGCGCGAGTGGCTAAGACTTCATAGGGCATCGCTGGAAAATTTCCCTGACGAAAACAAGAACCTTCTTGCCGAGATTGATAGGTTGCTTGCGTTGAAGAATATTACGAGCGATAGCTTTTTGGATTTGCGACGGGAAATTCTTAAGAAACTTTCGCCCGAAGGCATGAACGAGGAAATCAACGACTCAATCGCAAACCTTGCCCTGCTAAAGTGCGCTGATAATTCTGCGCTGGGCAATTCGGTCTTCGACGTTAAGCGCAATGAAATCATCAAGCTCGACATGGCGGGCGCGTTCATTCCCTTTTGCACTAAGATGGCGTTCCTCAAGTACTACACCAAGTCCGAAAAAAATCAAATTCACTTTTGGTCGGCGACGGATAGACGAGCCTACCTTCAGGCGATTAACGACGTGCTTAAAGATTTTTTGACGAAGCCGATTGAGGAGGGATAACATGTTGCAGACGTTCATGAATATTTTTCAGGCTGTCGACCGAATTATTATCCCGAACATTCAACGCGACTATGCACAGGGCAGAAACACCGAGGAGATTCGGCGCGTGCGCAATAGATTTTTGGACGCGCTCTATAAAGCCGTGACGACTGACGAGAAGATTAAGCTGGATTTTGTTTACGGCGACTTAAAGGACGGAACCTTGACGCCGCTTGACGGTCAACAACGGCTCACAACGCTTTTCCTTTTGCATTGGTACGCGGCTAAGAAAGAAAACGTTCCGCCCGACGAAACTGACTTCCTTAGAAAATTTTCTTACGACACGCGCCCCGACTCCAGGGAGTTTTGCAAGTTCCTGATTGCCGCTGAAGTTCCTTTCAACGAGGAAAATCTATCCGACGCCTTGGAAGACTTAGCTGGCTTTCCGCTTGCTTGGAAGAAAGACCCGACCGTTAGCTCAATGCTCGTCATGCTAGACGCCATAGATAAAAAACTTCGCGGCGTGGAAAATTTATGGGCGAAGCTTGCGGGCGGTGTGATTTCGTTTTACTTCCTCTCGATTGAGGATATGGGCTTGACGGATGAACTTTATGTCACGATGAATTCTCGCGGCAAACCTTTGACGGACTTTGAACACTTCAAAGCGGAGTTCAAGAGCAAGCTAGACGAGATGGACGGCGCACTTTCCGACAGGCTTATTTTAAAAATCGACACTGCCTGGACGGATTTGCTTTGGACTTATCGCGACGAAAACAATTTGATTGACGACGGCTTCTTAGCTTACTTCGGCTTTCTGTGTGATGTGATTCTTTATCGCAAGGGCGGCACTCCCCAAGGCAAGAGCCGCGACCCCTTCGACCTTTTGGAAGAGTTCTTCGACGGCGACGCGCTTGACAATGTCGACTTCATGGAGCGGAGCTTTGATTGTTGGTGTGAACTTGCTAAGCGTGAAAAAATTTCCGAGTTCTTCGCGGGCAGAGTTTCAAAGGGTAGCCGCACCGACAAGACCGTTAATAATCACGAGGCGGGCAAGATTATAACTTACTTCGACGACGCGGATTTTTTTGGTAGCTGTCTGAAGCGCGGCAATAAAAATTTTTCACTCGGCGAAGTCGTCATGCTCTATGCCTTCCTGACTTATCTGCTTAACCGGGAAAAGATTTCGGACGGAAATTTTCGGCGGCGCATTCGTATCGTAAATAATCTCGTGACGAATTCTGCCAATGCCGAGCTAAGCAACAGCGAAAACCGCAATAACGGCAACCGAATCCCCGCCATGCTTGAGCAAGTCGATAGCATAATCATTCACGGGAAAATTTTGCAAAGCAACGAGATTCAAACTGCCAATCACGACAACTTCAACGAAATTCAGCTTAGGGAGGAACGAGATAAACTTTCATGGACGGAGGAACATCCTGATAAAGCCGAATCCCTATTTGAACTGGAAGATAATTATTTGTTGTATGGGAGAATCGGTGTTGTTGGCTTGGAGTACCCCGAAAACTTCAAGCGGTTTATCGCGCTGTTCAAGTGCGACTACGACAAGATAAGTTGTGCGCTGTTGGTTATGGGCGATTACTATCAAATTGACAGCAATGGCAAGCGTTATCAGTTCGGCTCGACGCGTCCTCAGTCTTGGCAAAATCTTTTCCACAAGAGCGCGTTGGTCAAACTTTTCGACGAGACGAAGGACGCTTTGGAATTGCTCTTGTATGGCACGACGCCTTTCACTGATGATTACTTGCAAGGAATCATCGACAAGGAGCTTGCCGACTGCGAACGCCGCGCCGAGTTTGATTGGAAATATTACTTCATGAAGTACGCTGAGTTTCGTCCGCCGCGCTACGGAAGATATTGGTGGCGCAACTTCGACGACGAGCCATATTATTTCGTGACACTGTATCAGCAAGATAAACGCTCGCCAAATTCTTATCAGCCGTTCTTAAAGGCAGTTGGCATTGGCGAAATTTCGCGGGAGGAGTGGGGCGAACGTCTGGACTTCGGCGAGTATTATGTTGTGTGCGAGAATGCCGCTTACGTTGTGAAAAACTTTTCGACGGACGCGGAGGAAGACCGCTTGACGATAAATCAACGCAACGGCATTGACACGGAGGATAGAATTAAGAAGTTTAAGGATTGGGCTAAAGGTTATCTTTATTGAAAAGGAGCGATTTACTTTGAAGTATGAAGCGGTAATCGGTCTTGAAATTCACAGCGAATTGAAGACGAACACTAAAATTTTCTGCGGATGTGCTACAACCTTCGGCGCGGAACAGAATACGCACGTTTGTCCGGTGTGTTTAGGGCTTCCAGGCGTCTTGCCGACCATAAATCGCCGCGTCGTCGAGTTTGCAATCAAAGCCGGGCTTGCTACAAACTGCAAAATCAATAAGTACAGCAAATTCGACCGCAAAAACTATTATTATCCCGATTTGCCTAAGAATTGGCAGACTTCCCAATACGATTTGCCGATTGCATACGCTGGACACGTCGAAATTGACGTTGACGGAGCAAAAAAGACCGTTCGACTTACAAGAATTCACATGGAAGAGGACGCCGGCAAGCTTGTACACTCCGGAACGACGATTAAAGACTCTGCAAGCTCTAATGTTGATTATAATCGGACGGGCGTGCCGCTGATTGAGATTGTTAGCGAACCCGATATGCATTCAGCCGCCGAAGCCCGCGCCTATATGGAAAAAATCAAGTCGATTCTCGAATATATCGACGTGAGCAACTGCCGCATGGAAGAAGGCAACCTCCGCGCCGATATAAACGTTTCCTTGCGCCCGATTGGCAGTGATAAGCTCGGCACGCGAACTGAAATGAAGAATATCAACTCGTTTAAGGCACTCGAAGACGCGATTAACTACGAAATCGAACGGCAAGCTGAAGTTTTGGACGACGGCGGGCAAATTATTCAAGAGACGCGCACTTGGAATCCTGAAAAGGGCATAACACAATCAATGCGCAGTAAAGAGGACGCCCACGACTACAGATACATGCCCGAACCCGACTTGCCGCCGATTGTGACGACTGATGAGGAGATTGAAGCCTTTAGAAAGTCTCTTCCGGAACTGCCTGACGCCCGCCGCGCCCGTTTGATTAAAGATTTCGGGCTAAGCGACTACGACGCGGGCATTATTACGAGTTCGCGGGCTATGGCGGAGTATTTTGACGCAGTAATTGCTAATGGAGCTGATGCTAAGGCTACCGCTAATTGGATTATGGGCGACCTGTCCAAAAATCTGAACGCGGAAGGCTTGACGATTGAAAATTCGCCAGTAGACGCAAAAAGGCTCGCTGAAATGATAAAATTAATCGCGAACGGCACAATCAGCGGCAAAATCGCTAAAACGGTCTTTGTTGAGATGTGGAAAAGCCCTGACTCGCCCGAAAAAATCGTTAAGGATAAAGGTTTGGTGCAAATCACCGACACCGGCGCGATTGAAGGCGTTATCGACGAAGTTATTGCCAAAAATCCTAAGGCGGTCGAAGAATATCGCGGCGGCAAGAAAAAAGCTATCGGCGCACTCGTCGGACAAGTTATGAAGCTCACACGCGGCAAGGCGAATCCTCAGCTTGTAAATCAGTTGCTCGCTAAGAAATTGGACGCTTAATCATGGCGAACGAAAATTTTATCATCGTCGACCACATTAACGGCTATCTTATGCCCAATGCACCTGATATTTACGTCATGAAACGCGCTACGCCCTTTTTCAACGTGCCGGAGATGAGTGCTGGAAGTAAACCTGTTGACGGAGGAAATTTATTGCTTACACCAGACGAACGCGGCGATTTAATCAAAAAAAATCCTCTATCTGCCAAGTGGATTCGTCCTTGCCTTGGTTCAAGAGAATTCATCAATAATATTCCGCGATTTTGTCTCTGGCTTGAAGGTTGTCCGCCCGATGAGCTTAGAAAGATGCCGCTCGTCTATGAACGCGTTAAAAATGTCCGTGAGTTTCGTTTGAAGAGCAAAGATAAGCAAACTCAACGCGACGCCGATAAACCGACGCTTTTTGTTGCGAGAAGACAGCCGACGACGAATTATTTGCTGATTCCTAAGGTAAGTTCCGAACGCCGCCGCTATATTCCGATTGGTTACATGAATTCGGAGACGATAGTAACTGATTTGGCGTTTTCGGTGCCCGACGCGAATTTATTTCATTTCGGAGTGCTAACAAGTTCGGTTCATATGGCATGGGTGCGAATGGTCGCGGGCAGATTGAAGAGCGATTACAGATATTCGGCAACGATATGTTATAACCCGTTCCCGTGGCCGCTATTCTACACCGACGAGCAACAAAAAAGGATAGAGGCGACCGCGCAAGCGATTTTGGACGCGAGAGCCAACTATCCGAACGCAACTTACGCCGATTTATACGACGAAGTATCAATACCGGCAGATTTAAGGAAGGCGCACACTGAAAACGACCGCGAAGTCATGAAGGCGTATCGTTTTCGGGAGGATATACCGGAGCTAGCAATGCAAATCGTCTTGTTGAACAGTTATAAGACCTTGCACGAGGAATTTGACTTGGAAGACGACGAATAAGCCTTAAAGTTGACGACAAAAAAAACTCGCCGCGCCCACTCAGATACGGGACGACGAGTTTTTGATTGTTTTAAGGCTTGCGCCACTCAATCATATCGTCAGGCAGATTGAACAGCCGCAAGATTTTGTTGACGATGTGATTAACCTGCGCTTGCAAGTCGGGCGGTGTGTTGTAAAACGTCATGACCGGCGGCATAATGATTGCTCCGCAGTCGGCAAGTTCTTTCATATTGCGCAGGTGAATTCGGCTGAATGGCATTTCACGCGGCACGAGCAGGAGCTTGCGACTTTCTTTAATGCACACGTCCGCCGCCCGCAGTAGAAGGTTTTCGCAGTAGCCTGAGGCAATGCCCGCCAAGGTTTTCATGGTGCACGGCACGATAATCATTCCGTCGACGAGGAAACTACCGCTTGCAATCGAGGCGTCCATTTGGTTCACGTCGTAAACGAAATTGGCTAAGCGGCGTATCTCGAAAACGTCGAAGTTCGTTTCGTCTCGTATGGTGAGTTCCGCGCCCTCGGTGATGATTAAATGCGTTTCGACGGATTCAATCTCCTTTAGCCGCCTGAGCAGTTCCACGGCAATGACCACGCCGCTAGCACCCGTCATGCCCACAATCAATCGCATATCATTTCCCCTTTAATGTCATAGCCTCGCGGCGTTATCATGAAGTTTTCCTTAACGAAGGTTTGAGAGTTGCCGATTATCACTAGCGAAAACATGTTGACTTCCTCTTGAGTGAAATTTTCTAGCGTCGAGATAACTTTAGTTTCGCCTGAGCGTCCCGCATTAGTCACGATGCCGACGGGCGTATTTTTTTTGCGGAACTCCAGCAAGATATTTTGAACTTCGGCGAGCTGTTGAACGCGGCGTTTGCTTTTTGGGTTATAAAGGGCGATAACGAAATCACCCGCCGCCGCCGAGCTTACGCGCCTTTTGATAAGCTCCCACGGCGTCATCAAATCACTTAAACTTATAATTGCAAAATCATTCATGAGAGGCGCACCTAGGATAGCCGCCGCCGCATTGACTGCACTGACGCCCGCGATAATTTCAAAGTGCGGACGTTTGTCTTTGGGCAAGTCGAGAATCATTTCAAGGACAAGCCCCGCCATACCGTAGACGCCGGCATCGCCACTGGAGACAACTGCCACGTTGCGACCGCTTAAAGCCTCCGCAATCGCCAGTTGGCAACGTTCGACCTCCTGCATCATTGCTCGCCCGATTATTTTCTTGTCGCTTATGATGTTTTCAATGAGCTTAATATAAGTGTTGTAGCCCGCGACGACTTCGACGGATTCTATTGCCTGACGTGCACGCGGTGTCATCTCGTCCAAACCGCCCGGTCCTATCCCGACGACAAAAACTTTACTCATTAATCGCTAACCACCTTCCTTGCCCCGACAAATCGCACCTTCCAATAGTCGTTGTCGAGGCTGTCAATATTCACGCCTTTGCTTGAGGAGGCATGAAGGAATTTTCCGTCGCCGACATAAATCCCGCAATGAGAGACGCCCGCTGTATACGTCGTGAAGAAGACAAGGTCGCCTGCCTTCAGTTGATTAGGCTTAGCGGCTCGCCCCAAGTTGTATTGTTCGTCAGCTAGGCGCGGAATCGTCACGCCGTGCATTTTGAAGACGTATTGCAGAAGTCCTGAACAGTCAAAGCCGGAAGGAGTTGTGCCGCCGAAGACGTAAGGCGTCCCTATGAAACGCTGAGCCGTCGAGACGATTTGCTTGCCTTGATTGCCGCTGATAAAGACTTTTCCGAAGGGGGCAAGCGTCGTCGTCTTGCTGGTGTCCACATCGGCGGCGGTAACTTTGGGTTCGGGCAATCGTCGCCCTTTCTTTTCCTTAGCCTTTTTGAGCGCACGCCACGTGACGTTGGTTACAATGCCCGTGACGCTGATTTTGTTATCGTGTTGGAAGGCGGCGACTGCTCGTTCGGTCTCGGTGCCGTAAATCCCGTCAAGCTCGGTGATGTCGTAGCCGATTAGATAAAGTTTCTTCTGCAAGGTCAGCACGTCATTGCCGCGGGAGTTTCTAGAGAGGGTCGGCGACGCTAGAGCCGTGCCGCTTAGCAATGTTACGATTGTGGCGGCGGTGATTGCTGTTTTAAACTTCATCGCATCAACCTCCAATACTTGATTCAAGGAAGTTAAATGAACTTGAACGAAAACCTCTGACCCGGCTTAAGGTAGCCCGTTAAGAAAATTTCTTCGTCGAGGATGTGCGCCGCGATATTAACGCGCCCGTCGGCTGGTAGCACATCTTGGATTATTTGAACTTCGCCCGCATATCGTCCGAAGTTTTCGTTGTCAATCGTCACGTCCCCGAAGCTACGTTGAATCGAAGGTTCTTCAGGTGGAATCTTTTCGCCGGTCTCCTTAAGGTATTGGCGACCCTCCACGGCACGAATCACGGACTTAGCAACGTCTTTGCGGCGCGTGAAGGTATGACTAAGAATCTCCGTTGTTATCAAGTCGTTACTTAGGAGTTCGGCTTGGAAGATGACTTCATCTTTTTGAACCGTCGCGACTGCTTGCAACTCTTCTTGGGTAGGTTGCCCGTCGCCGATAATGATAAAGTCGACGCCCAGAGCCGCTAAGAATCTCGCTGATAAGTCTGCAGAAAAGTTTCGGCAATCTTCTAGGGTTGGAAGCCCTTCGCGCAGGGGAAGACGCCGCTTGCCGTTCTTGCTTGGAACGAACGCCCCGACCTCAATCCCTAAGTCGTGCAAGATACGGTTTTGATTGTCGAAGAAGTAAGTATCTAGTCCCGTCCACGGGTGCGGATAAAAATTGTGTAGTGCGGTGATGTTGTTAAAGTTTGCTTTGCGTTCTATCAGGTCGTCCAAAAGTTCTTCGGTAGCGGTGGAGGCGTTGAGTTGAATCTTGCGTTTGCGACTAAGCTCGGCGACTTGTTCAACGTCAAAGCCGTCATCGAGGCGTAGAGTTATCCCTTCCATATCGTACTGAGAAAAGTTTTTGGCGTTCACGTCTAGGATAATTTCAAAGCCATTGATTACCGCCGTCGCTAAGATGTCCTCCAAGTCCTCTTGAAAAGTTTCAGCCGCTGACGTTTCGGGAATCTGCACGGAGGTAAAAAGACGCTTGAAGCCCAGAGCCGCCGCCGACTCAATCAGCGAAAGATTTGCCTCGCTGTCGTAGTCTAGCCCTGCGTAAATCGATATTCCGTTCTGCATAACAAAATCTCCTTTGGCGAGAAAAGTTTACGTGCCAATCATAGCGTTAATTCGTTTGATACGGTCGCGGAGCTTATCGTTGGTCGCTTGCACGCAAACCATAAGATTGCCGCGAACCTTGCCGATTTTAATCATTGCGGCGGTCGTTAGCATGTTTAGAACCATTTTGGTAGCAGTGCCCGCCTTCATGCGTGTGGAACCCGTCAGAGCCTCCGCGCCAGTCACGGGCGTTATCGCAATGTCGACGACCTTAGCCAAAGCCGAATCCTCGACGCACGAGACGCCGACGGTTATCGCGCCTAGTTTCTTAGCGAAGTCGACGCCACCTAAGACGTAAGGCGTCCTGCCAGATGCCGTGATTCCAACCAGAACATCCGCCGCGCAGAAGTTGCGATTAGTTAAATCCTCTGCGGCAAGGTTGAAATTATCCTCCGCTCCCTCCACGGCTTTAATCAATGCACCTTCGCCGCCCGCAATCAGTCCTTGAACCATATCGGGCTTAACTCCGAACGTCGGCGGACACTCTGAAGCGTCAAGCACGCCGAGCCGACCAGAAGTCCCCGCGCCTATGTAAAACAATCTGCCGCCGCGTGAAAAACTTTCGGCAATCGCGTCGACCGCCCGTGCGACTTCGGGCAAGACACTTTCGACAGCCGCCGCAACCTTTTTATCCTCGTCGTTGATGAGCTTAACCATCTCAAGCGTCGTGCATTCGTCAATGTGAGCCGTCGCGGGATTTACCTTTTCCGTTGTCAGTTCAGAAAAATTTTCCATGTCGTCACCTCAAGGAATAAATATCAAGTCGGCAACTTCAGGATTGCCCTCGGCTATATCCATTTTGAATCGATGGAGCGGCGCGAAGATTGGTGAACCCTTCAACCTAAGCTGAAATCTAAGTAGCGTATGCGAATTGCTACCGAGAACGGGAATCCTAGTTAAGACGTAGCTATTTGAATCGTTAGTTGCCAGTCCGTAGTCTTCGATGAACCCGGCGCGGAACCCGACCTCCTTAGACGTGTCTTCGGCGTCGATAGTGTACTTGCCTTCGGGGTAGGCTATGAAATTAGCGGGTTTCTTCAACGCCCACTCAATCGCTTGCTTCGAGCCGTAAATTTCATTCCAGAGCTTGTCGCCCTTTAGCGTGGTCAAGTCCTTATAAGTCATGGTGTGGCTTTCAAAGTCCATGTAGCCGCCCGCCTGCAACGCCTGCACGAAATCCCACGACAGATAATCCTTCATGCCGATATGGTCAGTGACGATAAAGACCGTCGCCCGCATGTTGTACTTTTGCAGGAGCGGGAAGACGTTTTTATAAATGTCTTCGTGCCCGTCGTCGAAGGTCAGGACAATCGGCTTATCGGGCAGAGGCTTTCCCGTCTCCCAGGCGTCAAGCAAGTCGTCAGGCGCAATGACATGATAGCCGTTGTCCACCAGATATTTTAACTGCGCCTCGAAGTCAGCGACCTTTAACGTCGTCGGGTTGGTATCGGTGTCGCTCACGCGGTGATAAACCAGAATCGGCACGCCGTCTGCCGCCCGTGCAAACAACCAATAGACGAACCCCGCCGCCGCCACAAGGAGCACAACTATCACTAGCAAAAATTTCTTCATTAGTCTACGCTCCTTTCAGTCAAATTTCATTTCGGGTAATATATAACAAGCGGCGGGCAGTGTCAAGGAAATTCGCTGTTGTAAAAAGTTTCGGCGCGTGATAAACTGCGCGGCGCAAGGAGGAATTTTTTATGATAGTAGTAATGAAACGCGGAGCCACTCAAGAAAACTTAGCGGCGGTCGTCAAAAAGATTGAGGCGTCGGGATTGCGAACGCACCTTTCCAAGGGCGAAGAAGTCACAATCGTAGGCGTCATCGGCGACAAGAAGATTATTGCCAATCTGGAATTGCAGATGATGGCGGGCGTCGAAAAGACCGTTCGCATAACGGAGAAATATAAACTCGTCAGCCGCGACTTTCATCCCGAAGACACGATAATTGACGCGGGTGGCGTGAAGATTGGCGGAGATGAAATAATCGTCATGGCGGGACCGTGCGCCGTTGAAAGTCTGGAGCAACTGCGCGAGGCGGCCTCTGCAGTCAAGGCTTGCGGGGCGAAATTTTTACGCGGCGGAGCCTTCAAGCCGAGAACGTCGCCTTACGACTTCCAAGGGCTCGGCGAGGAGGGTTTGAACCTTCTACGCACGGTCGCGGACGAATTTGATTTGCGGGTCGTCACGGAGATTGTTGACAAGGACGACATCGACCTTTTCTGCAAGTACGCGGACATTCTGCAGGTTGGTGCAAGGAATATGCAGAACTTCCAAATGCTTAAAGCTCTGGGCAAATGTCCAAAGCCCGTCATGCTAAAGCGTGGACTCTCGGCGACAATTTCGGAGTGGCTAAACGCGGCGGAATACATCATGAGCGGCGGCAATGAACAGGTTATCTTTTGCGAACGCGGCATTAGGACTTACGAGACGTTCACGCGCAACACTTTGGACTTGTCAGCGGTGGCGGCAGTCAAGGAGCTATCACATCTGCCAATAATCGTTGACCCGTCGCACGGCACTGGACGTTGGAAAATGGTTGCGCCAATGGCAAGAGCCGCAATCGCCGCCGGAGCCGACGGTTTGATAATCGAAGTGCATCCCAATCCGGAGAAGGCACTTTCAGACGGCGACCAATCGTTGACGCCCGAAGCCTTCAAAGATTTAATGTCGAGTCTCGGCGGCATTGCAAAAGTTATGGGGCGTTCGCTATGAAGATTGCAATTATCGGCGTGGGGTTAATCGGCGGCTCGCTCGGCTTGTGCTTGAAGGACAAACTCGGCGACGGCGTTTTTATAACGGGGCTGTGCAGGACGGAAAAATCAATGCGGCGGGCAATGGAACTTGGCGCAGTCGATTTGGCAACTTCAAACCTGCAAGAGGTCGTCGAGGACGCTGACATCATCTTTTTAAGTCCGCCCGTCCTGCAAATCGTCCCCATGGTCAAAAAGATTCTGCCGTTCCTAAAGTCTGGAGCAATCTTGACGGACGCCGGCTCAACCAAACAGTTCATCTGGCAGGAGCTTAAGAAGATTTTGCCGCCCGACATTTTTTATATCGCAGGGCACCCCATGACTGGCAAGGAAAAGTCTGGCGTCGAAGTGGCGGATAAAAATTTGTTCAAGGGCAAGGCTTATGTCATAGCCGAGGGCACGAGCGCACCGCTTGAGGCTAAAGATAAGTTGATGAGCGTCCTGCGATTGACTGAAGCCGACTTTTTGGAGATTGACATTGCTAAGCACGACCGCTGCGCCTCGATTATAAGTCACGTGCCACACTTGACGGCGGCGGCTCTTGTTACTCTCCTGAACGACGCGGGCAACGACCTTGACTCTTGCCTAAAGCTCGTCGGCGGCGGGTTCAAGGACACGACGCGCATTGCCAGTTCCAACGCTGACATGTGGGCTGATATTTGCATGACGAACGGCGACGCCATTGCCAATCACCTGCGCGACCTGCAAGACATTTTGGGCAACGTCATCACGGCGATTGAACGTCACGACCGGCAAGCCATTCACGATTACTTTGCTAAGTCGAAGGCTCGCCGCGATAAAATTCTTGAGACGATTACCTTTGACCCGAACTGAGGAGGGCTTTTATTGAAGGCAATATATCTGGACTGCGCGTCGGGCATAAGCGGCAACATGTTCTTGGGGGCGTGTCTTCAGTTGGGCGTGCCCGAAAAATATTTGCGGGCTGAACTCGACAAGCTGAACTTGCCGCGTGAGTTTGAACTTGAGATTGCGGACGTGAGCAAGAACGGAATCGGCGCGGCTTATGTCAATGTCAAACTTCCGCGGGGCTTTGATTCGGAGATTGACCGCCCGAATATCAGACATTTGCACCGCCACGAACACGCGATTAATCACAGCCATCGCACGTTCGGCGACATAAAAAAGATTATCGACGGCTCGGCATTGAGTTTAGCGGTTAAGACTCGTGCGCTGGCGATTTTTTCTGTGATTGCTAAGGCGGAAGGCAAGGTTCATCAACGCCCCGCCGACGAGGTGACCTTTCACGAGGTCGGCGCGATTGATTCTATCGTTGACATTGTGGGCTGTGCGATTTGCCTTGATTATCTGGACGTGGAAAAGATTTTCGTTTCGCGAATCAACACCGGCTCTGGCTTCGTCAAGTGCGCTCATGGTCTTATGCAGATACCCGCTCCCGCGACGGCTGAATTGTTGCAGGGCTTCAAGACGTATCACTTTGGCGCGGAAAAGGAGCTGACCACTCCGACGGGGGCGGCGATAGTCAATGCGCTTGCCGAGTACAGCGCGAACTTGCCCGAAGACTTTTCGTCGGAAAAGATTGGATACGGGGCTGGCACATGGGATTTGGATATTCCGAACGTCTTGAGGATTTATCTTGGGGAATTCGGCGGGCGCGGCGAACGACACTTGCTAAAGCTTGAGGCGAATATCGACGACATGAATCCGCAGATATACGGCTGGCTTTACGAGCGGCTATTCAAGGCGGGGGCTTTGGACGTTTGGACGACGCCCATTTACATGAAGAAGAATCGACCCGCGCAGATGCTTAGCGTATTGGTTGACGCGGAGCACAAGGAGCTTTGCATAAAGATAATCTTCGAGGAAACGACAACGATAGGATTGCGGGTGCTTGAAATTGCTCGGCGCGTGGAGGCTGTACGGAAAATGGCAAAAGTCGAGACGAGTTTTGGGGAAGTTCAATGCAAAGTCAGCGCGTATGACGGCAAGATAGTTTCGATAACGCCCGAATACGAAGACTGCCGCCGCTTAGCCGAGAAAAACTCCGTGCCGCTAAAAGCCGTCTGGCAGGAGGCATTGACTAAGCAGGAGGCTCGGCTCGGATAAAAAAATTTTTTAAAAAATTTTTTGCTTGTCAAGCAGGAATTTTCGTACTTCGCGGCGAACTACCCCTTCGGGGTTGCGGGGTGGTTGGTTAGGTTAGCCAGGCTCTCCCTCCAGGGAAGATGAAGGTGATTGACATGGGAGCTTACAGACAGACTTGGTTTGAGAACAACAAGTCGGATCATGGTTGGTACACTTGCGCTAAGTGTGGGAAAAAGATTCGGAAGGCTGATGTTGACATTGATCACATTATCCCGCAGAAGCATAGAGGTTCGGATGCTTTGTGGAATTTGCAGTGCTTGTGTAAACATTGCAACAGGTCGAAGCAAGCTAGGATTGGTTTAAAGGAAACGGGAACGGATTTGTTGAAGGCGAATGGGAAACGTGCAGTGAAAGCCATAGTAACAGGAACGACAAGCATTTTGAGACGGAAGAAGAAATGAGAAACGGTAATGTTGAACTTGTAAAGGAAATTGCGTGGCTGGCAGAAGGCAAGAAAAAGCTAAGGTTAATGGAAGTATGCGGGACACACACGGTAGCGATATTTCGTTCTGGGATACGTCAGGTTTTGCCGGAGAATGTGGAGCTTGTATCGGGACCGGGTTGCCCCGTTTGCGTGACGAACGACGATTACATTGACAAGGCGATTGAGTACACGCGGGAAGGTTTCATCGTTGCGACGTTCGGGGATATGCTAAAGGTGCCGGGTTCGCGGTCGAGTTTGGCGGAGGCTCAAGCGGCAGGCGGCGACGTTCGGATTGTGTATTCGCCGCTAGATTGCGTAAAGCTTGCCAGGGAGAATCCGAGCCGGAAGATAATCTTTTTGGCGGTAGGGTTCGAGACGACAGCCCCGACAGCGGCGGCGACGGTTTTGGCGGCGAAGGCTCACGGGATAAAGAACTTGTTCATGCTATCGGCTCAAAAGCTGGTGCCGCCCGCGCTAAAGTTTTTGTTGAAGGACACGTCGGTCAAGGTCGACGGTTTTTTATTGCCGGGGCACGTGGCAGTTGTCATCGGGGCGGACGCGTTCAAGTTCTTAGCTGAAGACTTCAAGATACCGGGTGTGGTCGGCGGCTTCGAGGCGAAGGAGATTTTAATCGCGCTGAAGAGTTTGCTTGAACAGATTGACAGCGGGCGAGCCGAGGTCGTGAACGATTATCGCAGTGTGGTTAAAGCTGAAGGCAACGTCGCGGCGAAAAGAATCCTTGCGCAGGTCTACGAGGTCGCGGACGTTTCTTGGCGAGGCATGGGAATGATTCCTGAGTCGGGGCTTAGGATGCGTGATGAGTTTGCGGCGTTTGACATTGAACGCGTTGAGCCAGTCGCGATTGAACGTACGGAGAAAAAGACGGCGTGTCGTTGCGGAGAAGTCTTACGCGGGCTGGTCAAGCCGACTGAATGTCCGCTCTTCGGCAAGGCATGTCAACCGCTTCACGCCATTGGACCTTGTATGGTGTCAGTCGAAGGAGTTTGCGCGGCGTGGTTCAAATACGGAGGAAACAACTTCATATGGAGAGGAAAATTTTAATGGCACACGGGGCGGGCGGCAAGTTGAGTGCACAGCTCTTGCAGGAGATAATTTTGCCCGCCTTTGACAACGAGATTTTAAACGAGCTTCACGACGGCGCGAAGATTGGACGCTTAGCAATGACGACGGATAGTTATGTTGTGCGTCCTATTTTTTTTCGCGGCGGGGACATTGGCAAGCTTTCGATATGCGGCACGGTGAATGATTTGGCTGTGACGGGCGCGGAGCCGAAATATATTTCCGTGGGCGTGATTTTGGAGGAGGGCTTTGACTTCGACGACCTTAAGCGCATAGTTCAATCGATGGCGGCGGCGGCTCGTGAGGCGGGAGTTAAAATCGTCACGGGCGATACAAAGGTTGTCGGGCGCGGGCAAGCGGACGGGATTTTCATAAACACAGCGGGCATCGGCGAACTAATTGACGGCGTGGACATATCGGCTAGGCGAGTTCGCGCAGGCATGAAGGTTTTGATTTCTGGGACGATTGGCGACCATGCGACGGCGATTTTGGCGGGGCGTCACGGTTTGGAACTGCCAGAGGGTATCGCGTCCGATTGTGCGCCGCTGAATAAATTGATTCACGAGATGTTGACGGCTGAACCACGGATTGCCATGCTAAGAGATGCGACGCGCGGCGGGATTGCGGCTGTGCTAAATGAGATTGCACAGGCGGCGAACGTTGGGATACTACTTGACGAAGAAAAAATCCCCGTGCGCGAGGAGGTTCGCGGCGTCTGTGATATTTTGGGTTTTGACGTTTTGGAGTTGGCTAACGAGGGCAAAATAATCGCTGTCGTGCCAGAGGGGTCGGCGGAAAAGATTTTGTCCGTCATGAAGAAAAATATTTATGGCAGGAACGCGACGTTGATTGGCGAGGTCGTCAGCAATGCGGCGGGCAAGGTCGGCTTGAAGACTCCTTTGGGTAGCGTTCGGATTGTCGACATGCCAGCGGGCGAATTGGTTCCGCGTATCTGTTAAGGGGGCTTAAACATGGAGCAAAGGACACGCGACATTTTGAAGCTACTGCTACAGGAAAAAACTTTCCAGACGACGGCGGACATTGCGTCAAGATTATCAGTGAGTGCAAAGACGGTTTCGCGGCAGTTGCCTAAGGTCGAGGAGGCTTTGAACAAAGTCGGCTTGCAACTGGAAAAGAAATCGGGCGCGGGTCTTTTGATAACTGGTAGCGATGTCAAACGGTATGCCCTGCTCAAGCAACTGCAGACGGGAGACAAGAGCGAGTACACGCCAGGCGAGAGAAGGTCAATCATAATCGGCAAGCTACTTTCGAGCCGCGAGCCGATTAAATTATTTGTGCTGAGCAGTGCGGTACACGTGACGGACTCGACGATAAGCAACGACCTTGACAAGCTGGAGTCGTGGTTTAGGGAGGCGGGCTTGAAACTTTTCCGTAAGCCTGGGTTGGGTGTGAGTTTGCTCGGCGACGAACGGGATTTGCGGCGGGCGATTGTCCGATATATTTATGAGCACGTCGGCGAAGAGCGGCTACTAAACCTCATGCAAGATAATTTGCCTGATAAGCCGCTTGCGCAAGTGTCGAAGTTTTTATTGGAGCTGATTGACGCGGGCGAGTGGCGGCGGCTTGAACAGATGATTCGCACGACGGAAGACGACTTAGGCTACAAGCTTTCGGATAACGCGCTTATTGGGTTGATTGTGCACTTGTCGCTTGTCGTGCGGCGGATAAAGAATCACGAGCCGATTAAGCTTGAGGCGGAGAGTTGTTCGCGGCTAAAGGATAGTCGAGAGTTCACAGCAGCTAAAAAGCTTGCGGAACAAATCGGGGCGGCGTCGGGGCTAGAAGTTCCTGCCAGCGAAGTCTGCTACATAACAATGCACATACTCGGCGCGAGGAGTCGATACAGTTCGGCGAGCCTGGGAACGATTTCGATGATGGATAATTTTCACTTGGTCACGTTGGCGCGGCAGATTATGAAACGGGCGGCGAAGATTACGGGGCGCGACATTGAGAAGAATCAGAGCTTGCTTGCGGGGCTAGTCAATCACCTTGCGCCGACGCTTAGCCGGCTGAAAATGCATATGGACATTCGCAACCCGTTGCTCGGCGAGATTCAGACGCATTATCCTGAACTGATGACTTTAACAAGAAAATGCGTCGTGGAGTTGGAAGCGGAATTGGGAACGGCGTTGCCCGATTCGGAGATAGCTTATATCGCAATGCATTTGGGGGCGGCGTTGTCTGACAGCGAAAAATTTTCACACGCAGTGCATAGGGTCGTTGTCGCGTGTCCTACGGGCATGGGGACTTCGCGACTTTTGGCGAGCCGACTTCGTGCCAACTTCCCGATGCTAAAGATTGTCGACGAGGTGCCGATACTTGAGATTAACTCGGATTACATTGCGGCTAAGGACTTCGAGTTCATAATCTCGACGGTGCCGATTGCCCGTGCTGATAAACCGGTTTTAGTCGTGAGCGCGGCTTTGATTGAAGAGGACATGAAAAAAATTGACGCGGAACTTGCTCGGCAGAACAAACAATTTTTGGGCAGTGCCGAGGAACTGGAGCCGCGTCCGCCGTTTTTGGAAGGCTTAGCCAAGATGACTTCATATGGGCGGGCGATTACTTTGCTGATGACGAATTATTTTTTTGTCCGCGATAAGATTGCCAACATAAACGAGGCGTGCGAGCTTGCCGGGCGGTTGGCGGGCGAGGACGACCTTAGCCGCAAAGAGATTTCAAAGTCGCTCCTTTTGCGCGAGGACAAGGGGTCGACGCTGATTATCGGCAGGCATATGATTTTACTGCATTGCAAGAGCGCGGCGGTTAAGGCTCCGGCGTTCGGGATACTTCAGCTCGGCGAGGGCTTCAAGTATCCTGCTGACGGCGAGATTGTCCGAACTGCGATAGTTCTGCTTGCGCCGCTTGATGTCGACGAGTTCACGCTTGAGACGATTGGGCATATTGCGTCGGTGTTGCTTGACCGCTGGGGCTTTATCGAAATTCTTCACGAGGGCAACGGCAATGAGATTCGCCGCGAGGTGCTAAAGATTTTCGAGGACTTCTACAAGACCAAGTACAAGGAGCTAATGTGAATTTTTTATTGTCGTCCGCGGAAATTCTTCTTGTAGACTTTAAAAGTAAAAAGAGCCTGCATCAGATATTTTGAGCGGGCTTTGTTTATAAGCTGGGAGTTTTAAGGCTCTGATTTTTCTTGCATTAAGGAAAGCTGTTTGCTACAATCCGCGCAAAGGAGGTTTTCTTAGTGGAAAAGGATGAGCTAAAGATATTACAACTTCGTGACTGCTTTACTGTCGGCTATACACTCCCGCAGTATTGCATTGACAACAACATTAAACGTCCGCTATTCGTCACCGAGAAAAGGTTTGAGCAATTCATTTGGCAAATCTATGTTCAGTTTTCTTACGACAAGAGAATAGAGGCACAATTTAGCATTTTTGATGAGCCGACATTTAAATTGAGATACTCTGTGCATGATACTTTCTCTCTGCTGAAACTCAAAGAGCTTTCTAATGAATTACTGGACGATTGCGATAAAATTATCGTTATCTCGTCAGATAAAAACAAAGTCAAAAACGAGAAGGCAATTTACCTCGACAAACTTACCGATGAGTTCATTCGCAAAGTTTATTACGAAATTCCCATTTTGCACTTTATGCAACGTTACCCAAAAGTAAAATTGATTACGACAAATTTCCCTTGGATTGGACGATATAAAGACGGTTTAGAGTTTAACAAGCAACTCAAAACGCTTGAGGAAATGTGGAAGCTTCTCCGTAATACTAAAGACAATTCGTTGAAAACGCCGCTAGACAAATTCGGCTATACCACTGAGCAAGATTTTGAACTCATGGAAATTTTCAAAACAAAGAGCAATCCTGACGGTACAACCGTAATGGAAGAAGATGATACAAAGCCTTTGCGCCGAATCAAAGACAGCAAGCGAGCTACTGCTTATCAGCCCGAAACTTACAGGAATAAAATTTATTTTTTCGGCTCGTGTCATCAATTCGGCATAAATGCGCCTTTCGATAAGACGATTGAAAGCTATCTTCAGAAAATGCTCAACGAACACAATTTGCCCTATCGCGTCGAAAACGAAGGGCAATATTATTTTGGCAGATATCAAGACATGTTCTATAATCTTAACGCCTTAAATCCTGAACCTAGCGACATAATTTTTATTTGGACGCATGGCATCTCTTTAAAAAATATTCCCTTCTGCGATGTGAGCAATGCTTTTGACCCGCCGCATGATTACAAGGAAATTTTTTGCGTACAAGGGCACGTCAACGAGCTGGGCTATAAGCTTGTGGCGGAGAAATATTTCAAGTATTTGACGGAGAACAACTTCTTCCACGATAAAGAATTTAAATATCCATTACCTCCCCCCCGATACCACAGATACGGCATACCCTCTTGGGTCGAACAAGGCGGCATAAAGTCAGATATCGTCAACGCGGAACTGGAAGCTTACAAACAGCAACTTAAAACAAAGAGGCCGCAAATCGGGGCACTGGTCATGAATTGCAATCCGTTCACGCTAGGTCATCAATATCTGGTCGAGTATGCGGCGGCACGAGTCGACAAGCTTTATATCTTCGTCGTCAAAGAGGACAAAAGCGAATTCCCCTTTGCAGACAGGATAGAACTCGTGCGGCATGGCGTGAAAAATTTTTCCAACGTGGAAGTTTTGCCGAGCGGGAAGTTCATTATATCGCAGACGACCTTTAGCGGCTACTTCAACAAGGCAGAACTTCAAGATGTGCAAGTAGATTCAAGTGAGGACGTAGAGATATTCGGGCGGGAGATTGCCCCGACGCTTGGGATAACAGTTCGATTCGCGGGCGAAGAGCCAACCGATAACGTCACGCGCCAATACAACGAGACGATGAAAGAAATCCTTCCGCGCTATGGCGTTGAGTTCTGCGAAATACCGCGCAAGGAATTTGACGGCGAACCGATAAGCGCAAGCAAAGTCCGAGCGGCTTTGAAGGTTGGAGACTTCGACAAGATAAAAAAGCTCGTGCCAAAGTCGACGCTCCAATATCTTCGCAAACGCATGGGGCAAGAAGTCAAAGAAGAAATAATCGTGAGCGACATGACACGTCAAGACCTTCGCAGTTTCATTGGGTAATAGGCATTCGGCAGAGCCTTCGGGCTCTGATTTTTTTTGCGCGTGGAAAAGTTTTCTGCTACAATCTAAAAAATTTTGGAGGTGATAAGATGGCTGATTCATCGGTCAGTTATAAATGTCCGAACTGCGGTGCGCCGCTTAGCTTCATGCCCGGCAAGAAGACTGTGACTTGCGAATACTGTGGCACGGAGTTTGAAGTAGCCGCGATTGAAGAACTCTTCCGGGGCAAGCAAGAACTCGCGACGCGGGCGGCGGAGGCTCAAGAGGCTAAATGGGCAACCGAGGACGCTGGCTCCGAGTGGTCGGGCGACGAGGCTAAAGCTCTTCATGCGTTCACGTGTTCGAGTTGCGGTGCCGAACTTGTTTGCGACGAAAACACTATGGCGACCGAGTGTGTTTATTGCGGCAATCCGACGATGATTCCTAAGCGGTTCGATGGCATGTTGAAGCCCGATTACGTTATCCCGTTCAAGAAGACCAAAGCCGACGCCGTTGCCGCCCTCAAGGAGTTTTACAAGGGGCATTTGCTCCTGCCGAGCAACTTCACGGCAAACAACCGCGTTGAGGCGATTCAACCCATGTACGTTCCCTTTTGGCTGTTCGATTCAAAGATAACAGCTCAAGCCGAGTTCCGAGCCGAAAAACATCACGTCATCACCACGCCCAACGAAATCATCACCGAGATAAGCGTTTACAACTGCCGACGCGCCGGGACAATGAGCTTTGAACGGATTCCCGTTGACGGCTCCAAAAAGATGGACGATGCTTACATGGAGAGTATTGAGCCGTTCAATTACAATGACCTTGAGAAATTCAGCGCGGCTTACCTCACTGGCTACTTGGCTGATAAGTACGACGTAGACGCGGAGGCATCTTCTGCCCGTGCTGATAAACGCGTGGAGACCAGTGCTATTGAAGTCCTTAAAGATTCGGTTGAGAACTTCGACGAGGTGCAACTGGAAAATGCCGCCGTAATTAAAGACGTTGGCAAGGTAAGTTATGCGATGGTGCCCGTGTGGATTTTGACGACGCGATATAACGACAAGCCTTATACCTTCATGATGAACGGGCAGACGGGCAAGGTCGTCGGCTCTCTCCCCTACGACACGACGAAAGCTTTGCTTTATCCCGCGCTGTGTTCGTTGGTGCTTATGCCGGTTATTTACTTCTTACTGCTTGTGCTTACTTGAGGGGGGCTTCGTCATGTGGAAAAAGTTTTTAAGTCTCTTGGCGGTGATTCTTTTCCTCAACGTGGCTGTGACGAGTGCCGCACGAATTGAACCCGTCACGGACAACGCAGGACTTCTAAAGCCGACCGAAGTCGAATTGCTCAATCAGAGGATTCGCGACGTTGAGCAGAAGCACAAGATTAAAATCGGCGTCGTCTTCGTCAAGTCGGTCGGCAATAAGGATATGATTGCGGCGTCCGATGAACTGCGCGACAAATATTTTAGCAACGGCAAGAACGGCGGGATTGTCTTGCTCGTGGCAATGGATAAGCGCAAATATGAGATAGCGACTGATAGGCGCATGATTCAGCAAATCACGGACAGCGACGGCATTCCCTACCTTAAGGACAAGTTCCAATCCGAGCTAAGTGCTGAAAACTACTACGGCGCGGCGGAGAATTTTGTTAAGGGCGTTTCTGAGTTGGTGTCTTACTATGAAACCCATGGCGTTGCTTATGGTCAAAGGGCACCGGGCGAACTCGACCCTATGGCGGCGGCTGTAGCGGTTGTGACTTCCATTATCTTAGGTGTGTTTATTCGCTCGGCTCTTATCGGCTCCATGAGCAATATTCATCACGCAATGGCGGCTTTGGATTACCTAAAGAAGAACACCGTTAAGCTTAACGAAGCTCGCGATACGTTTCTGTTCATGACGGTTAAGCGTCGTCCACGCAGTAGCGGCAAAGGCGGTTCACGCGGTAGCGGTCATAGTGGTGGCGGCGGTGGAGGCGGAAGTTTTTAGCCTTGACAGATAAAATCAAACGTGATAGCTTGAGAAAAATTTTGAAAGTGAGGTATAAGAATGCGCAGAATGTTATTTACTTCCGAATCAGTGACTGAAGGGCACCCCGATAAGGTCGCAGACAGAATTTCAGATAGTATCTTAGACGCAATCCTAGAGAAAGACCCGCAAGGTCGCGTAGCCTGTGAAACGCTCGTAACGACGGGGCAAGTGCACGTTGTCGGCGAGATTTCCACTACTTGCTACGTCGACATTCCGAAGATTATTCGCGGCGCGATTCAAGACGTTGGCTACACGGATTCAAAGTACGGCTTCGAGGCTGATACCGTCGGCGTGCTTGTCTCTTTGGACGAACAATCCCCTGACATAGCGCAAGGCGTCAACAAGTCAATCGAAGCTCGCGAAGGCGACATGGCGATTGAAGACGCAATCGGCGCGGGCGACCAAGGCATGATGTTTGGTTACGCCACGAACGAGACGTCTGAACTTATGCCGCTCCCGATTGCTCTTGCACATAAACTCGCCCGCAGACTTGCCGAGGTTCGCAAGGTAACTCATGAAGTTGGTTACCTTCGCCCCGACGGAAAAACTCAAGTCACCGTTGCTTACGAAGGTCGCAAGGCGGTCGCCGTTGATACGGTTGTCATCTCCACGCAACACAATCCCGACGTGACACTTGAGCAGATTAAAAAAGATATGATTGAGTACGTCATCAAACCAATCGTTCCCGCCGAACTCTTGACTGCTGATACAAAGTTTTTCGTGAACCCGACTGGCAAATTCGTTATCGGCGGACCTCAGGGCGACAGCGGCTTGACTGGCAGAAAAATCATCGTCGACACCTACGGCGGTTGGGCACGTCATGGCGGCGGCGCGTTCAGTGGCAAAGACCCCACGAAGGTCGACAGGAGCGCGGCTTATGCGGCTCGTTACGTCGCTAAGAATGTCGTTGCGGCTGGGCTTGCTGATGAATGCGAAATTCAACTGGCCTATGCAATCGGCGTGGCTTATCCGGTTAGCGTTCGCGTCGAGAGTTTCGGCACTGCTAAGGTTTCGGAGGAGCTGATTGAGAAACTTGTTAAAGAAAACTTCGACCTGCGCCCCGCCGGGATAATCAAGATGCTTGACCTGCGCCGCCCGATTTACAAGCAGACTTCAGCTTATGGGCACTTCGGACGCACGGACGTAGACTTCACTTGGGAACGCACTGACAAAGCCGACGCCTTGCGCAAAGCGGCTGGTCTCTAAGCTTTACAATCCTTGAGCTTGTGTTTTGCACGAGCTCTTTTTTTGGCTATAATGGAAAAAACTTTTCGGGAGTGATTAACTTGGCAAGAGAAATGATTTTGATTTTGGACTTCGGCGGGCAGTACAATCAGCTGATAGCGCGGCGCGTTCGCGAGAACAACGTTTATTGCGAGGTGCACACCGCCCTTAGCATTGAAAAGATTCGCAAGCTCAATCCGTCGGGAATCATCTTAACGGGCGGACCGCAAAGCGTCTATGCTGAGGATTCACTTCTGCCGCCTGTCGAGTTGTTTAGCTTGGGCGTGCCGATTTTGGGTATTTGCTACGGGGCTCAGGCTATGGCTCACGTCCTCGGCGGCGAAGTCAAACCCGCAACTATCAGCGAATACGGCAGGACAGAACTTGAAACCGTCGGCGCGTCTGAACTCTTTAAAGGCGTCGAGAAAAGTTCCGTCGTGTGGATGAGCCATACTGATAGAATCTTCGCCGCGCCCGAAAATTTCACCGCGACGGCTACGACTGCTAACTGCCCGATTGCCGCAATGGAGGACGCCGCTAAGAATTTCTACGCCGTGCAGTTTCACCCTGAAGTTGTTCACACAGTCGAGGGCAAGAAGATTTTCTCAAACTTCGTGGACATCTGCGGCTGCAAGCGCGATTGGAAGATGAGCTCCTTTGTTGCCGATACGATTACCCAACTCAAGAATAAAATCGGCGGCGGAAAAGTTCTGTGCGCGTTATCGGGCGGCGTTGATTCAAGTGTGGCGGCGGTGCTACTAAGTAAAGCGGTTGGCAAGAACTTGACTTGCGTTTTTGTTGACCATGGACTTTTACGCAAGAACGAGGCGGCGCAGGTCGCAGAGGCGTTCAACCATTTTGATTTGAACTTCATCAAGATTGACGCGGGCGAGAGGTTCCTAGGCAAGCTGATCGGCGTCACTGACCCCGAACGCAAACGCAAGATTATCGGCGAGGAATTTATCCGCGTATTTGAGGAAGTCAGCAAGAAGATTGGCGCAGTTGATTATCTGGTTCAAGGCACGATTTATCCTGACGTTATCGAGAGCGGGCTTGGCAAATCGGCGGTGATTAAGTCTCATCATAACGTTGGCGGCTTGCCGGATTTCGTGGACTTCAAAGAGATTGTGGAGCCGCTCCGCCTACTGTTTAAAGATGAAGTTCGCGAAGCTGGTCGAGAACTCGGATTGCCAGAAGAAATCGTTAGCCGTCAACCGTTCCCCGGTCCGGGCTTGGGCATTAGGATTATCGGCGAGGTCACGGCGGATAAGGTTAAACTCGTGCAGGACGCCGACGCCATTTATCGCGAGGAGATTGACAAGGCGGGCATTAAACATTTGGCGCAATACTTCGCCGCGTTGACTAATATGCGTTCGGTCGGTGTCATGGGCGACGGCAGGACTTATGACTTTGCGATTGCGTTGCGTGCCGTGCTTACTAGCGACTTCATGACGGCAGAGGCGGCGCAGATTCCGTGGGACGTGTTGAGCCGCGCCGCTAATCGTATCGTCAACGAAGTCAAGGGCGTCAATCGCGTCCTCTACGACTGCACGAGCAAGCCGCCTGCGACTATCGAGTTTGAATGAGGAGAGATTGCTTTGACTGATGAACTTAAAAAGATTTTGGCGGCGATAAACACTCGCGACGAGAAAACTTTCGCCGAGCACGTCGACTTGAAAGCTTTAATGGACGTTGGCTACGACGAAACGACTGACTTCCTCGCTAAGAACTGCGCGGCGTTCCACGAGCTTTATCCTAAGGATTTATTCTTCAAGTTCGGGTCGCGTATCCTGCGCCTGTACAACGAAAAATTTCGCGGCGTGCACCTCGGCTTGATTAACAAAGTTATTGCCGCTTACTTCGACGGGAGCTTCAAAGACGCAAAGACTTTCGCTGAGACGCCGATAAAGTTCCTTGCCGCCGAACTTGACCGATTGCTTAAAGCTGTCCACGCGGAATACGGCGCAGAAAAAATTTCTGACGACGGGGCGACGCTTGCCGTTAAAATGGTCGGCGACGCTTCGAGCTATGGCAAGATGATTGGCGCGTTGAATTTCGTTCTGGAATTCAAAAGGCATGACGACGGTTGGCGGCTTCTCAAAATAAAAAATGTCGAAGAATTGGTTCCACCAATCCTCGACATCGCTGAAACGTATTGGCCCGCCTCATGGGATTTGGGCATTAAGCTTTAGTTATTTATTTCTGCCGCAGCAGTTTTTATACTTTTTGCCGGAGCCGCAGGGACATGGGTCGTTACGACCTATTTTTTTTCCGTCAGCGTTTTTGGCTCGTTTTTGACTCTCGGCAGGGGATACTTCGTCGCCATGAGAGGCCCGCGCCGTCTGCAATCGGTCTTCAACCTTAGCTTGCTCGCGGCGCACGACTGATTCAGCCTCGCGCACGTCTTTAGGTGTCGATTCGGGCGGTGTCTCTTCCTCCTCATCAGGCGGCGGGGCTTGCTGAACTATCGCCACGTGATACATCGTCGTTGCGATTTGGTCTTGGATTGCCCCTTCCATTTCCTCGAACATTGCCAAAGCCTCAATCTTATACTCGACAAGCGGCGCACGCTGTCCATAGGCTCGCAAGTTGATTCCCTCGCGCAACATGTCCATGTGGTCAAGGTGCTCCATCCACTTGTTATCGACAATCCTAAGCATGACGACCTTTTCAAGCTCCCGCATGACTGGTTCTGTAAAAGTTGCTTCGCGTTGCTTATACGTGTCCTCCGCTAGCTTTTCCAAATGCTCCTTGAGTTCGTCGCGGCTCATTGCTTCAAGCTCCGATTGCTTCAACACCCCAGGCGGCGCAAAAATTTTCTCCGCGTCCTTAATCAGCTCGTCAAGTTGCCACTCTTCCGGATAAAGTTTCTCGTTCGCGTACTGATTCATTTCCTGCTTGATGATGTGATTAACCATGCCGCGTATATTGTCCCGCAGGTTTTCGCCGCGAAGTATCTTCTTGCGTTCGCCGTACATTATCTCGCGTTGCTGATTCATAACGTCATCATACTCTAGAACGTGCTTACGTATATCGAAGTTCCGCGCTTCGACTTTCTTTTGCGCATTCTCAATCGAACGTGTGATAAGCGTGTGCTCAATCGGCTCGTCCTCTTCCATGCCGAGTTTGTCCATAATCTTTGCTATGGTTTCCGAGGCGAACAGCCGCATCAAATCATCTTCCAAAGAGATATAAAACCGCGACTCGCCGGGGTCACCTTGACGCCCTGAACGTCCGCGCAACTGATTATCGATTCGCCGCGACTCGTGACGCTCTGTGCCGATTATGAACAGCCCGCCGAGTTCGGGGACGCCTTCGCCAAGCTTAATGTCCGTGCCACGCCCTGCCATGTTCGTAGCGATTGTCACGACTCCCCGCTGACCTGCGTCAGCGACGATTTGCGCTTCCTTCTCGTGGAACTTAGCATTAAGCACGCTGTGAGGTATTCCGCGCTTCTTGAGGTAGCCGCTAAGCTCCTCGGATTGTTCGATTGACGTTGTGCCGATTAGGACGGGTTGCCCCTTGTCGTGAATGCGTTCGACTTCGGCGGTGACGGCTCGATACTTCGCCCGCTTGTTCTTGTAGACAACGTCGGGGTGGTCGATGCGGCGAACAGGCATATTGGTCGGGATGACGACGACTGGTAGCTTGTAAATCTTCAAGAACTCGTCCTCTTCCGTCTTAGCCGTGCCCGTCATGCCCGCTAGCTTGTCATACATGCGGAAATAGTTTTGGAAAGTTATCGTTGCCAACGTCTGCGACTCTCTTTGAATCTTGACGCCTTCCTTAGCCTCGATTGCCTGATGAAGTCCGTCTGAATATCTGCGCCCCGTCATAAGACGCCCCGTGAATTCGTCGACAATGATAATCTCGTCATCGCGCACGACGTAATCTCGGTCGCGTTTCATCAGTGCCTTTGCCCGAAGTGCCATCGTAAAGCAGTGACTAAGTTCGATATTCTCCGGCGCGTAAAGGTTTTGAATCCCCAAGAACTTTTCTATTTTCGGAACGACTTCATCATTGGGCGCGACAGTCTTTTGCTTCTCGTCAACTTTGTAATCAACGTCCTCTTTTAGGTTGGCAACTGCCCGCGCCATAACTGCATACATGTCCGTTGACTTCTGACCCGGTCCGCTGATGATAAGCGGTGTGCGTGCCTCGTCGATAAGAATTGAGTCCACCTCGTCGACGATAGCATAATGCAACGGACGCTGAACCATTTGTTCTTCGCGGACGACCATATTATCGCGCAGATAGTCAAAGCCGAACTCGTTATTCGTGCCGAACGTCACATCGCAGCCGTAAGCGTGCTTGCGTTCGGGGAAGTCCATGTCGTGCAGAATCAAGCCGACGCTCAAGCCCAAGAAGTTATAAAGTTGACCCATCCACTCGGAGTCGCGGCGGGCAAGGTAATCATTAACCGTGACCATGTGCACGCCCTTACCCTCAAGCGCGTTTAGGTAAACGGGCAACGTCGCCACCAACGTTTTACCTTCGCCAGTCTTCATCTCGGCAATCTTTCCCTCGTGCAAGCACATGCCGCCCATAAGCTGAACGTCGAAGTGCCGCATACCCAGAACTCGCCGCGACGCCTCTCGACAGACTGCGAATGCCTCCGGCAAAATGTCTTCCAAAGTCTCGCCCGCCTGCAGTCGTTCACGAAATCTATCAGTTGACGCCGCTAGCTTGTCGTCCGTGTAGTTTTGAAGTCCCGCCTCCAACGCGTTGACTTTATCGACCGTCTTTTGCAGACGTTTAATTTCCTTGTCGTTGTTGTCGCCGAAGAATCTTTTCAAGAATCCAAACAAAGTCATCACCCCTCGCGAAAATTTTCCACATGATAACAGAAAAAATCCCCCGCCGCAAACTTTGGCGGAGGATTGGCTTTAGTCTCGTTTGAAAAGGTCTCGCGTATAAACTTTTTCTTTAACGTCGTCAAGCTCGCTGTCGTAGCGGTTGGCGATAATGCATCGGCTCAGGCGTTTAAACTCGGCAATGTCATTGACGACGCGGCTACCAAAGAAGGTCGAGCCGTCAGGCAGGGAAGGTTCATAGACGATAACGGTTATGCTCTTTGCCTTTATGCGTTTCATGATGCCTTGGATTGACGATTGGCGGAAGTTATCGGAGCCAGTCTTCATAGCCAGCCGCCACACGCCGACGATAATTTCATTCTCGCGTTCGGTCTTAAAGGATTCGCCGTCAGGATAGGTACCAGACATCTCCAAAACTCTTGACGCGATAAAATCTTTACGGGTGCGGTTGCTGTTGACGATTGCCTCAATCAAGTTCTCCGGCACGTCTTGATAGTTGGCAAGCAGTTGTTTAGTATCTTTGGGCAAGCAGTAGCCGCCGTAGCCGAAGGACGGATTGTTATACTGGTCGCCGATTCGCGGGTCGTAGCAGACGCCCTTTATAATGTCTTGCGTGTTCAGGTTCTTAATCTCGGCGTAAGTGTCAAGCTCGTTGAAGTAAGCCACGCGCAAGGCAAGGTAGGTGTTCGCGAAGAGTTTAACCGCTTCAGCCTCGGTCGTGCCCATTAGGAGCGTCGGAATATCTTCCTTCATTGCGCCCGCCTGCAAAAGCTCGGCGAACTTCTTAGCGGCTTTAACCTGTTCGATGTCCTGCGTATCAAGCCCAACGATGATTCGCGACGGATACAAGTTGTCGTAAAGGGCTTTGGACTCGCGGAGGAATTCGGGACTGAACAAAATTCTTTTTGTGGAATAATTTTCGCGCATGGACTTGACGAAGCCAACGGGCACGGTGCTTTTGATAATCATGTAAGCCTTTGGGTTGCTGGCTATAACTTGTTCAATGACGGAGCAGACGATTGAGGTATCGAAGAAATTTCTTTTTGGGTCGTAATTGGTCGGCACGGCGATAATCACGAAGTCCGCGAAGGCGTAAGCTGAATTGGCGTTGGTTGTGGCGGTGAGGTCGAGTTCACGTTCAGCGAAGAATTTTTCTATGTAGTCGTCGCGGATTGGTGATTGGCGATTATTTATCATGTCGACTCTTTCTTTGGACACGTCGACGGCGAGCACGTGATTTTTTTGCGCCAGTAGCGTTGCCATTGATAGCCCCACATAACCAAGCCCGGCAACTGCGATTGTCTTTGTCTTTATCAAATGAATCACTCCTGAATTATTTTGCGCATAACGATAACAAAAAGCTTTGCTAATTGCAACGGGAAGTTTGACACGCCAAAATTTTTCGGGCATAATTTTTAGCGGAGGAATGAACATGCAATTTATAGACAGGAGTAAAATCAGCGTACGGGCTGGCGACGGCGGAAACGGTAAATCTTCCTTCCGCAGAGAAAAATTCGTACCTAAGGGCGGTCCCGACGGCGGAGACGGCGGTAAGGGCGGCGACATTGTCCTTGAGGTCGACGAGAATATCAACACGCTACTGAACTTTAAATTCAATCGGAGGTTCACGGCTGGCAACGGTGGAGCCGGCGACGTTAAGAAGCAATTCGGACGCGGCGCAGAAGATTGCGTTATCAAAGTCCCGCAAGGCACAATCGTTAAGGACGCGACGACTGGCGAAGTCCTTGCCGATTTGACGGAGCTTGGACAGCGTGCAATCGTCGCTAGGGGCGGGCGCGGCGGCAGAGGCAATGCTAAGTTCAAATCATCATCGAGACGTGCTCCAACCTTTGCGGAGTTCGGCGAGCCTGGAGAGAGTCGCGAACTTTTATTGGAGCTGAAACTTTTGGCGGACGTGGGTTTAGTCGGTTATCCTAGCGTGGGCAAGTCGAGCTTGATAGCCGCTGTAAGTTCTGCGCGTCCTGAAATTGCCGATTATCACTTCACGACGCTTGTACCGGTGCTCGGCGTCGTAAGTCTCGGCTATGAAAAATCTTTCGTCATGGCGGATACTCCAGGACTGATTGAGGGCGCGGCGGACGGCGTCGGCTTAGGTCATGATTTCCTAAGGCATATCGAACGCACGAAACTTATCTTGCACATAGTCGACGCGGCGGCGGTTGACGGACGCAATCCCTTAGATGACTTCAACAAGATTAATGTTGAGCTTAGGCGTTACAGCGAAAAACTTTCCAAACGTCCTCAAATCCTCGTCGCCAATAAGATTGACCTGCCGCAAGCCAAAGAAAACCTTCCGAGTCTCGAAGAGCTTGCTAAGCAGGAAGGAATGGATTTCTTTGCAATCTCAGCGGCGACACGCGAGAACCTAGACGAGCTGATAAATTTCGTCGGCAAGCGGCTTGAGGAAATTGTTCCGGAAGTGGAGCCAGTCGACGCCGTGAAAGTTTTCGACGTAGATAAGGAAGACGACCCCGTAATCATTGAACGCAACGACGCGGCAGAATTCATCGTCCGCAATAAAAATCTTGAGAAGATAGTAGCCATGACGAACTTTGATAACTCGGAGGGCTTGCGGCGTTTCCAATTTATTTGGCGCATGAAGAACCTTGACACCTTACTTAAGGCACGCGGCATCAAAGAGGGCATGACAGTTCATATCGGCGGCTTGGAATTTGAATGGCACGAATAACTTTTGGCAGGAATTTTATTCGGCACGTTGAAGTTGACAGGAAACTAGATTGGGAGTGAAAAACATGGATAAAGAACAACTTGCGCAAATGATAGCGGAGAAAATCGACGCGGCACTGAAGGCTAGCGACCACCCGAAGAAATTTTTCATCACGGCAAACGGGCGCGGCGTAACTGACGGCGGCGACCTGTATAATGCAGTGCTTAAAGACGTGCTCGGCGTCGTGACAGTTGCCTTGACGGACATTTTCCAAACGTTGATGGCACCTGCCCCCGCGAAAGGCTCCGAAAAAATCACCAAGAACCAGGCAAAGAAATAATCGGCTCGGACTAGAAAATTTTGGGCGATTCCGTTTCGGGCGGAGTCGCTTTCCTTTTGATTATCTTGAGCTGTACGAAGGAGGATGGACGCATGGCTCTGATTGTAAAGAAATTCGGCGGCTCTTCGGTTGCGACGACTGATAAAATTTTGGCGGTGGCAAAGAGAATCCTTGCCGAGAAGAAGTCCGACGATAAAGTTGTTGTAGTAGTCTCGGCAATGGGCAAGACGACCGACGACTTGATAGCTTTAGCGGGAGGAATCGACGCGCAACCTTACAAGGGAAATTATCTGCGGGAACTGGACATGCTCCTAACGACCGGCGAGCAAGTCTCGATTGCATTGTTGGCTATGGCGTTTAAAAAGTTGGGGCAACCGGCAATTTCCTTGACGGGGGCGCAAGTGGGCATGAGGACAAATTCCGTTCACACCAAAGGCAGGATACTTGGAATCAAACCTAAGCGCGTGCATGACGAACTTAACAAAGGGCAAGTCGTCGTCGTAGCGGGCTTTCAAGGCGCAGATAAGTTCGGCGACCCCGTGACATTGGGGCGCGGCGGCTCGGATACTTCAGCGGTTGCTTTAGCGGGGGCGCTGAAAGCTGACGAGTGCGAAATTTTCACTGACGTTGACGGCGTTTACTCGGCTGACCCACGCATTGTAAAGAACGCTCGCAGAATGAAAGAAATTACCTATGCCGAAATGTTGGAGATGGCTCGCCTCGGCGCGGGAGTTATGCAACCGCGTTCGGTGGAGATGGGGCAATTCTTCAACATGCCTATTCACGTTCGCTCGACCTTCACCAAGGAGGCGGGCACAATTATCAGGGAGGATTATACCTTGGAGGAAAAAGATTTTGAGATACGCGGCGTGGCTCACGATATGAAAGTTGCTAAGATTTCAGTTATCGGCGTGCCGAATAGTCCGGGCATTGCGCATACGCTTTTCCAGGCTCTCGCCGAGGCAAATATTTCTGTCGATATGATTGTTCAGAGCATACGCAACATTGACCGCAACATAAACGACATTGTTTTTACGATTAACCTTGACGACCTGCCCGAAGCAAAGAAGATTATCGGCGTGGCTAGCGAAAAGATTCATGCGGCGTCGGTTCTCGTCGAAGAGGATATGGCTAAGGTTTCAATCGTGGGGGCGGGCATGTTAGGCAGTCCGGGTTTTGCCGCTAGAATGTTTGGTGCACTCGCCCGTGCCGACGTGAACATTGACATTATCAGCACGTCGGAGATTAGCGTTTCATGCCTAGTAAAAGGTTCGCAGGTCACTGAGGCAGTAAATAGTATTCATGATGAGTTCTTCCCAGACAGGTAAGCCGCAATGAAGATTTACGATTGCTTTACGTTCTTCAACGAGCTGGAGCTTTTGGAACTTAGGCTGGCTAGCCTTTATGATGTTGTCGATAGGTTCGTTATCGTCGAGGCGGATAAAACTCATGCAAACGTTCCCAAGCCGTTCAACTTCTACGAACACATTCACGACTACGAGCCTTACTTGCCGAAGATTAGCTATCTCATGGATACTTCGGTCGTTGAGTATAAGGGCGCGGGCGATTGGTCGATTGAAAACAATCAGCGCAATAACATTGCCAAGGGCTTAACCGACGCCGAACCAGACGATTTGATTATGATTAGCGACCTTGATGAGATTCCAAATCCGGCAATAGTCAAGACGATTCGCGAGAGCTTCACAGACCAGACTAAGTTTGTAGACTTCATTGCGTTTTATGACACGACGCCTTTTACGAAGAATCAGTTGGTACCGTTTCATAGCGGCATGAGGATTAACAACTTCCTAGACCTAAGCCCCGTGGGCTGTCAGCAAAGGTTTCATAGCTATTATTTTGATTGGGTCAATCGCGACCTTCCGTGGTCGGGAACGGTCATTGGCAAGTTCAAGCATATGACATCGCCGCAAGCCTTTAGAGATTCTCGGATAACCTTGCCGCGTATCTTAGACGGCGGCTGGCATTTCTCAAGCATGGGCGGCATTGAAAAGTTTTGGCAGAAGGTTCGCTCTGGTCCAGACTTTAAAAATTACTCGGACGCCGACAAAGATTTTTTGGAAGAGGCAATGAAGAGCGGCAAATATCTTATCGGCGGCGCGAAGTTCGAGCCATGCGATTTAAACGAAATTAAGTTGCCTGCTCTAAAGGACTTCATAAAGAAATATCCGCACTTCGTCAGAGGCTAAGACAAGGCATCGGGGAGAAAACCTCCGGTGCTTTTTCTGTTGCGTAATTTGACATGCGCCGCTACAATGTAGAAAAAAATTATCGGAGGCTTAATGCTTTGGACAGAAACTTTTTGAATGACTTCCCGATATTACGCAGGCAGATGAACGGACAGCCGCTAGCATATCTGGACAACAGCGCGACCACTCAAAAGCCTGAAAGCGTCGTGCGTTCGATTTGCGGCTACTACGGCGGCTGCAATGCCAATCCTCATCGCGGCGTTTACGAGCTTAGCGTTAAGGCGACAAAGGTCTACGAGGACGCCCGCCACAAGGTCGCTGACTTCCTCAACGCCAAGTCGACGCAGGAAATCATCTTCACGAAGAATGCAACCGAGTCGCTTAACCTAATCGCTTACAGCTACGGCTTAAACAACCTGCGCGGCGGCGACGAGATATTAATCACGATAGCCGAACATCATTCCAATCTTGTGCCGTGGCAGAGGGTAGCTAAGGCGACGGGCGCGACGCTCAATTACATTTACCTGACGGCGGACGGGAATTTATCGGCGGAGGACATTGACAAGAAACTCACGCGGCGCACGAAGATTTTAGCCGTCACGCAAACTTCAAACGTCCTGGGCATTGTCAACGACGTTAAGGCATTGGCGGCTAAGGCTCACGAGGTCGGGGCGGTTATCGTTGTCGACGGGTCGCAATCGGTGCCGCATATCCCCGTTGACGTTCAGGACATTGACGCAGACTTCTTAGCGTTCTCTGGTCATAAGATGTTGTCGCCAATGGGCGTGGGCGTCCTCTACGGCAAGAAGGAAATCTTAGACGCAATGCCCCCGTTCCTCAGCGGCGGCGACATGATTGAATACGTCGAAGAACAGACGACGACTTATGCCGAGCTTCCGCAGAAATTCGAGGCAGGTACGCAAAACGTCGGAGGGGCGGCGGGCTTATCGGCGGCGATTGATTACCTTCAGGGCGTCGGCTTCGATACGATTGAACGCATTGAACACGAGCTGACGACTTACGCGATTGACGAGCTTAAGCGGTTGCCTTACGTCGAATTGTACGGTTGCGAGGCGGCTAACAAGATTGGTATCGTGTCGTTCAATGTCAAAGACGTGCACCCGCATGACGTGGCGACGATTCTTGACGCGGCGGGCGTGGCGATTCGTGCGGGTCATCACTGCGCACAGCCGCTGATAAAGTACCTTGGGCAGAACGCGACGTGCCGGGCGAGCTTTTACTTTTACAACACGCGCCGAGACGTTGAACGATTAATCGAGGCAATTCAAACAGTCAGGGGGACGATGCGTCTTGCTTGACCCGCTTTAAAAGCGGGGGAACAGCGGTCGCGCTTCAACGTTACGAAAATCTTTAGCAATTCACCGCGTTTTAAAGGAGTGAAATTCTTGCTTGAAAATATTTATACGGAACTGATTGCCGAACACAGCCAGTCCAAAGACAATCGGCGGCACCTCGAACACGCCACGATAACCGAACGCGGACACAATCCCAGTTGCGGCGACGAGATAACCCTTGAGCTTGAAGTTGCGGACGGCGTGATTAAAGACGCGGCGTTCAGCGGGGCGGGCTGTGCAATCTCTAGGGCGTCAACGGACATGATGATTGAGCTTATGCGCGGCAAGACTATCGACGAGGCGCGGCGGCTTGCAGAACTCTTTATCGGCATGATTAAGGGCGAAGTCACCGACGACACCGAGCTTGAGGAGCTTGACGAGGCGGCGGCTCTCAAAAATATCTCGACGATGCCCGCCCGCGTCAAGTGCGCGACGCTTGCTTGGCACACGCTAGATACCGCCGTTAAAAATCTCTGAGGAGACGGCTTATGGCAGGCAACAAGAACCTAAACGCGGCGGCGAAGGCTAAGAAGGATAAATTCTACACGCAACTTGAGGACATAGAGAACGAGCTAAG
>ODAJ014744560.1_pt1 | contig 46939 bp, 40 predicted proteins | sample 1539241 | NCBI WGS metagenome assembly ODAJ01 (sample SAMN02144231, study PRJEB22623) | gut metagenome | biome: sheep rumen | host: Ovis aries | place: New Zealand
GAAGTACTGCGTTAAATACTCAAGCACATAGCTGCTACAAGGAGCGCAACAGCAATGCAGCAAAAGAGACGGCACATTCTGCGTCTCCACTTGCTTATTGATTAAGTTGTCGAGTTCCCTTTGATAATTACGATTATTCATGGTCCACAAAATTACTTATTTTTTGTGCGGAACTTTCGAGAAAAGCGCCCTTAGGTAGATAAAAAGTACTATTTTTGACAAAACAAAGAAATTTGAAAAATGAAAGAACTGTGTTTCGCCACTAACAACGCGCACAAAGTTGCAGAAGTACAAGCAAAAATAGGTTCGGAATTCAGCATCAAGACACTCAACGAGCTGGGATGCACAGCCGACATACCCGAAACAGCCGACACGCTTGAGGGAAACGCCCTACAAAAAGCCCGCTACATTTGGAGCCACTACCATTGCAACTGCTTCGCAGACGACACAGGTTTGGAGGTGGAAGCACTGAACGGAGCCCCAGGTGTGCACACAGCCCGCTACGCAGGCGACAGCAAAGACAACAACGCCAACATGGCGAAACTACTTTCTGCCCTTGACGGGAAAGAGAACCGTAGAGCCTGTTTCCGTACCGTCATCGCACTAATAGAAGAGGGGAAAGAAACCCTTTTTGAAGGCAAAGTCGAGGGTATAATTACCACAAAAAAAAGTGGTTCAGAAGGATTTGGATACGACCCCGTATTCCAACCAACAGGTTACGACAAGACCTTTGCGGAACTACCTCTTGCCGTAAAAAACAGCATCAGCCACCGTGGCCGTGCAGTAGAAAAACTCATAGAGCACCTAAAAAATCAATAAAATGAAGAACAGGTTCAACACTATACTAGGAACACTGGCGGCCATCATCACAGCTATTTCCAGTGCATTTACAGCTAGCGCCCAACTTCAAATGGGAGGCTGGCAGACCTACTTTTCCTACAACAAAGTCCAGCAAATCATTCCAACTTCCGACAAGATATATGCCGTAAGCAACGGCAACCTCTTTTCTGTAGACAAGAAGTACAACAGTTTGGAAGAATATACAAAACTGACGGGTTTGTCGGACGGTAACATCTCGGTAGCGGCCTATAACAAAGAACGTGACGTGCTGGTCATCTGTTATTCCAGTTTCATCATCGACATCATCGACCACGGCAAAGTCTACAAGATGTCGGATATTGCCAACAAGGACATATCAGGCAAAACAATCAACAGCATCAACTTCGGAGGAAAATATGTATACCTTTCTTGCGGGTTCGGCATTGTTGCCATCGACCTGCAAAAGAAGGAGGTTGCCAACACTTACATTATCGGTCCAAAAGGAAACTACGTTTCCGTTTTACAAACCGAGATTACAAACGACAGCATTTATGCGCTTACTCCAAACGCGCTCTACTCAGCAAGCCGGAAAGACAACAACCTTGCGAACTACGAGCACTGGAACGCCAGAAGCCTTCCAATAGGAAATGCGAGCACAATCTGCCTTTTTGAAGACAAGATACACTATTTCGGCGACAATTGGTACATATGGGATGATGGTTGGAAACCTACGCCATACGCTTACATCACCAACGTAAATAAAGTGCACAGCAACAAAGGTTTTCTAACCATTTCCAGCATGAATTATGTGGCCATCTACAACAAAGAATTAAAACGAGACACTATTTTTTTGAAATCGATTACTGACACCATCAGAGATGCAATATACGACCCGGAAACAGACTTGATATGGCTAGCCCAAGACACGTTGAAAGCCATCAGAAGATCGACTGGAGAAGTTGAGAACAAATTCCTTCCTGAAGGGCCTAAGACAAACAACCCAAGTTTTATGAAATTTACTGAGGGAAGAGTTGTTTCCGGCTACGGTCCCAGATACGGAGATAACGGAATTGTCCAACAATTCGATGGGAATGAATGGATAAACTTCGGGAAAGACGACTTCAAATCAGGTAAATCAAAATTCCAAGCCGTATACGACATCACGTACGACCCTAAAGACACGCGCAGGATGTTTGTTTCCACCTGGTTCTCTATTTTCGAGTTTTACGACAACGAGTTTGTAAAAGCCTACAATACTAGCGAGACCAACTTGGTAGCCTGGTCAGGCTCGGAAGAAGTCATAGCCGTAGAAAATCTGACATTCGACAAAGAAGGCAACATGTGGGTTTTGAATGTAAAGGGTGGCAATTTAATGCACTGCGTCGACCCCGACGGGAAATGGCATACGCTCAACTGTCCGTCGGTATTCAACATAAGCGACATATCTGGTTTCACCATCTGCGAAAAGAGTAAAATAAAGGCAGTAGCGGCTAAGCAGATGAACAACAGCCGTGAAACCTGCCTGTTCTTGATGCAGAGTGGCACAAAAGCCTACAACGTGGCAAACCAAAGGATATTCAAGAACTTCACCATTACAGACGGAACGACGGTTTCTCCATCGAAAATCATCTGTGTGGCCGAAGACAAAGACGGCGACCTCTGGGTCGGAACCGACATTGGTCCATTTGTCCTTAAAAACATCTCCAATGTTTTCAATAAAGACTACAAGGTAACAAGAATAAAAATCACCCGACGCGACGACGAGACCCTTGCCGACTACTTGCTCTCGACAGAGATGATCAACACCATTGCCATTGACGGAGCAAACCGGAAATGGATTGGCACACTATCGTCTGGCGTATACCTGCTCAGTCCCGATGGTCAGGAGACCATCCACCATTTTACGACCAGCAACAGTCCGCTGACGACCAACTCCATTACATCGATAGACATCAACCCTGAAAATGGAATAGTTTACATCCAGACTCCGAACGGCTTATTCAGCTATAAGAGTGACGCGGCACAAGGGAAGTCATCGTTAAGCGATGTGCATGTTTATCCCAACCCTGTCCGCCCCGACTATAGTGGAGTAATTACCATTACAGGATTGATGGAAGATACGGAAGTGCGCATAACCGATGCGGCCGGTCGCGTTATATGCCACGGAAAATCGAACGGAAGCGTCTACACTTGGGATGGATGTTTATCGACCGGCAGACGCGCGTCGACAGGCGTATACTACGTATTCCAAGCCACAAAAGACGGAGGAGAAAGCAACGTCAGCAAATTTGCAATCATCAAGAAATAACGAAATATGGCATTCTGCATTGAGATTCCCTCACTTGATAAAATAAGCGAGGCAGCGGCCCAGTTTGTAGCAAAAATGGGCAACGGAAAAGTTTATGTTTTTTATGGGAATATGGGCGCAGGGAAGACAACCTTTATAAAGGCTGTTTGCGAACAACTTGGAGTGACAGATGTCATAAACAGTCCGACTTTTGCCATCGTGAACGAATACGAAGACGGAAACGGGGAACCCATCTACCATTTCGACTTCTACCGCATCAACAAAGAGGAAGAAGCATACGACTTCGGATATGAAGACTACTTCTATAGTGGAAACGTCTGCTTCATTGAATGGCCGGAAATGGTAAAAAACCTTATTCCGGAAGACGCAATTGAAGTTCACATCAAAGAAAACGAAGACGGGACAAGAACCGTAAATGTCGGCTAAACGAAAAAAATCCCCTGGAACCACAGTCCAGGGGATTTTCATATCCATACAGAGCAGTATTCAAATAGCATTCTGCTCGGCTATAATTTCAAGCAATTCTTTCAGTTGGTCGAAAGACTTTTCCAACATCGACATATTTTTAGACAGGTAGACATAGAAGTCTTTCCATTGTTCCCTTTTGTGGATGTTCAGATCGGGATTTCTACGATAGATACGGCAAACATCGGTACCACAAGGCTTAATAAAAGAATCCTCCCATATAGCATTATCGAAGTACTCGTCAAACACCACCTTGTATTTGCGCATAAGCTCCATCATAGCGAACCGCTTATTCTGGTTGTGATGGTTGAGTTCAAAAATAACATAAGCCCCTTCGCGGGTAGCATCGAACTTCAACTCAACCCCCTTTATCTTGGTATTGTAAAGAATCCAAGGTTTCTTTCTGTATTTGAAACGAGGCAAATGGGAACAGAATTCATCGAAACCGTTCCAAAACTCTCTGTGCAGTTGTTTTATTTCTTCGCGACTGTACATAAATAGCGGAATTAATTACCAGAATTTATTTTGTTGCTCGTTATACTCGAAACCCGCACTTTTCAACTTCTCCTCAATAAAAATTTTGTCAACCGACAACGAATTACAAAAGTCGTCAAGAGAAGAGTATTCGTCACGCAGTTTCATATTAACGAAACTGAAAAGCATCATCACATCTTCGGGCAGTTCATTCATAAAACTCTGTCTTCTTTTAAATTGTCCACAAAAGTAAGCGAGAAAATCGTAAAAATCTCTTTTTCTCAGCAAGAAAAAAAGAGAAGACCATTCAAAACCTATCTTTTAGCCGAATCTTCGCGGTGACAAATGGATTTAAAATCACAGAATGTGCAAGTTTGCACATCATCTGTTGCCTTAAACGGCACATTCTTGTCAAGCAAATTCCTTAAAACATTTTTCAAGTTATTCCAAAATTCTTCTTGGACATCGGTGTCATCCTCATCGGTAGAATTCAAGGTGATTGTCTTTTTATTCACCGTAAGATTCGGACTGTACTCTTCATTCATTTCCCGAGGGAACATCAGGGCAGGACGCACCAAACGTTTTTCCTTGTTATAGCACAACGTAGAATCGTCAGAAGGAAAATTCCACAGACAAGAATAGAGTGTAGCCTGAAAAGCCTTGTCAGCCCGTTTGTCGCCAGCCACAAACATACGTTCAACATTAGGCATTCTCCGCTTTGTTCCACCCGCATCGCCCCCGGTCTTGTAATCGACCACACGGAACACATTACCCTTCAAATCGCGACGGTCTATAATACCGCCTAAACGGAAAGCGAAAACCGTATTGTCGCGCAATTCCACCTCCACTTTCTGAGATATGCGGTATTCTGGCTCATACATAGTAAAGCCACCATCTTCGGCATAACGGACATCTTCCGTCAGTTGCTTTCGTAACAACTCAACCAAGACATCGCGTTTAATAAGTTGGATGCCGGAATAGTCGGCATGCGAATTTATGTGGAACTCTTCCTTAAAGGCAGTATCGACAATCGATTCCAATTTTTCCTGTTTCAAGAACGGGGTTAGGTCCGCTGTTGACACGGGAGTCTTCCAATTGGTTTTTGCATTAGGAGACTGCTTGGCAATTTCGCAATAAACAAGTTCCATCGACCGGTGGAATATCCGGCCAAAGAAAGCCTCGTCAACATCCATATCCACATCCTCGTCAGCAGACAAGCGTTTCACATATTGGAAGTAGAAACGCAAAGAGCAGTCGAGATAAGAATTTAACGCGCTAGGAGACAAGTCGAAGTTGGCGACACCAACACCCGTCTTTTTGACCTGATCATTGTGTTTTACCCGTTCCTCGTTCGTCATATATCGATACGATTCACACAGATTTCTGAGGTCCTCCTCTTTTTTCTCGACCACCAATGGTAAAGAGTCGACAGCGACCGCATCGGGGAAAGCCAGAGGAATAATCGCAGAAAAGGCATGATACTCGTCCTTCAACTGACGTAAGAAACGGCTCTGCTCTCCGCCAGAGGTTCCCGTTGAGGTATTGAACAACAGCGTAATAGAAGACGGCCGCTGCATCTGGCGGAAAAAGTTATAGGCATAGAGGGCATCTTCGTGCTCAACCGCAGGCAACTGGTATGCGATGCGGAGGGCATATGGAATAAAAGAAGGTGCGAACGAGTCTTTAGGCATATATTTTTCTCCGACCGACAGCATAAGCACATGTTTGAAGTCGAGGCTTCTAGTTTCCAAAAAGCCCATAATCTGTAGTCCACGAGCAGGTTCTCCGCTATAAGGGACTTTGGCAGACGCGAACATTTTAGACATCAGTTGAAAGAACAAGGCGACTGTGAGTTCGTTCCCGAGTTTGCACGAGTCCTCCAAACCATTCGACAGACAAGTCAGCATCCGGTAAACTTGAAAAAAAGCTTCCTCGTAGAGCCCGGTAAAGTTCAAGTTCAACGTCTCTCTCTTCCTGATGTCAGAACGGAACACCGAAGAGAGGCTGGCAAGCACATCAAGCATCCACCCTACCAGTCCGTCGGCAGGTTTGTCCATACGGGCTTCACAAAGAGAGAAAACCTTACCTGCAAAATCCAATTCTCCATCACCAACCTCTTCTGTGGCGAGATTTTTCGCGAACCCCTGCATTTCAGAGACAGACACATAAGTTTTTGTTTCCTCCTTCAGCACATTGGCCAGTTTAACAGAAAGAGTCGGCATCTTTTTCCGGACGATTCCGTTACGGAGGACATTGACCACTGCCATATAAGGGAAACGAGAGCCACCGCCACGCGCGAACTGCAGCTGCGCCAACGTCTGAACCAGAGCATAAGCAGGAGTTTGCGTAACAGGGAATCCCATTGTCACATTCATTTTCTTGACTGAATCGGGAATGGAATGCAGCACAGCAGGCAACAATTTCTCATCGCACAAGACAATAGCTATTTCGTCATCCTTCACTCCACGCTCCTTTAAGTCGGAAACAAATTTCGACACATATTTAGCCTGGGCCGTATCGGTCGAAGCAGAAAACACCCTGACATGGGCGCCATCGGCCAAACGGGACAAATATTCGTGTGAAGTCCTATCGCTGTCAAGTTCATTCGCATTATTCTTCAACTCGTTCGGAAGGCTTAAAAGCACCCCTTCTTGGCGAGCAGTGTGCGACAAGCCAGACAAGCCACCGATATTGACCCGAAGGAACGTACCGGCATCGTCACGGAAAGACCTACGGCTTCGCATAGCCGCCCCATCAAGATTAGAAGGGTCGAAGAAAGAAATGTCGTAATCCCAATAGAACAAAGCGGCAGGTTGTCCGTCAGGCAGCATCTTTTTGCTCAACTTTTTCAGCAGTTTCTTTTCGCACCCGTTCAGAGCATTAAAGCCGACAAACACATAACGCATATTGTCGGGCAGTTGCGGAGGCAGACCGTCCATATCCATCCGTTCAGCCACCCTGCGGTGCAACATACCAGAATAAGCCAGCGACTCTTCATCGAGCTTTTTCTTAAAGCACTCATAGACATCGCCCAGAATTTCCCATAGCGTGATAAAGCCCTTAAATAAGGCTGTTTCTGTATTGAAATCACGTTTCAGGAAATCCTGCACAGCCTTAATCTGCACTTCCGTAAGGTAATCGAGGGTCTCTAAGTCCTTAAACTCCTTAAAGTTTCGGAACAACGATTTAGCGTCGACCAAATTCTTATCAACATCGTCGAAGTCATTTAAAATGATTTCGCCCAAGAAGTAGAATTCGTCAAACGACTTTGTCAAGATTTTTTTTGGTACTTCGTCAGAATCGCCCTGTGCGTCTAGTTCAGCCAAACGCGCATTGCTTACTTTTTGGTAAGCCCAATAAAGAATTTGTATCAGCAATACCTTGTCGGCATCGGGCACAATCTTATTCTTGAAGTTGAACATCGAAGCAAACTGTTCCAGCAGGTTGCTACTAGTAGCATAGGCAGGCGACCAAATTGGCGACTCTTCATTATAGTGCTCACTATAAGCTTGAAGCAAATACTTGTCCATAAACAAACGCGCACGCTTGTTCGGGAACACCACCGTCATTTTCGAGAAGTCTTTACTTTCTGCATTTTTCAAGACCAAATCGTCGGCAACCGTCTTTAAAAAGGGAACAAATTTCTCCATACCACTGCCTATTAACATTTATACAAATATAGCAACTTTTGCTTTTATAGAGTAAGCAGTGAAAGAACAATTGAACAGTTCAAACAACAAGCGTCGACACACAGGACGGCCAAAGAGAAGACAGGAGACAGCTGCGACAGCATCAATTACACCATCTTTACAAGTAAATCGGTTCAGATTAACTAAATTTGCAAAAAACTACCATACATGAAATTACTTTTCCCAATACTAATCATACTCTTTGCAATTTCAGCACAGGTATATGTATCTTACCGCATATACCACATCCTCCCCATCGGCAACGCAGGAAAGACTGTGGCAACAGTCCTCTACAATATAGCACTCATTTTAATGATTGTCTTTTTTACAGCCGGATATACCGGTACCAGGCTGGGGAACTTTACCGTGACAAAATTTATTTACGAAGTCGGGACATCAACCCTATTTATCTTGCTGTATCTGTTCATGATTTTTCTTGCCATCGACCTATTACGTCTCATCCATGTCCTCCCCAAGAACTTTGTAGACAACAGTCTGGCCGGAAGCATAGGAGTAACCAGCCTGATGCTGGTTCTTTTTATCGGTGGGAACATCCACTACCACCACAAATACAGGGAAACCCTCGACCTGACGACCTCAAAGCCATTAAAGAAGCCGGTAAAGCTAGTTATGCTTAGCGACCTGCACCTGGGCTACCACAACGAACGTTCGGAATTTGCGAAATGGGTAGACCTTATCAACAAAGAGAACCCCGATCTTGTGCTGCTAGGCGGCGACGTGGTCGACTTCAACACCGTTCCACTATTGGAACAAAATGTAGCAGAAGAGTTTCACAGGATAAACGCACCAGTTTACGCCTGCCTAGGGAACCACGAATTTCTGGGCGGGAAAAACAATGCCGACAGTTTCTACAAACTAGCGGGAATCAACCTGCTTATGGACGAAACCGTGCAACTACCCGAATTCGGAATCTGCCTTATAGGCCGAGACGACTTCACCAACCGGAGACGGAAAAGGATTGCAGACCTGATAGCCGGACATCCGACAGACAGTCTGTACACCATAGTACTGAACCACCAACCATTCCATTTGGAAGAAGCCGAAGAGAATGGAATTGACTTCCAATTCAGCGGCCACACGCACAACGGACAGGTTTGGCCGATAAACCTTATTGTAGACGGCATTTACGAGTGTGGATACGGAGAGTGGAAACGGGGCAACACCCGGTACTACATCAGTTCTGGCATAGGCATATGGGGCGGTAAATTCCGCATCGCATCAAAGTCGGAATACGTTGTGGCCGAACTTCATAACTAAAAGCAAACATGGAAACAGAAAAGAAGAGAATTTACTGGATAGACTTGTGCAGACTGTTCATCATTACCACAGTTGCCATTAACCATGTGCCACCACGACTGGAATACATATTCCACGACTGGAACCACTATTTAGTAATCACACCCTCGTTCTTCTTATCGGGCTACTGCTTCAATAGTGCGGCCTCGAAATACTTGTGGGACTATTTCTGCAGAAAGACCCGCACCCTGCTAAGGCCAACCATCTGCTTTTTCTTTTTCTTCTATGCGCTTTGGCTAATTGGCGGGAAAGCACTTGCGCACGACGACAGCATTGCCTGGTACACCCCCCTAATAGAACTGGTTACCGGCCAACTAGACACCATTACCGCACCAATGTGGTATGTGATAGCGCTGTTCGTTATGCAACCGCTCTATTTCATATTAAAGAAGTACATACGGCCCGACCTACTATTCCCTTTCTGTCTGGTATTAGGCTGTGTTTCATCTGTTCTTCCAATACCGCATTTTTGGGAATTCCACCAAGCATTACTCTACCTACCCGTTTATGCGCTAGGAGCGGCCTACCGTCGGAATAACGAATACTTCCAACGCATTCCTTACCTTGCGGTCATTTTGCTCTGCATTGTAGGAATTGTTCTATTTACCGTGCTTGAATACGACTCTACGCCATACCTACTGGCTCTAAGTCCATTCATCATGGTCTTCACCTACACATGGGTCCGTGTAATCATTTGGGGTGCAGAATGGATAGACGAGCACTGCACCCACCACAAGTGGATAAGCGATATGGGAGGCAACACCATCATACTGCTGGCAGTCCACTGCTATGTGATAGGCATCATAAAAGTCATGTTAGACCACGTGTTCCACACAGAAGGGTTCTTAGAGGAACACGTCATCTACAAAATACCGATAGGCCTATTCTCCATATTTTCTTTATATCCACTAGTCGTCTTTATACTTCGCTACATTCCGTGGATGTTGGGAAAGAAGAAAAAATAAGTTTATTCGGTTACCAAATCTAACTTCAGCAAAGTCTTACCAACATACTTCTTTTCCGAGTCATCGCCAGGCACCAAGATATCGATATTGGCAGCCTGTCCGCCCAGTTGTTGGTTCAAGTATTCACGTATCAGGGCAGAGCGTTTTTCCGCAAGCGCAGCAAGTTCCTGACGGGCAGCCGCCGCATACAGGTTAGCGGCCACCTTGGCAGGCTTTGTATCGCCATTGGTACTTACCAAAGCCACATAAGCCATAAAGGCGGTGTCTTTTTCACTCAGTTTCGCAATATCGTCTCTATCTATTATCTCAAGTGTTTCCGCCGTCTTATCAGGGTGTTGTTTTAAGAAGAAAGCTGTTTTCAACTGCAAAAGAGACATATCGGCAACAGCTACCTCGTAATTAATGTTTTGCACAAGGTTAGCCTTCAAATCCGGTTTCTGCTTCAACATATCAATCACCTTGTTCAACTGGTCGTAGGTTTCCACTCCCAACGTGGCAGAAGTCGGATCAAACGTCATTTCGTCAGCATTGTCGGACGACCCAAACACTTTTGCCATTGACTTGAACGGCGACTCGCCCACCTTGACCAAGAAATTCATCAACGTCTTTACAATAATTTTCTTGTAGGAGAAGTCTGGCGAGTTAACATTACCCGAAACCGGCAGATCAATTCCAATTTTTCCATTCTTATCCTTAACCACATACAAGGCAGTCTTTAGAGGCACATTGAATTCAGGATTTTCCACCGACTTGTCCTTTTCAACCGTACAGTTCATAACAGACAACTGGTTCGTACCCCTGAGATTATTATCCACAATCACATTCTGGCTCACTACCGACATATTGCCGCCAGTGATACGGTAAGCAAAAATAGGATTAAAATAAGGGGTAAATTCCGTCAGGTCGACATTGGTCAGCGTAGCCATGATGTTTTGGTTCGACAGGTCGTTTAAGCTACCCCTCCAGCGTGCAGACATCGTTCCAGTCCGCCCCAGCCGTCCCGAAACAGCCACATCGTTAGCCTTGTCTAATGTAATATTCTCAGCCTTCACACAGAAGTCGGTCACATCGTAATTGAACGTTTCGGGCAGGCTTTCGTCCACCATGTGCATACTCATACCATGCATATCGACCTTGTCAATTTTAAAGATTAAAGGCTTGCCACTTCCTTCACGGATAGTCTTAACAGAATCTGGCAACGTTTCCGCAATAGAGTCACGCCGTTCTTTCCGGGCAGCCGCCTCTGGAGAAGAAGAGAAGTAGGAGATATTGTCTAATCCATCTTTATCGATAAGGAACTGGGAAGCAATACCCTCACCGTCAATCAGGCCCAGGTGTATTTCATTGTCCATCAGATTCAAACGGACCAACTCGGCAGAAGTCTTGTCCGCCGACAAGACAAGGCGTCCCTTATCGTCGGAGACAAAGACATTACGCAGGGAAGAGGTTCCACTGAGCGTAAAATTCATAATATGGTTAAAGTTACCCTTCATGGTGGCTTTCGTGTCGAGCAAGCCCCGCACCTGTCCGACACGGACCCCCTGACGCATATAAGGTTCGACGCAACTAATATTGAAATCGGTAATTTGCGCATCGATCTGGAAGTTGGAAGAAGCGATGTCGTACATCATCTGAGCATGCAGCTTGCCGCCCTTAGGGAAATAGAGGTTAAGCCCCACATCGGTAGACTTGTCGGAAAAGTAGACACCAGGAATCACCAGATTGATATCTTTCAAGTCAAATTCAGATTTCAGACTCAAATCTTTGTATAAGGCGTTACAATGCCGTAACTGGATATCGGACAAGCCGACCTCCCATTGAGACGGTTCAGACGCTTCTTTTTCACCCTCCACTGTATCGGTTTTCGAGAAGAGGGCGATAATATCGGAAAAATTGAAGACAGAATCGCGCTGTAGGACATTCACACCGGCCCCAACCAGATGAATGTGCTGCAAATTGACCTTTCGAGCGAGCAAGTCGAACAGATTGATATCCACAAAAAGCGTATCGAACCTGAAGAAGTCGGTTGCATTGTCCTGTTCCTTCACCACAACGCCACCGACGGTGACCGCACTATGGAGCAAGCTGACATCGATGTCACCGACCACCACTTCGCGTCCAAGCAGTTCCCTATCATGTTCCTCTATATATTTTTTGGCCACATCACCCCCCTTGAAGGCGACAAGGCACAAAACAAACGCCACCAGTGCTACCAGTGCGAAGACGACACGGGCCACGACCTTCTTATAATTCCCCTTTTTCTTCATTTCTCAATATTTTTCCCAACAAAGTTAACACAATCCGGCCGAAAAAGACAAACCAACCGGAAACCGCTTAACCCGACAGGTGCGAATAACCCCAAAAAGGAGTCACACACCACCGGCAGAGAGCAAGACCAGACGCATACGGCCACACTACATGACAAAAGAGGGCACTCCGAATAAGGAATGCCCTCTTTTTGCAGTTATAAGAATAAAATACTTACTTCTTATCGAGTTTACGCGCAACTTCCTTCTCGTCGAACGCCTCAATAATATCACCAACCTGAATATCGTTGTAATTGGCCACGTTCAAGCCGCATTCCAAGCCCATAACCACTTCCTTGGCATCGTCCTTGAAACGTTTGAGCGACTCGAGGACACCCGTGTGGATAACGATACCCTCGCGGATGATGCGGACCTTACTAGTACGTCTGATTTTACCTTCAGTAACCATACATCCGGCAATGGTACCCACCTTCGAAATTTTGAAGACATTCTGGACCTCACAGTTACCAGTAACCTCTTCCCTGACTTCAGGCTTCAGCATACCCTCCATAGCATCGCGAATCTGTTCGATAGCATCGTAAACGATAGAATAGAGACGGATGTCGACCTTTTCCTTTTCAGCCATCTTGCGGGCAGCCTGGGAAGGACGTACCTGGAAGCCCACGATAATAGCATCGGAAGCGGCAGCCAGCATCACGTCAGACTCAGAAATCTGACCAACGGCCTTATGGATAATCTGCACCTCGATTTCAGGTGTAGAAAGTTTTTGCAAAGAGTCCGTCAAAGCCTCAACAGTACCATCCACATCGGCCTTGATAATAATCTTCAACTCATGGAACTCACCCAAGGCAATACGGCGTCCCACTTCGTCGAGGGTAAGCATACTGCTTGTACGGGTAGCCTGCTCGCGCTGCAACTGTTCGCGTTTTGAAGCGATTTCACGCGCTTCCTGGTCGGTATCCATAATGTTGAACTTGTCACCCGCCTGAGGAGCACCGTTCAAACCGAGAATCAAGGCAGGCTGGCCAGGACGGACTTCCTGCACTTTCTGGTTACGCTCGTTATACATAGCCTTCACCTTACCATAGTTGGTACCGGCCACCATAATGTCGCCCACACGGAGCGTACCGTTGTTCACCAACACAGTAGAGGTATAACCACGTCCCTTTTCCAACTGCGACTCGATGATGATACCCGAAGCCTTACGGTTAGGGTTGGCCTTCAAATCGAGCATTTCAGCCTCGAGGAGCACCTTCTCCATCAGTTCGTCAACGCCAGTACCCTTTTTAGCGGCAATGGCCTGGCACTGGTATTTACCACCCCAGTCTTCCACCAGGTAGTTCATAGCAGCCAACGACTCCTTAATCTTATCGGGGTTTGCAGTAGGTTTATCGATTTTATTGATAGCGAACACAATAGGGATGCCCGCATTAGAGGCATGGTTGATAGCCTCGACAGTCTGCGGCATCACATCGTCGTCGGCAGCCACAATAATGATAGCCACATCGGCCACCTGCGCACCACGGGCACGCATAGCGGTAAACGCCTCGTGACCAGGTGTATCCAAGAACGTAATCTGCTGGCCACTTGCGAGAGTAACGTGATAAGCACCAATATGTTGGGTTATACCACCCGCTTCACCAGCAATGACATTGGTATTACGAATATAGTCGAGCAACGAAGTTTTACCATGGTCAACGTGTCCCATGACGGTAACAACCGGCGGACGGCTGATCAAATCTTCCGGTTTGTCTTCCTCCTCCTGAATAGCCTCGGCCACCTCAGCCGAAACATATTCGGTAGTGAAACCGAACTCGCTGGCAACCAAGTTAATGGTTTCAGCATCGAGACGCTGGTTGATAGACACCATCTGACCGAGCTGCATACATTTGGAAATAACCTCCACAACAGGCACATCCATCATGCTGGCAACATCGCTTACAGTAACGAATTCCGTTACACGCAGGATGCCCCTTTCCTTAATTTCCTCCTCTTCCTGTTTACGGCGCTGTTCGGCAGCCTGTTCACGCTTATCGTGACGGTATTTAGCAGAATTCTTGTTAGGCATCTGCTTAGTGAAGAGTTCAGCCTTGGTTTTACGTACATTTTCGTTAGCACTACGCATCAAGTCTTCGTCAGACAGCGGCTTACCGTGCTTGTTCTTATGTTTGCCCGGACGTGGTCCGTTGCTAGTCTTTTCGTTGTTGTTCGCAGGCTTGAAGTTCTCAACATCGATACGTTCCTTCTGGCTGATACGCTGGCGTTGGCGACGTTCGTCCCCATTGCCGTTACCACCATTCTGCTGGTTACCGCCATTACGCTGGTTATTATCACCCGCATGGTTAAAACGAGCATCGCGTTCGCGTTTTTTCTCCTCCTTCGACTTTTTCTTCGGACGAGTCTGCTGGTTTAGAGAATCGAGGTCGACCTTACCCAACACCTTGATGTTCGGCTTCAAGTCGGCATGAGCCCCAGTCAACACTTGTTCAGAAGCGTCGTTAGAAGAAGCCAGCTTGTCAGAAGAACTGGCAGGGGTTTCGACAGCATTCTGAGGTTGAGAAACAGATTTTTCTGGTTCAGAACCTTTAACTTCAGTTTTTTGAACAGGAGCAGCGTTAGTGGACACGCTCTTCTGCGCCGTAGCGGCAGGCTTGTTGAGTTTATCGAGGTCGAGTTTACCGACAGTGGTAATCTTCGGGATCTGATTTTGCGGAATCTCAGTCTTGATTTCCGGAGCTTTCTTTTTATCTTCATAGCCCTCAATAGCCACAGTGGCATGTTTGCCCTTCTCGTGGCGTTGGCGAGAGATTTCTTCAGCCGAAGATTTCATTTCCATATCGGGTTTGAACTCCTTTATTAGCAATGTCTGTTCTTCGTCAGTGATATTATGGTTCGGATTTGCAGGCACATTATGTCCTTTCGTCTGCAGGAATTCCGCAGCCGTACTAAGTCCGACACCTAATTCTTTGGCAATCTGTAATAATTTTTTTGGCATATACTTTCTGACAATAAACTCTTTTTAAATTAAAACTGTAAGACAGCCCACTCTCTGTCTCACAAATATGTGGAATATCCACTAATCCGTTTGCCACCGTCTGTCAGCGCACTGAACCGCAGACGTGGGAAGCAGTAAGTTTCACAACTCAAGCATCAGCGTACCGGACAAGGCAGCGGCTGACCTGCGTAAACTTATTAGTTTTCGTTGTTTTCAGACTCAGAATCAAGTCCGAACTCCTCATTGATGATGTTCAACAAGTCATCAATAGTTTCTTCTTCGAGGTCTGTTTTGTCAATCAGTTCTTGACGTGGAGTTGCAAGCACCTCCTTGGCCGTACTGTAACCAGCCCCCTTCAAAGTTTCGATAACCCATCCGTCAATTTCATCGAGGAACTCGTCCAAGTAGCAGTCGTCAGAATCGTGACCATCGTTATCGTCACGGAAGACCTCAATCTTGTAATCGGTAAGCATGTTCGCCAACTTGATGTTGTTACCGCCCTTACCGATAGCCAAAGATATTTCCTCGGAATTCAAGAACACATCTGCACGCTGGTGTTCTTCGTAAACTGTGATGTCTGAAATCCGCGCAGGGCTAAGTGCGCGAGAGATGAACAGTTTCAAGTTATCGGAGTATTGAATAACGTCGATATTCTCGTTACGCAATTCGCGAACGATACCATGGATACGAGACCCCTTCATACCAACACAAGCGCCGACAGCGTCGATACGCTCGTCGTACGACTCAACAGCCACTTTAGCGCGCTCGCCAGGGATACGGGCAATCTTCTTGATAGTGATCAGACCATCGGCAATTTCAGGAACATCGCGTTCGAAGAGGCGTTGCAAAAAGAGCGGAGAAGTACGAGACAAAATGATTTTAGGGTCGTTGTTGCGGTTGTCAACCTTAGCGACAACAGCCATAACCGTATCGCCCTTGCGGAAGAAGTCAGAAGGAATCTGTTCAGTTTTAGGCAAAGACATTTCGTTGTTGTCTTCGTCAACGACCAACAGTTCTTTCTTCCAAACCTGGTAAACTTCGCCAGTAACGATAGTACCCACTTTCTCTTTATACTTATTGTAGAGGTTATCCTTCTGCAAATCGAGGATTTTCGACCCCAAAGTCTGGCGCAAGTTAAGCACAGCACGGCGACCGAAGTCCGAGAAGTTAACGATTTCGGAATACGTATCGCCAACATTCATATCTTCGTTACCTTCAATTTTGCGTACATCAGAAAGAGAAATCTCAGTGTTTTCGTCTTCGAAATCGTCATCAGCGACCACCTCTCTGTTACGATAAATTTCCAGGTCGCCCTTAGCCGGGTTGATAATCACGTCGTAGTTTTCATCAGAACCCACCTGTTTAGAGATGACACTGCGGAACGAATCTTCCAAAACGCTCACCAAAGTACTTCTGTCGATTTTTTTCTCTTCTGTATATTTGGAGAAAATTTCAGCCAAATCTACCACTTCTTGCTTAGCAGCCATAACTATTTAAACTTAATAGTGTATTTAGTATATTTTATATTATCGTAAGTAAACGGAGTCTTCACCTTCATCTCCACTTTGCGTTTAGCGCCTTCTGGCTTTTCCATCTTCGTCTCCTCAACAGCGAAGCCATCGTCAGTAACATCGCAAAGCAGGCCCCGGTATTTTTTTCCGTCAGAGCCAAGCACCTCCACTTCAGCGCCCTCGTACTTATAGTACTGTTCTTTCACTCTGAAAGGAGAAGTCAGGCCAGGCGACCCCACCTCCAATTCGTAATCTTCCTCGTCGCGATTAAGTTTCGACTCGATAAAACGGGTCAGGCATTCGCATTCTTCAATAGACATAGCCTCTTGATTATCTATTTCCACGACAATGGAGTTATCGCGGCTCACACTCACATTTACAATAAAGAAGCCCTCTTTATTGGCAATGTACTCTTCAACAATCTGTCTTACAACGGCGTTTTCTATCATCAGGAAAAAACGTTTTGGTAACAAAAAGTGGTGAACGAACCGCCCACCACTAAACTAATTCGACTGCAAAAGTAGCAATAATATACGAGAAAACCAAACATTTATCTTTCAGAGGGTCAAAAAAAAGGCAAAACGACGGGGCTAAAAGCGCTTTTTTTCTGTTATTCAGAATATAATACTATATTTGCAAAACAAAGACACTTATAACAATTCACATAACAAAAAAAAAAATGAAAGGCGATTTGGAGACACCTCAACCCATCCTATAACATTGTTATAATCTGAACGTTAGCGCAAACGCCATATAAACATCCTTGTTCTGCCATTTTGTCTATCCGAGACTCTGATTGCAACAAAATCTGCAATATTTTCGCACACCTTTTTTGTATTATTTTCTAAACGGCAAAGTTCCGTTTTCCCATCCAAAAAAGCAAGCGAAGGACAACAAAAAAAGCGAAGGGAAGTGTTTCCCAACGCTTTTCACTTAGGTTCTCGGAGTGTCCGTAAAGACGAGTTTCACCAAACCTCCTCCCAAATCATCCACATATCTGTATGCGTTAAGTGGCGCAGTTGACGGAATAGAGAAACTGCTTTGTGTCAGACCGCTGAATCGGCTCGGAATAATCCACTCGGCATATCTGAAGGAAGACATCGTCCCATTGAAGAGGGGAGTGTTCGGAAAGATTTGCTGTGACGAGTTACCACTAAACCTTGGTGCTTCGACGGATACCGTCTCCAAGTTCTCGCAGTTTTGGAAGATGCCGTCGCCAAACCTAACTAGCTTTGGAAGAGTTAGCGTTGCGGACTCCAAAGAGGGACAGTCCTTGAATATGTAGGCTGAATTGGCCGAGAGGTTTGGTATCTCCAAATCGACAATCTCCAAAGATGAACACTGCGTAAAGGCGCTCTGCATATCCGTAGTCGTCCCTAACCCACAGCTGAACTCAGTCAGTGCAGAGCATCCTAGAAAGATAGCCTTGCAGTTGGAGTTCGTGAGGTTGCAGTTGGTGATGCTTGATATGGAAGTGTTTCCGCTGAATGGATGGACGGAAGAGGTCTGACCGCTGAACCACACGTCAGCACCGTCGAAGTCAATCTGAGTGATACTATTCCAATTGCCGTTATTGACAACAGTAACGTTATCGGTGAAAACTTGTATGTCTTTAATCATATCAAATCGAAATTGTGGTGTTATTATTATTGACTGAAACGGTTATTCCGTCAAGAATTGTCTGACTGTCGCTACCCACACGAACTGTATATTTGCTCCTCTGAGTGTTCGTGAATACTAACCTTACAAGATTATCGCCCAAATCATCCACATATCTGTACGATGAACTTGGCGCAGTGCTCGGAATATCGAAGTCAGTCTGCGTAAGACCGCTCAACGAAGAAGGAACAACCATTTGGACTTCCGTTAGTGCAGAGCAGTATTCGAACATATTCTGATAGTTTACCATCGACTGACAGTCTGCACTAAAGGATTGCAAGGAGTAGCATCTATAGAACATATCTGACGTTTTAGTGCACGCTGAAATTGAAGTGGAGAAGTTTTCAAGCGCAGAATTGGCGAACATACCCTCTCCATCAACCAAGGTGTCAAGTCCGAACGTGACAGCGCTTAGGTTGCAACCGATAAACATATCCATACCAATTGTCAAGTTTGGAAACCCAACACCGCTAAGGCTAGACAGCGAGTAGCATCCGCCAAACATAAAGGTGCAGTCCGAATTTTCCACGTCGCAGTTGCTTATTGACACCAAATTAGTGCTCCCACTGAAAGGATGGACTGTACTAGTCTGTCCGCTGAACAAAACGTCAGCACCTCCGAAATCAATGCTAGTCACGCCACTCCAATTCTCAGAAGCAACAACCGTTACGCTCAAAGGCTCTCCGCTTAGTTTCAATCGGCTAATTGTTTGTGTTGCCATAGTTAAAGAGAATTAAATTGTTATTGTAACGTTTCCTAACTCGAAAGACACGCTGTTTCCGTTTTGGTCGATAGCTCCGCTCAGTATATTGGTGTTGGTGTTAAAGACCATTTCCGTGCCGACAAGTTGGTGCTGAACTCCGTCGATAGTGAGTATCTGATTTTGGTCGTCGAATGAAACTGTCGAACCGCTACCGCTTCCGCCACCGCCATAGCTGTAATCCAAATTTTTTATGCCATTATAATCTTCAGCAGTGATGCTAAACGTTTCATCGTTAGGAGTGAGTACTACCGAATAACTTTCATTGTTGAAGTTTGCCAAGTAGGCAACAGTTAGAGGTGTGACAGTTATGGTTCTGCCACTGACAGTTAAATCGTATGTGTTTGCCATTTGTTACTTATGATTTGAAATAATTATACTCTTGTTCTGTGATTTGCAGATTCATACTTCCACTTTGCACCATATAAGAGGTCGTGCCGTCCATTGCTGTAAATTCAAATAATTTGCAATTATTGGGATTGATTTGGTAAACATTGCTACCACGAACTATTTCCTTCATATAAAAAACCATTTTTTCATAAATATAACACCAAGAAAGGCGGTACTCCCAAAAAAAATGGGGTATCGCCATTTCTTCAATCAGTCGTCGTCAATATCCACCTCGTCCGAATACCACACTAAGTTTTCCTTCACGAAGCATCGCCAGGCATCTTTGTGAGAACTGTTACTTGAGCCTTCCGACTGTAGGTCGATGTAGCACAAAACGTGCGGTGGAGGGGTCTTAATGTTCATAGGCAAAAGATTCCAATCCACGTGTGAGTTATTCAAGTCCCTTGTCCCTACAGCATTGCGAAGCGAGCCGTCCGACACTTTTACGTATGAGAAAGCTACCACTCCCATTTGCAATCTTGTTTCCAAGTCTTCCCAATCAACATTTGAGAAAGTATTTTTTTCAAACCGTACCTTCATTTTGATAACTTTTTCTTTCATCTTAAATATTAAAACCGCCCCCCACTAGAAAGGGGCGGAAGATATCAACACGGACTCCAAAAACAGTTCGATGCGTTCTCAAAATTCCACCTAAATCGGAAAATCCTCACACTGCCACTCGGAATGGTGAAAGAGCCCAAATTGAAGTCTTTGGCATAAGTAATCGAGTAGTTGCCGTAAGAACCGCTCGGAGTTGCGAAAGTTATGGTCTTGTCAGCGCTCGTGTTATTGTCAACCTTGATTAGCTTCTCCAATTTATCGATAAACGGAGAGGAAGGAGGAACTAGTTGGAGCACTTGGTTGTCGAGCCAATAGTTGATGTACACGATACTGTTGTTGGCTAGCAATTGCCAATCAGGGTTTACACCCACGCTGTTCCACAAGAACGAGTATTGGCTATTCGATGACCACTTGTTGCCGATAGATACCGTCGTCGAGGAAGAAGGAGCGTTCACTGACTGCAGATGTACACCCTCCTCGAAGGTGTTGGCGCTGATGGAGTGATAGCCGTCGTCTTCCAATATCTCGAAACTTCCCTTGAAGACCTTCGCATTGAACTTGGACGCTTGGAAGTATACGATTGCATTCTGTGGCGAATGGTAAACATTGAGACGTCCGTTTGAATGCAGTACTTTGCAGACCGTATAGTTTTCACCGCTAACAGAAATAACAGAATTAGTAGCAATCTTAAACGTGGTATTATCTTCAGTCACAACCTCTATCAGCGACTGTGGCTTGATTGAAATCTCCCTCCAATCCGACGAACTCGCAGAGAACTGCAAGTTCCAATAGACATCCCCCAAATCGATAACTCCATTATTAGGATTGAACGAATTGCCGTTCACCTTCACGCTCCTCGGCAAATTGCCTAGGTCTGCGACACGTTGGTTTGCCGTAACCTCCGAAGTGAAGTCGTAGTACTGACCGTTGACTTTGACACGTGGGACTTGAAGTTCAATAATGCCGTCCGAAGATGGGAAGCAGTAAACACCCCAATTGTTGAAATGCAAACCTTGGAAGAGTTGGTTATTAGTGCCGTCGATGGTCAGAACGCTCGTACCGCTGTTATACGATACTATACTGCCTTGGCTTTGCGGAATGTCTATACCAAATATTTTCCTATTGTTTCCGCTAAAATCGATAACGGTATACGAGAAAGCCGAGAGTTTCTTGTTCGCTGAATCCAACCTCAATACATCATTTCCCAATTGTGTTTGTGCGAGATTATATCCGTTACTTGTCACAACGTCGTTTGGCAATGAATAGTTGATTTCCACGTTACCGCTGATGTCGGTTGTGATAGCGCTACCGTTGAAGGTGATACCCTTGACGTAGTTCGGCAGTCTGAAAGTACTTCCAAGTTGTGGAATGCCATTGCCTAGGGAATCCTCAATAATTGTGCATACTCTAATGCCGAGGACTCTAATGTTGAATCCGTTTCTTGAAGCTACCGTATTTCCATATCCGTCATACATCGAATACATCGAATCGGCATAGTCAGCATAGACAAGTTCTTTAGGTAGTTCACCACCGCCACCGATATTTCCCAAATCAACCACGTTGGAACTGTTGAAGTTGAAGGTGTTGCCGTTGACGATAACAGAGAACCTTCCCAAATCTATTTGGTTCGGAGTGCTTTGTGACGGTATATGGCTCTGACCGTTAACGACAACCTCGTTTATAGAATGGTCGGCAAAGTAATCCAATACGAAGTTTGTGCTTGCAAGGCTCTCGCTCGCTGTATTGCTGATTGCAGACAAAGTCTTCTGCTCAACATTTACCGCTCCGTTGCGCCATTCCTTGGACACCCAAAGTTTATACAAAGGGTCGCACACGTTACCCAAATCGATAACTCCTAAATTGCTAGGCTCGAACGAATTGCCGTTCATCTCGATGCTCCTAACCCTTCCGCCCTCGCTCACAGCCGTGTCTACATAGTCAGTAATCGCCTTCAATGAAGGGTAGAAAATCTGAGAGTCCTTATTATTATTAGTAATCGCACCTACCTTGTTTGAAGTCACCTCGTACTCTTTCTTAGTTGTATAAGACCAACTATAGTTCTGACTGTCAACATATGATAGCACAGCCATCTCGCCTTGTCCGAGCGTATCGCTCACAGCCGTCCAAGAGTTGGTACTGTCACTGACTTCTATCACAGTATCATCATTGACCGCAACGAAGTATAGTATGGTAGGTGTCATCACCTCGTCAGAGAAGGAGAAAGAGGTAGTACCGCTTTCCAAGAGGTTGTACTTGAAGACTTCCAATCCCTCGAAAGTCGTAGAATACGAGTTTGTGTCTATGCCGATATAGTCGTCCTTCTCAGTGTACGAAGTCATAAAGACGTCCATTTCTATAAGGTTGGCCTCATTGAAACCGTAATCGTCAATTGGCGTACCCATAGGAAGGAAAGCGCCTTGCAGAACCTCGAAAGTGCCGTTGAAGGCGATGTTCTGCATTCCCTTGACAACAAGGTAGCCGTTATAAGACTTCTGATAAATCTTGATTAATGTTGCGAGGTTTGGATTGGTCGTAACAGCCCCATAAGAATAACCGTTCCTAGTCACATAGATGTCACCTCCGTACGAAGAGTTGTAGACAGAAAGTTGGACGTTGATTTTCACAGAACCGTTCGGAAGTCCTATGTAGTACCACTGCTGAGTTGGGTACGTTTGAGTGAAGAATCTGTGTGGGGAAGAAAGGCTGAAAACGCTCCTATCCTCTTTCAGCACCGAACCCTTTGGAAGAAGGTTGCCGTTGATATCAGTTTCGGAAAGGTGGTTCTCCACGTAATGCAAACCTTCAATTCCGTTCGGAATATCGATTGAGCCGATATCCACAAGCCCTTGGTTATCCTCAGTCGCAGTCCTATCCTCTCCATTGATTTGGACGTGGACGCTGACACGCTTATCCTCCAATGCGTCGATATCAGACTGCATCGCATTGATTGCGGAGTTGGTGTTCTGCTCCAAGGTATAGACATAGTTGCTAGTGATAGCGCTCTGCAGTCCTTCCTCAGCGTAATCGACAATCGGAAAGTCTTCGACAATCGTGCTCTCCGCCTTCACGTGAGTGTTTACAAAACAGTCGTTGGCGTCGTCGTACTCCCACCATTCTCCATTCACAAGCCTTGGAGAGAATCCTTGGTTGGACTCTATCGCAGAGTTGGTGGCATAGGCGGTGATACTATCAACACCTTGGAAGTTTGTCCTATTCACCGCAGTCTGCACACAGCGGAGAGGACCGACAGTTATGGCTATGAACCACTGACGGTCTCCTTGCGGAACTCTGAACCAAATAGCTCCGTATCCGTTGTTGGCTGTCTCGTCGATGTTGAAGTCAGTTATCATCGTCCAATCCGTCTCGCTATCGCCAACCAATCGGTGCTTTAGAAAGACGGACGTTATCAGTTGCCTTCGCAACTTTATCGGCTCGTCGTTGTCGTCAACGAGAGTGAATTTTACATTGTATAAGATATCCATTAGTACTATGGTTTTCTAGTAAATACCGTTTCACCAAAAAATACGGCTAACGAACGTTGAATAACGCCAATTTTGGCGTTATCTCTTTTTCACACAAAAAAAGGCACTACACATTAATTGTGCAATGCCTTAATATTAAAACAGTTAAATGGTATAAGTTGGAGTCTGAACTTTAATCCCTATCGGCAAGGCTCTCATAGAGAGTTGCGGTAGCCGAAGCCGAATAAGTGTCGTTGTTCTTGGCAATCAAGAAGTACATCGGCATAGAGCTCTTCGACTCAACAAGGTTGATGTTCCAAGCGTTGCCGACAGAATCAGAATATGGGTCGTTGTCCATAGCGGAACACTCGAGACCGTTTTCCAATCCATATATTCTATATTCAGCGCCACCGTCAACGAGAGCCTCAGCGCTTGCGCCCTTGTATCTCTGACGAGTGATTGCTACAAAGTTGCCGTTTAGGATTGCTTGCAACTGTTTGGCGGACAAAGGGTCTGACGACCAAATATTGAAAGCCACGGTGTTGGACACGAACGAACGAAAGTCACCTTCCGCTAAAGAAGTTTGTGTACCGTTGAACGCATTTTTCAGCTGAAAAACGAAAGCGCCCTTCTTGCCGTCCTTAAGAGCGAAACCATTGACAACAGACGGATAGTCAGTGTCGTAGCTGACAGACGACCAATCGATGTCCGCTCTGTTGATAAGGATGAGCTCATTCTCAAATCCTTCGGCAACGTTGCAGACAACATTAACGTTATCCAAATCGTAATCAACAAGATTACAGATGTTTGTGCTCATTTTCTATATAGTGAGTTTTGTGATTATTCTAAGAATAACACTGCCAACCCCCCTCTTTAGGACAAGAAGGGGGAACAGTGTTTGTTTTTTAGTAAGCCATTACAAAGTTGTCGTTAACTGCAATGATAGCACCGCTGTTGAACTCAACCTTTGCCTTGACGTCGTTGTCGTCCTTGCTGAACCAAACATCAGCCTTGAAAGAGGTATCTTCGTTCTCACGAGTGCCGATGCCGATAGAGAGTTTGGTAGAGGCGAAGATGATGGCACGCTTGCCGTAGAACTTGTCTCCACTTACCATCTGTTCCAAAATCTTGTCGATGTAAGGGTTGACAATCAGTTTGTAGCCGTCGAAGTTGTATGCCTTGTAGCCACCCTTCAACTCCTCGTATTGGGTCTCGTTCCACTTGTTGCCGTTCATACGCATTGCATATGCCAAGTCAGAGTAGAACTTTTGATTGACCATAATATAACCATCCTCTTGCAAATCAGCGCTGAACTCGTCAATGACGTTATAAAGGGTATCGATAGCGTTAGTGCCAGTCCTCAACCAAGCCTTTGTGTTGGTGGTAATGCCTACCAATTGGCTAGCCTTTGCGTCACCGTCAGCAATCAGAGCCTCACCTTGCAAGAGCAGACCGTTGCTTGCGCCAACAAGTCCGTTGGTGGTGTAGTCGCTTGAGTCGGTAGATTGGAACAGAGTTCTTGCAACCAAAGCCTCGTTGAAGGCCTGCTCCAAGTATTCGCTGACATACTGCATAAACGCCTCGTTCTCGGTCAAGTCGAACAGTTTCTGATTGCGCAACAGTTCCTTCTCGAGCTGTTCCTCGCACCACTTCTTATAGATGCCGTAGCTACCAAGAGTCCACTTCTTGCCACTCGAAACGTTGGCGTCACCGAAGGTAGGGTTGCACTCGGCACTGCCGACCTCGGTGAAAGAGCCTTTTGCGAAGACGTTGACATCATCGCCAGTTACAACGCCTGTATAAAGGGTTGCGATTTCGTTCAAGCCGTTCTCCTTGATAAAGGCATCGAAAATATATCTTGCCAACTCAACGGCATATTCCTTTGTTATTTCCATAATTTCAATTGAATATTTTAAAAGTTATTATTTTCTGTTTCTCTTCATTTCCACCAATTCCTTGATGGTGTACTTCTTGTTATCCTTCTTCTCCACAGCGTTGAACACCTTTGCGGAGTGCTTTACGTTGCAAAGTGCCTTCAACTTGTCCTTGCCACCACATTTTTCAACAAGTTCCTTCAGTTCGTCGAACTCCTTGAGTGACTCTTCGACGATTTCCTTGACAACCTTGCCGACTTCGGTAGCGTCAACCTCGCCATCTTCTTCAACGGTCTGTCCAACAGTCTGCTCAACAGCCTCTTGGACTGTTTCTGCAACCTCCTCGACTTTTTTCTCTTGGCTCTTTTCCTCACCCTCGTTATCAACCACCTCTTCTTGTGGTGCGATTACATCTGTAATGACACCTCCCTCTACGGTAATCGTGTAACCGTCAACCACGAAAATGCCGTCCTTGTCGCACTTTCCACCGACTTCCAAAACGTCGATTTCCAAGTTAGTGCCGTCTTCGGCTGTGTATACTTCATTATAAAGCAATGCCTTGACAATCTTGTTGGTCAGCATTGTTAGAAAACTCTTTTTCATTGTATTATTTCTTTTTTGTTTATTATAAATACTACGCTTGTTCTGCAATTGCTCTACAGTTCCGATAAGTCCGTATTCCTTCGCCTTGTCGGCATAAAATTCGGTCTCCTTGGACATCAGAGAATCCATCAGTTCGTCGTCCATCAGAGTCCTCAGCCTATACACGGCCTTTATCTGCTCGTTTGCGCTCTCCATAGAGGTAGTGAGCGCCTTGATTTCGCTTAGGTTCTGCGTACCGTAGAAGCTCACCAATGGGTTGTGTATGAGGAAACAAGTGTTCCTCGTGGCAGTTCTGTTCTCCAAAGGGACACCGCAGAGGATTAGCGTTGCCGAGCTAGCCACGTTTCCACGGCATTTTGCGTAGAGCGTGTGTCTGTCCTTGGGGCAAGTGGAAAGCATATCGAAGATTTCCAATCCTATAGGAAGAGACCCACCCAAAGAGTTAATCAGCAGACAGATTTCCTTCTCACTGCTCTCGAGAGCCGACTTGACATCAGCCAAAGTCTTCTCATTGATATCATTGAATATTTCGACGTATCTCATTCTTTCTATTGTTTTAATTAAATATCAGTCACCTACGATACGCATCCGATTGGAGAAGTTGCTGTTGGCGTTTGTCGGTGAGAATGACTGCAGTAGTTTCTGAACTATACTGTCCGCACATTCCTTATAATACAGCGATTGGCTGACAATCTGTGCGTTGGTCGCAGTCTCTGACGCAAGGCTTTCGTTGAGTTTGTTGGTTATTCCGTAGCGAGTTAGCGTCGAAGGCTTCCTCATAGTTCTAGAGACAACATAGTAGCCGATAGCTAGCCTTAGACCGTCATCCAATAACTCTTGCGTCACAGTACTGAAAGTGCCACCGCTTGTACCGTTGGAAATCAAGTCGTTATATATTTCATCTCCGAATTTGTCCTTGACATCCAACAAAAGAACCTCGTTGAGCGACGAGTTGAAGATGCTGTCCTCGCTCGTATATGGAATGATTGTATTGTCAATCATCTCCTTTGTAATTATATTAGTGTAGATTTCCATTTGCTATTCGGTAATTGAATCTGATTCATTATAATGGATTTCAGCAAGAGTGAATGAAGGCTCGATTTTCCTCAGTTCCGCCTCAATCTTCCTCCTTTGCGGACGTAGAGAGAAATTGTAGAAACGGTATGCGTCCTCAACTATATCTGTGCTGAAACCTAGCGAACCGCTCTCAATCCTCGAGAAGGCCTCTTGCTTGAAGAAGCCGACAATCTTGTTCTCGACGTACACCTTAGAGTTCTCGAAACGAGAGTCATAGGACTCGGTCGACAAGTTCATCATCTCAGGCTTCTCCTCCACGCTCGCATACTCGTACAGAGCAATCTTGCCAACCGAGCAGTCTCCTTGCAGTTTGGCCAAGTTCTCCGCAAAATCGTCGTTGTTGGCGCTGTTGAGTGGAACGCTGACAATCATACTAGGCATTGCGTTGCAACGAACATCCCTATAAAGGGCGTTGATGATACCACACTCCATAGACACGATTGGAAGTATGGACTCTATGGATGTCGGATAGGAGATAGTGTTGGAGAAGTACATAATCTCACCTTTGTAGTTCTCAGCACCACCGACACTCTCCATCCTTTGAAGACGGGTTTCGACGTCCGAGGTGAAAATCCAATACCTCTCCCTATCTTGTCTTGGATTGATTTTCTTTCTGTTGGCAGTTTTCGTACCGCTCCAATCGGCACAGTAATAGCAGTAGGTGTAGACGCCTTGTGCGTTCTGCTCACCAAGCCTAATGCTCTCGAATGGGACGTAGTTGCAACCGTCAGCCTCTCCGAATGCCGAATAGGTCACGTGAAGGGCGAAACCTCCAAAAAGACAGTAGTCACCAATCAGTTTCTCCACCAACTTGGGAGACAGCAGACCCACGCCCCCATAGTTGCCGAACAAGTTATCAGCCATACGAGTGACACACTTGTTCAGCGTCGGAGAAGCCTTGAAGAACTGCCTTACTTGCTGAGGATAGAGATTGTCGTAACCATACCTTCTATAGTCGTTAGTTCTGTCGTATTCCTCATAGAATTGGTTGGGAAGTCGGACGTCTACGCCTTGTAGCGAATTGATTTTCTTGTCCGCCATATTACTTGACGTTTTGTTTCTTTATTGTCCTTTTGGTCTTGACTTCCTTTATCTTGGCATCAATGTCAGTGCCGTCTTCTTGTGGGATAACTTCCTTGATATACTTTTCAAACTCGTTCGGCATCTTCTCCTTCACTTTCTCAGCAAGGGCGTTGGTCAGAGTCGCAAAGCATACTAACTCGCCCTCGCACCAAAACAGAACGCCACGCTTGATACTGTATCTAAGCATACCGTCCTTGTTCCTTTTCAGCCAACTCAACAGTTTGTTGTACAAGTCACCGATAAGGCTCTTGCAAGAGCACTCCTTCCAAGTGAAACCGAGTTGCTTCAATATATCCTTCAAGACTTGGCACTGCTCCTTGTCCGTCTTGTCGAAGTTCAAGGCAAATTCCTTGATTTCGCTATAATTGAACATTTTTTTCTCCATATTGAAACTTTTTTTCTCTTAAATACCAAACAAAAAAATAAAGTGCCACACCTACAATTATGCAAGCATAGCACTTTGATTCAACGTATTGAAGCAATTATGAGATAATCAAGCAACGGCATCCAATTCCGATTCCAATCGGTATTCTTCCAATTCGTGTCCTAACTTCCTAATCAGCATAGAACTTAGTTTTTCCTTTCTTTCGTGATAGTCCAACATACCAAGTCCATCAAGGTTGCGTTTGTGCTTTCCAACCAACTGCAATTCTCTATGGCGGTTTTGTATGTCACGGCTGAAATGTGAGCCGTGAGAAATTCTTCACTCCAACCACTATTTCCTTCAAAAATCTTATCAATAATTTGCAATAGGTTATTGAATCAAATATACAAAAAAAGTAGCATATAACAAAGTGAAGTTATACACTACTTATAATATAATATATTGATTATCAATTAGATAATCAAATGTGACTATAGACTTTCGTATTTTGATAGTGCTTGGTCGCATCCTCTATGGACGTAACCGCTACGATTGGGTTAGGCATCGTCTGCAAAGCTATAGCGAACTGCTTGGCTAGGGAGTTCTCTCCTCCATAATTGATGGTATCCAACAGAGGAAGGTTGGCTTGCGCCCTCTTGCTGTTCACGACGTACTCGCCATTGGACAGCTTCGCATCGATACTGTCGCTTGTTCCGCTACCTTTCCCTTGTACATAACCACCCTTTGCGTATTGTGCTTTCTCCTTCATATTCTCCACTTGCGAGAAGAGCGCCACGAGTTCTGCCAAAGTAGCGACTGACGCAACAAGGTTGGCAGGGAACGGCATCTCCATAGCACTGCTTATACCTTGCGCCATAGCCTCGGCCATAGCGATGTATATTTGAGCCTTCTGCAACCTCAACTGCCTTTTGGAATCCGACTCCTCTTGGTCAGCCAAAGTGCCTAGGATGGAACTTATACTGCCACCGACGCTCGCCCAACTCTGAATCATTTGGGCGTTGTTTTGCCTTATCCGCTCGTTGGTCTCCATTACCGCCTTCTCCTTCTTCAGTTCTGCGTTGGCTGTTATTGTACCAATGTTCTCTGCGTGCTGTCTCTCGGCTTGCTCCGTTTGGCTGAGTCGGTCTTGCTCGCTTATATTTGCCTTCTTGATTTGCTCAATCAGCCTTTCGTAAGCCTCTCGCTCCTTCTCCAAATTATTTAACCTCTCTTGTTCGAGTTGGTCTAGCTTCACGGCTGTTTCGGCTTGAATTTTCTTAGCACCGTCCAACCTCTTCCTCATCATTTCCAACTCTTGCTTTGTCTGACTGTCTAGCTCCACAGCGCCTAGCTTGAAGACGTCTTCCGCATACTTGACTTGGCTAGCTTGGTATTCGGACAACTCTTCCACAGCCTTCTTTTGGATATCCAACTGCATCTTGGTATCATTGCTTGCCTTCGAGTAGATTTCGTCTATCGCTTGCAGTGCCCTCTTCTTGTTTAATTCTATTTGGGCTAGCTGTCTCTCATTGGCGTCCTCGATAAGTTGTATTTCGATATCCTCGACCGCCCTTTCAGCACTAATACGGTTCTGCTTGTCCTTTTCTGCGAGTTCCTTCATCTTCCTTACTCGCTCTTCTTGGGCTTTCTCCTCTTCCTCTTTCTCTTTAGCCCTATCCTTCTGCCTTGCTAGGATAATCTCGAACTCCTTCGTTCTGCTGTCCTTGGCTAGTGCGTCAATCTTCTCAACATAGCCCTTCACCTCCTTCAAGTGCTCTATATCCCTAATATAGACTGATTTGATTTTTGCGCTAGACTTCTCTTCGGAATTGAGGTTCTCGAGCCTTGCAATCTCCTCGTCGACCTTGGCGATGTCTACTTGGATGTTGTACTTCTTCTTAAGTCCAATGGCAATCTCCCTTAACTTGTTTATCTCCATCTCGTCCCTCTTCTGCTGATACCTAACCCTTTCCTCCTCGGTCTTCAATCCTTGTTTGACCAACTCGTTCTGCTGATGTACGAGGTCTAGGCTTCTGTCAAGGCTCTTCTCCCTTGCGGAAGAAATTTTCTCAAAGGACTTTGTTAACCTATCTGCCGACTCTTCCGTCTCCCTCTCTATTCCGTCCTTCAGTTTATTCCAAAGGGTAGAAACAGCTCCAATAGCCAAGGTCAACATACCGAACGGACCGCTGACGAGTGACTTGATAGCGTTGCCAATCTCACCGAAACCGCCAACACCGAGACCGCCAAGCCTTCCAAGGGCGTCACCAACACCGTTTATTGTCTGTCCGTAGTCGTCCATTTCACTCTTGCTCTGTTTGGCAGTTTGAGCCAAGGACTTAGTGGCATTGGCAGTCTGTGTTATCTTCTGCCTTGTGGCTTGTATCTGCAAGGACAGCCGATTGTTTGCGTTTGCGTACTGCTGTTCGGTTATCTTTCCCTCCTTGAAAGCCTTGTTGAGAGCCTCTTGCTGTTTTGCAAGGCTCTGCTCTTGCTCCCTAAGCGCTTTCACTTGCTCGACCAACTTCTCGAGCGATACGCTGTACTGTTGCGTGTTATTCTCCATATTTCAAATTCAAATATATAACTTATTGTACCTTATATAATTCCAAGGAAAAAGTAACCATATCGTGAGTCCTAAAGTGTGCGACTGCGAACTTCTGACCCTCGAACTCGACGTATTCATTCAGTTTGTAGCCTATGCAAGTTATCTTGTATTTTTCCGAATGGTCTTGGAAAGTGTCGACATAGGACATCTTGGTGGAGTCGGAATACCACTCGCAGTCCTCCCTAGTCGGTGTCATAAGGAATATCTTGCTGTCTCCCTTCAAAAAACAGAAATTGAGGTTCTTGCTCGCCCAACCCTTGTTAACGGCATCCCTATTGACACCAACGATTTGGTAGTAGAATGGTGTGCTCTTGAATGATGGCAGTTGGAATGAAAGCATCGAGGACGTGTTCTTTTGGACGATTTCCTTTGTCTCACCGCTACCGCTAAGGAACTTGTAGCTGAAATTGGAATACACACCGTTCTCGGTCTTGACAATCAGTTTTTTAGGCGCTTCCACATCCAACTCCTTCTCAATGCTGACAAGGTGGTCTTCGTCGAGACTGAATACCTCTTGGACTACTTGCTGATTGTGGATTACACTGCCGTTGTCCTTGTTGACGAACAGTGGGTTGCGCAAGAACTTGCCGTACTCGGAGTTCAAGGATAGCTCGTTCAAGAACTGATTGGTGCTCTGCTCCAAAAACTCCATAGAGTCGAATGGGGCATAAGCGTCACGCATAGTTCTGATATTAACGGCATAGTCCTCGTAAGTCACCACATCGTCCACCACCAAGTGCACGTCGACGAACTTAGCCTTGCCTAGCGGTGTTCCCTCTATCGTTGGAAGGTATGTTGCGAAATTCTCACCCCTATCAAACTCGACCGCCTCGTCCAACCGCCACTTCAACAGCCTTCTTCCGTGAACGTTTGGGTCGTCTTCTGTACAAACCTCCTCCTCTTGTCCCTCATTGTCAGCAAAAGGATATTGGTCGTTGTCGTAAATCAAGTCGTATCTGTCCACCTTGCACTTGAAAGGAGCGAGCGGAGTGTAGTTTTGGTGTATCGAGTACAGAAAACCGTCGGTAGCGTCGAAATAGGGTGCTTGATAGTCCCATTCCTCCCTTCCCACTTGGATATAGATACGGCTAAGCGACTGATTCCAAGAATATCTGCTCTGCCAAGAGTTTGGAGTGTATGGCGGTTCGAGCCTAACCTTTATTATACACTTGATATGCAGACTCTTATGAGCCAACATATAGGGTCTGATTGCCCCTTGGCTCTCCGCAACGTCCAAACCTATACCACGAAGGAAGTCGTCTGTCCTTATGATATGGCAGTTGTTGAGGAAGGCAACCTCCTCCCTCTTCCAAACGCTTAAACCGCCTTGGTCGACCGTTTGGTGCATATAGTAGGTGCTCGGAGTGCCAATTTGCCTTCCCTTCTCCTCCTTTTCCAACCAATTGGCAAAGCAAGTCGGAGTATAGTTCCAATAGTTGCTCTCGAGCATAGAGACAGTCTTGAAGACATTCAGTCCGTTCCGAGTATAAAGGAATTGGAACATCGAGTTCTGCTTGTTTTCAAAATAATCCTCTAGTTTCAGCAAAGTGAAGCCGTCATTCTGCTTTGTCGGAAAGAAATAGTCCTTCAGCGTATCCTTGAAAACGAATTTTTTAAACAAGTCGCAGTAGGGAAGTGACTGATAGACGCACTTGATGGTCGTTGGAGTGCTACCTTGTACAATCAGCCTTCCCCTCATCAGAGGACTACCGTTGTTGGATAACGTGCAGTAGTAGTTGTTCTTGACAATCTCTATGTTTGTAGAGTCGTTGACGATATTGATATCGAAGGAGTTGGCCGAAGGATAGTGCTCGAGGCTCTGCATTTGGCTGTCCCCCTCAATCATCAAAGGATTATCTATTATATCAACATATCTATGAAGTTGTTCGCAATACAGTTCCATATACTAACGTCCAATCTTACCAATATCGCTTATTCTCACTTGTAACACACCGCTCACGCTGATGTCGCCAAAGAAGCTGTCGGTGCTTGCCCCCATATCCAACAAACTTGCGCTGAACACCTCTCCGCCCATATTCTCGGCTATATATCCGTTGCTAGCGACAAGTCCGTCAACGAACAGTTTGAGGTTGTCTCCGATACCTCCCTCTCCTATTGGGCAGTTGAAGAAAGGACGCTTGCCGAGTTCGTATTTCCTTTGTCCTTGATAAGAACTGACAGTGTCCTCCGTCTCGTTCCCAAACGTGTAACCTCCCAACTGTAGCCACATTGACTGTGGCAAACCGAACAAGTCCGTAAAGTAGACCTTCAGTCTGCTAGGCTTGAAGATTGGCGGAGTACAAGCTATCCGTACGATTTTATCGTTAAAGACCAACTTGTCGCCTTGGATGCGCAAGAACACTATGCTGTCGCCATAAGGTATATCGCACTGAATTTCGGTCTGAGTCCCTTCTTGCTCGGAATACCACGTAAAGAGTTGCGGATTGGATTCGTGGTACTGCGTCCTTGGGCAGAACACCGCAATCCTCGGAGTTGTTGCGGTGATTGTGTAGTCGTTTGGCTGTCCGCAGAATCCGTCCATCGAAGACTGCTCTAGCACGATTGGCTCGTTTCCGTTTTGGGTGTAGTTTAGAAAAGTGTGCACCACCGAAAGCCAAGTCTCTTGGTCTAGGGCAGAACTCGTGGCAACACCCAAATCAGTAGACTCCAACAAGTTTGTCGCATTTCTCGTATACAGCATTTTATCAATTGTTTTTAAAATTATTATCAATTCTAGCAACCTCGTCCAAGAGGATTTTTTCGCACCACATTTGGACGTATCTGTCGAAATTCTTTTGGAAGGCAATCCAATTCTTGTTGAAGATGCCGTCCAACTTGTTTTTTTGTCTGTATTGGAGCGTACCGCTGTCGGCTATCGTCCTTGCCAACGCCCAAGCGAAACCCCAACGCTCCTTGTCGCTCGTGAAACTTATACCCCTCTGTTTGCTCCACTTGTAAAGAGCTGAGACAGGTGGCATTTTGCCTTCCTTACGACCTGTCTGCAACTGCCAAAACTGAGCATACTTGCCTTGGAAGGAGCAGACTGCTTGCAGACTGTTTCCAACCACCTCGACATTGCAGTTTAGAAGTGACGACGAGTTGCCACTGACCCATTTGTTATATCGTTTGGCGGATGCACGTACGGTGGCGCAGAAGGATTGCGCCAACTTGTAGAATTTACCTCTATCCCTGTCCGAAAGTAAGTCTTCCAAAGTCATACTAATCAGCAGTTTGTAGTGTAATTGTCTTCAAACGAGAGGTTAAGTCTGCACACGGCAAGGCAAGCGTCGTTGGTATCTACACCACTAGAGTACGTGCAAGAGATGATATTGTCCACTCTCATCAGCAGATAACGGAAGAGCGCCATCTGCCTTGCTATCAAATCTTGAATTATTGGAAGGTAGTTCTTTCCCTCGTCCTCCTTGATGTCCTTGGTCAGTAGGGATATCTCCACGTTGCGTTGCATAGTGATAATCCTACCGCTGTCTGCCGTCCCTACATTACCCTCCTCGATGATGTTGTAGTACAGCGCATAGTGCTTACCGCTCGATAGGAACTTGTCGAGCACGATGTTAGAGCCGTTTGGCGTTTCGGTCAGTAGGAAGTAGTCATTCTCCTCACAGAACTCCTCAAGTATTATCGGCAAATATATCATATAAATCTATCTTTCTTCTAAATATCATTTTTTCTTTATGTTTTCCTTGCTCCTAATTTTCCTATCCTCAAACTCGGAGCGGACTTTTTTAATCCTAAGAGCCATAAGGCAGTCTGCAAAAGGCTGTTTCAGAATTTCAGAATAGGGAAGTCTCCATTTATCACTCAATTCGTCGATAATCCACATACAAGAGTCTATTGGATTCTCAGCCAACAGATTGCTCCAAACTGCCTTGTCGTAGCCGTCTTGCCTAATCCTTGCAGACGTAGAACCGAGCAGACCGCTCATCTCCCTCAAAAACTCGTTATAGACCTTCCAAAGCGGAACTTTCTGCTTGTTCGTACACCAAATATGCAACTCGCTGTTTATCAGTTCTACAACCTTGCTCGGCTTTTTTTTCTTCAAGCATTCGAGCACCGTTCCGAGTTGGAGCGCCATTAGGCTTTGTGGAATTTCGGTTGTCTTTGACAATATCCTTGCCCACGCTCGCTGAAAGATGTTCGGTCTCTTGAACGCAGGTATCGAGGAGTAGTCCACTGCAGTGTGGATGATGTCAAACTCCTCTATGTCGATGTTTTTAGCTAGCATACCCTTGACTTGTTTTTTGTTGGTTGATTATAATATGTCCTTACGCAGTAGGAAAGAGCGTCTATAAGGTGGGCGTCGTAACCTTGCTTGTTAGGAGTATTCACTAATTCGTTGGTAGACTTGTCTTGCAACCACTCGTAGCTCTCGATGTCTCTAATCAGAAGGCTGTCGGTGCTGTCAATCACCAACTTGAACTTCTTGATTGAGTTGAGGCCTTCCAAAACGCTGTTCTTTCCCTTTGACGCTCCGACCAAGTGAAGTTTTCCATTGGAATACTTATTGATTTCGTCAATGGACTTCATTTCAGCACTGTCCGCAACAATGTTGTACGGACACTTGTCGGCACACTCGCTATTAAGAATCCTTTCGCAAATCTCGTTGTTCAACAATTGGTTTTGGTACATCAAAGTCTTGACATAGATGTTACCGCCAATCATTGTCGTTATAACTAGTGCGTTGACTGAATTTATATAACCGAAGTCAAGACCCCCATAGAACCTCGTTCCATTCTGCCAAGCCTCAAGGAAGTCTGCGTGCGGAAGGGTCTGATAGTTGGTTATTATCTGTTTCTCGCTCATAGAGTAATAATCGCCCACCAAATAGATTTGCTTGTATCTTTGGTCAAGTTCTGCCAATCTATAAATCTCTTGCTTTTGCTCGTCGCTCAAAAACCTATTGTCATCGATTGTCAGATGAATGCGTTTGCAATTGGGCTGGCTAAACACATATTTTTCAACCCAATTATTTCTAGAACAAGAAGGGTTGAAGTTGAAGAGTATCTTTCCTCGGCAACGTGAGTTGATTTGGCTGAATATCTCCCAATCGGCACTTTCAAGGATTTCCTCGAACACCGCCCAATCGGTAGCCACACCTTTGGCGAGTTCTGCACCCTTGTCCATAAAACTTGTTGCTTGGATTATACTGCCGTTGCTGAACTTTATTGTGAACGTTGACAAGTTTATTTGGCAGAATCCGCCAAGTTTCTCGCTGTTAATAATGCTTGTCAAGTCCTTCCACACACCAAGTCTCAAATGCGGAATATTTGGAGCGATGTATGTCACTGTAAAGAATGGGGTGTTCAGAGCCTTCAACACAGCAAGTTGAGCCATAGAATATGATTTACCTGTTCTAGTTCCGCTGACAGCCCCTATAATCCTATACCTATCATCGGCAACAGCTTCAAGTATTTTCGAGAACGTCCTTGTTGTTTCCATTCAATAATTTGTTTAAGTTTTCAGCATCAATATTGCTCTCAAGTGTAATGTTTATTTGTGGCGCACTGCTCTCTATAGTTGTCTCTTGTATCGACTTCGGAAGTCCGTAGACTCTGTTGAGGATTTCATTGAGAGTGTAGTTCTTTCCATTCTTGGTGTCACTCAAAAAGGAAGAGCAGATGTTCTTCACGAAAATTGGCAAATCAGCACAAGACTGAACCATAAACCTTATTTTGCTGAAAGGCTGTCTCATAACATAGCGAAGTATCTCCACATAGTCATCCGTATCAATCTCTTCAACCTCCCTCAATATTTCAGCGACCTTGAACTTCACTCCACTCACGTTCTCGACGTGGGGGGTAAGATTCTTCTTCACTTTTTCTAAATTCTTCTCTTTAACTCTAGCCATAACAAATTGGTTTAATAATAATTAGAAAAAACAAGTGGCATAGCTAACTGCCACACCACCAATATCTATCGTTGATTCTCACAACCGAGTTATGCTAATTCGCATAACTAAAACCAAAACCGTTCTTGAAAGTGCCATTTGGCACTTCAGAAACCAATCAGATTATCTAGCTCCTCAGGTATACTTCCTCCACTATCCTTCTTGATATCATCGACAGTGATGTAGACGACGTCCCTATTGAGTCTTTGCGGTCTGTACTCGTTTTTGAAATCTTCCCAATTCCTTATCAATCCTTTTTCTATCAGCAAGTTTGCCTCTTTGTATTTCGATAGCATATCGTATTGCTCGTCTTCCGTTCCAACGAAGTCTTCAGCTAAACTTCCGTTTATCCCTATCGCATCTTCCCTAAGATAGTTATATGCGTGCTTGATGCAATTCAACGCTTTTTTGTAGTTGTCCTTGCCGAACATACCAAAAAACAATTCGTTGAACCTCTTTCTTTCAGCAACAATCTTCCTTACAAAGCCACAAGCACTATCCAACAATACTGCGTGTGCCAATACGTCTAATTCGGCATCAACCCAACCAATGTACTTTGAAGCGAGCAGTGGGTGGTATTCGGTATAGCCATAGCGACCATTCTTTTGCTTCTTGATAATTTCACACTCAAAAGGGTTATTCTTATATCCTACTAATACTAATTTTCCATTTTTCCTCTGTTCGTATAGAGGACAAAAATGATTGTCAATATCTTCTATACTCTGAATTTCAAGTGTCGTAAAAATACTACACTTAAAATTGACTTTTTGATATTCCTTGAAAAGATACTTGACAACCTCAACGGCATATTTTTGAGCGTCTAACGTTTGCTCAAACCACGCGACCCTTATTGGCTCATCTTCCTTATGGTTTGCATTCCAATACGACGTCCACGCACGAACATCAACAAAACCGCTTTCCTTATTCCTAAATGTGGCAATCTCGCCAATGAATGTAGTTAGCCTCTTATTGAGGTATGAGTTCGTTTGCTCCGTTAAGTTTTTCTTGATACTCTTTGATGTGAGTATTCCACCTTTCGCAACCTTAGGCAAGTTGCCGACCTTCTTCTTCTGCGCCATACAATTGTTTTGTTTGCGGAATTATTCTAAAAACAAAAAAGGCAACCGAGTGTTGTCGCCACTCAATTGCCTTCGTTATGAATAATTCGCTTTGACGAAAAGACATATTCCTTATAGTGAAAGATACTGAATAGGCGACAACTATCTTGACCTTCAATCAAAATATAACGCCCTTTTTGATTTTTGGAGGATTCTGAACTAACTATTTTCTTATTGCGGAAATTTCCGCAACAACATTCTCATCCATTGAAATGAAATAAGTCCGCAATCCCACTGCTCTTTAGGCGGTGGGTAGTTCAACATTCATCAACATTCATTAACACTCGTTAGCCGTATTTTTTTGATAGGTATTTATGAGAAAAATTGTTTGGCTATGGAAATATCAACAATCATAGAAGCCTTCACTAATGGCGGTTGGGGGCTTGTCCTCGCTATAGTGCTGTGCTACAGTGGCAAGGTGCTGTACACGAAACTGAGCGAGAAGTTCGAGGAACTGAACAAAAAGGTGGACGAACTCTCAGCAAAGGTGACGGAACTAAAAGTCGAGTCAAGCAAGTTCGAGACAGCGATACTGATGTGCGACAGTCCATCTTGCAGAGCAAAAAGGATATTGGAGGATAACAGATAATCAAAGAAGAAAGGAATATGGATTATGGCGAATTTTCAGAAAGCATTGGACAAAGTTTTGAAATGGGAAGGAGGTTGGAGCGACAACACAAAAGACAGCGGTGGAGCGACGATGATGGGCATAACGCTCAAAACGTTCAGACACTTCTGCGGTGTTGGAAAGACAAAGGAAGACCTTCGCAATATCACAAGGGAAGAGTTAGAGCACATATACAGAAAGGGCTTTTGGGACTATATCAAGGGCGATTTGATACAAAACCAATCACTTGCAGAATTGATATTCGACTTTGTCGTCAACAGCGGTGTCGGCAAGGTTAGGAGCGTTCAGTTGGAATTGAATCTGAAGTCCGACGGCATTGTCGGAAACGTAACGCTCGCAAAACTCAACCACTATCCGAAGGACTGCTTCGAGAAGGTTTGGGCGCTCAGAGAGCGATTCTACAATACTATTGGCGTTGGAAAGAATGCCGTATTCCTAAAAGGATGGAAAAGGAGACTAAATTCGTACAAATATGATGAGTGAAACAAAAATGATGTCTGCCTTAGTGGCAATACAACTGCTGATTCTTGGGATGGCAGTCCTCTGCGCCTTCAATGAGAAGACTGCAGTCAGCGCTTGCGAGGAATTGGATGGCGGTGATAGCTTCACTTTAGTGGACACCTTCAAGGTTATCCAAGCGGAAGAGGTTTTTCTGAACAAAAAACAAGAATAACGTTATATTTATATTAGGGGGAGTTATTGCCATACTCTGCTCACATATTATAAATTTCACACCCCCAAAAAAGACAAGCTAAGTCTAAAAGGCCTAAGTTGATTTGTTTTCGTTTTCCCCCTGCATCAGCAATGGTGTGGGGGTTTTTCTTTGCCTTCCGAACACCCCACAAAAAAAGCCAATCCGCATTTCACAACGAGAATTGGCAAGAAAACAACATATATACAAAAATTTTTGGTATAATATAATTTTTCCTAATCTAACATAAATATAACTCCCCATTGCAAAAATCTCAACAACAAGGAGTTATATGGTGTGCCTTTTTCGGAATCGAACCGCCTCTAACACAAGTTGGCCACAACAAAGCACATATATTGAAATAATTTGCTATGTCTAACAAAAGGGTGCTCAGACGCTAGGCGGAACACTACCTTGGCAGATGCGCTGAACACCCCAAAAAAAATATGAGTAAATGCGGTTTTAAGGATGTTGCCGCCAAACCTCAAAAAAAATAAAACCCTTATGAAAGACTCTTTGCTTCTCTAAATATAACTCAAACACGACATTTCTTTTTCCACAACAAATATACTCATTTTCTTCAACTTGTCCAAACCTTTCTAAAGGAATTGTTGAGGTTTCTTTTCTCTTCAGCAAGGAGTCCTATCAGTCTCCCATTTTCCACAGTTCCCCACCCAAAAACAGAATCCTTGCGAAATTTCGTCCACAGAGCGTTTGTTTCGGTTGGGTGGATTGGTTATACCTCTTTTGCGTTTGATGCGCTCAGAACGAAAGGAAAGGGGCAAAAACGGCACGTCCGCCCAAACCGCCACCGCCACCGAGCGCCAAAGAGGGGGGTAGGGGGGAGTTCCCTTTAATATTATCAGCAGTCCGTCACAAAGCCGAACATATAAAAGCCGAACATTTCTTTCCTTTTTTTCAGCAAAGAGTCCTTTGGTTAGATTCTTTTCCTCCACGATTCTTTAGTTCAGCAAGGAGTCCTTTGGTTGAGATTCTTTTCCTCCACGATTCTTTAGTTCAGCAAGGAGTCCTTTGGTTGAGATTCTTTCTTTAGTTCAGCAAAGAGAACTTCCTTGAAAAATCAAAAATCAAAGTTTGAACATATCTTTCCCAACCCAAATTCCAAAACTTTCCTTTTGCTGAGAAACCACAGAAGCAAAGCTACCGCATTTGCGCCTCGCTTATATTGCTTTGGGAAGATGTGGAGCTTTAGCGGAACACCTTCTCAAAGGCAAACATTCAGTCGTACAAAGACTGTCTAAAGTGCGTAGCACAGCCGAACATATAAAAGGCTAACGGTTCAGCAAAGAGAATTTCCTTGAAAACCTTCAAAAATCCCAATTTTTCACTTTTATAATATTTTTTATATTTTCTTTTTATATTTTCTTTTTATATTTCTATTTCCTGTTATCTATTTGTTGTAAAAATCCGCTTGAAAACACCTTTAACGAACCTCTTATCTTGCTGATAATCAACAAAGTTTTAGGGGGTGCAAGGGGTGTAAAACTTGCATAATACAACTAATTAACCTAATTAAACCTTTTATCTTGCTGATATACAATATAATATCTACGAAAATCATCGCTTTAGCAATAAAAAATAGTTATATTTCTAACTTATATGGGGTGTAAGAAATGATAAAAAACATTAGTTAATTAACTGATTTACAAGAAGAAAGGGGGTGTAAAGTATGGGGTGTAAGAAATGATAAAAAACATTAGTTAATTAACTGATTTACAAGAAGAAGGGGGGTGTAAATTAATATAGTCAAAAACAAAGTGAAATATCGTTATATTTTTTGTGTGCAAGGTTGCTAAACTTGCGAGTTTTCAGTAACTTTGCATATACCGCTAACCTATTGATATGGTTAGCAATTTTTACTATTAAGTACATTATAATTAATCATTGAATAGGTTGGCACGGCTCGTGATGGGTAGTGCCAATTTTTTTTCTCCTAGTCAACCAACTTAACGAAATTTTCACTATTATTGCACAAACAAAATCTAAGTACTTAATAGCCAAGCGATTACACACAAAAAATGTGTGTAAATTTAAGAATTATGAGTAATTATAATGAATGTGGGGTAACGGCAACCAATGCTACCGAGAGTGTAGCAACCACAAAGAAAAACAACAATATTGCCAAAAGATTGCGATATATACAATACGATTTAGATGCCAAAGATTTCATAACACAAAAGTATGGTTTTTATTGGTACTATGTATCTATGTTTGTGTTTAACGAAATTCAGTCGCATATGAACATTACGAATAGGAATTTCAGCAAAAACACAAAGTTATTGGGTTTCGGACAATGTTGTTTTAGCACCAAGTATATTACGAATAATGTAAACGAAAGCAAAGTAAGGTACGAATGTGAATTTGGTAAAAAAACTGATAATGTTATTATTAACGAAACAAGAAAAGCATTAAAAATACTTGAAGAGTGCGACTTGATAGAAGACAAGGTTGGCGATGTTGTCACTATGAATTTGAAGATGGCAAACTCAACCGCTGACGAAAGGACTTATATGGAAACATTGTTGAACGACTTGGGTATTGATTTAAGCAACGGAAAGACAATAAAGGATGCGGTTATTGAATACTTTCAGCGGAAAAATGAAACAATAATACCAACTGAAAGCAAAACCATTCCTATTGCTGAACAAAAGCAAGAGCAACTAACCGAAACAAAACCAACTATACCGAAGTGTTCAGTAGGTGAAGAAGAATTGGAAAATCAAGTTGTCGAAGAAACAAGCAACGCAACCGCTATAAATATGGATGAAATAAGGGGTATGAGCTATAAGCTGTATAGCCAAGAAAGAAGGTTGAACGGCAATCCACGACCTATCAATGATAGCGAAATAATGTACAAAAGGGAACAAGAATTGAGCAAAGAAGTAGATATTGATTTAGCATTTTGAGAACTTCTCAAACAATCATAGATAATACACTGACAATGGCGGTACTCCGAAGAAAACAATTGGGGTATCGCCATTTCCGTGTCTGATTGGAAAGGAAAAATCAGCTGTCGAAAAGGCTTGTCGTCCTTTCCCTCAACTCCTTCGTGACGAAGGCGTAGTGTCTTTGCGTCGTGCTGACGTTGGAGTGCGTCAGCAGTTCGCTGATGGCGGTGATGTCAGCCCCCTTGCTCAGCAGAAGGGTTGCGAACGTGTGTCTGCCTATATGTGGGTGTATGTGCTTGTCCACTCCGCTCCTCTTCGCCCAATTGTCAAACGTGCTTTGGTTGGTTATCCTCCCCTTGAACACAAGACCATCCCTTCCGTACGTCTCGGCACAAAGCTCTAGCACCTCACGCAACTTGTTGCTTATCGGTATAACGGCCAACTTCTTCGTCTTCTGTGTCACAATCTCTATTGTTTTGTCTTTGATATGCTCACGCCAATCCAAACGCTTGATGTCACCAATGCGAAGACCGCTGTATATTCCAAGGAAGAGGGCTATTTTGTATGCAATTGGGCATTCGGTTTCCCACAGCGCACCAATCTCGCCTTCGGTCAGATACACTATATCCTTTCTGACACCCTTGACGCCCTTGCTTGCGCTGACGACTTGCTTGGAAACGAACCCCTCCTCTAGTGCGCAGTCCAAGACGCAGTGGAGTTTCGACAGAAAAACGTTGACGGAGTTGTTGTTGAGCCTTCCGCTCTTGCTCCTCACCCTTTTGGTCTTCAGATAGACCTTGAAGTCCTCTATGAGCCCAACGGTCAGTTTGTCCAACGGCATATCCCCAACAGTTCCGATATATTCCTCCAAGTGCCCTATCGAGTTCTTCCAAACGAGGAGCGTTCTGTATCCGACCTCTCCCTTCGTCCTCTTCCTCCTCATAACCGTCTCGCAGTATTTGAGAAGAGAAGGGACTTTTCCTTCCGTCACGGACTTTGACAACTGCAGTTCCTTCTCCAACCGCAAGTTCTCCGCCATCCTAAGCACCTCCTTGTTCTGCTCACGAACCCTCTTGGCTAGCTCCTTTTCCTTCGGTATCGGCATCACGTATAGCCCCCTCAATACCTCTTGTCTGCGCCTTCCGTTCTGCGAGTAGGACAGCGCCAACGAACGACACCCATTGGATTTCGGTGAAATCTCCTTGATTGCAACTTTTGCCATAGCTTTCTGATTTTTTTAGTTCAACACCTATCAAAAAAAAGTGCGACGATTGCAGGTATTGCGCTGATTCTCAAAAAATACTATATTTGCAAAACAAAGACACTTATAACAATTCACATAACACAAAAAAATGAAAGGCGAGACAATAGGCTGGTGGAAGTGGAAAAAAATTAACTTCCTAATGGGTTGTGTCGGCAAAATACAGCGTTGGAAGCTGAAAAAGGCTTCGAAAGACGTGAAGAAGACACAGGAAAAGACCCTCCGCGACATCCTTGAAAGTGCAAAAGACACTGTTTATGGCAAAGAGCACAATTTCAGCAAAGTGCTAGAAGCAAAAAGTGCCGACGAACTCTTCAGACTCTACAAAGAGAACGTCCAGGTTAACGACTACGAAGACCTCCGCCCATACATCAACCGCCACATGCATGGCGAGTCGGACATCTTATTCCCAGGCAAACCTAAAATGTACGCCACCACTTCCGGCACCACAAGCGAGCCGAAATGGATTCCAATCACCTACAAGTACTTCAAAGACATATACGGCAACATGAACCGTTTGTGGCTTTACAACTTCATCGATGCGAATCCGGATACCTTCGCCGGTGGTGTAGTTTCAATCGTAGGAAAGGCTATTGAAGGAGCGGCACCCGACGGCACCGTTTACGGTTCAGTTTCAGGCGTGTCGTTCACCAACTGCCCTCCGTTTGTACAGGTAGCCTACACTGCGCCACCTGCCGTATTTGAAATTTCAGACTACCGCGCGCGCTACTATACCATCATGCGCCTCGGAATAGAGCACAACTCAACACTACTGATTACAGCGAATCCATCGACAATTGTCGAGATGCAGAACAATGTGAACGAGTATTTCGACGAATACGTGAAAGACATCGAGAACGGCACCTTGAAAGAAGACCTCGACATTCCGGCCAGCGTCCGCGAGGCACTCAAGAGCAGGCTTCATCCGAATCCGAAACGTGCGGCAGAATTGCGCAAAATAAAGGCAGAACACGACGTTTTACTGCCAAAACACTACTGGCCAGACATGGCCTGCGTAACCTGCTGGCACTGCGGAAACACCAAAGTTTATCTCGACAAGTTGAAAGACTCATTCCCAGAAGGCTGCGTACAACCAGAGTTCGGTTATTTTGCCAGCGAGTGCCGTGCGGGTCTGGTTATGAACGTAAAAGACGACACCACCCTGTTCGCCCACATGCACTACTTCGAGTTCACAAAAGAAGAAGACCTCGACAACGAGCACCCAGAATACCTCACCATCGACCAGTTGGAAAAGGGCAAACGCTACTGCATGTACGTAACCACATGGTCTGGTCTGTACCGCTACAACATGAACGACTTGGTGGAAGTGACCGGCTTCAACGGAACCATTCCAACCATCCAGTTCATCCAAAAAGTGAACGGTATCATTACCCTAACCGGTGAGAAACTGCACGAGCGCCAATTCATACAGGCCGTTCACGAAGCAGAAGAGGGAACTGGCATCAAGACCAAGTTCTTTATCGGCTTCGCAGACGCAGAGCGTTCGGGCTACGACTTCTACTTCGAGTTCGTTGACAGAAGTATCGACCAACTAAAGGCCGAAGAGTTTACTAAAGTTGTTGACAGCCATTTGAAGAAAATCAACTGCGAGTATGAGGCAAAGAGAGACTCTTTCCGCGTAAAAGACCCTCAGACCTTCCGCCTGATCGACAACGCATTCGAGACATTCAAACAGCAGTGCATTTCAGAAGGTGCCCGAGACGGACAATTCAAGCTGATGCTGCTTTTGAACGACCCTAAGCGTCACGAGAAATTTAAAAAGTTGGTAATTGCCGAGTAAGCAACCTAGAAAAAATACGAAAAGCCGCATCTGTTGACAGATGTGGCTTTCGTTGTTATACGATAACGAACCAATGTACATAGACATCAACAAATACGAAGCCGTCATTTTTGACTTCGACAACACACTGTACGCTCCCAACCACCTTGGCAGGCGCATCGTTTTTTCCGATATTTTCAACCTCTTGAAGGCAAGGAAAGACCGACTGGCAAGAAGAGCGTTAAAGGGGAAAGATTTCAACAACTCACAAGCGTACTACCAAGCATATTTCGAGCTTGTAGGAGAAAAGAACAGAGACTGGTACTTCAACCGTTATCTGCCCCTTATGGTGAAACTATTAAAAAAAGGATTTAACGCACGCCCCAAAGCCCAAGAACTGATAAACTGGCTGGAGAATAACAATGTGATGGTAGGTGTGTACTCCGACTACCCTATGGTTAGAGAACGCTGCGAAGCCGTTGGCCTGCAACTGCCAAACGACCGGCTTTGGTGCAGTGAAAGTTTCGGTGCACTGAAACCAGCCGCCAGACCATTTATTGAAATTGCTAGAGAACTTGGTGCGTCTCCCGAAAAAGTCCTTGTCATAGGCGACCGCCCAGATACCGACTTGGCAGGTGCGAAAGCCGCTGGAATGGATTGCGTGTTGGTTAAGACAAAAAAGAACGAAATGGAGCCAGGGGTGGTTGACTGGGAGAAAATTGTGCAAGGGATTTAGCGACTTGCCCCTAATTTAAAGGGCCTTATCCTGTGTTTAATGAAAAGCGTATTTCTTCAAAAGAGAGGGATAACTCCCCTACAGCCGGAGTTATCCTATCTTTTCACAACAGCACGTACACTCAAACCTACATCACGAGAAAGAGAATAACGATCGAAGTAGTCATCATAAAGAAGTAAAATATACGCAGATGTTGAGTGAGAACCGAGATCGCTATCCAAAGAAGAAGACCAATAACTACAACAGCGAGAACTGCCTATCGATATATCATATGTTTTTTCTCCAGTAACAGGGAAAAATATAGTATTTCCGTTTACCTTAGACACCCCTATATAACCGGCAATTCCGCTATCACGATAGTTTTTCGAAAACGTCCAGGCACATCCATCAGCCAGTTCCTTCACTTCTGTAGCGGTTGGAGTCTTCCATAAACATCCCCAATTTACGCTAGCAGCATCATCTTCTGTTTGTAGTTCATCATAATCGTAACAGCATTCCGTTCTCTTTTCTGAAGGATTTAACAATGACTGTAAGTCATAAACGTCTAGTCCAAATCTCTCCTTCTTGAACATAGTGTCGCGACATACGTATTTAGTGAGAGAATCCGTTTCAAACACACACCATTTATAACTTTGCCAACTATAGTCTTTTTTGGGAGCGA